>Ga0182030_10004869_pt1 | contig 28671 bp, 27 predicted proteins | sample 812S3MmetaG_FD_121299 | JGI IMG/M metagenome (GOLD analysis project Ga0182030, IMG submission 121299) | Permafrost microbial communities from Stordalen Mire, Sweden - 812S3M metaG (Illumina Assembly) | ecosystem: Environmental > Terrestrial > Soil > Wetlands > Permafrost | place: Sweden...
TACAAATATTAATTGATTTAATATAAAAAAAAAACTTATATAATTACAATGTATTAAATTAATATAGTAAAATATAAATATAAATAATAGAGCAAAAAACAATATCTAAGATTATATTATACTTTAAATTTTAAATTCTTAATTCTTAATTCTCAATTTAAAATATTTAAATTCTCAATTGGCCGTTTGGTCGATAAAGCCCACGGTATCCTGGCCCACCCGGAACACAAAATGCCTGGGCCATCAATAAAACATTTGCGGATCGAACAGACGCCGATGTATCGATTCTTTTCCTTACCCCTAACACCATAACCTATAATAGCAGCGTCGACGATCCCTTGTTCCTCACTGGCGAAAACTACACACTTCCAGTAAACGGCGAAGACTACACCCTCTACGCCCCGGCCTATTACGTTAACGCCATGGGATGCATCGAACAACACCGGTTCTGTAACCCCACAATTCCCAATCGCTGCACGCCCTACACAGCCTACCTAAATTTTCAATCCATCCCCGGGCCTCTCACAACCCTGAACTTCAATCCCACCCAGCTAGTGACCGCAGAACGCATAGCCTCAGGCCTAGAAATGACCTTGACATTCAACTCTGTCAATAGTCGCCGAGGAGCCGCTCTCCTTGCCTCTCAAACAGTCTCTGATCTCTTGCAAACAAAAAATCTCCCTGTTGACCAATGGCGTCTTGAAGTGGAGAACTGGTTCGCTATCTCGCTCGCAAAACTACAAGAAGGAATCCTAGAATTTGCTCGTGGGCCTTTAGATCCGGAGATTGTGCCGTATGTGCAGTTCCCCATCGATACCGATACGGCACGTCTATGTGATAATCAACTGGTACAGCTGCCTAGCAGCTACGTGAATTTTGATTTTGGAGCTATTGTCATTGTTACGATTCTTGGAGTTTTCTTCTTTGCAGTAGGGATGGCGTTTGAGTGGATTGCGGAACGGTGCATAAAGAAATGGGGAGGGGAAAGGGGCGTGGAAGAGTGGTTGGAGGATGGGCAGTTCCAGCTTTTGAAAAGGACGTATCCTGCTGAGAATACCTGGGAATGGGAGAATGAGAAGGATGACTTCCCCGTTCCCAAAGCCAATTCTCAACCTGGGATTCAGGCAAATGGAAATCAGAATGCGACAGGTAACCCAGTTTTAACGCAAGGAAATTCGGTTCCGCTTCTTCCTGTAAATGCGGGAAGTACAAGTTCAGGAAATGCAGGGCCTAGGAATGGTGCCTCTCAAGCCCCAGCAGGTGATGGAAATGCTAGCGGCCATACGCCCCCTTGAGCTGCTTATACATAGTGAGGATGAAGCAGGTTAAATCGTGTCATTGAAGGGCAGGAGAAATCAATGAGGTGGAAATCACGAGTTCTGAAGCCATGGTTAATCGTGATATCAATAACTTGTGAACGACAGCTGTTTCCGCTCAGATTTGCATTGAGACTAGTCTGTTCTTAAAGCATTGTTTCGTAGTCTTCTAGCTCGATAGCTGAGAAATTATTAATCCCGATAACCTTCTGCGCTACTCCCTGAACAGAAAATCCAAATACATATTTTTCTTAGACAACCTGCTCCAGATCCTCCACATACATTTCTATATTAGCGGACTTTAGATTAGGCATCCAGTTCTGCTGCCAAGGTTCAAGCTATTAATGAATATGATATGAAGAATTAGAGCTCCTTCACCCTAATTCAAATAGCAACATGTAGACGAAGTTGCGGCTCACCTTTTTCTTCTTCAATCTACCTACGATTTCGATTTTACCCAATCTGCATTCTGAACCATGAATTTAGATCTCAATTCATGAATATTCATAACCATATATAAGAGGGTTGATACCCGACTTCTAAGGCCTTATGCTCGCTTGCGGTGCCGGCTTTAAGGGATTTCTCACTAATTTTCAGTATCTTTCAGCGAGTAACTCGCTATTTTACGGTACATTCTAGCGTTCAACTCGCTTAAACTTCATTGCTTTGTGTGCCTAGATCCTTATTAGATTTCAATATATTCCAGCATAATTCTCGTTAGATTTTACCCTGCATTCCACTAATATTCAATGAATCCAATGAATCATGAGTTTATTCATGATTCATACCGAACTTAGTAATCTATTATGGATCGGATTCATAAATCCGCTTTTAATCATAAGTTGCTCGTGCATAGTAAGTTGGGAGCAGAAGAATGTGAATCATTGAAGGACAAGAGAAATTAATGAAGTCTTCTCAACCAGCTGTAATCCGGTGAGCGTTGAACAGATTGCTGAAAAAGAGTGAAAATTAGCAGTCCACGCATCAGCTGCTTACAGCTCTTGTCATATTTATTAAGTATACTGAAACCATCCAAAGAGGCAAACCTTTTTAAGCTCAAAACAGTTCATCTCCAAAAACTCCGACTAGAGTAAATTCAATACTTTAGATAATTCGAATCTTTTCAATCCTAGCACCCTCAAACAGCCTAGAATCGACGTCTGACCTTTCCCATCCTTTCGCCGTCTGTATCCTACCCATCCCAACTCTTTCCCAAGCAAGTCCTTTTATGGCATCTGCTCTCTGAAGTACTAGGAAAGAAACCCATTCATCGCTGTAATGCTTCTGCGTCGCAACTTTCAAGCACCATACCTTTGGGTGACTTTCCATTTCAAAATGACACTTGTTGCATTTTGTATCCTGGGGAGAAATTTGGCACTTCCCTCTGACCCAGCAATCGAAACCCGGATCATCGCGTCGCATTTCAATTTCCCTGGGCACATCACAAGCAATTTCACAGCATACACCATCCCGCGCTCGAACGATGCTTGCTCGTCCGATCCAATTGTCGGAAACGTCCCATACATTGGTTCTAGCAAGTCTTTCTGCTGTGATAAGTTGCACTGGAGCAAGGATTCCTCGTATCAAGAGCTCGCCATCGACCACTGATCCTGTAACATGAAATTCATCTTTGGGCACGCAGAAAGTTCCACTATCATCTACAACGACATGTGATTGGAAGGTACCCTTCATACGATATCTCACTGGGGTATCAATGGATGCCCAGGACCAAGTCGGAGCACGGTAAGAGGGTCGTGAATGAGCCGGGACGGCGATATCGAGAGTACGTGAGCGACGGTCCTGGGCATACCAAAGCAATTGACGATCGAGGTACGGTCGAATAAGACCCGCCAAGTAGATTGACCTCAAAGAACCGGGAATTGAAACTGGACCTGTCTTCCTAGCCCTTTCCGTTGTCGAGACTCTCCTCAGATCATGCCCATATTCGAGAGATGTTTCAAGCGACAACGCCAGTCCAGAGAGTGCGATGAGCTTGTCTGACCCAAATGAGAGCTCTCTATTCGAGTACTCCTGAATCAAATCCATCCAGCCTTTTGATTCTCCCGAGCGAGGTCCGATCAATGAGCCAAGACCAAGCCTGGTCTTCACCATCGGCGAACGCCACGGACTCTCGTCACGAAGGCCTTCGATGTGTCCACATTCGCAGAAATGTCGCCCTGAACACTCCCAAACCATCTCCCACCCTGTGAAATGCAACAGCCGAGGCGGCAGTATACATTCTTGCAATGCCCAGCCCCGCTTCATGAGAGATGTGGACTCGCTATGCCATCCAGGAATATCTGTTGGTCTCACGAACAACTTTTTAGAATGACCTGGAGTTGTAAAGGACCTTTGCCAGCTGTCAAGACCAGAAAGCTGTGGTCCGAGAAAGCCCTTCGTGCAAGATGCTGCATTGTGAGCAGTCAAAGTAAGTATTGAATTAGAGTATACATATCGCATCTGGGCTGCCTGTCGCCGCCAGTCCTGGTTATCATTCTGAACGATGCAAAGTGAGTCGACCCAGAGGTAGCGTATTCCCAGCCATCGACATACTGTGACAGCATCCTGGAGAGTTTTCGGTAATGACTCAAAGGAGATCTCGCGGCTGTGTGCATCCTTGTTTTCTTTTGTGGTCGTCGTGATCAGCTCTAGATCCTTGCCCCAACAATAGCTGAGTGCGACGTAGGGTTTCGGCTCTTTGAGCTTCTCTTTGGCATCAAGAAGACGAAGTCTAGGTTGCAATGCGGGGTTGGCTCTAAGGGTACTAGTGTCACCGCTCGAACGGTGTCTTCGATGTTTCTCTTGTGGTTCTTCAAATCTATGCAAATCAATCTCACCCATATCCAGGAGACGTAAAGGTATAAAGCTAGTATCAGTCTCTTCTGAATGATCGTGGTTGGTGATACAATCTTGTAGCCAGTCGTGAGCACGTCTGAAGGCTTCTCTCGAGCTCGTGTCGTTGACAATGTCAAGGCTTGAGAGAAATGGTCCAGTGGGTTCACCCCGCTTAGGTATATCAGGCGTGCTGGCAATATCGAGGATCGGGAGGAATGGCCCAGATGGCTCGTAAGCACGTTGGTAAGCCTCTCTGAATATTTTATCCCCTGAGATGTTTGAGAGGAAAGGTCCTGAGCCCTTCTCTTGCTTGAAGCCGAGATTATTTTCTGATGATGTTAATGACGAATAGATTACTAGCATGAGGACCAGGACAAGTGCTCGTAGATCTCATGAGATGACCCACGGCGAATTTAGCCTTGCCTCAACATTTCAATCTGAAGCGGCTTCAACGAGATCAACCTACCTTCGTGTTGCCATATCGAAAATCGACCTGATTTTCCGGTAGTTTTGTCTACGATAGGACTAATCTCTACCGACACGACTCGAGATAGCTTGCGTAGTTGAATCGTCCCGTCGTCTCGGTGACGCTCAAGCCATCCCCGACGATACTCCTCAACGGCATCCAAAACCAAGAGACAATCTAAGCATCCGGCTTCCCTCGAAGCTTCAAATACTGGGACTGATTGACCAACATGACCGACTCCGTCAATTGAAGATAGAGACGTGCATACTTCGCAAGGCTTAGGCCCTTTTGGTGACGAGGGAGGGGTTTCCTTGACTTTGAAGGACGGCAAGGCGAAGTGGCTCCACATGAGTCGATGTTTTCGTTAGACGTCTGTCCATATGTCGAACACTTGGGTGCGATAACTTCAATTGCTATGGTATTGTGTGAAGGATGATCCCCGCTCAAGTGAGGCTGACTTCTCAGCGGAGGCCCCGCACACGTGCTGTAAGACATATTTAGTACATGAGACATACAGGGCAAGTGTAGCCGAGACGGCAGGAGACACCCCCACGTTTTCATGCGTCTATCACCGGATCTGGACGACAGGGCGGCAAGTAATTTTTTTTCTTAGGAAGCAGTGATGCTGGTATTAGTCACTTTTGCGAAGATAGTGAATTTGGCCTAGTGGCTAGCTTCTACGCGTACGATTGAAACATAGGCTGTAATATACAGGCCTTTAGCGACTGTAAGACTCAAATTTAGCCAGCCACTCATTAACAAGTCCAGTCCAGCTGGGCATTCTAGGCATTCTAGTGTCTCGACGCGTCGCGTCACGTCGCAATATTTCATTTGCTCAAGTTGACTTGCCACAAAGTAAGGTAAAGGAACGGACCTGATATTTCTTTCAAGAAAAAAAGTGAACGTATATTTCAATCGCACTCATACAATCATAAGACTCGATTAGGCTTTTTCTCCATCCTGGATCAAGAGACCTTCTTCCACCTTCGGGGCTTGCGGTGCAGTCACGCGAATTGCCGCCTCAAGTCTCTCGAGATTAATCTGGAAGCCTTTACAAGAACACCAAGTCCTCACTGTCTTGACCGCATTCTTAATCTCGCGTCCATTCAATTCCCATTTGCCCAACTCCTCCATGATATCGTCGCCAATGAACTCTTCGCCACTTCTTCCGAGAAATTTCCCCCAAAGAACTTTTCTCGCGGTTGGTGAAAGAGCATCGAACTTCAAATGGATGTTAACTCTGGAGCGGAATGCTGCGTCAATGGTGGAGTACAAATTTGTCGTGAGGAAGATGATACCCTGGAAGTATTCCAATTCCCGGAGGAAGATTGACACGAGCTCATTGCGGTGGATATCAGCCAGTCTTCGTTGGGCCATGAATACGTCAGCTTCATCAAGTAGGATGACAGCGTTCCATTCTGTAGCCATTTCGAATACTTTCTTGAGTTTAGGGCCAAGGAATGCGCCATTCGTTCCAAGGTCTTCTGCTTGAAGGTAGTAAAGTGGTCGACGGGTTTTATCCGCTACAGCCTCTGCAGTCAAGGTTTTTCCAGTACCTGGAGGTCCCGAAAGGAGAAAGATAAGCCCTTGCCCTTTACCCTCGATAACGTCTGCAGTGGATGACTTAAGACGTTTGTGGTTGTTAACAAATGTCAAGACCAAGTCTTTCATCTCTTCGGGGTAGACGAGATGGTTATACGCATCGTCGTTCCAGACCACGGGCTTCATGTCATCGATGTAGAATTGCACTTTATCAGGTCAGTACGAAAGCCCTTTGAAATTTAGAGAGGTGGGCGGCTCGAAACTTACACCACTCCTTGTTCTTCAATGAAAACCCCTCTAGAATGGGTGACATGAAAATAAGATCTTCTTTTCTGGCAAGCATTTCTTTCACGTTCTTCTCTTGCTGGTCTTTAGAAGGTCGTTGGACGTAGTTGGGTCCCTCTTTGTCCATCCCAAGTGGAGGTGGTGGAGGCCCTCTGTGTCTATGGTGTGGGTATCCTGGAGGGCGCGGCGGAGGTGGCATCATTATCGGTGGGGGACCCTGCGGCGGCGGTGGTGGTGGTGGACCTCCTCGGTAGCTGTCGATGCGCTGAAGACCTTCATGATGTTTCTGGTATCCGTGCCAATCAACCAGGATACGACCTGCAACCTGCCAATTTATCAGACATGTAGCTCATGCTCTCTAAAGTTTATGAGTCTTACATTATGCTTTTTGAGCTTATCACCATGCACTTCAAGCCCAATACCATCGTAGTCACAATATTTCAGGTCTTGATACTCCAAGACTTTCTTTGCCCTAGCAGACAATCTCTCTCTGATCTCTTCTTTGCCATCGTGGAATTCGAGAGGATAATTTTGTAGGCTTGTCACTGGCAAATTGCCCGTAAATGAGTTTATGTGTAGGTCAATTGGTCTCCACGAAAACTCATGTCCATCAAATGCAATCTCCTCACAGTTGAGCTCCAATTTATTTCCATCCTGTACTCCTTTGTCGTAACTCGTTTTAATAACGCGACAGACTCGAGCGCAGTCTGGCGATGCGGCGTAGACGAGTGTCTTACGAGGGAAATAGGTCCAGGCCAGCGAGTAAGAAACGAGACCACTGGATCGGAGACTCTTCAATTTTGCCATAAAACTACCGAAAAGATCGTCCAAAACTTGAACCAGTAATTCTAGGTGCTGTCTCAATACTCCATCTGCAGTGTTCTTCGACAACGAAACAATCTTGTCGTAGCAGAAGAAGAGGGGTTTGAAAGGTTCCTCAAACTTGGCCGTGTCGGACGTATCCAGGAACACATCCTCGTCTTTCACAATGTCTTTCAATGCTTCGACGAGAATTGAGCTTTGAATCTCGATTTTCTGGGTCTTCAACGGCACAGAGCCTGCTATCGTCTCTTTTGTCGGATCTTCGACCTTGAAGATCTTAATAGCTACTCGATCTTGGGCCTTCGCAACTTTCTTGTTGAGTTGCTTAGGAGGGGTTTCTGTCCAATCTGGAGAGTCTGAATCGCTACCCGGATCCTCATAGAAAGTCTTGACTGTCGCTGAGCTTCCAAAATCAGCATCCTTGCCTGGAATGGCGACTTTTTGGCTTGTAGCCTTTTCGTTGACCGTGGAAGATGAGTCGAGACTCTTGAATCTTGTGAAGCGTCTCGTTCCTCTGAAGCACTTCATCTTGAAGTTTATGATGGCTTCCCGTCAAAAGTGGGAAGATGGGAAGTAGCTCTTAAGAATGTGTCGAAGCTTCCAATAAAAGAGGTATTTCTAGGAATTCTAAGCTAATGTAGTGTGACTCTTCTTGCTCACCGAGTAGGATAATGCGAGGCTACTTCTTGCAGCCCCTGCACTGCCAATCAGTATAAGCAGCCCCCAAAAAATAAGGCGAATCAACGACCTCGATCGCGCCTGCCTAACGATGTATTGCCAACAAAGCATTGCGCGATTTTAGAATGCATAAATCGTCTTATCAGAGTCGATTGATTTGATGAGCGTTTCTTGAAATGCCCTTTCAGCGCCCCTCCATCCCGTTTGGTTGAAATGCAATGGCTCCGGTTTTTCAACGAGATGAGGCGGTTAAGAATTATACACATGGATTATCGGTGAGAACGTTCGGATTGGGATGATGAAACTCTGTCCATCAATTCTAGAGTTTGTGGATTAGGTTTCATCCATACTTTATCGTCAATAATATCAAGGATGGGTTTTCAATGCTTCTTTAAACATTTTTACACCTTGTTGCACAGGCTTCGCGTGGCTTTGTTACAATTCCATTGCTACAGCAAATCATAGCATCGCCAGAACCTGCAGCCTCTTCTCCCATGCAATCTCGGACCTCTCAACTTCTCAAGATATCGAACTTTAATTGAAGGAAGAGCGATGGAAGGTACATAAGTGGAAGTCTATACCTACATCTGTTCAAGAAGCACAGGCGGATCCAGGCTCAAAATTTCAAGGTACCGCCACGTAGAAAGACACTCTCCAAGGATAGATTAAATTCCTAGACACAGACGAAAAGGAGTATAATCAGAAATTAAGGAAGCAGAAGGAGAGGATTTTGAAGTAGGAAGCTGCTATCACTCGCGCGGAGCCGGAGTTTGCACAGTTGAAGATTACATTGAGGGAGATACTTAAGGAGAAATAAGGAGACCCTCAGCTCTTAGAATTGCATTTACTATCGCTGTTAAGTTTCTTAATATCCGAAAACAATTCATAGTTCCAAGTCTGGTTTTTCATGTCCAAGACTAGCGACCATTTACTAGGCATTAACATCTTTCTGATCTTCGAATCGGACATTGACTTGTTTGAGCCATTAAATTTTGGAGTACAAGGAGGGGTTGAGGAATGTTCAAGATTCTTGCTAGATTGAAAACTTTCGTTTGGTTGGAGATTCAAAAACCAGTCGTGTTGCAATATCAACAGTGCAGGTAAGCGCTTAGCAGGATCGTACATTAAAAGTCGTCTGAGTAGGCAATATAGATCAGCGATAAGCGGTGGAAGTGGGACCTCGGAGTCTTTGTTGGAAGTGTAGAATATCGATTGTTTTGCGTTCTTGATATTTGTCAGATCTGATTCAGAGCGATGCGACTCCCTTGATGATACTCAGCTAAGGGGTTCGACCATCATCTTGCAGGGAAAGTCAGGTGTAATAACCAATTTCCTCTCAGTCTGATCTTCGATAACAGAAAGCCGAATCTTATGCGGATTGTGCGAGAAAGAAGAAGATGCTAAATCATAGATCTGTTTGATAGAGTTGATCTGCGTCTTCTTTAAGGTGCCTAGAAAGGTTAAAATTCTGTTCTAAGTTTCCTTCATCATGTACTCAAGATCCATATCCAAGACTTGATACCCTTATCAATTGAGCTGCCACAGTCATCAAAGTATTTATTGCGTTGAGTATAAAGAGACCAATATTGTTGAGGGAGCTTGCCGAGCTTTTGTGTCCATTCGTGCGATATTTCCTCCAGGTCTTCGACTTCGAAGAGCCTTTCTCCAGACCACCACTCGTATAGCCAACAGCCTATAGCCCAGATATCGGAAGCTGGAGAGGCACGCTTCGAGAAAACTCCTTCTGGTGTGGCAAACCTTATTGGTATACCCAAGCCAAGAGGGGTAAACGATTAATGAAAAAGGCCTCGTCAAAGTCGATCAAAAGAATTCTTCACAATGCTAGAAGCAGCCATTTTTTGCCAAGTCCTAGAAAAATGGCAACTTCTTGTTACGAATAAACTAACTCCGAGAACCTCACAGGTACTCAAGACTCTGATTGAGAGAGACAAAAGCCTTCAGCGAGTTCTCTGATCACAAGCTTTTTAAAGCCGCCATTCGGTTTAATAAGGAGGTTAAACGCGATCAGAATGGGAGGGCCTCTTAAGAAGTGTATTCGGAGGTCATGAAATTCACTTTAATGCGCAGTAGATTAATGTTTCTTTATAGATAATGGTTATTGGATATAGATTGGCAAAGTCTGAGATTTTGGGAATGGATGGAATATCTATTCAAATGAAGCAAGTAATTTTTACTTTTTTCCTTCCTCAACCTCTGGACTCGCAGTTTCTTACGATGTGGTCCATTCGCTTTTTTTCTTCTTCATTTTCAGGGGGGGGGTTATCTCTAAGGAGAGGAAGACCTGAAATTCATTCGAAGATGAATTAGAGAACATACTGCGAATCAGAAGATTCATTGTGCGCGCCTACGTCCGTAAGAGCTTGAGAGCTATCGGTAGTTCGACCTGATCGGGTAGTATCCCGACGTGGTGAGAAGTCAGCCTAATTGAGACACATGCCGCTGCATCTTACAAGGCTAACGGAGATCTTGCTTTATTTTAGCCGCCGTATGAGTCAATTTTTGCAATTTCAAGCATCGATCGACTTCTTGACCATCAAAAGCTGTATATAGTTGTGTAGATATCATCTTCCTTTCCACAATTAGAAACCAAATGGCGGCGATTCAACAGCAGAAGTCAGCGCTAGGACACTCTCAGGAACCACCAATCTTGACACTCTCGCGCGATATTACTGTGCGAACTTTTCGTCTCTCCGACGCCGAATCAGTTGCCAAGCATGGGAATGACAAGCAAATGTGGTTGAACGGCCCGGATTTCGTTCCCTTTCCATTCACCGTCAACGATGGAACTGAATATATCAAAAAGGCTCTCGATACGAGTAAATGGATAACAACGGGGCCATCCTGGGTGGGCCCAGCAAGGTCAGCAGTGTACGCAATTTGTCTCAATGATATTGCGATTGGAAGCATTGAATTCATGGCGGGGGAAGATATCAGAGCAAGGGGCGCGCATCTTGGATATTGGATAGGAAGAGAATTTTGGGGCCAAGGGATAGCAACTGAGGTTCTTGCAGCTTTTGTAGCATGGATTTGGGAGACCTTTCCGAAGTTTATGCGATTTGATGCTGAGGTGTATGATTATAACCTTGGTAGTGGGAAAGTGCTAAAGAAGGTTGGGTTTGAACATCTCACAACACTAAAGAATGCGGTTTGGAAGGACAATAAGCTTGCTGGCTTAGAGCTTTGGGGCCTAGTACGCCCAGGACTTGGATAATGAGCCTCTAAGTCGGGAATAAAATTCAGAGTGAGTCCGTGGTGAAGACGTATCATTTTTTGAGGGTCGCAATAGTGTAGTTTCACATAAATTTGAGGGCCACTGATCCAGGATCTCATAACACTATGAGTAGTGGTCTATGTAAATAGATATAGGGAGAAAGCGGAAACCCAAACCTTGATATTTGCAAAGCCTGATTACAGAGCCATCTGAACTATTAAGCGAACAGCTTCATCTTCGTAATGGATATCTTCAGAAACCTATTGATACACTATGACTATCAAGAATGTTATTTAATTCGAGTCAGTGTGGCTTTTTGGCTGAGATTAACCCAAATTTGGCTAGTAATTTCTAGCTCTGCTTAAAATTTTCCAAAGATACGTTCTTTATCTGGGAATTTTCGAATATCTAGAACATTTTTGCTAGTTGGCGAGTGTGCTTTACTCTGAATGTAAATGTGCAGGCTTCGTTCCCTCTTATATAGCATTATATCATTATAATTGGTACCCCGCACCTGATATCGATGCATATGCGACATACAAGTTTCCTATGCCTTTAGGACTTTGACAAGAAAAGGTCTAAGCAAGTTGTTTCTCGTTACACAAACCTTTATTCTGGTATCTTTAATAGGAACAGATTGCTTTAGTGTCAATTTGAAAATGGACAGTGATGACTTCTGCCTGAGAGAGTAGCGTTAAAGAAAGTTAGGAAGTATGAAAATTTCCGCCTCTTTGTGCTATTATTTATATATGTAATTTTTGGATTGGCTCTAGATAATCAATATTATAGCTTCATTATCTTTACTACTGCAAGATATTAACCACAAATCCCTTCCCAGATGATATCGTTTCTCAACCGTAATACTACACTCCTCCCAAAGATTCCACACCTTACTCACATCTTGAACATCTTCTCTACAGCTATGTCAATAGGCCCCTCCTACTCGAGACTCCTCACATAGCATCAATTTGTTGGGTTCCCCTCGGAAAACACTCATTTCACCGATACACTAAATGTTGACGGTCGAACCTTGTTCATGACCTACTTCTCAGGGAAGTAGCCCTAGCTACACTTCCATATTTGCAACCACGTCAACATTATAATTAAGACGATTGTCGGTCTCACAGGTCTGCTCAGTCAAGAAAAATAATACTACGAGCATAGTATCGAGACCCAATGTTATGACCACAACAATCAAGAACCGTTTGTTCTAGTTGATGACAGAGTTCCAACTCTGGTCCGAAAAGGGTGCGATGCAGGTATCATGCAGCCTTGTGTCGAAGGAGATATTACCTGGAAATACAAAAAAAAATATACTTGGAAGTATGTGGTGGGGTATTTGAAGTACGGGGCTAGATTGATGCATTTTGATGTGGCCGCTCAGAATCCTAACCCACTAGGAGGTCTGGGGCTTCTTGGGTACGGGGCCTATCTTCGCAGGATGGAGGAAGATAGATCAATGTTCAAAATCGTGCAGATTATCAATTTCGGCCATAATTAAAAAAGAAGTAGGAGTGGGAAGGAATTTGGCTCGCGGTAACTTCAATTACAGTACCTGAAATCCGCCAAGAGGGATTCGTCTTTTTGTACGAAGGCACCAGCCCCAATTCTGAACTGAGATCTACTTTTCCTAAAACGATCTTATATCCGTACATCCACGTTATGTGTTTCATACATCTCATCTTGAATCTCACTGTCTAGGTAGTATGCCCCATATTCCTCGCTTGTCGTGTTGTGCATCCAATGGGATCTAGCTTACATCATACAAAACCCCTGGCCCCTGAGATCTCCACCAAAAAGGAGCAACCATCAAATGGACTTCACTCCTGCGGGACCCGACAACGCTTTTCTCCGAAAGGTTCAAGGATTATAGACCACCTGGGCCGCAAACGAGATTTTCGTCGATGAAATATGGGGTAGTGCATGAGGTGTTTTTTATTATTCAATGATTGACCCCGAATTATCTTCAGCATAATTCGTATTCTATCCCCTTCAAGGTCCCTTCAGGGTTACAAACGTCTGGATCCGCGTTACAATCTGCCACATTAAGCTCACATCAGACGCTTTAATTTGTTTTGCAGCCAGAGACTGCGCTTTCCATAATGGGTAGGGAAGCAAAGGAGTTGGTGAGGACATTAAAAGGACGTTTCTTTCCCCCCAAAATTTTCTAGTTACCTTTCTGGTACCAGAAATTCAAAACATCTCACACTACCTAAAGTTGAACAGTCATCAAAATGGGCTCAGGAACCCCTTCGAGCAAAGAGATATCCTTCCATAATGACAATGCAATCCCTCATGGTCGTCGTCTCCTCCCCATCGTAGTCGAAGAACTCGCCACTACTGACCCTGACCATATCCTTGGCATGGCAGCCAAGTCCGCCAATATTTCCCTCGGGTTTGACAGCCTCACCGTCTCCCAACTCTCTCGAGCCGTCAACTATACTGCCCATTGGCTGGATTTTATCCTTGGTGAAGTCCCAGCCGGGACATTCCTGCCTATCGCCTTCATCGGAACCCAAGACTTTCGCTATTGGGTGATAGAGCTCGCTGCCATCAAGACCTCCAGGCCCATGCTCCTTCCAAGCACCTCAAACGCCCTCCCAAACACCATCTCACTCCTCTCAGATGTCGGTACCAAAACCCTTTTCTACACCAGCTCAATATCAACTCAAGCTCACGCCCTCCAAAACCTTGTCCCCGATCTCACCATCCACGAAATTCCCACCCTCAACCAAATGCTAATCACTCCCACTACCCCTTATCCATACACCAAAACCTACGACGAAGCAAAAAACGACCAAATAATCATTGTCCACACCTCTGGCTCCACCGGCGCACCAAAGCCCATCTACTACACCAACGCCTGGATCCGACGTATCGACTCCGACATATTCACACCGCCCGTGCCGGGTCGCCAACTCGCAAACCTCACGCTTCTCGGGCGCAAAAAGCTCAATTTTCTCGGGACGCCCTTTTTTCACCTCAGTGGTATCGTATTCGGGTTCACGAGCATCTTTCCACAAAGCACGATAGTGTTCGGCCCGCCCAACGTGCCGGTGACAGCGAACCTAGCTTGCGAGATAGCGAAGAATGTGAAATTGGCGGGGTTGTTGACAGTCCCTAGTTTGCTTGACAGGATATTTGCGAATCATGGCCAAAGAGAGGAATTGCAGGGCTACTTGGGATCGCTGGAACATATTCTTTGGTTTGGAGGCCCGTTAGCAAATTCGACGGGTGACTGGATCGTTCAGAATATGGATGTTGTGCTTTGGCAGATTTTGGGGAGCACAGAAATGGCGTGGTTTCCGCTACTTGTAGCGCCAAAGAGCCATTAACAGTATATTGAGTTTCATCCTGAGATTAGACCTACGCTAGAGAAGATCCATCCGGACTCGGATCTGTATGAGGTGGTGATTCATAGGCACCCTAATCCGGAGTTTTCGTGGACGAGGCCGATTTTTGATTTGTTTCCTGAGAAAGAGGAGTGGAGGTCGAGAGATTTAATTAGTGGGTGCATGGAGAAGGGATTTGAGAATCTTTGGAGATATGAAGGGAGAGTGGATGATGTGATGGTATTGAATACGGGGTGGAAAGTCAATCCTTTGCATGTGGAAATGAAGTTACAGAGTCATCCGGCGTTGAATGGATGTGTCGTGTTCGGCACAGGGTATACGAAATGCGGGGTGTTACTTGAGCCGAAGGACCATAGGTTGTCAAAGGACGAGTTTGTGGAGATGGTCTGGCCTGGTGTGCAAGAAGCGAATGCAACTGTGCCGGAGCATGCAAGAGTCTTGAGGGAGTTGGTCGTTGTTACGACAAAAGATAAGCCATTCCAAAGAGCAAGCAAAGGGACAATCATCCGGAAGTTGACAACGGTATTGTATGAGAAGGAGATCGAGGGCATTTATCGCGCTGCAAATTTGCCAAGTAAAGGCATGGAACCATTAAAATAAAGAATAGTTAATTTTAGAAGAATTTTGAGACGTCTTCTAGCAGAAGAAATGTCGCTTACAAAGCCCAAGTCACCAAGTTGCATATAAGAGATCTTGACTTGAGATGCTTTCTCTAAGCAGCTGAACGCGAAACGACATTCGCATTCAAATTTACCACATGCAGAAAGCAACCCGAGTGACTGACGTTCGTGGCTGAAACAGTTCATCCCACTCAAACTTTACCCCGCCTCACTAATTAGTAAATCTCAACCTCTGACTAGCTTACTAACACCCCTATTCACCTAGATGGTAATCAAATTGTTATCTACCAAATATCTATTTTTACTTTATGCTCTCTAACCAAGCTTTTAATCAAAGCGATACCAAGCCCTAAGCCCTGTGCGCCTTGCTACGCCGCTCTCGTAGAGTGCTAGCCAAGGATTAAGTGTAACTTTGGGGGCGGATGTGGCTTGTAGGATCGACAACAGGGGGCTCGCGCGCCTAGCCGCATTCAGAAGTCGATTCGAGCCAGGCACAAATCCCGTTTTTGAGGAACGCATTACAAACCTCATCTCGGTGCCGAATCCTTCGCTGCTTTGGGGATGGAGTTAGGGATTAATGACGTGGAAGTTGAGGAGTTTGTACAGCTTCACCAGTTGGTGATTGTCTATATAAACCCTCGACTTCCCCTCGAAAGCTCAACATCATCACCAGTATCACAATCATCTTCAACTACAACACAAAGCAATTCAAACAACAAGAATCAATCAATCATCATTTTATCAATACTCAATTATCTCAAATCTAACAACATGTCGACTCCCACTTCAACTGCACTTGCACCACTCCGCCTCGTCGTAACTGGCCACGATAGTGCCGGGAAATCCATTTTCACCGACGACCGCGAAGTGCAACCTTTCCACCCCTTCGGCCCTGCAGGACCCGGGTTCTCCCACTTCCACTCCCGCCTCCGCGTCCCCGTCTCCAATACCACCTCACCCCCCGACCTATCAGGCAAACTCCCTCGCTGCCCCCCAAACGGGGTCTGGTTCGGGACCTCTGATTTCCCTCCTGGACGCTCAGCGCCTATGCATCGGACGCTGAGTTTGGATTATGCGGTTGTGTTGAGTGGAGAGATAGTTTGTACGCTTGATGGGGGTGAAGAGAAGGTTATTAAGGCGGGAGAGTTTGTGGTTCAGAGGGGAGTCAACCATGAGTGGCATAATAGGGGGAGTGAGACGTGTAGGATTATGTTTGTTATGTTGGGGGCGGAGAAGATTGTACTTGCGGATGGGGAGGTATTGGAGGAGACGGTGATTCCGGTTAAGAAGTAGGGAGGGGGTGATGGCCGAGGAGGCAGTTGATTGGGGTTGGAAGTGAGCGACTGAGGAATGGAATATAGCTGGTGTGCGCAATAATAGATCGTTTTGCCTCTACCCCATTTTCCCTTACTTCGATATCTCTCAAACAGCGCTGACTTCCCCCAATGTGGTTTTCATGCCAGTGCAATCCCTAATCCTTTCAAACACCGTTCTTGCCGCCGCGCTCTGCTCCAACGACATAATAGGCGAATCCTTGATAACTCGAATCGGCCATAAGAGGAAGTATCCTCCAATCCCTTTGCAAATCGTAGTCCCAGGCAAATTTCCCAGCGGTTTCCCCTCACGATCAATATCCCCTAGAGACTGAGGCACAGTTGATAAAATTTCATCCACAAGCGATCGGATGACTGAGATGGAGACCTCCTTGAACGACTGGATGGTAGAAAGTAGTAAAGTTGCCGAGCTCATTGTCTCTAATCGAGTCAAACATTCCAAAAGTTGCTTATGTAAAAGGATTCGCCCTGTACGGTAGTAGTTCCATTCGTACGCAATCCATACATCTGTATGAAGCTGGACAAATTTTGGGTATTGGGGTGATAGTAGGTGATGCTGATTTAGTTCTGAACGTTGGACAGTCCTGTAAGCCCAGCCAGGCCCAGCTCTCCAGGTTGCCGAAACAAGGTCAAGATCGTGCATCTCCCTTATCATCTGTATTATCGAGTCTGCAGAGTTTTCATCATCGACAATACTTTTGAGTAGATTCCTAGCTCGCTCAGAGGTTTTGCTGATTTGATGGTTGTCCTTCTCGATGCGGATGTAAGGAAGCTCGTCGTTCAAGGATTCAAGCCACGCTTCTGCTTCTGGAAGCGGGGGTTTCTTCATTGCGAGTTGCTGTTTTTGCTGGATGACGGGTTTAGCTATATCTATGAAGATGCATTGGTGGACTTACCAGTCGGTGGTGAGAAAGCCGAAATAAACTCCATCCGCGAGCGCCATAAATCTGATCCGGCCCTCTAAGTCTCAGAATCTGAGCCATACCCCCAGCATGAGATCCCAGCGATACATGATCCTGCAAATAAACACTCTTTCACAACATTAGCAAGCGCGGTCAATCAAGATTCAGCCACTCACCTCAAACAAATCCAACACAACAACAGTCATCAACGTAGAATCATCAACCGCCATCTCCTTATCCTTCAGCGCCTCCCCCAGACTAGTCAACGCACGTCCATAACACAACAACGCCTTATCCCCCATCTTCGTGCCGCCCTCGTTACTCGACATCCCCGCATAAGCCGCAGCTCTTACCGCCCAACGCAAAGCAAACCGCCCTTCCAGCTTCACGTCCTTGAATAAACTAGGCAGATGCTCGAGGAAACCAGGGGTAGAGCCGAGATTACAGGGATACATGACATATTTCTCGAAAAACTGCGAGATGGCTTGATCTTCTAGACTCGGCATCGCGGTTTCTGGAACGGATTTCGCCCACGGAAACGGGTTTGCCAACGTCAACCCCGCCATATCTTCCAACGTCAACTCACCCCCATCCTTCTCCCTTCCCTTCCCCTTCGCCTCAGAACCCAACCCCCCCGAAATCAAATCCTCCGAATTCGCAACAGGCGATTTGCTCCCCCCTTTACTCGACCCGCTAGATTTGCCTCCCGCGGATCGCAAGCTCTCAAACGAAGCGCGTCTTGGCGCTGCCCGTCTCGCAGCCTTCTCATTCTCAGAGCGGAACAAAAGCGTTGCTTCGTCGCGGTACCCAGTACATATTTCATCGCGATTTATGCAGCGGATGCAGGAGGGGCGGCTTTGGTCGCATTTTACGCGGCGGATGCGGCAGGGGAGACAGCCGCGGGAGACGCGGGCGGCCATGTTTGTGGGCGCAGGAGGAAGTCTATGGGATTCTAAAGGGCTCAGCGTTTTTTTGATTAACTGACTGATTGATTTCAAATGCTCTTATGCCAAGATGTGGTGGGATATAGATCGAACGGGTGGGCTGTGTTGTTTCAGGAGTCTGCGCCTCAGATGGGGGCGGTGTTGCTAAATCACGTGTTTAATCCTCTGATATAGGTATCGAGCCGGTCTGCTAAAGTATTGGTTTGGGTTGATGAGACGGTAAACCTAGATGAGAGAGGTTAAGAAGGAGCAGTATTTTAACGAAGGGGTATGGATAAGATCGTAGGCCATTAGTTTTCAAGACGTACTATATAAAGCCAATTCACTGTCAAGTAATATCTAGTTCCTCTATATAATTATATATTATCGTTGCCTTTCAGAATTCTAACGCTGTCAAGAAAATCCGAAGAAATCGTTGATAAGAAAAACAAACTCTTAAATTTGAAATTTGAAATAACGCCGAATCTTAACAAAATAAGAAGCGGAGAGAACTTTTCATCAAAAATACAAATAAGAAGTGAAGTTCCGCCGCCCGCGCTTATACGAAGGAAGAGAGAGTGAAGGAGTGCGCCTTTGGAAAAATATAAAAACAAGAAAGAAGTAGGCACAAGAATAGATGGTGGAAACGGCACAATCAAACTCTAGCATTTGAGAATACCCTAGGAAAGTGGATAGAGAATGTCGACTGTTGCCCATTATTTGCAACATGTAAAAGCAAACCAGCTCTTACACATTGCCAGGCATCCTACTAATCTTATCTTTTATCATCTGAACCGTCATCTTCTTATCAACCCACCAAGCAACCACATACCATGCCACAAACACCACTGCGGTCATCGGTAACGTGATACTCAGGTAAAGTCTCAATGCCTGAGACGAAAAGTCTTCTTGCGAGGCACCGGAAGGCGTTTTGGAATATTGGATTATGTCTGTACTCATAATCGTCTGTATCGATTTTATTAGTATGGTTTGGAAGTAGTGGGGAGTGGTTAGACTCACAGAGATGAAAGTCCCAGGAAGAAAGAATAAAGTTACGAGAGTGATGATTCTCATGGATACAGTCTCCTGCTTGGTTTTGTGCGTGAGGGCATTCATTTCCTCGGTCATGGCTTCCATGTGTTTGGTGGACGCTTGGGCTTCTTCGGCCATGTTTTTGCTGGCTTCCATGTTGCGGTAATTGAGGACCCCGTAAAGCTACAATCTGTCAGAACATTTCTCTCCTATAAAAATAGCGTTAAGCTTACTAAACTCTTCCGATCTGTGATAGTAGAAAGAAGCATTCTTGCTCTCGATCTCTGAATATTCAAATCATCAACAATGCCCATCGTGGTTTTCCGAAAACGCGTCAAGTGACCTGAGCAATCACGTATGATCTGGCCCGGAAAATCTGCATTTACGAAGAGATCTTCGTAGAAGACCGTGATGCTTGTGAGAATGTTGATATTTGATTCCAATATTAGGAGCGCTTCGTTCACTTTCTCTTCGTAGAATTGTACGTCTTGGAGGTGAGAAAATGAGAAACTCTCATTGTTGTCGGGATCTTGCTCAAAATCTGGTGGGGGGACGGACGGGCTTGGTCTGGCAGTCATAGGAATGGAGGGAGTCAATGTGCCCGTGGCGGAAGCTGCACGTCTCACTATTTTGGTGAGGGTTCGCTTGATGGTGTTGGTTGGTGGAGATGTGGCGGCTCGATGGGGGGAGGGAGATGGCCGATTTGCAGGTCGATCGAAACTCATCAGTAGTGCACGTCTCGTGATTGCCTGTTGAGCTTCTTCGATGTGATTTATGTACCATCTCCAGCTTTCTCCACACCAATCAAAGATGATTAGATGGGTTGAGAGAGTAGCCTCAAATGCTAATGAAGGTGAGGTCACGAGATCCAGATTTGGGTGAGTTTTGGGATCCGTGGCACTCTTTATTCGCCGTTTGATTAGCTGATCACCTTTGATGATGGTCCAAAACGCCTTGCCGGTACCAATATCGAATGAATGATAGGTTGCAGTCTGGCGTATTGACCATTGCCAATTCTCTTGGCTGGTTGACGTCTCAACTGATTTCAGGTTGTAGCACATTCTGAAATCGTGACCGGAGCGTCCGAGTTCTTTCAATTGAAGAGCTTTCTCATCCACTGACAGACGCGTCTCATGGCGCAAGCCGCTGAAATGAAAGTCTCTAGGATAGTCTTGCTTTCCAAAAGGAAGGAGGAAATCAACGAATGACGGCATTACTTGATAATAAGTCAATGAATATAGAAGCATCTGCTTCGTAATCTTCAATCTCTCCCTTGAATGTTGAGCGTGGATGAAACTGAAAGAAAGAGATTAGCAAGAATGGGATTTCGAAGCCAAGATGACTGAAGATCGTACAGAAAAGTGCTTTGGGGATCATCTTGATCGAATGGTTTTTCCCCCACGATGTGATTTTTTAATTGGAGATAGTTTTTGGCTGGACTGCTAATGAATCCTAATCATTGTTAGAAGGAATCGTGACAGGACCAGACGCACTTACCCCTCGCTTGAGTTCTGTAATCCCAAAATTCTGCGTCCGCTCGATTTTCATTGAAGAATAAACGAGTCTCTTCCTTCTTCAATCGTTCAATATATGCATCTAGGATATGCTCGTAGGTGTTGTGATATACCAAGCATTTTGGGAAGGTGAGAGCGGTATCGCACGATTTGATGAATGCATCTCTTTCTGTCATGCTTCATGATCCGCGAACCTGGATCATTACAATCGTAAGTTTAAAACAACGAGAAAACTCTCGTTACTCAAGAATATCTTGGCTAAATTGTGCAAAGCAGATGTTGATGAAGAGTCGAAAGTTCTGAATCATTTTGTGGCTTGAGGCTGAGTTGCTGCGTCCTGTGATGAAGCATGCAAGGCTCCCTTGATTTGCCCATAAGGCACATCGCACATGCATGTTAGCACACCACCCCCCCACGTTACATTGGTCAGACATTCAGGAAGCTCAGCAGGGCTCGCAATATTTGCCATTGAATTGAAACAAGTAGCGCTGCTGGTAAGGTATAATCGTCAGATCCAATTCCCTCAAACGCCCGAGTGCCCGTCATCCCCAAACGATTACCGCTGACCCTAGCTATATAAACGCCATCTACGCCCTCCTTTCTTCCCAACACTGCTGTCATCGTACTCGGCCGTAATATCAGGCTTATATGGAGGCTGTCCTTGACTCATCAAGCTTCTCTTTTTCCGCCTACAAAAGTTTAGGGCTTGCTCAGTCGCGTTTTCTTCTTATCCATACCTCTGTCAGGTCGCGCGATATCCAGAATTCTAGATGATCGTTCTTATGCTTCACTTCTTTTCAGCTGATAGTCCTCAACCCTCTCAGGAACGACCTACCCTGATATAAAATTTGATTGGGCCAAACAGAGTGACCAAAAAATCGTCCAGGGCGGACTTCGTCAAGCGGTAAGAGTCTACTGATCTCCATTTCCAGTCTTCCATCGCGTCTCGCAGGTCGAGGCCGTCTTCAATCTCGTAGAGGCAGAATTTGGCGAGCTGACTTCATGAGGGGTGGGAAAAGGCTATCAGCTATAATATAGCCACAGTTCACAAGGCTGTTGCAGGCATCTTTGAGGCAAACCTGAATGTGCAGCATTGCTTGAACAGCGCAATGAAGGGAGCAAATAATATTGCAAAGAACAGCGGGGTCTATCTAACCTGCATGACAATGGCAAGGTCCTTGTGCATTTTGGCCAATGTTATCCAGGGATCGCGTCCTGCCGGTGACCGTTTAGGGAGAGTTTAGGGAGAAGAGGCTCCAAATTCCAATGCTGCTCTAGAGATAGACGTTGCATAGTAAAATAGAAAGGCCCTCATCCAATCGTAGTGCAAAATCCATGTCAAGCTATAAAGCGAGAAAAGATGGCTGAATGCGGGATGTCTTGCCGCCAATCTGATCAATAGCTCTATGCCAAACTACTGGTATCCCAGCAAAAATATAGGCACTTCTCTTCTGATTGATTGTAAGGCTCAGACTTGAGGCGCTAATTAAATGATATCTTCAATCTCTCGAATGCTTCGGAAAGCCCGTAACATTCAACAAAAAGCTTGCTTAACCGCAATATCTTTTGACATTGATGTGATGCAGTAGCTGCTGGGCCGGCGGCATCGACTGTCAGCTGGCGACTAGCCCCAACCAAGCCTAGAGCTTGCCTGCCTAAAGCTTCCCGAACACCTGCACCCCCCGCCCATATCTCCTTTCTCCAACCTGCATCTTTTGATCTTTAACTTTGCATTTTTCCTTCAACGTCGCTCAATTCTTCATTGCAGTGCTTCCAATTTCTTTATATATATACATATATATACACATATATCGCGCATGATTTCCGTAAATGGACCGCTGCTTTGATCATCGTCAATCATGCTACGGCCTTCCAATCTCTGGCGGCTAGTTCTTGAAATCCGATCACTCGCAGCCCTGCGACTATGCCGCAATCCATGGTGCAACCAGACCATAACCGCTGCCTTCAGGACTTCCATCGCTGGGTCAAAGAGAACTCTATCTGCCACACCGGACGTCCTGCGAACCCAGACGACCCCGCATTTCTACCAGATGATCGCCTGAGCACTTATCTCGAGTCTAACGACCACCATAACCTCAGCAATCTTCTCGTCGCGATCTATGAAAATGAAGCGATTGAGGTACAATCCAAAGAGATCCTGAGCAGTTACTCCAAAGTATTCTGCATACTGATCTGTATCGGAAAGATCAAGTTCCTTGAACGGTTCGTAGAATGGGACGATCTTAAAGATACACATTTACCTTTCACGCCAAACAACCCTCCCAACCATTTCCCTATTGATTCAAACTGCCCAGACTTCTTCAAACGATTTTGCAAAGCACAATGGAGATTCTGTGCCCCAGAGCTTGTGTTCACATTCAATCGCAATCTGGACAAAGACTGCGTGATGCCCTTTACTTCGAAAACCTTGATCACAGAAGGAGATAGTGCAAACAGCGCAAGAATCTACAAAATAGAGTTGCACGTTAAATACAATGGCTTGCCTAACTTGGTAACGTTTCGAGGCTGCGATGACAATCGCTTTGCGGGTCATGTAGCTAATTGTGGAACAGGGTACCACCGATCCCCCGGACCTATCAACAAATATTTTCGCCTTAAAGACATATTGTGGCAGAGAAGCCGAGAAGACATGGAACAATGAGATCACTGCCTTTAAAAAACTCAGAATCGGAAACACACAATCGCCTAATGTCATTGGATTTTACAGCTCGTTCACACTGGGAGAGACACATAGTATCATCCTCGAGTACGCGGATAAAGGTTCCCTCGAGCAATACCTCCAGAACACCAGGCCCCCAGTCGGCCTGAAAGATACAACGAGGTTCTGGAGAGGAATATTTGGCCTTCTTAGAGGATTGAAGGACATGCACCACGGGCAAGATATTGTGTAGGTACTCCATCTCCCCCGGGATAATTACCATCTAACCTTGTTAAGATGGCATCAGGACCTGAAGCCGGCGAATATTCTTGTTTTAAGCTCTTCTAGTACGGCAATCTCGCAATACAACTGCAAGTTCAAAATCGCAGATTTCGGTACAAGTCATTCAAAACGAATGGATCCTTCCGATTCCGATGATACTGACCAAGACGCTCAGGGCACTAGGACTTACGGTATTTATCATCCTATTGTATTCAATACTAGGTAGTCGGAGTATTAATTGAAGTACAGGCGCACCCGAATGTTACCGCTCTGATGACGAGCTTGGTCAAGGTAACATTCGTGTTACCACGAAGGTCGACATATGGTCCATTGGATGTATCCTAAGCGAGATCGTGACTTGGATTGAAGGTGGATGTGATGGTCTAGCCACCTATCGCCACAAACGGCGAGCAGAACTTCAGCGAATCACGGATTTCCACGATGGGGACTGCTTTCATGATGGTGACAAAGTACTGACGTCGGTCCGAGAGTGGCACAACACAGTCTGGGAAAAACTCAAACACGACCCAACATCGCTCGAAGTATTGCACATGGCCGAAGAAATGCTTCAAGATGCAACAGTTCGGCCGGACGCCAATTACTTCTGCAAGCAGTCCCATAATATCTTGACCAAAGCTTTCGAGAATCTTGGCAAAGCAGTAGCGCACAGTGAAATTGAAGACGACTTACTTCTGCCTTCGATGCAGCAACAACGACAAAGGACGGAACCTTCAACGCGGCCACCGGAATTTGATGTTCCAGCTCGTTCATCTACCGACTATCATAGAAACAGCGCGGCAGACATATCCATACTCAGTGCAGCTTCAGCCAGTAGCCCAGAAACAGTTCATTCACGCCATTCAGAGTCGGACAGCCCGTTCCTAAATACATCCAGTCCACGAAGTGCCACGGGGGCATACGGTTTTCATACTTCGGGAAGTGTAGCTGATTCTCCATTAAGTGGCACCCAGAGTCGAATTCCTCATCGTTCGCGAGTAGCGCCAGTGTCTCAGCATACCATGCCATCTACCAGTCCTGTTATTTTAGAGGGGTCTCGTCAAAGTACAGCCCAAGTAGGTTCGATATTAGGAGGCCACCGAGTCACCAGTGCACCAGTCGAGTTTACAAGACCATTCTCTATTGTTGAAGGGCTCTCCAATCGAAGATACAGCGAGCAGCCACCAGTCTACGAACCTAGTCCCAACAGCGACATTAACCATCGGATGTCGAGGCACTCGAATCTTGAAGAGGAGGTCAACCCATTCACATCATCATTCGCTGTTGGGCTTCAACCTAACCCTAATATTAATATGACGGCAGCTGGCCATGCAGTATTCCATTCGGTTCCATTAAGCAATCCCGCCTCACCGCCCACGCCAATCATGAGTCCGCTTGTGCGGCCCTCAACCTGCTTACCTCTCAAAGTTCCTCCAGTTAGCAATACTGTCGAACAGACAGCGACTCATACTGCGAGTCGTCATAGGAGTGATTCGATCGTTCCACCTTTAACAATTGATGACGCATGCGCATGGAGGGATGCAAAGAAACAAATCTTAGGTAGTTCCGCACCCCTTTCCGGAGAATGGGCATTGGCCACTTTACACGGAAGAGACAGTGTAAGTCTTATTTTCCCACCCAACCACGGTTCCTAATATCCTTTTAGATCTTCATCGTTGACGATGCCGAGTCCATGCGCCAACACTGGCCTGAAGTGAAGAAGGTCTTTGGAATCTTGGCTTACATGGTCAAAACCTTCGACCCGGATGGCCTCGATCTTTACTTCACGCAATCCCCAGAGAAGCATCATCATAAACATACCAAATACCTGGTGAACATCGTTGACAAAAGAATGGATAACCTAGAAAAGGGCCGAAGTGATATCAGCATCCGGCTTGATGCTATTCTCAACGCTCACATCGCACAGTTGAGACGACCCTTGGCAATCCATCACCCACTTAATGTATATATTCTCACAGATGGCATCTGGACTCCGAGCTGCAACATCGTCCCCGCTATCGACAAAACCGTTAATATGATGGTAGAGCTGAGCCTGAGAAAACAGGTCGGACTGCAATTTATCAGCTTTGGAACCGACCCCGAAGGTTTAGCTAGAATGGAACTTGTAGATAATAGGCTTGGTCTTCCCCAGTAAGTCACACCCTTATCACTTATGACTTTTCTTTCTTAATTTCTTCACCCTGGAAAGGCTCTGGCTAATTCGAGACAAAAGCGACATTGTTGATACCACGCCCTCAAACGGCAACCCATATAAGATGCTCCGCGGAGCAATCGATAAAGACTTCGATACACATTCGCATGAATAATGATGAGAGATAAGGTGGCATATACCCGGCGATTCAAGAATAGAGGGAGGAGTTGACGGATGTATTTGATTGGCATTTTGATGGGCGTAATAAAAGAAGGGATTTCATGAGATTTAGTTTAAATATACCCACCGGCGCTTCTTTTCGAAAGGGGCTAGGATTTCGACTCGAGATCTTCGTTTCAAATTTTCCCCCGCTTGTATTTCGTGATTAAACATTCATTCCCTTCCTAGCAGCGAATATACCCTAACTGACACCCTCACTGCTTATCCACCTCATCTCATTCTCTCACTGCATAAGTCTATTTCTCCTCTTTTAATCGCCTTTGTTATTTCTATTATTTTCAATCTTGCAATTCTTAACTACTTAATATAGTCTATTAACTATTTATCTTCTAATTTTACAACTTACACAGTCTTGATATATCTTGGAATTCCTATTTAAACTAATTATTCTTAAATATAATATAAGATCTAATTTATCTTCTATATTATTACTATCTTTTTTTTTTCGGTTCTTCTTCTTTCTCCAGACCAAATCTTTATAAACTTATTAAAGACATACTATTTAAAATAAAACGCAACTCCACCCCTCCAGCACCCACTAACTAGCGTAATCAAAACTCCTGATACAATACTTCTTCATAAGGAATTTTCACTCATCACAAATAAGATCTCGTCTGGTTTAACAATTCGGCATATTTAATTGCTAATTATTTATCTAGAATCCCAATCCCTATCTCATTATTTGGTAGTGTTTAGAATATATGTATATATTTGCATATACATCTGCTTATAACCCTATATAGGTATAGGTAGAGAAAAGGGCCAATAGTGTAGAAGTGAGAATAAAAAGAAAAGAATGGAAAAGAATAGGAAATGTATACTTGCTCTTGAAAGTTAGGCAGTTTTTGAGCAAGTTTAATTTTGACAAAGGGAACGAAATGAGAATTAGGTCGATGGCGAAGAAATGAAGGGGATATAGAGTAATGTGATTTATGGGTAATGGATTATGGGAGAGGGGGGCAAACAAAGGGTTAGGAAGGAATGCATGATGGGAGCTGTATAGTCGACTTATAGTATTATTCTTTAGTTGAGATGTGTAGATTTTATTGTTGTGTTTTAACAAGCACCCATTATTGGCACATTGGTTTTTTGATTGGCTCCTCATATTTTTACTTCTGAATTTTTGAAGGCAAAGTCACATATTCTGGTCACATGCGATCTTCGAGATCTAAGGTACCTTATGTTATCCAAGATATCTCATCCAACCAGTGTGGGCATACGTTTCAACATCGCATTCATCTATCCACAACTATCTATCTACACAGACCCCCTACATATCCCCAAACTCGTCATTATCCAGCCTGCACCCTATGCACATCCCAGACACAACTGCTGTATTTACTTCGTCATCTCATCCATCATGAAAGAACATCAAAGAAAAGAAAAAAGTAATCCGTAATGAATCATGAAGTCGTGACCATAGTATCATCAAGGTCGTCATTTTGGTTGTTCCCCATTCCTGAAAAACGCCGGGATCCGGTTCAAGTAAAGACAATTAGTAAAAAGGAAAGAACAAAGGTACAGCAGCGTGCGACTCATCAACAAGAGCCATGTGCGTTTTCGGAAAGAAGTAACAGGTTTTTCATGAAGAGGCAAATGCCACAAACAACTCCACCCAGCCTGCCAGTTTTGTATCCACCTGGCTATCGAGGACATGAATTCGTAAGGTTTCGTATCGTTCAAATGCAATGTGAAGAAGTTGAAATGAAATAAGGCTGGCGACCAGTAACCCTCCGCTCTCCGGTATCTTAGCTCATTCAACATTTTGTCTTCGAGCTGCAGCTTCTCGGTCTCTGATCTCCTTAAGCTTCTCATCGAGATGTATGAGTCGTGATTGAAGAGACGGTCCTTCACCAAAGTCAAATGATTCAATTGATCGACGAGTTTGGTGCATGGTTGCGAAGGCAGAGCGGCGGATTGTAGTGGTACCATCCTGGAAGAGACGACGAGGGAAGGTTTTGCTAGAGCCAGATTCGGAGAATGGGGAGCGTAGGCGAGGCGGATCGAATTCGGCTGAAGGAAGAAGCTTGGGAGGAGCAGGAGGGTCAAAAGATTCAGAAGTAGATACTGGGTTCTCCGGAGCTATTGGAAGTTCTGGAAGGACTGGTGATCGTTGGAAAATTCCTGGAACACGGTGTTGTAAGGCTTCATCACCCAAACTGAATCCGCGGCTTCGAACTCGGCGACGATCGCTAGGAAGCGGACCTCCAAACAACTGCTCGTCCAGAATGCTAGGTCGAAGAACAGCTCCATTGGGACTTAATTCCTCATCCAAAGAATGTTGGGCTCGTCGCTTCATGGTACCATTCAAAGAGCGTGGCTCGTCAAATCGAACAGGTGATCCGAGACGTGGTTCCGTGATATTGGATTGTGTGCGAGGCGGTGATGGCCGAGCATAAATGTTGATAGATCTAGAAGAACTTGGACCATAGGTGCGAGCAAAGGGTGATCCTAGTCTTCGAGCACGGTTTCGTTCCTCGATATTGA
>Ga0182030_10004870_pt1 | contig 28669 bp, 31 predicted proteins | sample 812S3MmetaG_FD_121299 | JGI IMG/M metagenome (GOLD analysis project Ga0182030, IMG submission 121299) | Permafrost microbial communities from Stordalen Mire, Sweden - 812S3M metaG (Illumina Assembly) | ecosystem: Environmental > Terrestrial > Soil > Wetlands > Permafrost | place: Sweden...
CCTTCCGCGAACTGGCCCTGCGCGGTGAGATCCCCGGTGTGACGAAGGCTTCCTGGTAACCGACTTTCTTTCTATGCAAACCGATCCCCTGGCCGATTTCCTCACCACCATCCGCAACGCGTCACGCGCTTCCAAAAACGAGATCCGCGTTCCCTGGTCGCGCATGCGCAGCGATGTCGCCCACGTCCTCAAGAACGAAGGCTACGTCCTCGAAGTCGAAAAAGTTTCCGACAAGGAAGCCAAGGCCGGCAAACCCGAACTCCGTGTCAAGCTGCGCGGCGCCGGCAAAACGCGCGCCATTACGCAAATCACCCGCATCAGCAAACCAGGCCGCCGCCAATATGTCGGTTCCAAGGAAATTCCGCGCGTGCTTGGCGGCATGGGCGTCTCGGTCGTCTCCACTCCGCGTGGGGTCATGTCCGGCCACCAGGCCAAAAAACAAAACCTCGGCGGCGAATTGCTGCTCACCGTTTACTAAGGAAGAATCATATGTCTCGTATCGGACAAAAACCCATCACAGTCCCGGATAAGGTGAAAGTCGCCGTCAACGGGCCTCTCGTGAACATCGAAGGGCCGCGCGGCAAACTCAAGCACACCCTGCCTTCCGGCATTGAAGCGCGTCTTGATGGCAAGACCCTTCTCGTCGAGAAAAAGGGCGAAACCCGCCAGCACAGGGCGCTTCATGGTCTTTCGCGCGCGCTGCTCGCCAATTTTGTCCAGGGCGCTCATGAAGGCTTCCAGAAAAAACTCGAAATTCAGGGCGTCGGTTTCAAGGCCGCGCTCCAGGGCAAAAGCCTGAGCCTCAATCTCGGGTTCTCGCACCCCATCAACTATCCTGTGCCCGACGACATCAAGGTCACGGTCACGGACAACACCAATATTCTCATCGAAGGCGCCGACAAGCAGAAGGTCGGGGCCGTTGCCGCCGACATCCGCGCCTACTACCCGCCGGAACCCTACAAGGGCAAAGGCGTCCGCTATGCCGGCGAACAGATCATCCGCAAGGAAGGCAAGACAGCCCAAAGCAAGTAAGGATTCCCTATGGCAAAATTAACTTCCAAAGCATCCCGTATCCGCACTCACGTGCGCGTGCGCCGCAAGGTCAAAGGCACCACCGAACGCCCGCGTCTCGCCGTGAATTTTTCCGGCCACCACATCCGCGCGCAGGTAATCGATGACGTCACTGGCAAGACCCTCGTCAGCGCGTTTACCACGGAAAAGTCACTCCTCGAATCCAAGCTCCGCCCCAATGTCAAAGGCGCGGGGGAAATTGGCAAGCTCGTCGCCGAGCGCGCCAAAGCCAGGAACATCACCCAGGTCGTCTTCGACCGCGGCGGTTTCAGTTATCACGGAAAAGTCAAAGCCCTGGCCGATGCCGCTCGCCAGACCGGACTTCAATTTTAATTATCATGCCTATGTCCCCCAAGCCCGATCCGATCATTGAAGAGAAACTCGCCGAAGAAGCCGCGATTACCGAGCCGATAGCCGAAGTGGCTGAAGTCGCCGCGGTTGTTCCTGCGGCTCCTGCTGCTCACGGCACCGAACGTGGTGGTGACCACCGTGGTGGTCCTCGCGGCGGCGGTCAAGGTGGTCAGGGTGGACGCGGACGCGGACGCGGTCCCGGCGGTAATCGCGGGCCTCGTCGTGACGAGAACAAATCCGATCTGCTCGAAAAAGTTGTCTTCATCAATCGATGCGCCAAGGTTGTCAAAGGCGGTCGCCGTTTCAGCTTTAGCGCGCTCCTCGTGGTCGGGGACCGCAAAGGCAAAGTCGGTGTCGGTTTCGGCAAGGCCAATGAAGTGACCGAAGCGATCCGCAAGGCCACTGATGCCGCCCGCAAGCACCTCGAACCCGTTTCTCTCCGCGGCCCCACGATTCCCCATGAAGTCATGGGTCAATTCGGAGGTGGCCGCGTTCTTTTGCGTCCCGCTTCGCCCGGAACCGGCCTCATCGCTGGTGGTGGCGTGCGCGCTGTCGTGGAAGCAGCCGGTATCAAGGATCTTCTCGCCAAGTCGCTCGGATCGGGCAATCCCGCTAACGTTGTCAAGGCCACGTTGGATGCCCTCAAGCAACTCCGTTTGAAGGAAAATATCTTCCAACTGCGCGGCAAAACGATCAAGGTGGTCGTTCCTGACGGCGCGGCCCCGGTGGAAGCGAAAGCCGAAGGCGCTGAACAACCTGCCAAAAGCGGCAAAGGCAAGACCAAGGGCGCGAAGTCTGAAAAGGCCCCCAAAGCCGAAAAGACTGACGAATCCAATCCGGCGCTCGCCTCCTAATTAACTAAGAAGTTAGAACGTAGAACTAAGAACGACTGAATCCAGCTATCGACCCTTATCAACTTCTAACTTCCTCATCTTACTTCTACGTTCTAAGTTCTAACTTCCAAGCTTATGCCCACCTCCATTCGACTCCACAATTCCAAGCCCCGTCCCGGCGCGCGTCATCGCGTCAAGCGGCTCGGCTGCGGCGAAAGCTCAGGCCACGGCAAAACCAGCGGCAAAGGTCATAAGGGCCAGAAAGCCCGTTCCGGCGGCAGCATCCGTCTCGGTTTCGAAGGCGGTCAGATGCCTCTCATCCGCCGTATTCCCAAGCGTGGTTTTAACAATGCCGCTTTCAAGATCACCTATGCGCCGGTCAATCTTGCTGATCTCGAATTGCTTTTCGAGTCGGGCGCGATTGATGAAAAAGGTCTGCGTGAAAAGGGCTTGGTCAACGGCAACTGGGATGGCGTGAAAATTCTCGGTACCGGTGACATCACCAAAAAGTTTTCCCTGAAGGCCAACGCCGTCAGCGCCTCGGCGAAGGAAAAGATCGAAAAGGCCGGCGGTTCAATCGAACTCGTCGCAGGCAAGACTTATCCCGCCCGCAATAGTGCGAAGGTGCTCGCCAAGACATCCAAGCCCGCCAAGGGCAAACCTCAGGCGTCAACGCCGGGCAAAAAGAAATAGTTCCAGGAATATTCCGACATGTATACCGGGTCGCGCGCATTTTGCTTTCTCATGGCCCTTGCGGCCACGGGCAGTGAAGTTGCGTCGGCGACGACGGTCTTGCCCGAGCAGTATCGGGTGGAAGCAAAGCTGATTTCTTTGCCGGTAGCGGCAACAGAAATTCCTACCGGCACGTTCGCGGGAATTTTTGCGGATAAGTTTGTCGCGCAACTCGCCGAGCGCCCGAAGGCGGACATCCTGTCCTTTCCGCGCGTGGAGACGGTTGATTCGATTCCATCTCACGTTGGGCTCACCCAACAAATGGCGCTCCCGGATGGCAAGTCACGCGAAACGGGCATCAACTTTGACGTCGTTCCGCGGAAAAAAGGAACGGACTTCGGCTTCGGAATCTCTATCAGCAACGTCCGTTTCCAGGGATTTCAGGATCGAACGGCGACCAAGCCGCTTTTCCATACGGGCCACGTCACCACGACGATTCCGGTCAGTGCGCAATTGCCGGCAGGCTACTACTGCTTTAACGTCCCGGTGCCGCAAAAGCTCGCGACGACCTACGACGCCGACGGCCGCCGGATGGCCAGCGTCGCCGATGCGAACGAACGTCAGCTCCTGTTCGTCAAGATCACGCGCGGCTAGCGATAGCCTCTCGGATCGTCGGCATCACTCCACCCCCATACCCCTATGCTTTCTGCTTTCGCCAATTGTTTTAAGATACCGGAACTGCGCCAGCGTATTATTTTTACGCTTTGCGTAATCGTTGTTGTCCGTATCGGCGCCGCCATTCCTTGCCCGGGCATTAATACTGAGATCCTCGCCCGATTCTTTCATAAAATTGTCGAGAAGGATCCGAACAATTCGGTCCTCGGCCTGTTCAACCTCTTCAGCGGCGGCGCCTTGGAAAACTGCGCCGTTTTCACCCTGGGCATCATCCCTTACATCAGCGCGAGCATCATGCTCCAGTTGATGACCGCGGTTGTGCCCAGCCTCAGCAAGCTCGCCCGCGAAGAAGGTGGACGCCAAAAGATCACCCAGTACACACGTTACGCCACCATCGTCATTTGCCTGGTCCAGGGTTACTTCACCGCGAAGCAATTCGAGAGTCCCAAAGGCAACGGATTGTTCTTTGGTATCGAGGAGATCACCAACAAATTTGGTCCGCTCGTTGCCCATCCCGGGCTTCCCTTTGAATTGACCACCGTCATCAGCCTGCTCACCGGCACGCTCCTCTTGATGTGGCTTGGCGAGCAGATCACCGACAAGGGAATCGGCAACGGCATTTCCATGGTCATCACCATTAATATCGTCTCGCGTCTGCCGGCCGGCCTGGGCCAGGGCTGGAGCATGCTTTTTTCGAGCACCGGTGCCGAGCCAACCGTTCCTATCATCGTCTTTCCAATGATGCTTCTGTTTCTCTTCGCCGTCATTGCCGGCACCATCGCCATTACCCAGGCGCAACGCAAGGTCACCATTCAATATGCCAAGCAGGTCCGGGGCAACAAAGTCTACGGGGGCCAGACCGCCTTTCTGCCGCTCAAAGTCAACTACTCGGGCGTCATGCCGATCATCTTCGCTCAGTCGATCCTTATGGTCCCGGCCTTTATGATCAAGATTCTCCCGGTCGGACGATACGACTGGGCCAACGAACTCGCCGACTCCCTCAATCGCGGCTCCCTCTATTACATCCTTTACGTCGGCATGATCTTTTTCTTCTCCTATTTCTGGGTCTCCTTCATGTTCAACCCGATCCAGATCGCGGAAGACGTCAAGCGCAACGGCGGTTTCATTCCGGGTGTTCGTCCGGGCTCGCCCACGGCTGAGTTCCTCGAATACACCATGACGAGGCTCACCCTGGCCGGCGCCATCTTCCTTGCCGTCCTCGCCATCCTGCCCTCCGCCGCCCAGCATTATCTCGGCGTCCCGCAACTTACCGCTCAATTTTTCGGCGGCACCAGCTTGCTCATCATGATCGGCGTCATGCTCGACACGATGCGACAGATGGAAACCTACCTGCTGCAACGCCATTATGACGGCTTCCTCAAGAAGGGCCGCATCCGGGGCCGCTCCGCTGGTAACGTGCCCGTACTCGGACAAGGGCATGCCGTCGATTCCGGTAACTACGTCTGGCTGTTTGTGGCGATTGCCGTTCTCCTCATCGTCGGGGCCGTGATTTCGGTGCTTTGAGAAGTTAGAAGAAAAAAGAAGGCGTTCGCGGGCCTTATTATTGGAGTAAAGACAGTCTTTTGACTTCTACCTTCACGCTTCTGACTTCATACTTCCCCACTTGTGAGCATTCCCATTAAAACGCCGGAGGAAATCGAGGCCATGCGTGTCAGTTGCCGCGCGGCCCGTGAAATCCTCGAGGAGGTTTCCCTCGCGGTGGTGCCCGGTGTTTCCACGGGCGAAATCGACAAGCTCGCCGCGCGCCTGATCAACGACCGGGGCGGGCGCAGCCCCTTCCTCAACTACCGCGGATTCCCCGGCCACATCTGCATCTCGGTCAACGACGAGATCGTCCACGGCATCGGTGGCGCGCGCCGCATCCAATACGCCGACATCGTCAAGCTCGACATCGGCATCATCCTTCACGGTTGGGTGGGAGATACCGCCACCACCATTCCCGTCGGGGTCATCCCGGATTCCGTCACCCGCCTCCTCGACAAAACGCAGGAAGCTCTCGCGGTTGGCATCGAGCAGGCACGGGTCGGCAACCGCGTCCACAACATCTCCGAGGCCATCGAGAACTTTGTCGTCTCCAACGGCTACAGCGTCGTGCGCGAATTCGTCGGACACGGCGTCGGGCGCGCGCTCCATGAGGAACCGCACGTCCCCAATTACGGTCGCGAAATCAAGGCCAGGCTCAAGCCCGGCATGACCATCGCCATCGAACCGATGGTCAACATGGGCCGCGCTCAGGTCCGTCAGCTCGCCGACGGCTGGACTGTCGTCACCGCCGACGGAAAGCCCTCCGCCCACTTCGAGCACACCGTCCTTATTACCGAGAACGACCCGGAAATCCTGACATGCCTCCCCGAGACAATATCCAGGTCAAAGGCACGGTGACAGAGGTTTTGGCGCACGGGGCCTACCGTGTCGAACTGGCCAACGGCCATCGCTGCATCGCCCGCGCCTCCGGGGAACACCGGCTCAACTTCATCCGCCTCTCGCCCGGCGACCGCGTCCAGCTCGAGTTTCATCCCTACGACCTCTCCCGCGGCCGGATCATCCTGCCGGCCTGAGCCGAGGCTTAGGTGGCTTGGGTGTCCTATACTTTAGGCAGAGCATTTTCAGAAATACTGTAGCCGCAGTGATTCGGTCGTATTTTGAGGCCCGAAGGGCCGGAAAGAAATTAGCCGGTGGCGATAGCCACCGGTTTCACCAGTAAGATCAACCGCCCCGGATGGGCGGAGGATGAGTTTACCTCTCGGAAATTCCACCGCCCTTCCAGGGCGGGTTCTTTTGTTGCATCACACCGGTGGTTTGCACCACCGGCTAATTTCCGTTGGCCCTCCGGGCCAAAAGACAGAAGTGCGGCTACGACATTTATGAAAACGCTCTACCTAGGTGATAGAGGGGTGCTTGAACTTTTTGCGCAAGGTACATAGGGTCTTCAATCGAAGAAAAAGGCGCTGTCGGGTGGCTGTCCGCCGGGAGGCATTTTATTCGAATTGAGAGCGGCGACTTATGGCATCTGATACCAAATCCTCTTTTTTGTCGTGGGCTGGGATTAAGAGGCTGCTTCGCTGGAACGCCGTTTTAAACCGGTTCCCTTGGCTGCGTAAGGTTTCCCCCTTTCTCCGGACGACAAGGCTGCTCAAGCCGTGGCGGATCGATCAAGCGGTTGAGGCTGAAAAGGTGACGGACGGTTCGATTGAGAACATTAAAATCCTATGGCCGGCCGGGAGGATTTCCCTGGAGCCGACGGATCTTGACCGCAGATTCCTGGAAGTTTGCAAATACTTCAACGATGGTTTTTATGAGCGCCGCAACATCTTCACATGCGAGGTGCCGGAAGCCTTTGTTCATGTGGGAACGGGCCTGGTCTGCACGCGCGACTTCAAGGCGATCATCGATTGCCATTCTTATTTGCTGCGTCTGAAGACGAACCCGCAATTTACGTGGTTCAAGCCCCTGCACCGGCGGCGACTGCCTGCGAGTCCGTCCGGGACCCGTTATGCCGTCGTCGTTGATACGTGGGCGTTCAACTGGCACCACTGGCTCTCCGATAACCTGACCCGTCTTTATTCGCTGAGCCTCGCTTATCCCAACGACCGAATCGTGCTGGTGACTCCGATGAAGTTAAAGAAGGACTGGAAGGACAGTCTCGCCGCCTCGTTGCCGCCGCAATTCGAGCTTCAAATCGAGCACGACGATGTGTGGGTCCAGGTCGATCGCCTGGTGCTTCCCTCCTTCGTCACCAACCGCGGCAATTATCATCTGCCGCCCGGTTACTACGAAACGATGCGCAAAACCGCCTTTGCGCACCTCGGCCTGCCGCAGGAAACCGAACCGCGCGAACGACTCTACGTTTCGCGGGCGCTGGGCAGATCCCGCCGGATCCTCAATGAGAATGAGTTGGTGCAGATGCTGTGCCGATATGGATTCAAGTCGATCCTCCCGGAGAAAATGCCTTTCAAGGAACAGGTGGACCTGTATCGGCGTGCTGAAGTGGTGGTCGGCGTTTACGGAGCCAATTGGGGGCTCAACATTTACTCCGGCAAGATCAAAAATCTGGTGTTTTACGCGGATAAACATCCCGAAACTTACGTCTTCACGTTTTGCAAGGGATTGGGCCAGGAACATTTCTTTCTGGCGGGCGAATCGGACGATTCCAATGCGGATTTCACGGTTGATCTCGCCGTAGTCGAGCGCATGTTGGAGGACGAGATGAATCTTCGTCCGCGCGCGTGACAGGCCTTGATACGGTATTTATGGCATTTTCATAAATGTCGTAGTCGCATTTCTGTTCTATGGCCCGGAGGGCCAAAGGAAATTAGCAGGGGGTGCAAACCCCCGGTGTAACGTAACAGAAGAACCCGCCCCGGCAGGGGCGGTGGAATTTCCGAGAGGTAAACTCATCCGCCGCCCCATCCGAGGCGGTTGATCTTGCGTACGAAACCGGTGCTCGCGGTGAAAAGTAAGAGGCGAAAGGCGTAGGGGGAGTTTTCGCACAGAGGGCTGAAGAGGGGAAGACAGCTGAATAATGGGTAGAGTTTTTTGTATTTTCTTCTGTTCCTCCTTAGTCCTTTTCGGTCCTCTCTGCGAAATTTCTGTGGATGGACTCCTGCGGAGGGCGGCAAATTTGGGAACGAGAAAAGCTCAGGATGACGGCGGCGAAAGGGCGAACCGGCGGCGATAAACGCGCGGGGCCATTCCGAAGTGGGTCTTGAAGATGCGGCTGAAGTGGAACTGATTCATGAAGCCGACCGCTTCCGCCACATGGGCGATGGTGGAGCGATCGTCCTGCAGAAGCTCCCGTGCCCTGGCGAGGCGGGCCTTTTGGACATACGCCATGGGCGAAAGTTGCATCGCCCGTTTAAAGAGAGGAAAAAAGCGGGAAGGGGAGAGGGACGCCGCGCGGGCCATTTGTTCCACCGTGATCGATTCTCCGAGATGCGCGCGGACATAGTCAAACACCGGGCGAAACCGTGAGACTCGCAGGAGCGTCGAGCTGCCGGTTTTTCTGATGGGAAAATGTTCGCAAAGTTCCCGCAGAATTCCGTAACAAAGCTCCATTTGGCGCAAGGTCGGAATCAACCCGGAATCAGCGGTCCCATCCGTTAAGGAAAGCACCCGTGCGATGGAGACACCAAGAAACCGGGCAGACTTGTGGCCCAACTTTCCGGGTATCGTCAGCAAATCCATGAGATCGGCGCTGCCATGGAGAGTCGCGCGCAGATGAAGCCAGCGTGCGGCCATCGTGCCGGATTTGGCCGCGTGGTGAATAAACGTCACCGGCGTGTTGCTTGGTACAAAGGCGATTTCACCCTTGGCAATGGTCTCGGTATGTCCACCAATGACTACCTGGTAAGACCCTTCCAGCGCCTGGGTGAAGATTGCGAATGGCAGGATCTTGTGATGCAACCAGCCGTTGGGGAAATTGTTGTGTGTCCCCACTTCAAGATATTCGACCTGAACGTTGTTTAGCTCAAGCAAGGGCATACAGTAGTTTTAGATATAATAACAATAGTCTTGGCTATTCAATGTCAGGAGGACAGGGCATATGATGCCCTGATGGGTCACGAACACAAGTTTGTCGTCACGAGTTCTCCGCAAACACCTGAATCATGAGACTCGGAGGCCCGATTCTTGAAAAGAGCACCGATCCGGAATCGTGGATCGCGGCGGTTTTGCGTAGCAGTTACACGGCGGCCTACGCGCCCGTGGAGCCGGGCCCGGACGATCAGGCCGCTGCTTACGCACGAGTCGCGCAAAAGGCGGGGATTATTATCGGGGAGGTGGGCGCGTGGTCCAATCCCATCGACAGCGACCCGATCAAGGCGCGTGAAGCGATCGTAAAGTGCCAGACTTGCCTGGACCTGGCCGAGAGGTTGAACGCGCGGTGCTGCGTGAATATCGTGGGCTCGCGCAATCCGGCGAAATGGGATGGCCCGCATCCGACAAACTTTTCCCGGGAAACCTTCGACATGATTGTCGAGACCACGCGTGAGATCATCGACGCCGTGAAACCGACGCGGACGTTTTACGCGCTTGAAACCATGCCATGGATTTTTCCCTCATCGGCCGACGAATATCTTGAATTGATTCGGGCGGTCGACCGTCCTGGCATGGGTGTGCATCTCGATCCGGTCAACATGATCAATAGCCCATCGCGCTATTTCGATAACGCGGCTTTTATCCGCGACTGCTTTGCCAGGCTGGGTCCCTACATCAAAAGCTGTCACGCCAAGGACATCATTCTTCGGGAACAGTTGACGGTTCATCTCGACGAGTGCCGCCCCGGCACGGGGTTCCTCGATTACGGGGTCTATTTGCTTGAGCTCTCAAAACTGGATCGGGATACCACGATATTTTTGGAGCACCTGCCGTCCGAAGAATATCCCGCCGCTGCAAAATACATTCGCGAAGTCGCCCATCATCACCAACTCAATCTCAATTAAACCTCCTCCCTCCTTTTATGCGTCAAATCACCATCACCGCTCACCGCCAGGCTGAAGTTATCGAAGCCCCCGGCTTGGCTGGGCCGCTCGGTTCCAGCGAGGTTCGTGGACGCACTATTATCTCCCTGGTCAGTCCCGGCACTGAACTCAATTACGCCTACCTGGCCAGGGAAGGCTTCCCGATGTTGGTGGGTTATGCCGCTATTTTCCGGGTGACGGAAGTCGGCTCCAGTGTCACCGATCTTCCGATTGGCACGCTTGTCCTGGCGTCGGGCAATCATCGTGAGGATCAACAGGCCGAGCGTAAGGACGTTGTACCCCTTCCGGAGGGTCTTGACCCGGAAAAGGCCGTCTTTGCCCGCCTCGCCGGAGTGAGCATGAGTACGCTTCATACGACAGCCGCGCGTCCTCCCTCCCGGGTCCTGATCACGGGCCTGGGACCGGTGGGTAACCTGGCCGCGCAGGTCTTTGCAGCGTGCGGCTATCAAGTCACCGCGATCGATCCGGTGGAGAAACGCCGCGAAGTTGCGAAAAGGGCCGGTCTGCTCGACGTGCGCGCCACGATTGCCGAAGGGCCGGTCGACATCGCCGACAAGGTGATGCTGCATGTGGAATGCAGCGGACACGAAAAGGCGGTCCTTGATGGAGCCAATACCGTGCGCAAGGGCGGTGAAGTGGTGCTGCTCGGCGTTCCCTGGCAACGGCGGACGGAGCTTTTTGCGTTCGACCTGCTCCGCGTCATTTTTCACCGGTATGTGGTTTTGCGCAGTGGCTGGGAATGGGAGGTGCCGCGGCAACCGGTCGATTTTGCCGGCGGTTCCATCATCGAGAACTATGCGGCGGCCATCCAATGGCTCGCTTCTGGAAAAATGAAAGTCGAGGGACTGGCCGGCGCGTATGCGCCCGGCGAAGCGCAAAAGGTTTACGGCGGCCTGCTGGATGGATCGCTGCCCACATCCTCGGCGATTTTCGACTGGCGAAAGAGCTGAAGCAAGGGCGGAACGGCTGCTGCTGGAAAATGGGCCGGGTCCGGGGCTGGCCCTCCACATCCTTAAAAAACTTCAATAAGGCGCTTGCCATGGTCTTGGCTTTTGATAGTCTCTCACTCTTGCGCTTTATCGCGTGGCGGCATTTTTGTCTCCGCGCCCGGAGCGTAAACCACCCTTTTTACGAGATAAAATAATGAGAGTTCGCGCTTCCGTCAAACGCCGCACTTCGGACTGCCAGGTTGTCCGTCGGAAGGGCCGTGTTTATATCATCAACAAGAAAAACCCGCGCCTGAAACAGCGCCAGGGTTGATCCCGTTTTCACCCTTCTAACCACTACCTTTTAAATATGCCTCGCCTCCTCGGTATCGATATTCCCGGTGACAAACGGATTGAAGCCGCTCTTCCTTACATTTACGGCATTGGCCCGACCCGGGCCAAGCTGATCCTCGAACAGGCTGAAATCAGCCCCGACATCCGCGCGAAGGCGCTGACCGATCAGCAGCTTAACCGCATCATCCAGATCATCACCGAGAACAAGTATGTGATCGAAGGCGACCTGCGCCGCGAATTGCAGCAGAATCTCAAGCGCCTCCAGGCGATCAATTGCTACCGCGGCATCCGTCATCGTCGCGGTCTTCCCGTTCGCGGCCAACGTACCGGTACCAACGCCCGCACCCGCAAAGGCCCCCGCAAGACGGTCGGCGTCCAGCGCAACAAAGACGCCAAAGCCGGCAAAGTCTAATAGAAGCGGCGCTCATACCACATAATAACACTCAATCACGGTACATCACGCTCACCCCCCCCCTTGACTCCCATGCCCGACGAAACTCCGATCATTCCCGACGCCGCTCCCTCCGCTGAGCCCGCCCCGAAACCCGCAACAGAAAAGAAAGCCTCAGCTTCCGCCGCTGCTCCTAAAGAAGGAGGCGCCGCCGTTGCAGAGAAAGCCCCCAAGGCCGAGAAGAAGCCCGCTGGTGAAAAGAAACCCGCGGGCGAAAAGAAGGGTGGCGCCGCCAAGCCTGCCGCCGAGGTCAAACCGGCTGATCAAATTTCGACCAGCCTGTCGCTCGATCCGAACGACATGGAAAAGCCGAAGATCGTCAAGGCCAAGGGTAGCAAGAACATTTTCCTCGGCATCGCCCACATTTCAGCGACGTTCAACAACACCATCGTCTCGATCACCGACATGAACGGCAACGTCATCGGCTGGTCGTCCGCCGGCAAGTGCGGCTTTCGCGGCTCGAAGAAATCGACCGCTTATGTCGCGCAAGTCGTCGCGCAGGACGCTTCCCGCCAGGCCATGGGCCACGGGCTGAAGGAAGTTTCCGTCCGCGTGAAGGGCCCCGGCACGGGTCGCGAATCGGCCATTCGCGCGCTTCAGGCCATCGGGCTGGAAGTGACCTCCATCACTGACGTGACACCCACCCCGCACAACGGTTGCCGCCCCCGCAAACAGCGCCGCGTGTAATTACCATTACCACCTTTACTTAAACTCCTATGGCTCGTTATACCGGACCCCGCACCAAAAAAAGCCGCCGCTACGGCGTACCCCTTTTCGGCCCCCACAAGGCGCTCGAACGCCGCAATTATCCGCCCGGCATGCATGGCGACAAAGGCCGCCGCAAGCAATCGGAATATGCGACCGCTCTCGGTGAGAAGCAGAAGCTTCGCCTGATGTACGGCCTGCTCGAACGCCAGTTCCGCCGCTATTTTGAGACCGCCCTGCAACGCCGTGGTATCACCGGCGAGACGCTGCTTCAGCTTTTGGAAACTCGGCTCGACAATATCGTTTTTCGTCTCGGACTGGCCAATTCACGCCGTGCGGCGCGCCAGATGGTCAATCACGGCCACGTTAACGTGAATGGCCGCCGGGTCAGCATCGCGAGCTTCAATGCGAAGATCGGTGATGTGATTGAAGTGCGCAACAACGCCGTCTCGCGCCAACTCGGCACGCGCGGTCTTGCGGCGACGCAGATCACGGCCGTTCCCGACTGGCTCGTGCTCGACAAGGACAATTTCAAGGGTGAAGTCAAACGGATCCCGACTCGTGAGGAAATCGCGCCGATCGTCAATGAACAGTTGATCATCGAGCTTTACTCCCGATAAACCACTTTTTGCGGTCCCGCCGTTGCGGGATCGCCTGGCCTTTTTCGACCGGCGGTGCGGGGAAGGGCAGCGCAGAATAACACCGCCATTTGGCTGTTGGTCCGGTTGCGCGATTGCATGTCGCGGAATTCGGGAAACCCAGCCGGGAGAAATACAATGCCTATCCGCCTCGGTCGTTTCGAAATGCCCAATCGTCTGACGAAAGACGAAGCCGCTTCCAAGGGCAACTACGCCAAATTCGTCGCTGAACCGTTTGAAGCCGGTTACGGACACACCCTCGGCAACTCACTGCGCCGCGTTCTGCTTTCCTCGCTGGAAGGCGCCGCCGTCGCGAGCATCAAGCTCGAAGGGGCCGTGCATGAATTCGGCACGCTGCCGGGCGTCACGGAAGATGTCACTGACATCGTGCTCAACCTGAAGAAGATTCTTTTCAAGCTCCCCAACCGCGATCCTCGCGTGCTGTTCCTGAACATCGCGAAGGAAGGGACGGTCACGGCGGGCGACATCAAGCTCGACGCCGGCGTCGAGGTGCTCAACCCCGAGCAGGTCATCGCCACGCTCGACAAGAAGCAGCGCTTCGAGGCGGAACTCGAAGTGAAGGTCGGCCGCGGTTATGTCAGCGCGGAATATAACAAGCATGCCGAGCAATCGATTGGCGTCATCGCGATTGATTCGCTTTTCTCGCCCGTGCGCAAGGTGAAGTACGCGGTGGAAAACACCCGCGTCGGCCAGCGCACCGATTACGACAAGCTCATCCTTGAAATGTGGACGGATGGACGGCTCACGCCCGACGAAGCTTTGCTCCAGGCCTCCGCGATCCTGCGCCATCATCTCGATCTGTTCGTCGACTTCGACAAGGAAACGATCGAGTTCGAGGAAAGCCAGCCGCAGGTCAGCCAGGAAAACAGCAAGCTCAAGAAGCTGCTTAACATGAGCGTGAACGAGATCGAACTGTCGGTCCGCGCCGCGAACTGCCTGAACAACGCGAACATCACGACGGTCGGCCAACTGGCCATGAAGACCGAAGCGGAGATGCTCAAGTACCGTAACTTCGGCAAGAAATCCCTCAACGAAATCAAGGACAAGCTCCAGAACCTCGGCCTCGGCCTGGGCATGAAGCTTGAACCCGGTCTCGTTGAACTACCCGCCACCGACGGCAAGGTTGAGTAACTGCCATGCGCCATCAAAAAAATACCCGTAAACTCGGACGCACTTCGTCGCACCGCGACGCCATGCTGGCCAATCTCGTGGCCAGCCTGATCATCCACAAGCGCGTCAAAACCACCCTGGCCAAGGCCAAGGCCGCCCGTCCGCTGGCGGAAAAGCTCGTGACGCTCGGCAAGGGCGGCACGTTGCATGATCGCCGGCTTGCCGTGGCGAAGATCGGCCAGAAGGACGCGGTCGCCGCGCTCTTCAAGACGATCGCGCCCGGCTTCAAGGACCGCAAAGGCGGTTACACCCGCATCATCAAGCTCGGGCCGCGTCAGTCGGATTCCGCGCCTGTCGCTCTTCTCGAATGGGTCGATTACGTCGTCGCAGTCGAAGAGGCGCACGTCGAAAAGACGGAGAAGCCGGCGAAGGCCGACAAGTCCGCGAAAGCTGAAACCGCTGAGAAAGCGGAGAAGCCAGCCAGGAAGGCGAAAAAATCCGACGACAAGGAATAGTCCGTAATCCTTCCGTCATACAAAACGGCGATCCTCGCAAGGGATCGCCGTTTTTCTTTTTCTTCTGCAGGAGCTTGGGAAGGCTTTTTTAGCACGGACGGCTGCAGAGGACTGAAGAGGGGAAGGGGAGAGGCTTAACCCGAAACTGCGATTGTTTCCCGGGCCAGAATTCGGCGCGAGGATACCCCCGCTTCAATGACAAATTCTCCGGGCGCAACATTCCAGCCGTTCTTCTCAACGCTCCAGTAAGCGAATGCATCCCTGGAGAGATCGATTTGCACCAGCCGGGTTTCTCCCGGTTGAAGAAATACTTTTGCAAATCCCTTTAATTCACGCACCGGCCGCTCGACGGGACACTGCGGCTGGCCGACGTAAATCTGCACCACCTCGGCTCCCGGTCGATGTCCGGTGTTGGACAGTTCCAGAGACACCTGCACGTTAGCCTCATGCTTATCAACCTTGAAATTCGACAGCGCAAACGAGGTGTAACTCAGCCCGTGACCAAACGGAAACAACGGTTTAATTCCGCGCGCATCAAACCATCGGTAACCCACGAAGATTCCCTCCGAGTAATGGCACACATCCGCTGCGTAATCGCCAAGAGCATGCGCAGGGGAGTCAGCGAGTGCCGCCGGGAAAGTCATGGGCAATTTGCCCGAAGGATTCACGTCGCCGAGGAGGATATCAGCGATGGCATGGCCGCCTTCCATTCCTGCGTACCACATTTGCACAATCGCCGGGACCTTGTCCGCCCAGGGCATCTCCACCGGGGAACCGCCGATCAGCACCATGACGGTGCGGGGATTGCATTCGGCCACGCGGGCAATCAATTTATTTTGTCCTTCATGCATGGCCATGTCTTTGCGGTCCAGGCTTTCCAGATCGTATTGGTGGTTTAGTCCGCCAAAAAAAAGAACGGTATCGGCATTCTTCACGGCGTCCATCATTGCAGGGTCATTTTTTTGGATGCGCTTGGACCAGGGCGGCAACCAACCCAGTTTGAAGTACGGGGCGGTGTAATTCGGACGTAATTCGACCTGCAGTTTGTATGATTTGCCTGCTTCAAATTCGACTGCTTTGCATACGGTCTCCAACCCCATATCTGACCATTGCACGATGACCCGGCCGTCAACGAACAAGCTCCCTTGCATCGACTCTTGCACAATGAACTCATACGTTCCACTTTCCGGCGGGGTCAACACCGCCTCCCATTTCATGGAGTATAGCCCGGGCGGCGCCTCTGGCACGGGTGAGGCGCTTTCCCAGTTGAAATCAAGCGAAGAGTCCGCGCGGCGGAAGGCTTCTTTTTGGAAATCGTGGTCGGCAAAATAGATTCCCTTCCAGCCGCGGGAGCCTGCTTCTTCGTCGGCAAAGCCCAGGTACTCCGGATTGATCAGTTCCGCCACGATGTCTGACGTCGGGTATCCCTGGAAATAGGTAATCTCGACACTCCCGCCCAGACGATCTCGCAATCCCTGCAACGGCGATACTTCGTAATAAGCCTTGATGCCCGAGCTCACGCCTCCGGAACCGTGCAGGGCCGTGGCGTTGTTGCCGATCACCACCAGTCGTTTGATCCGGTTGCGGTCCAGCGGCAAAATTTCACCTTCATTCTTGAGCAGGACAATGGCCTCGTGTGCGATGGCAAGCGTCGACTGGTGGTGTTTGGGGGTGTTGGTCTCGCCGGCGGGGCGTTTCTCATCAAATAGGCCAACGCGAAACATTACTCTCAAAACACGCCGCACCTTGTCGTCAAGCAGGGCTTGGTCGAGTTCTCCGCGCTCGATGGCCTCGCGGAACGGCCGCGCCAAAAAATACTCGTCGTACGGTTTGTTCGTCCCCATCTCGATATCCAGGCCGTACCGGGCCGCTTCCTCTGTGTTGTACGTTCCACCCCAATCCGAGATGTAACAACCGTCAAACCCCCACTCCCCTTTAAGGATGCCATTAACCAAATACTCGTTGTGGCAGCAGTGTTGTTTCCGAAAAAGATTGTAGGCACCCATTGCCGTCCAACATTGCCCCTCGACTATAGCCGCCCGGAATCCGGGCAGATAGATTTCCCGGAGAGTACGCTCGTCCATCTCCGCGTTTACCTCGTGACGATTGAGTTCCTGACTGTTTGCCGCGTAGTGCTTGACGCACGCGGCCACTCCCTGGCTCTGGATGCCCTGGATTGTCGGAACCACCATCCGGGCGATATGCAGCGGGTCCTCACTGTAATATTCAAAATTCCTCCCACAAAGCGGTGTGCGGATGATATTGATCCCCGGCCCCAGAATGATGTCTTTGCCGCGACGGCGCGCTTCAGCTCCCAGGACGGTCCCAAACAAGTGTGCAAGCTCCGGATTCCAAGTGGCTGCAAGTGCCGTTCCCGTCGGGAGGTAGACCGAACGATCTTCGTCCGTATCCACCGCGTCCCAACTATCGCGGCAGACCTCGTAACGGACACCATGTGGACCATCCGACATCCAAAGCTCCGGGATACCCAGGCGCGCATTCGGCGCGACGGCAAATTTGGAACCAGCGTGGCAGAGGGAGATTTTCTCATCCAATGTCATCCGGGAAAGCAACTCGTCGATACGCTGTTCAATAGGAATCATAAAACTTTATGCTCTTTGGGTTAATTCCCCGCCATTTTAGGCAGGATGCATCATATTATCTAATTTTGCGCCTGATGCTCCTCCAAGGGCAAATCAAAATAGGATGCGCGCCATTCCCTGGTCCCAACCAGGGCAGGTTCCAGAATTTGGGACGAGCCGGGCAACGAAGTAGCCCGGTCACAAAATTAAGGGGACGCTTGTTCTTCCGCCGTGTGCTGCGATGCCATCACTTTACCGGAAATGAAGTAGGAACCGGCGACGACCACAATCGCAATCACTTGCGCGATGATGGTTTCCCAGGTCGGGAAGAGCGAGAACCAGACGCCGGCCCAGTCGGGAATTTTTCCGTCGAGCGCGGCAATCGTCGAGGTGTGAAGCCAGCCGGCCTGTTGCATCTCGTAGGCCTCCTCGCCGACCATGACCAGAAGGACGAAGCCCAGCATGACGCCGGTGATGATGAGCATCTTGCGGTAGGGCATCCGGTGGTGCGCCCAGAAGGTGATGGCCGCAACGACGAGCGTCAACGCCAGGCCGAGAAGCGAACCGTAGAGGACCGTCCAGCCTCCGAGCTTGAGATAGTAGCTTTGGAGAAACAGCACGACCTCGAAGCCTTCACGGTAGACTGAGGTGAGGCCGAGCAGCACGAGACCCCAGAAGACGAGTCCGGGCGAACGGCCATGCTCGGCCGACTCGATGATTTTTTTCTTCTGGCGATTATGGACGACGATCCAGCCGGTCCAATAGAGCTTGTGGAAGAACCAGTTCATGACGACGAGGAGCACGACCACGGCGAGCAATCCGGTAGCGGCCTGAAGAACGAGGTAATCGACTCTCTTGCTGATGTCGTCGATGATGCCGCGCACTAGGAACCATGTCGCGAGGGTGGCGATAAATCCCGTGCTGGCGCCGAGGAAAATAGGGCTGGCCATGTCGTTGCCCTTGCGGGTGAGGCCGGCGGTGATGGCGGCGAGGACGAGGATGCTTTCGAGCCCCTCGCGGAAGACGAGCACGCTGGTGTCGAGGATCGCGGCGAGGTGGCTTGTATTTGGCGCGTCGGGCTGGGGGTTGCCATGAGCCGTGACGCCCTGCCAGATCAAAAGCGCTACGACCGGTACAGCGGCCAGCGCGACCAAAACACAGACCAGACGCTGCCAGTTGGCTGATGGGGTGGGAAGGGGTTGGTCGTGCATGGTCGGTGTTGACGCTGGCATATCTACAAGATGCAGCAAAGCGTGGACAGGCGCTAACGGCTGGTTGCTATTTCCTGGCGATGGGTTGTGCCGGAAAAGCTTAAATGTGCTTCGAGTCAGCCTCGTCTTTCACGGCATAGCCCGATTCCTGCCGCTTGAAATTGACCTCGTTCTTTTTCAGGTAGGCGTTGAAGACGTCGTCGGCGGACATGCCAAGGACCTGCGCCATGGAGATGAGGAAGTGGAACAAATCGACCACTTCCACCTTGGCGTTCTGCGCGTCGAATTTCTGGTATTTCGCCCACCATTTCCAGGGCACGCTGTCGGTGAGCTCGGCGATCTCCTGCGTCATGGCCCGCGTGTAGTTGAGCAGCCATTTGGTTTGTTCCTCCTCGTTCATGCCGCTGGTGCGCACGCCGATGCGCTCGTTTAGCGATTGCTGCATCCGGAACAACTCCTCGAACTTATCCTTGGGCGATTGGCTCATGCGTGGATTATTCCTTTTTGGACGGGATTAACAAGATTAACAGGATTGGAGGGAAGGGGGATTTTGAGGGGAATGACCAAATTACCAAATTTTTCAGAGAAAAAGGCAGGGAGGCAGGGGAGTGACAGGAAAACATGAAGGAAGAACAGAAAATTTTCGTGAGGGGGCCCGTTTGAGCCTTTTTCATGTCTTCATAATTTCATGTTTTCCTGTCAAATTTTTGGCTGCTGCCCTCCGCAGGAGTTCGACAAGTGAGAATCTCGTGGCACAGTAATTCTCCCATGGAACAAGTCGTCATTATCGGTACCGGTTGCGCCGGGCTCACCGCCGCGATTTACACCGCGCGCGCCAATCTCTCGCCGCTGGTCCTCACCGGCCATCAGCCGGGCGGGTTGCTCACCACGACCAGCATCGTCGAGAATTTTCCCGGCTTTCCCGAAGGAGTCGACGGCTTTGAGTTGATGCAAAAGCTGCAAAAGCAGGCCGAACGCTTTGGTGCGCGGGTCAAGTTTGGCAATCTCGACAGCGTCGATTTTTCCAGCCAGCCGCTTAAGTTGGTCATCGACGGCGACCCGCTCGAAACGCGCACGGTGATTATCGCGACCGGCTCGAGCCCGCGCAGCATCGGTCTGGCATCGGAACACGCGCTGGAAAAATTTGGCGTGACCTACTGCGCCACATGCGACGGCGCGCTGCCGCAGTTCCGCAACCAGCCGCTTGTGGTGGTCGGGGGAGGGGATTCGGCGGTGGAGGAGGCGACATACCTAACGCGATTTGCCTCGCAGGTTTATCTCGTGCATCGCCGCGACTCGCTTCGCGCCAGCGCCTGCATGGAGGAGCGCGCGCTCCATCATCCGAAGATAAAAATGGTTTGGAACAGCGTCGTGACCGAGGTGCTCGACGTGGCGCAGAAAAAGGTCACGGGTGTGAATTTGAAGAATGTCGCGACGGGCGAGACGAGCACGCTCCCTTGTGCGGGTCTTTTTGTCGCCATTGGTCATACGCCGAATACGAAGGTCTTTGGCAACCAGATCGAGACCGACGAGAAGGGCTACATCAAGCTGCACGGCGGAACGCGTACCAATGTGCCGAGTGTTTTTGCCTCTGGCGACGTCGCTGATTCCGTCTATCGCCAGGCCATTACGGCAGCGGGTACGGGCTGCGCCGCGGCCATCGAGGCCGAGCGCTTTTTGGAAGAGCTTGAGAATCCGTGAAGCCGAGGAAGGCAATAACGGAATTACCAAATTTTCCAAATTAACGGAATTTTTTTGGGAGAGTTCAGCGGCTTGGGAACCAGGAAAAATCCACATATGTTTTTTTGGAGAAGCATTTTGCTTGCGATAATTACGGCGAGCCTAGCAATGACGGCTCTGGCTGCTGATGATGATACGGTGAAATTGTTGGGTACATCCCCGAACGGAGCGGTGGATATCAAATCAAGGCTCGTAAACGAGAGCTTCGGCACGCAATACATCGATTTTATAGACAGCAAAACAGAGAAAACTATATTTTCGTTCCGTAGCTCACGGAGAAGCACTGGCCTTATTTGGGAAACCCCTGGAGACCTTCTTTGTCTCAATGACCAGACCGCTACATCAGGGGATGCCATCTACATATTTAGGATTGGTTCTGGTACTCGCATAACTCTTCTGCGTTATCCCAGCGATGATTTTGCCTTCGATTTGGCTGAGATCCTCCGTAAACAACCCGAACCAGGGCGATTTACATTTTTTGGATTGAAATGGCTTCCCAATCATCAGTTGCTAACCGAGGTGACCGCAGGTCATTATGGGAGCAGTAATTTTGAAGCAACTTTGCAGGTCGACAAGGACGGCTGCGTTCAGTTGATCAAGCCAAAGCCGCAGATTCCAGGGTTGGTTTCTCCTTCTAATAGCGGTAATCCATAGAAATTCCGTTAATTCCGTAATTCCGTCAAAAATTCCCTTACTCCACGTACAATTCCCTGTCCTGTTCGAGGGGGGCGCGGCAATGGTGCCATTTGCCGAAGAGAGGTGTGCGGAGCTTTGAGAAGATGCAGTAGCCGAGGTTGGTGATCGGCGAGGGGATAATGCGCAGGAGGATAGCGAAAAAGCGGAATCCGGGCAGGCCCGTGATGACTTCGCGGATGGCGGGAGCGCGGACGAGAAAGTTTTCCCCTTCGCCATTAGCGCACCGTTTCACGAGGACGACGGAATCGACGTTGGCGAGTTCGGGATGGGTTTGCAGGAGCTGCTGGAAGGTCCGGCCTTGCTTGGCGCCGTAGCGCATGCGGTGTGCGTGGTCGGCTTCCCTGACGCGATTGACCCAGCGGTTGCAAAAGGCGCATTCACCATCGAAGAAGAGCAGAAGCGGGTGGCGCTCGGAGGTGAGGCCAGTCGTTTTTGGGGATTGCGTGAGCGTACTCATGTGCCGTCCTACCTTCGCATAATCGGCGCGGGCTGCAATGAGTTCCCTCGTTCCCAAACTCCATTTGAGAACGAGGGGAGAATGGATCGGGACGGCAGACTCGTCTGGTGTTGACCCTCCAAGTTTACCGCCCGGGGGTGAAGGTGCCGGTCATGATCTGGTCGATGAAGCCCTGCTCGACCTGATTCTTCACATAGACCCAGATAACGAGGGCGATGAGGAAGGAAACAAGCTTAGCCTGCCAGTTGTTCAACAAGAGATTTTTCATGGCCTTTATTTTGGAGAAGGATGGCGATCAACTGGGAGCGAAGTTCGTCGGTGGTGAGCGGGCGGCGCAATTCGCCGCCGAACGCGAGCGAGATGATCCCGGTTTCCTCGGAGAGGACGACGACGGCCGCGTCCGTTTCGTCGCTTAGGCCGAGCGCCGCGCGGTGCCGCAGTCCGAGGTTGCGCTGGAGCCCTTCGGTCTGGGTGAGGGGGAAGATAGCCGCGGCGACGGCGATGCGGTCCTCGACGATGATCACGCCGCCGTCGTGGAGCGGTGTCTTGGGAAAGAAAATCGTCGCGAGCAGATCGTCGCTGACTTTGGCGTCGAGGATCGTGCCGGTTTCGCGGGCCGGTTCGTAGGTGATTTTGCGCTCGAAGGCGATGAGCGCCCCGTGGCCGTCCTGCTGCATTTGTTCCAGCGTGCGGATGACGATCTCGATGACTTCCGTCTGCTGGCGATGTTTGCCGAGAAGCGGGCGGCTGCCGACCTCGGCAAAAACCCGGCGCAGTTCCGGCTGAAAAATAATCACGAGCGCAATGATCAGCACCGCCGGTGAAAAGCTGAGCAGTTCCAAAATGACGGTCAGGTGCAAGACCACCGCAAGCAGCGACATCGTGGCCAGGACGACGACGAAGCCGGCCAGGACGCGGGCGCCGCGCGTGCCGCGAAACAGTTTCCACATCCAGTAAATGCCCGTGGTGAGAATCAGGATCTCGATCGCTGAGCGCGTCAGGTACACCAGGCCGGAGAGATGTGCGTGGAGAAAGTTCATGCTGAAGTTACGTCGTGTTGGCTCCACGCCCGAAGGCTCCGGCCAGCTTTGCCGCGCGTAAAGCCGGGGGCACATCATGCACCCGCCAGATCGCCGCGCCCCTCGCCGCCGCCCAGATGTGGGCCAGTTCGTTTGTTATCTCCAAAGGCTCCGAACCGCCAATTAATTTTAAGAAAGTTTTTCGCGAGAGGCCCACAAGGATTGGACGTCGCAACACGCTAAAACTTTCAAGATCGCGCAGCAGTGTCAGGTTATGCCCAAGCGTTTTGCCAAATCCGAACCCGGGATCGCAGACGATCGATTCGAGCGCCAGGCCGTTTTCCTCCGCGCGGGCGAGGAATTTTCCGAGGAAGTCGGCGATCTCTCCGGTCACGTCGGCGTAACGGGGCTCTTTTTGCATGGTGGCGGGCCGGTCGAGCGCGTGCATCAGGACGTAACCGGCGTGGAAGTGCGCGACGGCGGGCCAGAGGAGCGGGTCCCATCTTCCGGCGCTGACATCGTTGATGATTTCCGCTCCTTCCTCGAGCGCGGCGACGGCGACGGACGCCTTCCATGTGTCGATGGAGAGGGGGATTTTCAGGCGGCCCCGCAATCGCCGCACCACGGGCAGAATCCGCGCCAGCTCCACGTCGGCGCTGATCGTGGCCGCGCCGGGGCGGGTTGATTCGCCGCCGACATCGATGATGTCCGCGCCCTCGGCCTCCATTTCCAGCGCGCGATCGAGGGCCTGTTCAGGATCGAGGTAACGTCCGCCGTCGGAGAAGGAATCGGGCGTGACATTCAGGACACCCATGACGCGGGGACGTTCCTGCCATTCCAGGGTGCGTGTCTTGAGCTTCCAAGCATGGGCGGGCATTACCCTAAAGTGGCACTGCTGAGCGGCTTTGGCTAGCTGTAGAATAGGACTTATAAGGCGATTGGGATATATTGGCTGTGGGGAGTTCGGAGAGATTTTCCATAATTCCATGTAAATTCTCTTGCGTTCCAACCCATTTATCGGGTAAAGGCTAGTGATGCCACGATTAGCAGCTCTGTTTGCCGGCCTTGTTTCCATGGCGATGGCGACTTCTCTTTTCCTGACCGGGTGCGGTGCGATTCACACCGCGCCGATGCCAAGTTCGACGGTCAAGCTCACGCCGAATCCTCCACATATCTATATCGGGCCGTTCGATACCTCGACGGGTAAATGGCTGGTGGGACGCGAAGGCGTCGAGCTGAACAATTTCAAACAGGATTTTCAGACCAATTTTCAGCATCAGCTCGAGGTGCGGCTGACCAAGCTTGCCCCCACGGAACAACGCTGGGTGGATAATCTGCCGGATCATGGCTGGCTGGTTACGGGCGAATTTATAACGGTTTACCAAGGCAGTCGTGCGCTTCGCACAGCGATCGGCGCCGGCACGGGAGAAACCACCCTGCAAACCACCGTTTACGTTTACGACCTCGATGTGTCCAAGACGCAATACATTCTCTCTTTCCGCACCGGGGTGCCCGATGCCAAAAGCGATACGGGCGCGGGCAGCGGTTCGGCTCCTGCCGGATTATCCGCCTTGGGCGAACCTGTTTCCACCGCGATGGGCCTGGGTTCGGGCCTGAAGCTCGACACGACGCGGACATGCCGCGAAATTGCGGCGGTTCTAGCGCAGTATATGAGGTAGATAAGTCTGGATTGGCCACAAGCTCTTTGTTCCAAGTCGCGATCTATTTAATGTGCCGCCGGTGACACCTTGCCGGCTTTAGTCAAGTCGATGGAGAATGTGCCGTAACGGAATTCGAGATCGGCGTGAACGGGAAGGCGGCGCGCGTCGTCGGTCATCCACAACATGAGGTGACCCCGGTGATGCGTCCCTTTGCCGGGCAGTACCAGGATGCGAAGCAGTGGCTGGCGTGGCCAGATGCCGAACGCGCGCGATTCCCGGGCCTGACATTCGGCCAGCGCTTCTTTTTCCGAGTCGCTTTCGTAAACGTGGAAGAGCCGGCGGTCGCCTGGATTCCATGCACCGGCGCGAAGATGGTAGAGCATCGTGCCGACGTCATCGACGGATTCCTCGGCGACGGGAAAGGTCCTGATCTTGCCTTCCATCCAGAGTTCGCGCGTGCCGCGATGCTGCGAGTAATCGATTCGCGTCCGTTCCCTGGTTGTCCGGCGGGGCTCGAAACGATATTCGCCGTATTCGACCGAGCGCCATGGCGGCGGGGCCAGAATGCACCAAAAAGAGCCTGTGAAAGGGTAGAAATCATCGACCAGGCCGCGCGAGGCGAGCGCGAGTTTGAACTCCCAATGGTCGCCTTTGTTCCGGGCGACAAAGGTGCCTTGCGCCGCCTCGAATGCGCTCCAGGAAATGAGATAGGTAAGGGCTTCACCATCGGTCCAGGGCAGGTGTTTGAAATCGACGGGGTCATTGGAAATCGGAGCGGCCGGGCTTGCCGCAAATGCGTGCGCGGGAGCGATGCCCAGGGCTGTGCCTAGAAGCAAGGCGAGAAATGAGTTGCGGGTCATGCGCGACTGGATAACAACGGAAGCGACTAACGCTGGTCCCGCTTGAGGAGATTTGTCCGGGCACGTTCCAGGGCGGCGCGTTCCCTTGCATCGAGGCTGCCGACGCCATGCTTCGAGATTTTTTCCAGGATTTCGTCGATTGATTCGGTTGCTTTTGCGTCCTTGAGAACTTTAAAATTGTGCTGGCGAGCGAGCCTTTTCGCCTGGCGGTCTTCGAGCCAGTCGGTGAACCAGGTCAGGCCGCGGCCCGCGCCAATCAAACGCATGCCAATGTATCCGATGCCTGCGTCACACCAAAGCGCACCGAGATCAATCCACTGATGGAAGGCAATATTGAACAGACTCAATACCGCCAGTAGCGCATAGGCCCAACCCTTTGCGGTCAGGTTGACAAACCAGATGCAAATCTCAACGCCGGGATAGATGGTGGCGAAGGCGACAAACACGCCAAAAACGGTTCCATAACCGCCCATGTAGTTTTCGTGCCAATAACCCAACAGGCCAATGAGACAGAAAAGGAGAGCCGGTATAAGAACGAGCGCCGCATAGAAATTAATGTAGGTCTTTCGCCCGATAAATTGCTCAACCTGCCTGCCAAAATAAAAGAGAAAACCCATGGCAAAAATGAACATGATCGCGGTTTGTGGAGGGAAGATGATGTACGAGACCAGACGCCAGATTTGACCGCGATAGACAACCTCGTAGTTGCCAAGGCCAAGCGCACCAAGCACCCCAGTATCAAAGAAAGAAACGGCCAGAGCCGTGGTGGTGAAGGCGAGGACATGGAGGATCAGGAGCAATGTATTGACGTAAATCGGACGTCCGCTCATCCAAAAGAGCGGGCGATAATCTTCCGATTGTTCGTGGTAAAGCATGCCGGATAAATCCTCGTCCAAGATTAAGCGCGGTTGGGGGGCGTGTCTAGTACGAGGCTTGAATCATGGTGACGGTGAATTGCACCGAACTTGCCCTTGAGTTGCTCAGCGCTAACAATGCCGAAAATTACCCAACCACGGGAGTTGATCGTGGAAAAACGCAAACCCGGAAAGACGAACCTTAATGTGACGGTCAAGCGCCTGCCTCCTTTATCCTAAATCCCCGCCACGGGCAGGTCGTAAGGCGCGTCCACTTCGTAATCGACCGTGAGCTTCTGTTTCGCGTTTGGCTTGAGTTTGAATTCCCATGTGACTTCGCCGGTCTCTTCATCGCGTGACGTGATGGCGGGCTCCGCCCGGGTTACCTTGACCTCAATCTTCCCGTTTTTCGAGACCGGCAATTGATCGCGCAGCTTGAAGGATGCATCGGTCGATTTGAAATTCTGCAACTCGATGGTGAAGCTCCGCTTGTAGAGCCGCATCTTCGAGAGAATCCCGCCGATTTCCTCTTTCTTCACGCCTTCGGTGCGTGTGACTTTGATGTTTTCGTCCGTGCCGAGAAAGAGATCGAAGGTCGCATTGGCCGCCACCAGGCCAATGTACGATTTACCGATGAAATTATTTCCCAGGAAGGCGTTGATGTCGCCGCCGAGAAGAGGGCCGCCGGAGGTATTGGTCACCCGTGTTTTCAGGAAGGCGCTTGGCACCAGCTTGGGCGTGGCGACGTAGGTCCACTCGCCCTTCAGGGTCTGCACGGAAATCGCGCTGCGATGCGGCTGGTTGTCGCTCGGGATGGAAGCTTTCGCCGGCACGACAAACGTCGCGGCCGGTCCGAGCGAGCGGATCTCCGCCACCTGCAAGTCCGCATCGGCGGGAGCTGGCGGCGCCCCCGATCCCGACATAACTAGACTGCTAGTACCGACCAGAGTACCTCCAGAGATGTTAACGCTCGTATTTCCTGCGGTGACCTGGCCTGCGATGACCTGGGCTCCAGCGTTCACAGTAAGACCATTGTTCGCGATGGTCAGTGCCCGAGAGGCATCTTTGAGTGTGGCACCACTGCCGCCGAGCATCATTACACCGTTGCCTATTCCGGCGAAGTCGATCGTCCAGGCTGCGAGTTCCGGCAGACGCGCCGCCGTGCCGGGCCGCGCGGAGGAGAGGGTCAGGGCCACGTCATCCCAATTTTCGCCGGTCGTCTGCCGCACCACGCCGTAATAAGTCAGTTCCACTTTTTGCGTATCGGGATCGGCATAGGCATCGTACTGCGGCTGCCAACCGGCGCCGGGAATGAGATAACTCACCTGCAAATCGACCGGGCCGGACTCCGCCGCTTCCACGGTGACAACGGCCGAGCGGGTATTCGGCGCGGCGGGTTGCTGCAGGAGGCTGAGCTGGTTTGCCTTGTCGGCGCGCAGCTTGTTCAGGTCGCGCACGGAATGGTCGATTTCACGCCAGCGGAGGGTGATCTTGCTTCTTTCGGTTGAATAAAGCTGGAAAAAACCCTGCATGGTCGGCACGGTCGAAACCTGTTCCCTGCCCTCGCCCGAACTGGCCTGGGAGGTCACCTTATTGCGAATCTGATCGAGGAAATCGGTGCGCCGCTGCAAATTGTTCTGCTCATCGGTCAAGGCCTCGATCTGGTCGTCGAGCTTCGTCACGTCATCCTGCAACTGCCTGGTCGCCGTGCTCACCGCCACTTCCTTGTAATCGCGCCGCACCTCCACGCCCAGGATCTTCAACTTGCCCTGCGCCTTCGCCCGAACGGAGTCCTCCTCCAGATTGAGCGGCAGGTTGTCGAACACGATGGATTGGACGCTGGCGTCGAGCTTGACGGTGCCGGTACGGGTAACCAGCGCGCGGTCCGGATAAACGGTCACCGCCGAGATTTTTTGCTCCGCCGGCACGGCCAATACCGGTGAAGTTATCGCCGCCAGCAATATAAGAAGAATCAGGGAGAACTTGTTCATGAATTTGAACGTAGTCCTTTGGCTCCGGCATTTGTCAGAAGCTTGTAAAACCTTTGTGCAATCTTTGTTTGATGGGGAGGGGAAGTTTCGCGCAGAGGACCGAAGAGGAATGTAAAGAGAACCCTGGAAAATCGAGATGAGGTTCAAGGAAGCGATTGAAACCATAGGGGGCGGGGGGGGGCATGGTGATATTCCGTTATGGGATGGGATGAGGTGGCAGGGTGAGGACATTTCGATAGAATTCCGTCGAGCGGGGTGGAGGTGCTTGTGGCGGATTTCTTTGTCGATTCGCTCAAACTGGTTTTGTCGTTCGAGACGGCCCCGGGCGGCGGGTCATCGAGGAAGGAGAGGAGTTCGTCGAGGAGGGGGATGGGCTGGCCGTCAGCGTCTTTGGCGTGCTGCAGCCGGTGCTGGAGCGAATCGAGTCGCAGGACTTTCAGCGGCGTTGTGGCCGGTTGGTTTTGGTTGGTTTCGGGAGAAGAATCAAAATTTAAAGAATTCATGAGGCTGCCATTTTGCGGCAATCCCAATGAAACGCGGTAGGCTTAGATGGCTTAAAAAGCTTATAACGCTTATAACGCTTAAAAAGATAATTATTTTAAGCCAAATAAGATAATGGGTCGGAATTTAGCCGCGAAAGATGGCGGGGAGCTGGCAGGAAAAGATGCCTGTCCCGAATGGCACTAAGATAAGCGTTTTTTGAATGGTAATGGAAGCAAAGGGAATAGAGTTTGCTTAGGGGGTAGATGCCACCAACCACCCCGTTTTTCAAAGCG
>Ga0182030_10004871_pt1 | contig 28668 bp, 24 predicted proteins | sample 812S3MmetaG_FD_121299 | JGI IMG/M metagenome (GOLD analysis project Ga0182030, IMG submission 121299) | Permafrost microbial communities from Stordalen Mire, Sweden - 812S3M metaG (Illumina Assembly) | ecosystem: Environmental > Terrestrial > Soil > Wetlands > Permafrost | place: Sweden...
GGATTTGGCGGCGGCGGCGGTGGCGGCGGGTTTAACGTCATCGGAGGGGCTGGCGGATTTGGCGGCGGCGGCGGCGGTTCAGTTATCGCGTCGGTAGCTTCAGGTGGTGTCGGTGCCGGTGCCGGTGCCAGTGGATCATTTAACGAAGCAGGTGGCGGCGGGGCGGCCTTGGGCAGCGCGATTTTTGTGCAGGCGGGTGGCTCGTTGACGATCAATGGCAGCCAAACTTTCTCGGGTAGCGCGGTCACCGCAGGTACGGGTGCCAACAACGGCGCGGCGGCGGGCACCGATCTCTTTCTCATGAGCGGCACGACGACGGTGCTGGCCCCCGGCACGGGCAACACATTAACTTTCAACGGCACCATCGCCGATGACAGCGCGGCCAGTCTGCCTTCGGGCCAAAGTTATACTCCGGGCTCGGCGGCGGGTGCGGCCCTCACCATCGGCAGCGTCGGCTCGCCAAACGGCACGGTCGTCCTGAACGGAGCTAACACCTATTCCGGCGGCACGACACTCCAAAACGGCACGCTCGTTCTCGGCAATAGCCAGGCCCTCGGCAGCGGGGCGCTCGTCACGGTCGATCCCACAGTGGTTTATGCCAATGGCGATAACATCGCCAACCCAATCATAATGATGGGCGACACGACACTCGAAGTGGACAACGCAGATAGCGCCACGCAAAGCGGCGCCATCAGCGAAAGCGGCGGCAGCTTTGCCGTCACCAAGGCAGGTACCGGCGCGCTAGCCCTCACGAATGTAAACACCTTCACCGGCGGCACGACGATTTCTGCCGGAATCCTTCAGGCGGAAAACAACAGCGCACTCGGGTCGGGTGACGTCATCGTCAGCTCGGGTGGTTCGCTTCAGCTTAACGGCGGGATCACGCTAGCTAATAATATCACGATCAACGGCACAGGTGCAGGCGGCGCGGGAGCCATTTTTGCCAACGATAACAATGCGGAGACCGTCAGCGGCAACATCACGCTGGCCAGCGACGCCTCGATCAATAGTTCCAATCCCACCCCGGTTCTCCACCTCAGTGGAACTGTCAACCTGGGCTCCAGTAACTTGACTATCGGAGGCAGCAGCGAAACCGAGATGTCAGGTCACACCACGGGGACCGGAGGAGTTACAGTCGCCACGGGAAGTTTTGTGTTCTTGGACGGCCCGACGGCCAATACCTATACCGGGCTGACCACCGTGCAGAGCGGCGCGATCCTGGCTTTGAACAAGTTCCCGGGAGTCGTCTCCATTGCGGGCGATCTCGCAATCAGCGGTACGGTCAACGAGTATCAGTCGGGACAGTTTGCTGTGACTTCCACCGTCACGTTATCGGGCACCGGTAACTTGAATTTTGTCAATCCTGGTACTTCCGAGACGATCGCCGGCCTGAACGGAAGCAGTGCGACGGCCCAAGTCGCGCCCACTTTCGGCGGCGGGGGCAACACACTCACTTTGGGTGGCTCGGGAACCTACAGCTATGCCGGCCAAATTAATGATAATGCGGGTGGCGGCCCCGGCTCGAACATGGCTCTGATCATGCAGGGGACCGGCACGCAGACTCTTTCCGGCGCGAGTAATTACAGCGGCGGCACGACGGTTGCCGGCGGAATCCTGCAGGCGGGCAGCGCCACGGCGTTCGGAACCGGGCCGATCAGTTTTACTGGAGGGACGCTGCAATATGGCACCGGGATCACCCAGGATTTCTCGTCTCAATTCAGCAACGCTGCCGGCCAACTCTACTCGATTGATACCAACGGCAACAATGTCACCTTCGCAAGCGCACTCGCCAGCAGCGGGGGTACATTCACCAAGCTGGGCAATGGCACGCTCTTCCTCACCGGCGCGAACACCTATACCGGCGGGACGACTGTCAATGCGGGTACTCTTGATTTGGAACCCGGCGGCGGCTTCGAGGAGATCAACACCACCAGCATCACGGTCGCCAACGGCGCGACATTGGGTCTCTTCGGCTACATCGACCAGGATGGCACGACGATCAGCGGGGCAGGCGCGAATGTATCAACCCTGAAAGGCTTTACCCCCACCACCAGCGGCAACGGCAGCAATACGCCTCTCTTTATTTACAGTCCGGCCAATGAAACCGCCAGCGGCGCGGTGGCCAACCCGACGCCCTATGCCGTCTCGGTTTCCGGCCTCCTCATCACCAACGGTCTTTCCCAAGGCGGCAATGCGAACTTCGGCGGCGGCGGGGCCGGGCTGGGCGGAGGCGCGTTCGTCGGCGCGGGTGCCACGCTTACCCTGAGCAACGTCAATGTGACCGGGAATATTGCTGCGGGTGGCAGCACCGGCCTCGACGGTTTCGCCAATATCCACGGCGGCGGCGGGATCGGCGGGGGTAGTAACAGCAATAACGGTGGTGGCTTGTTTGCCAACGATGCCAATGGTGGCGGTGGCAGCTTCGGCGGCGGCGGCGCCTATAACGGCGGCGGTACCGGCAATACCGGCGGCTTCGGCGGCGGCGGCGGCTACGGTTTTAACGGCGGCTTCGGCGGTTTTGGCGGCGGCGGCGGCGGCCGCCTTTTCGGCAACCAAGGCTTCGGTGGTGTCGGCGGCGGTCAAGGCAGCGGCTATGTCAATGCCTACGGCGGTGGCGGAGCGGGCCTGGGGGGAGGCCTCTTTGTGCAGAATAGCGGATCAGTGATCGTTACGGGAAACAGCACGATCTCCGGCAACACCGTGACGGCAGGCCAGGGCGCTGACGGCGGCAACAACGGCTCGGCGGCCGGGGCCGATATCTTCATGATGATGGGCAGCACGGTCACTCTGGCTCCCGGCACGGGAAACACCGTCACCATCGGCGCCAGCGGGGATGATGCGAACGGCGTGGTCTCCAATGTGGCCGATGACAGCGCTTACAGCGTTCAGGGGGGTAGCGGCGCGGGCGCGGTTCTGACAGTTGGTAACAACCTCACGCCCGGCGGCACGGTGATCCTCCATGGCAATAATACTTACGCGGGCGGCACCTCGATCACCAACGGCGCGACCCTGGAAGTCTTCCAGGATAACAATCTTGGCGCGTTCGACCTGACAAATTTAGCCGTGGGCGGCGTCACGCTTTCCGGCGGGGAACTCCTGACCGAAACAGATGGATTTAGTACCACGCGTAGCATCACCCTCAACGCGGGAACCAACACCCTGGCTGCGGTCACCGGCACGACCGCATTTTACAGCGGCTTGATTTCCGGAGAAGCGTTGACCGTTGGCGATGCCAGCAATGCGGGCACGCTCCTCGTCACTGGAGCGAACACCTTTAGCGGCGGAACAACGATCAATGATGGCGTCCTGCAGCTTGGCGACGGTTCCACGCCGGGCGCTGCGCTCGGTTCCGGCGATGTGACGGTGAATGCCAGCGGGACATTCACGCTCGATCTTGCCAATAACGAAACGTTCTCGAACAACATTATCGATGATAATCAAGTGATCCTGGATGATTTTATAAACAGCAACTACACCGTCTCCAGCTTCATCACTGGCCCGGGTACGGTGGTCAAAACCGGCGCCAATACCGTTACGGTCACGGGCAACAACAACTACTCCGGCGGCACGACTCTCAATGACGGCACACTCGTCGCGGGCAACGCCTCGGCCTTCGGCACAGGTCTGCTCCAGGTCAATGGCGGGACGCTGGTCATGGGCAATGGCAATCACACGATTGTAGTCGGCAGCTACGCGCAAACCGGGGGCACGCTTTATCTGAGCGTGAACGGCGTCGGCCAGGCGGCTGTCGCGGACCTGCTTCATGTCACCACTGCAAACACGACTCAGGCATCGCTGGGCGGTAATCTCACGGTCGATCTCACCAATTTCACGGTGCCTGCGCCGACGCCAGGTCCGGCCAAGACCTACACTTTCACCCTCCTTGCCACGGATGCGGGTTACAACGGTACTTTTATTTCGTATACGCCAATCGGTCTCCCGGGCGGTCTGACGTTTAGCATCGATTATGGGACCATCCCGGACGATGTGCTCCTGGAGATCGGTCAGGGCAGCAACCCCTTTATCTTGACCGGCCTGACGCCGAACCAGCAGGCCATCGGCGGCAACATCAATGCCACGATTGCCGGCGGTGGGACGAACCCGTTGATTGTGGCTCTGAGCAACGTTTTTGTGATCAACCCCGGAGGACTGGGAACGGATCTCGGGCAGCTCTCTCCGCAGGCCTTCGGACAGTTTGCCAGCACAACGGCGATCAATAACGCCAGCTTTGAAACCGAAGCGAAGGACAACTATATCGCCGGACAGCGCATCGGCCCGAACGGCACTTTCGTTGGCGGCAACGGCGGCATAGATGCCAGCGGCCTGACCCTCAACGATCCCTCCTACGACCCGAATCTCGCCATGGTGCATAGCCGCTTGCTGGCTTGGAGCCCGGGTCCGCTTGGGGGCTTGCTCAGCGACACGGCCAGCCCGCTCCTCGGCGGCGTCAATATGAAGGACCCGAAGGAAATGAAGTCGGCGCCGGTTCCCGCCTACGCCAATCCGTGGAATTTCTATGTGCGCGGAAACGTGATTCTCGCGCAGGGCTTCTCTCAACCCGATGTCTCCCATTTCGACGACAACACCGAGTCGGTCAGCCTCGGCGCGGATTATCGGATCACCCCGAACCTGCTCATCGGCCTCGCGGCCGGTTACGGCCACACCGACGTCACCCTCGATAACAACGGCAGCTCCGCCACGGTCGATAGCTACTCGCCCGGGATCTACGCCAGCTACGCCGACAAGGGCTGGTACGCCAATTTCTACGGCGATTACGTCCACAACGCCTACACCCAAAGCCGCGTGATTGGCTTCCTGGGCCAAACGGCGGATAGCGCCCCGGAAGGCAATGAAGGCGTGGTCAATCTCGATGGCGGATACGACTTTCGTCGCGGGGCATTCACCTTTGGACCTCTCGCCGGGTTGCAGTACACGCACCTGACCGTGGATGGCTACACGGAAAACGGTTCTATCGCTGACTTGAGTGTGAACGAGCAAAACGCCGATTCGCTGCGCAGTAGGCTCGGTGGACGCGTCAGCTATACATTCTCACATTGCGGCCTCACTTTTACGCCTCATCTTGACGCCAGTTGGCAACACGAATTCCTCGACCAAAGCCGGGGCATCACAAGCCAGTTCAACGACGGAGGCGTCGGATCGTTCAGCGTCCAGACAACCAACCCGAGCCGCGATTCCGCGCTGGCCGATCTGGGTCTCAATGCGGAGATCAACCGCACCGTCACAGTCTTTGCCGATTATGAAGTCCAGGCAGGTCAGGAAAATTATTTCGGCCAGTCGGTCCAAGGCGGCGTCAAAATCGGTTTTTGATGGATACCAAGGAGGATACGCAAACCGCTAATCGGTTAGAAATCTAAGCGCAGGCCTGTCCAGGAGGGACGGTTGAAACCCGCCCAAACTATTATCGGGGTTCCTTCGAGCGAGCGTTCCCATAGGACACCCCGTTTACTTTTTTTCGGTGTCGGATGCGTCGGGAGGACCTGACGCCGGCGGTTTTGTTTGTTCCTCGAGCGGATGTTCATGCTTTTGCCATTCCTCGGAAACGAGGCCATTCCAGAAGGCAGTGTTTAACGGATAAACATCGGGGTCAAAAATCACGAGATAGAAGTGCCAGACCACAATCGCCAGGCACGCCAGCACCGCTTCGTAGTAATGAATCGTCACCGCCACGTCCACCATCCATCGCGGGAGAAATGCCGTCACGCTCATCTTAAACCAGATCATCAGGCCCGTGACGCCCATGATGATCGTCCCCCATACCACCGCCCAATATTCCAATTTTTCCGCGTAGCCGAACCGTCCGATCCCTGGCTTTTCCAGGCTCCAGCCGGCGAGATAACGCACAGCGCACCACGTATCGGCAAGATCTTTTTTTATAGGAAACAAATCCTTCAACAGACACCGCCCGTCCCGGGTCCTCAGCAGGTAAATGAGATGGTAAAGGCCGACGAGCAACAGCACGATACCGGCAATGCGGTGCGTCCAGCGGCGGAACGATTCGTGCGGGCCGAACAATTCCGCCAGCCAGGAATCGGGAAATTTCAACGCAAATCCAGTGATGGCCAGGACGATGAAACTGAACGCGAGCACAAGGTGCTGCCAACGCTGCGAAAGGCTCATGCGCAAAACCGTCCGGGTGCCGGCGCGAAGCCGCGCCGCCGTTTTCCTCAAAAATAAAAGCCCGTTGTGGATCAACATCGCGCCTACGACGCCGAAGATCAGCGTGAGATAAATCTGGCGCACCCACCAGTTGATGATTCCACCTGTGTCGTGCGCACCGGGTGTCACGGCCAGGTCCACATGGATTTTGCCTTTCACAAACATCCGGTTTGCGCCGGGATGGCACTGGCCACAGGTGGCGACAAGGTTGTTCGGGTTGATCATGGAATCCGCATCGGCGGAAGGCAGGATTTTGTGGTGACCGTGGCAACTGGCGCAGTTTGCGACCACGGTGGAACCGGATTGCGCGGCCAAACCGTGATAGCTTTCAACGTAGGTCTTCACCCGGTTCGCGGGCAGATTGTATTTGGAATCCAGAGTCACGGAGGCATGGCATCGGCCGCACACGTCGGAAATTTTCTGTGCGGAACCGCCTTTTAACGCCTCAATTTTATGTTCTGAATGACAATCGGTGCAGGTCGGTGCTGCATGATTGCCAGCGGCCACCGCCTTCCCATGGACACTTTTCGCCCAGTCCGCGGCTTCCTGAACATGGCATACACCGCATGTTTCGGCCTGCCGGGAAAAATAGAGCGGCGAAACGGGCGAAGTAGCCGGGAGAATGTCGTGCGAGTCGTGGCAATCCTGGCAGGTGGCGGCGGTTCTGTCTCCGGCCTTCACTGCCAGGCCGTGAACGCTGGCGCCGTAGCTGGCGATTTGTTGCGCGTGGCAAATCGCGCAGTTGACCGGTTGCACGGGATGGTTGTCGTCCGGATGTGTCGCGGTGACGTCCGTGTGGCAACTGGCGCAGGTGTTTGTTTTGTGGACCGAGGCCGCAAGCCGGGCCTGATCAACGAAGATCGAGATTTCCTTGCCGGCAGCATTCTTGGTGGTCAGCGTTTTGTCGGCATGGCACTCCAGGCACTCGCTGTCCCGCATTGCAGGCGCCATCGTTCCAGGGGACGTCGTCACCGGGACAGCCATCGCACCCGTGGCAAGCGCAAACGAGAGTCCGATCCAGGCAATCTTAACCGCTCGTTTGCCAATGCGCATAACCCGATAATGATGCCCGAGCGCAAACAACGCCACTCAACCCAGCTTGGCATTTACTAGACCTTTCTTGGCAATAGTGGGTGGGTTTTAATCACACATCACGTTGCCGCTACCGCCGATTAGGCGACCTTTTCGGGCTTGGGATGACGTTTGCGGCGGAGGCGAAAGACGTTGTTCCAGGTCTTTTTCAGGGCGTTGGCCGGAGTAAGGTAGCGTTGGCGCATGGCGGGGCCTTTGCGGATGGCATTCAGGACACCGCGGACGGAAAACTCGTCGGCCTCGAGAATGCTGTAGGCTGTACCGAGCGCAACGTGATCATGGGCGTCACTGGCCGCGGTCATTGGCAAACCGCGCCCCTGGGCGTAATTGAAGGCGTGTTTGTTGTAGCGCTTCAGCGTGGTCGCTGCATTGAAGACTTCCAGGGCGTCGATTTCGAGGGTTTCCAGAACGGGCTCGCGGATTCCGGCGCGAAAGAAGTCGTAGGGATGCGGCGGAATGGCCAGCCCGCCCGACTGATGGATAAGCGCCACCGCTTCGATGGCCGGGATACCCTTCAAGTCGGGCAGTGTAATCCCAAGCGCGAGGAGATGGCCCTCGGCGGTGGTGATTTCCTGGCCGGGAATGATAAGCAGGCCATCGACCGGCAGCCCCTCCTTGTTCATTAAGCCGTGCTGCATAAAGTAGTCGACGCAGGCGCAGGTGTTGTGATCGGTGATGGCGAAGCCGTGCAGGCCCTTGGCGCGGGCTTCCTTGATGAGGGCTTCAGGCTCGGCCACGCCGTCGGCGGAAAAGCGGGAATGACAGTGGAGATCGATGAGAAGTTGCATGGGCACCAACTTAGAACTTAGAGCTTCGAACTTGGAAGTAAAGGCAGGCAGAGTCTCGCCGTGTGAACTCTGCGCGACGAAATTCGCGCCGGAAGCCGTTCTGCGCTCAAGGTTCTTCGTTCCTTACACCGCGTTCGCGAGCCGTTCGGCCAGACGGGCGGGCAATCCGGCATTCATGATCTTGGCCTGGGCCTTGGCCAGGTCGTAGGGCAAACGCCGAAGTTCGATGGTATTCGCGCCGGAATCGTAGATGACATAGGCCGAACGCCAGTCACCGTCGCGGGGCTGGCCCACGCTGCCGACGTTGACGAAATATTTTTTCTCCGGCTGGATGTCGATTTTCTTGTAGAAGAACTCGTGCACTTTGGTGTCGCGGATGAAAACGTGCGGAACGTGAGTGTGGCCGAAGAAGCAGATATTGGTCTTCTGGTACTGAAAGCTGCTTTCCGCCTCGAGGCAGGAGAAGACGTAACCCCAGCGGTTGGGCTGGTCGAGGGTGGAATGAACGACCGTGAAAGAGTTCACCGGGCGTTGGAGCGGCAGGGCGCGGAGAAATTCGCGCTGTTCCTTGGTCAGTTGAGTGCGCGTATAGCGGATGGCTGAGAGCGCCATGTCGTTGAAATGCTCAACCTCGCGTCCTTCGGAGGCCTCCTCGTCGTGGTTGCCCTTGACGATGGGGCAACCCAGGGCGCGGACAATCTCCAGGCACTCACGCGGGTTGGCGTTGTAGCCGACGATGTCTCCAATGCAAACCGTATGGGTAACAGCTTGGGCCTGCATATCCTCCAGTACGGCTTCGAGGGCCTCGAGGTTACTGTGGATGTCTCCAAAAATGCCAAATCTCATGCGAATTGTCCGACGAATGCGTCAGGAAGGTTAAACCCTAAAGAGCCTACGTTAATTGGGAAAGACTCTTTTTTCTTTTGGGATGGAAAGTTTTTGCTCCAAACGGCGAATATTGCTTTCGATCTTCTCTTTCCAATGCGCTTTCTGATCCCGTTGTTCGGGTGTCAGCCGCTCCCATAAGGCCTTCCATTCGGCATATTCTGACCAAGGGTCATTGGCGTGGTGCTGGTCATACATGAGCGCGGGACCTCTTTCCAAATAAACCGGTGCATTGGGGAGTTCGCTGGCTTTCTGGTAATAATAGGCGGCGGTCCGATAATCCATCAGCCGCTGCTGGTAGAGCAGGGCGGTGCTGTACCAAAGCCTCCAGTAGGTCGGATTATTTTCGATTCCCCGTAAATAAATTTCGAGCCCCTTATCGATCCAAAAGCGTGAGGCCTTGAGTCGCCGCAAATCATTGGGCTCGGTCCGATCCTGCGCAGCGTTGATTGAGGCGTTCCAGGCCAGCTGCCAGCCGCCCATGTCCCAAAAAACGGGGGCGCGCGGCTGGAGCGCCGTGCAAACATTGATGTAGGCGCTCATCCGGAACCATTCATTATTCATCCATTCCGTGGCGACTTCGAGCCAGACGAAATCCGCAACGATGTTGCGCATGCCGCTTAACACGCCGATGGTCAGTCCCTGGGTAAGCTCATCGCGTAATTGGCGGGTGATGGGTGCGCCACGATAGCGGAGGAAGTCCTGCTCCCGGGCGATCCTTTGTTCCCAGACGATTTTGCACGGGGCCCACAAACCCAAAAGAAGAGCCACCAGCGCGGCACGGCGCAGCCGCCAGGAAAGCGGCAGGCAGGTACTCATTTGCGAAGCGGGAATTTCCATTAATGTGGGTTTTTTTGGATGGTCTGGGGAGGCGCAGGGTGCGGCCATGCAGCAGCCCCAACGGGGCGGTCCAACTCCAGCCTGGGGCAACGCCCCAGGAAAGTTTTTCCAAGGAACAAGTCCTGAAAGGGCGGCCCAAATGCGACAATGAGGTCTCTACTGAGGTTGGGACGCCCCTTCAGGGCTGGGCTGAGCTTTTCCCCAGGGCGTTGCCCTGGGCTTGGGCTAGGTCGCCCCGTTGGGGCTGGGAACAGGTTCATGGATAGTTTGTCGAGGGGCGAGGGACTGAAGCGGTCTATATTTCGCGATAATCGAAGATGACAATGCTCACCGCCAGCAACACGATAAGATAGACATCCGCGTAACCGATCAGGTTCAAAGCGTCGTGCCAGGGGACCTTATTGCCCGCCAGGATCTCATCCACAATGGTGAAGGAATTCATGTCGGGAATGAGCAGGGAAATGAATCCAACCAGGCTGTTTTGCCAGATGGAGGAACTGGCTCCGCTTGCCAGCCAGAATTCGCGGGCGGTGCTCTCCATGTGCCCGATCAGGTAGATCATGAAAGTCGTGACGATCGTGAAGATGGAGGAGGTGGCAAAAGTGGAGATGAACAGGGCGATGCCCGTTGTCATGAGAAGTTTGACGTAAACCAAGAGCACCGCCTCGACCAGTTGGGGATCGCGCGTTTGCGCGAGGACGCCGGCCACGTCGTGATCGTGTGATGCGACAGCGTCCGGATTCGACTTCCACTGGGAATTCTGCCCGTAAATCGCCTCTGTCTGCGCGAGGGCCTTGCTTTCCTGCCAGTAAATCGTTGCAGCGAAGGCCAGCGACATCAGCGCTGTGCAGAGAGTCAACAGCAGGACCATCCCCAGGAATTTGCCCAGGAGAAATTCTGCGCGCCGGACCGGTTTGGCCAAGATGGTGTAGATGGTCCGATTATGCAACTCCTGCGGGATGAGTTGCGCCGTGGAAAGAAGCGTGATCAAAAAACCGAATATCCCGATGGCGCCGCAGCCGGCATCCTTCACGAACTTGATCTGCGCATCGAACATGCCTGAGGCATCGAGGCTGGGCGTTGCCAGTCCCGACAAGGCAAAAGAGCTTGCCACCAAAACCAGCGCAAAGATCAACAGGACATTGAGCACTTTCTGGCGGATCGACTCGGTTAGCGTGTTACGACCGATGGTGATAATGCGATGGAGGGAGGAGATCATTTGCCGGGAGAATTCTTTGAAGCTGCATCGGGCCGGGCTTGAACGGTGCGCAGGTAAAGTTGCTCAAGCGAAAGGTGAGGCCGCGTAAAGCGAATTTCCCGGTCGTCGACCCCGGCCTGGCTGAGAGCTGCGCACAGGCGTTGCTGCTGCTCCGCGCTCAACTCGGCGGGAATGTTAATTTGCGTGCTCTGGTTTTCGGTCAGCAGCGATTCGATCGAGCCTTCGAGGACTTTTTTGCCGAGAGAGAAAATGGCCACACGGTCCGCCACTTCCTGCACCTGTTCGAGCAGGTGCGACGAAAAGATCACGGTCTTGCCCATCTTTTTCAATCGCAGAATGAGATCGCGAATCTGGGCCGAACCGAGCGGGTCGACCCCGGCAGTCGGTTCGTCGAGGAAAAGGAGGTCGGGATCGTGGATCAAGGCCTGCGCCAGCCCGATGCGCTGGAGCATGCCTTTCGAGTAGGAGCGCAAGGGACGCTCGCGCCCGTTCTGAAGGCTGACGAGATCAATCAGTTCCTCGATTCGCCGGTCGAGCCTGGCCCCGGTCACGCCGCAAAGTTTGCCGTAAAAGCGGAGGGTTTCGTCTCCGGTCAGGAAGCCGTAGAAATAGGGATTCTCGGGGAGGAACCCAACCCGCCGCCGCGCATCGAGGCTGTCGGGCGGCAAACCAAAAACGCGCGCTTCCCCGTCGCTGGGCACGATCAATCCGAGCAGCAGCTTCAGGGTCGTGCTCTTGCCGGAGCCGTTGGGGCCAAGCAACCCGAAGACTTCGCCGGGCCGGACTTGGAGATCAAGGTGATCCAGCGCCACAAGCACCTTCCGTTTCCAGGTCAGCGGATAACGCTTGGTGAGGCCTATCGTCTCAGCCGCAAAGGTTGTCGCCACGGGAGCAGGGGATTCCATCGTGCTAATTTTGACCATGGTAAGCGTCTTGCCAATGGGAAAATGCATTGCGATTACTCCATCTTTACTCCATCCGCGATGTCGAGATGGGCGGCCTGGCGAGCGGGCCAATAACCGGCGACGAGCGCGGCGGTGATGACGGTGACGGGAAGGCCGAAGAGAAACCGCCAGGGTGTCGCCCACGAGATGGTCCAGCCGAAGAAGGAGACGTTGATGACGAAGCTGAGAATCCAGGCGAGGGCGAGGCCCGCGACGATGCCGAGGAACGAGCCGAGCAGGCCGATGATACCCGCTTCCCAAAGGACGAGCGCCTCAATCTGGCCCCGCGACGCGCCCACCGCGCGCAGGATGCTGATCTCGCGGCGGCGTTCGGTAACGAGTATCGTGAGGCTGAGAAAAATCCCGAGCGCGGAGATGATGATGCCGATGGTTTGCAGGATGTAGGTGACCGAAAAAGTCTGGTCGAAAATGCGGAAGACCTGGTCGCGCAATTCCTGGTTCGATTTGATCAGGTAATCACCGTAGGGCGCGATCTTCGGGCGCAGTTCAGCCTGAAGTTGCGCGGCAGTCAGCCCCGAACTTTTGTCGATGTAGACGCCGATCCCGTTGATGGCGTCGTCCTGCCAGAATTTCCGATAAGTTTGCCAGTCGACGAGAATGGAACCGCCTTCGCTCGTGTAGTCGACATAAACGCCAGCGATTTTGAAGTCGTGGCGGCCCGTCGGTGTGGCGAGGTTGATCGCGTCGCCGAGGCCGAGGTGGAACCGGCGAAAGAAAGGCTGGCTGACAAGAATCGCGCCGTGATGGATTGCATCATCCAAGGCTTGTCGCGAATTGCCCTGCTCGAAATCGAAAGGCTCAATATCGCGCGTGACGGCGAGGCGGGTGGAGATGAGTTTGACGGACTGGCCATTGATTTGAACACGCAGTTCGCGGTAGGAATCGTAGGTGACATGGGGCGTTGCGGCCACGATTTGTTCCACTTCGGGCCGGATCATTTCGCGATTGCCAATGAGGAGATTAGTCGCCGGGCCGATGGCGAGATCGGATTGGACGGAGCGGTCGAGCCACTCTTCCACCGTGGTTCGAAAACTGAAGATCATGGTCGAGATGCCGACGACCATCGCCAGCGCGACGACGAGCGACGCGATGGCCATCGAAGTGCGGTGGAGCGACTGGGCGAAATGGCGAAAAGCCATATGAGCGATGGTAGCCGCGCTCGTGAGAGCGTGGAGCGATGACCACCGTCTTACGACGGCGGCTACGGAACTCGAAAAAAGGACGCTCAGGGTCGGGACGAAAAACGCAAAGCCGAGCAGCGTGAAGAGCGCCGCGCCAAAGCTGAGCCACGCCGGGCCGGACGTGAGGCTGATCTTCGCGACCAGGGTCGCGAGAACCAACAGGCCCACGCCGATGGCAAGCCAGCGGCTGGTGCTCCGCGCGCTTTGCTCTTCGAGATGGCCGATGCTGAGCGCTTCGACAGGGGAGAGCCTGGCCGCTTCGCGCGCCGGAAACCAGGCGGCGAGCATGACCGCGCCCAGGCAAAGGACCAGCGCGGCGACAAGGGCCCAGGGCGAGATGAAGAGATCCCGGATGCTGGCAAGAATGTAGAGCGAAGTGATGGTTTGCGAGACCGCGCCGACGAGTTGTCCTGCCAGGACGACGCCGAGGACGAGGCCGAGCAGGGAACCGGCGATTCCCAGCACGAGCGCCTCGGCCATAAAGAGGCCCTGCACTTGAAGTCCACTCAGGCCGAGAGCGCGCAGGACGCCGATCTCGTGCCGCCGCCGCACGACCGCCGTGGCCACGGTATTATAGATGAGGAACATGCCGACCAGCAGCGAGATGAGCGATAGCGCGGTAAGATTGAGCTGGAATGCGCCGATCATCCGCTCGATCTGACGGTTGCGGCGGTCGGGGGCCTGGACAATGACATTGGCGGGCAATTTTGCGCGAAGACGGGCGCAGACGGCGTTGAAATCGGCACCGGAACGGAGCAACGCGGAGATGCGACTGAGCTTGCCGACGTGGCGGAAATTTTCCTGCACGTTGGCGATGTCCATGACGGAAAGATGCTCGTCGGCACCGGGCGCGTCTTCGCCAAAATCGAGGATGTAGCCGATGTGGAAGATCCCGGTGCCGGTCTGGGTTTCGACGCGAAGCGGGTCGCCAATCTTGAGGCCGAGCCGGTCGCCGAGCTTGCGCGAGAGGGCGATGACTTTGGGATCGCGGAGAAAGGCGACAACGTCCGGCTTCCGGCTTTGCGCGTCGCGCAGCTCAAAAGTGCGCAACGGGCCGTTGGAAAAGATGTCGATGCCCAGGAGCTGAAGGTATTCGCCGGGATGGTCGGTGAGGCTGGCGACGTCCTCGACGGTGGGCGTGGCGGCGGCGATGTCGGGATCATTGGCGACGACAGGATAGGCTTGTTCGTCGAAGCGGAGTCCATCGCCGACAACTTCCAGGTCGGCTTTGCCCGCGACGATATCGACCGAGGCGCGGAAGGATTCGAGCGCGCTATGGTTGATGATCTGGACGGCAAGAAAAACAGTTACGCCGAGCGCGATACCCACGATATTGAGCGCGGTGAGCGCCGGATGCCGAGCAAAGTAGCGCAGACTGTGGGTGAGGAAGAGCCGGAGCATGAAACTCTTGGTATAGCGGCGGTCCCTGACCGTCACACTTTGAATCTCTCAGGGTAAATTTCGCGCCGTTTGCGGTGTGCCGGTTCCGCTTTCGCGAAAAAAATAAGCGAATCAGGCGTATGGGGGCATGGAATAAGTGAAATAACCGAATGGCGAAAGCGGGTCATGCAGAACCCCCGGAAAATCGAGATGAAGTTCAAGGAAGCGATTGAAACCACAGGGGGGGGTATGGAGATATTCCGTTATGGGGTGGTATGAGGTGGTCTGAGGTCGTACGGCGAAGACCTTTCGATAGAATTCCCTCCGGGCAGAGGCGAAGAGCGGGGTGGGCGGATTTTCGGGTCGCAAGACGGCTTTGAGTTGCCGGAAAGCGAATGCGGCTCTCCGGTCCCGATGTCCTCTAAGTCCACCTGAATCGAGAAAGATCATGAGTTAGTCGAGATAGGGCTGGTCCTCCGTCCCGGGCGCGTGCCGCAGCCGGTGCAAGAGGGAATCCACAGGGGGAAGGGAGAGGGGGGAGACTCAGAGCTAAGATGTTTCATGGATGCGATCCTAACGCATCCGGAAATATAGCGGTAGCGCTACAAATCCTATATGGCTTAAAAAACCTAAAATTATCGGAATTTTAAGCCAAATAGGATAGGGGCGGCTAAATCGGGTCAGTTAGAGGCCGTCCGAAAAGCGGGGATGGGTCACGGAATCCCTGCTGCTGCTCTGCCGGTCTGGAGGCCCGAGAGGATATTACCTCTCAAGTTATCGCCATTCCACCGCCCCGCCGGGTGGATTTCTGTTTGATATTACCGGTGGTTTCACCACCGGCTTATATCCTCATGACCCGGGTCAAAAGGCTGAAAGCTACGGCTATAGTACATCTGAAAATGCTCTACCCCTAAAAAGCGATCAGGCGATTACCCACGAGGAGTAACCGCCTGATCTAGGAGGAGAATGAATGAAACTTACATAGGATAAGACCCTGTACTTGTAGCTAATGTTCAAAAGATTCGCTTTTATTTTGCGATTTTAATTGGTGCGGCCAATAAGCGGATCATTCCGGTAAAATCATCATCACCAAATCCAGCACTCATCCCTTTGTCATAGAATGACTTAAGTGTCTTTGCCGCAGGCAAATCCAGATTCCCGGCAGTCTCCAAGGTCAGCCGCAAATCCTTGTTCATATGCTTCAGCGAGAACTGCGGCGCATAGTCTTTGCCCCTTAATTTAGGCTCTTTCAGGTCGGAAAGGCCCGATCTCCCCACATTCAGGTGCAAGGCGTCGAAAAACTTGTCGTCAGGAATTCCCTCGGCGCGGGCCAGGGTCAAGCTTTCACTCAGCGCCTCCATCATCAGCGCGAGATTGAGGTTCATGGCCAGCTTCAGCGAGGAAGCTTTGCCCAACGCGCCGACGTGCAATCGAGAGGCGCTCAACCGTTCGAGCACGGGCCGGGCCTTCTCAACGAGTTCCACCGGTCCGCCGAGATAAAAGACCGTCTTGCGCGCTTCCGCCGCCGGTTTACTGCCGGTGAACGGCGCTTCGAGAAACCCAGCGCCCGTGGCTTCCACCCGCCTGGCGAAGAGCTTCGTCCATTGTGCTGAAATCGTGCTGGATTGCGCAACGAGCTGCCCCGGCTTCAGGTGCGGCACGATCACGTCCAGCACGCTTTCCACCGCAGGCGGATCGGCCACCACGATGATGATCATTTCGGCGCCCGTGACCGCCTTCGCCAGGTCGGCCTCGTAAAACGGAAAGGCCCTGGGCGTCCGGTTCCACCCGCGAACGGTCAGCCCATCGGCGTGAAGATTCCGCGCCCACGCGCTTCCAATGATTCCCAATCCGACGACGGTGATGTTTTTCATATCAGTCGTGATCCTTTCAGGAAGCCCATTTAACAGGAAGACATGAAATCATGAAAACAAGAAGGAAGAGAAAGTTGACCTCTCCTCACTTCATTTTCATGTCTTCATGAATTCATGTTTTCCTGTTAAAAAATGATGCTTTCAACAAGAAAATTACCCGTCCGAACACAATACTCAAGAGGCCAAATTCACCGCAAATCGGCTGGTAAAAGCAGCAGGTAACTTTGGGCCACCAGCAGCGATGTCAGGAAAAAGAAAGCGATCTCTTCCCAGGGCAAAATGCCGCCGAGCTTCACGCCCGTGATTTGCTTTTCGTCGAAGAACCAGGTGCCTGCACGCACCGCGGCCAGGTCGGCCAGCGTGTAATAAATGCCAAAGGCCGCCGTTACCAGCGCGAGCAACCCGGCGTGTCCCCAAAAGAGCCACGGCGCGAGAATCCATTGCGAAAAAATCACCGGCAAAAACCAGGCGAGATGAACGGCGTAATTCACGCGCGGCCCGGCCTTTCGCCTGAGCCAGCGCAATTGGAGCGTGACGAAGGCCCATGGGACTATCGTGGCCGCGAGGCAGATCAGCGTTCCCTTTCCTATTCCGGTTATCTGGCCCGTCTGCCAATAGGAGAAGAAGTGAAAAAGCGCGCGCACGGCCAGCATGACGTTTGCGCTTTGGAGCAGGAAAAACGCATATTCCTCGACCGGTAAATAACCGAGGCGCACGCTGTATTTTTCGCGCGGGAAACCCCAAATGCCCCATTTCGCCGCCAGATTGTCCCATGGCGCGGTGAAGATCATCACGGCGAGCAGCACGATCCCGAGCGCCAAACCTTCATCGGCTGTCCACGGGACTGTTCCGGTGAGCGCCGCCAGCAGAATCAGCAGCGGCAGATTAAAAATGAGATGGAAGCGGAGATAGGTCACTTTAATTTGCCTAGATATATAATGAGTGGCGCGGATAAGCGAGGCCCTTGCATCGGGCGCAACCCGGAAGCATTCTAAACTGATGGCCGCCTCCTTTGTCAGCGAACCGATTCTTCCGGTCGAAGCCAGCTTCGACGCCGCAGGAATGGCGCGGGGCGAACCGGGACTTCCGCGGAAATTCCATTGGCGCAAAAAGGAATTCATCGTGGAGGAAGTGCTGGAACAATGGAAGCAACACGGCGACTGCCGGCATGGCAGCGGCGAACGCTACGTGAGAAAGCACGGTTACCGCGTCCGCACCACCGACGGAACGGTGATGAAGCTCTATTTCCAACGCAGCGCGGGACGCGGCAAGCTCCCCGCCAAGTCCCGCTGGTGGATCGCGGCATTGGAGGACCAGACTCCGGCCTGATTCTGATAGGAATCATGGCCGTCGGGGCAACCGCCATGCGCAGCACCTTTCAGCGTGACCAGCGCTGATTTTTCGGACAGCCTTTAAGCACGATGAAAATTTATCGCTTGCGGGACCTTAGTCATCAAACGCGCATGGCGACTTCGGATGACGGTAAAAACTTTTTTGCCCTGACCGGCGATATTTCCTGCCGGGAATTCAAAATCACCAACGAACGGATCGATGTCCTGTCACTCCTCGCCCCGATCGAACCCAAAACCATCTACGGGATCGGGCTGAATTACCGGAAGCACGCCGAGGAGACCGGCGCGAAAATCCCGGGGCACCCGATCGTGTTTCTCAAGAGTCCCACGGCCATTCAGGTCCCAGACGGGCCGATCGTCCTGCCCCGCCACTTGCGCAGCAACCAGGTCGATTTCGAAGCCGAGCTGGGCGTCGTCATCGGCTACGAATGCAAGAATGTTTCCCGCGCCGACGCGATGAATTACGTGCTCGGTTATACCATCGCCAATGATGTCAGCGCGCGCGATTGGCAGAAGGATTGGGGTGGTTCGCAATGGTGCCGGGGCAAGACGTTCGACACTTTCTGCCCGCTTGGCCCCGCGTTGGTCACGCCCGCCGGCCTGAAAAACCCGAATGACCTGGCCATTGGCACGCGTGTGAACGGCGTGACGATGCAGCAGAGCAACACCCGCGACATGATTTTTCACATCCCGGAACTGATTGAATTTCTCAGCGGCAGCACCACGCTCGAACCCGGCACGCTGATCCTGACCGGCACGCCGGAAGGGGTCGGCATGGGCCGCAAACCGCCGCTTTATCTCAAGGCGGGCGATGTCGTCGAAGTCGAAATCGAGGGCATCGGCATCCTGCGCAATCCCGTGGTTGAAGAAGAGCTTTCCTGATCGATTTCGCCGCTATCCTCGCGGAACATTACCGCTATCATTCCCCCATGAATTTGGATTTTTATCGCCGCATTGTGGCCGGCGAATCGCTGACCGCCGTTCTTTCGCCCCGGGCGTTGTGGCGTCTGACCGGGCCCGACGGGGCGCGCTATCTCAATGGCCAGGTGACCAACGATGTGGGTCGACTCGCGGATGGCCATGCCTGTTACGCCGCCGTCTGCAGCGCCAAAGGCCGCATGGAAGGCGACGTCTCGATTGCGCTTCGCGCCGGGGAATTCTATCTCGATGCCGATCCGGTGTTGCGCGAAAGCCTCGGTGCGCGACTCGAAAAATATCTCATCGCCGATGATGCTGTTTTCGAGGATGTGAGCGATCTTTGTAACCTCAGCCACGTCTTCGGCGCAACTCCACCGCCCGCGCCGGAAGCCGGTTTCGTCATCGCTTACTCCCGTTTTGGCGTGCCCGGCCATGATGTCTGGATCAGCGGCCCAAACCCGGTCATCGCGGATGCAACGGTGGAAGCAGACGTCCTCGAAACGCTACGCCTGGAACATGGAATCCCGCGTTGGAGCGCGGAACTCACTTCATCCACGCTGCCGCCCGAAGCAGGCCCGCACATGCTGGCCGCCATCAGTTACACGAAAGGTTGCTACGTCGGCCAGGAAACCATTGCGCGCCTCAAAAGCGTGGGGCACGTCAATCGCTCGCTCGTCTTTTTGCGATCCGATTCGGCGGCTTTTCCAGCTCCCGGCGTCAAGCTTAAGCAGGGCGATCACGAAACGGGCATCGTCACCAGCAGCGGCTATTCGCCCCGTCTCGAAAAGGGAATCGCCCTCGGTTATGCGCAACGCCAGACTGCCGCGGAAGGCGTCTCGCTGCAAGCCGACGGCCTGAACTTGACCGTGGCCGCTCCTTTGACCAAGAAGACGATGCCATGAAGAAAGTACGAATAGGACTTCTTTGCGCCGTCATTGTCTTGTCGGGATGCGATCATCACAAACGGGTGGACCAAGCCCAAACCGGTGGCGCGGCTGTTGCGCAGAACGATTCCGATTTAACCGGCGAACCGCCGATCGCTCCACCCGCCGCCAAATCTTCTTCCTATCCCCGCGCAACGCCCGTCTCTCTTCCATCTTCATCGCCTTCACCGACGGCCAACCCGGAGCCAACCCCGACCACCGCAACCGCAGCTTCGCCACCCGAGCCCCCTCCCCCACCCGTGATTGCGTCGTCCGCTCCAGCTGCGTCGCCGGATTCCAACCCGCCAGCCGCTTCTTCTCCCGCTCCCGCCCCTTCCACCGAAACGAATTCGGACATGACCCGGTTGGCGATACATCCTCCGAGCCCGGTCGTCGCGACGAGTCCCCCGGTCGCCGTGGATGATGCCGATTCGCAGAAGCCGGTCGTCGTTCTGAAGACATCCCTGGGACGCATTGTGATCGAACTGGACGATGTCCCTGCGCCCCGGACCTGCGGCAATTTTCGCAAACTTGTTTCCGACGGTTTCTATAATCACACCGTCTTTCACCGGGTCATACCCAATTTTATGATTCAGGGTGGCGATCCTAATTCCAAATCGGATGAACGCGCGACGTATGGCCAGGGAGACCCCGGTTACACCCTGCCGGCGGAGATCAAACTCAAGCACGTGGCGGGAGCTGTCGCCATGGCGCGGCTGCCCGATTCAGCCAACCCGCAACGCGATTCCAATGGCAGCCAATTTTTTATCTGTGTGGCTGCCTGCCCGAGCCTGGACGATCAATACACGGTGTTCGGGCATGTGATCCAAGGCATGGATGCCGCCGTTAAAATCGCAAATCAACCGCGCGACCAACGGGATGATCCCGTCACCCGCATTGAAATGGAAGCCCGCCTGGAACCCAAAAAACAGGCCCTGGAAGAAAGCCGTGTAGATCCATAAAAAGCGACTGCATTACGGCTTCTTCAAAACAAAATGCCAGCGGCGGCCTTCGGTTTCGTTCAGGCCGCCACCATGAATCGGGCGTCCAAATCAGGACGAGTAAGCGTACTTCGCTTCGCCGACCTTCTTGATGCCGCTGATTTTCTTGCCGGTCGTATAGAACCAACTAAAAATGTTGCCAGGCTTGACCTTCAGCTTTGCCGCCAGCTCCCTGACAGTAATGCCGGACGAGCCTGCCGCCGAAAGCGCCTTGAGCATCGAGGCCTTCAAACGCTTGCCGCGTTTGCCCGTTTTCACCCTGGCTTTGGCTCCGGCCGGACGGCCTGGCGGGCGACCGCGCCTTTTGGGAGCCGATTTGCCGCTCTCGAGCGCCTGAAGTGCCGCGTCGATCTTTCCCAATTTCGCCTGAAGTGATTCTTTTTCCTTCACCAGTCCGATTAACTGCGCCAGCTGAGCGCTGGATAGATTAGATAATGACATGAGGGATAGTTATAGGATCAGCCTCTAAGACGCAACTCTATATTTTATCTAGATACTTATCCTAGGTTATGTATTTCAAACCGGGCCCGGCTCGCTTGAATCTACATCCGACATCTCCGGTTTTATTTTTCCGCCCCAGGATATGATACGAGCCTTGGCGCCCGCTGCCTCGGCCTCGGCCTTTTGCTTATTCGCATTATAGGCCAGCGAAAGACTGGACCAGACAAATTGATTATTCGGATCGATCTGTGCGGCGCGCTTCCCGGCTTCGATCGATTCTTCATAGCGATCCAGCTTATAGAGCGCCATGCTCAACGCGTGCCACCCATCCTGGAATTGAGGGTCCTGATCCACGACCTGCTTAAAATATTTCGCCGCTTCGCCAAGCTCGCCGATGGCCAGCGCGGTGTTTCCCTCATCCATCAATTCATCAAGCGTGGGCATGGGATGATTCTATACTTAAACGACAAATAGTCGCGACTAATGAATCGAGGGTTGAGGCCGGCGATTCGGCGGCGATTTCATAGCCGAGCTTGCGCAAGGTCGCGCTGGTGACCGGCCCCATGCTGACCGCTCTGGGTTGCGGCGAACCGGACGCGGACCGAAGTTGCAACGCGTGCCAGTTTTCCGCCGTGCTCGAACTGGTGAAGGTGATCCAATGCGCGCCCTCCCGAAGATAGCGCGCGCGCGCGCCCGTCAGGTCTTCCTGCTCAGGCCCGGTATCATAGAGCGTCCATTCCTCAACCATCCCCCCTTGTTCACGCAGATGGTTCGCCAGCAACGGATCGGCCAGGCGCCCGTGCGGCAAACAAAATCTCAGCGATGCCACCTCATTCGCGGAAAAACATTCCGCCAGTTTCTCCGACGTGAAAATCTCCGGTTGCAGATCGGCGCGCAAATGGAGATCGCTCAATTTTTGAGCGGTGGCCGGTCCGACCGCCGCAATCTTCACCGGCCCCAGGTCGCGCAGATCGGAATTCTGTTTAAAATAGCCGGTGAAAAAATGTTCGACCGCATTGGGGCTCGTGAAAATCACCCAATCAAAATGGCGCGAAAAAGTCGTGAGCTTGTTTCGCTCCGTTTCTCCCAGCGTCACGGGCACCGTGCGGATGGTCGGAATTTCAAGGACATCGGCGCCCAGTTGCGCAAGCCTCCGCGTCAGGCCACCAGCCTGCCGGCGGGTGCGGGTGACCACGATGCGTTTTCCGAATAGCGGCAACGCCTCGAACCAGTTCAGTTCGTTGCGCAGCTTGACCACTTCGCCGACGATGATAATCGCGGGAGGTGCGAATTTTCTCTTCTCCACGAGATCAGCCATGGTGGCTAGCGTGCCTTCGAGAGTTTCCTGCCGGGCCGTCGTTCCCCAGCGAACCATGGCGACGGGCGTGACAGGATCGGCTCCTTCCGCGACAAGGCGTTGCGCAATTTCGCGCAGACGTTTGACCCCCATCAGGAAAATCTTTGTGCCGCGAAGCTGCGCCAGGTGCCGCCAATCGATGCTCGATTCCGCTTTCGCCGGATCTTCATGACCGGTGATGAAAGTCACCGTCGAGGCAAAATCGCGATGGGTCACGGGAATGCCCGCGTAAGCGGGCACGGCTATCGCCGACGTCACGCCGGGTACGACTTCAAACGGCACTCCGGCACGCGCGAGGGCCTGCGCCTCCTCGCCGCCGCGCCCGAAGACATAAGGATCGCCGCCCTTGAGCCGCACGACTTTTTTTCCCGCACCGGCGCGCGCGACGAGCAAATCGTTGATCTTGTCCTGGGCCAGGGTATGGGACGAGTCCGATTTTCCTGCATAGATTGTTTCCGCATCGGCGCGCGCCCACCGCAGCATCTCCGGATTGCAAAGATAATCGTAGACGAGAACATCGGCCAGTCCGACCAGTTCGCGCGCCCGCAACGTGACCAAATCCAGCGCGCCCGGACCCGCACCCACCAGGTAAACATGCCCCTTTGTTTCCTCCAGGCTCATCGGGAGATTTCCACCGCCAGATCGACTCCCAAGGCCTCCGCCTGATCGATCCGCCGGACGAGTTTGCCCCGGCGCGGTTCGGTTTCCCCGATCAGCCACGCGATGCCGTCCAGTTTCAGGAGACCGTCCCCATCGACGTCGGCGTACGCGCCGATGGGTTCCCCGCAACCGCCTCCCAGGGCCTGAAGAAACATCCGCTCCGCAGTCACCGCCGCGGCGGTGATCGGATCATGCACGATCCGCACCAGCGCGCGAACGTCCGCCGACTTCTCCGTTCGCGTTTGAAGCGCCAGTGCGCCCTGACCCGGCGCGGGAAGCATTTGGGAAAAGTGCATCGGCGTCACGGTCAGTCCGGCAACTTCGACCTTCAGCCGTTCCAGACCCGCCGCCGCCAGAATCAAGCCGGACCACTCATCGTTCTCGCGGAACTTGCGTACGCGCGTATCGATATTGCCCCGGATCGTCGCCGTACGCAGATCGTCCCGGACCAATTGCAACTGGGCTATGCGCCGGGGACTTCCCGTAACCACGACCGCGCCATAGCGCAATTCGGGGCCCAGAAGCACGCGCCGCAAGCTGCCCGAAGCCGTGACCCAACCCTCCGGCAATTCCTCCCGGGGTTCTGATTGTTTCGTGATGAGCACGTCCCGCGCATCGGCGCGTTTCGGAATCGCGGCCAGCATCAGGCCCTCCGGACTGCTGGTCGGCAAATCCTTCAGGCTATGAACAGCAAGATCGATTTCCCCGGAGAGCAATGCGCGCTCCAACTCGGCAGTGAAAAGGCCTTTGCCGAGCTTCAGATTCCCCGCGTCCTTCATTTCCGCCAGCTTGTCGCCCTCGGTCCGGATGACATGAATCTCGAAATTGCGGCCCGGCCAGGCGCGCTTCAATTCCATCATGATCTGCCGGGTTTGCGCCAGCGCAAGGGGACTGCCGCGGCTGCCGAGAATGACCGGTTTCATGCGGGAACCAGCCCCTTGGAGACATCGTTTCCATCCGATTCGCCTGTTTGCCGGCCCGCCCACTCCATGTAGCGTTCAACGTGCGGCTTGAGGATTTCCATGCTGCGGGCGATCTCCGTTTGCCGCTCGCGCAGGTGCGTCTGGGCAATCGATTGCAGATCGTCAATGTCGTAGAGAAACACGTCGTCGAGCAGATTGATCGATGGCTCGAAATCGCGCGGCACCGCCAGGTCGATGAGGAAAAGCGGTCTGCGTTCGCGTCGCCGCAGGATCTCCGCGAGTTTCTCCTGCGTGAGCACATAATGAGGCGCGCTGGTCGAACTGATCATGATGTCGACATTGACCGCCCGCTCCTCCCACTCCTCCCAGCGGACCGCTTCGCCGCCGAGGTCAGCCGCGAGCGCCTCCGCCCGTTCAAAGGTGCGGTTGGTGACAAAAAACGAAGGCGCGCCGCGCCCATGCAAGGAACGTGCCGTCTTTTCGCTCGTATCACCCGCGCCGATGACCAGGACATGGCAGCCGCGGAGATCGCCGAAGATTTTTTCCGCGAGCTCCACCGAAACGGAGCCGACCGAGACATGCCCGCGCGTGATCCCCGTGCGTGACCGGACCGATTTCGCGGCGGCAAATGACGATTGGAAAAGCCGGTTCAGCCATTTGCCGGTCTGCCCGTGAGTGAGCGCGACGTCGTAGGCATCCTTCAACTGGCCCAGGACTTCCGTCTCTCCGATGACCATCGACTTGAGCCCCGAGGCGACGGAGTAGAGATGCTCCACGCACGATGTGCCGCGCAATTGGAAAGACAGCGCGGAAAAATCGTCGGTCACCGAGTGGAACCGGCGCAGAAAATCGGGCCAGGCGGCGGCGGCCCGATCAGGCTGCGTCGTGGCGCCAAAGTATTCGACCCGGTTGCAGGTGGAAACGAGGACCGCCTCGCGCAAACCGAGCAGTTCTTTCATCTGCACGAGCGCGTCGGGGAGTTGCCCTTCGCGAAAGGCGACCTTCTCCCGCAATTCCACGGGTACTCCTTCAAAGGTGAGGCCTCCGCAAATGACATGTGCGTTCGGTGAATTCATTTTAGCCCTTAGCCCTCGTGCGGAAAAACATGCGCCTCGCTCAGGGAATTGATGCCCCAGAACGTGAGCAGGATGAAAACGTAGCCCGCCACGGAAAGCAGCGCGGTCTTTTTGTGGCTCAACCGGCCCAGCGCCAGCACGGTGACCAGCACGGCGTAAAGGCACCAGACCACCGCCGACCAGGCGATCTTCACCCAGTCATCCGGGCCGTGGTGCGGGATGAAGAAGCCGAGAATCGAGCCCGCCAAGAAAATGATGAAGCCCAAGATCAGGATGCGCTGCTGCACTTTTTCGAGACGGCCCACATTCGGCAGCGTGTAGAACCAGGAGGTGAGAACGTGGCGTTTCAATTGGTGTTCCTGGATCAGGTAGGCCACACCGGCCAGCGCCGCCACGCCGAGGACACCGAGCCCCATCAGCGCGAGAGCGGCATGGAGTTCCAACTGCCAGCCGAGGTGCGGAACCGTACCGGGCAGATCAATCTGCGATGCCGCGGCGAGGGCGAAAAAGTTGATGAGGAACACGATCGGCGCGGTGAAGGCACCGAGGATCGACATCCGGTAGGCGGGGCCGACCACCAAATAGGTGAGCACCAGCGACCACGAGAAAAAGGCGAGCGTCTCGAAGAGGTTGGTGATGGGGCAATGATGGATCGCCTCGCCGCGCTGATGCAGGAACAGCGTGTGAAACGCAAAGCCCGCGATAATGAAGATGAGTGTCCCGCGATTGGCATGCGGGCGCTGCGACCCCAGGGCATAAAGCCCCCAGCCCGCGCTGGCCAGATAGCCAAGCGTCGCCAGGAAGAGCCAAAGACGGTCGTACACGCTGACAGTTAATCTTAAGATGGCCCGAAGAGCAAGATTGCCTACAGCAGCACGTCGTTTTTCTCGTCGAGGCGGACGATGGTCGGCTTGTGCTTGGCGGCCAACTCCGCCGGGACCTGCTCGAAGCTCATGATTGTCAGGCGGTCGCCAATCTTCCCCAGATGCGCGGTCGCGCCATTCAACTCGATCACTTTCGTTCCGGCGCGGCCATAGATGACATACGTCTCGAACCGCTCGCCGTTATTGATATTGCCGACCAGGATTTTCTCGTAAGGCAGAAAACCGGCCTTTTTCGCGAGGTCCTCGGCCACGGTGAGGCTGCCCTCGTAATGGAGGCTCGCGCCCGTGACGGTGGCGCGGTGCAGTTTCGATTTAAGGAGCGTGAAGTCAGACATCGACATCAATATAACATACCGGGCAAGCCAGAGGCTACTCGATCTCCTTGATGCGCTCGATATGCCGCCCGCCCTCGAAGGGCGTGTCGAGAAAGATCCGCACGCATTCCAGCGCGATGTATTCAGAAATCATCCGCTGGCCGATGGACATGACGTTCGCGTCGTTGTGCTTGCGGCCCAGCTCGGCCGTCTGCGAATTCCAGACGTAGGCGCAACGCACACCCTTCACCTTGTTCGCCACCATCGCCTCGCCATTGCCGGAGCCGCCGAAGACAATCGCGCGTTCGCAAAAGCCGTTGGCCACGGTTTCCGCCGCCGGACGGATGAACTTCGGGTAGGGGACCGGCGCATCGCTGTCCGTGCCGCAATCCACCACCTCATGCCCGAGCGAAATCAGCAGGGCCTTTACCTTCTCTTTATAGGCGTATCCGGCGTGATCGGAACCAAGGGCGATTTTCATGGGAAAAGAAGAGGATTCTTCAACATGGCGGCTGTGTCAATCCGCCTGAAGAATTTTTGACGGAATAACGGAATTTTTAAAAGGCAAAGAGGGAGACGAATCCCAATGCGGAATCTATTTGGTCTCGTTTGGTGGTATGGGAGGATGGTTTGCAAGCAATTCCTTAAATCGTTTTGGATCAAACGACACCGATTTATTAATCGCCTGGGTGACAATCTTTTTGGTTATGCCTTTGTCGTAGAGGTAAAGCGCATAGATGGGTGTACCGGGAGGCAATCCTTTGACACGCAATACAACTGCGGTGGCGTTCTGTATATTGCCCTCTTTCAACAGATGAGGAACCAGCAGGTCGTAAACCTCTTTCAGAGAGAAACTCTGTTTCGGGGCCATTGCGACATCGAAACCACTGGAACCATAACCAAATTGTCCCGATCCATCCGGCCTTATTCTAAGATACCATGCGTTAGTCTGTAGCTGAATTTCGTTAACCTGATCCAAAGAAGGAATATTGGGGGCGGTTTGTGCCAAAAGCATTGTGCTTGCGGTCAGAAGGGCTAAGGCAACTGTCAGAATCGCGAGACGCACATTCGTTTTTTAGTCCTTTTCCACGACGCAGTAAATTCATTCCTTGTCTTGGCTAGGGGATGGGATTGTGGGACCGCATTAATTGCTTTCCCATTCCGTTAATTTGGTAAAATTCCGTTTATTCCGTCTAAATTTCCCTGCCTTTCAATCCTGTTAATCCTGTTAAAAATTCTTACTTCTCCGGCGTCTTCCACGAGCCGATAAACGACATTTTCGAGCAGATCTTCGACAGAGGCTCGAAGCGGCATTGCAGGAAGTGGACCGCACCTGGAGCAAAAACCTTGTGGATAAAAATATAATCCACCGCTGGATCAACCTTCGTTCCTTCCGAGTAATTACAGAAAACGATCTTTTGGCCTTCGATAATGATCCCGACATATTGACGCGAATAGTTGTTGTAGTTTTCGGATACCAGGGCCAATTCTTTCCGCTCCTGTTCGAGCGCTTCAGCTTCGTCAGCGCTTACTCTCGCGTTGGGATTGGTCCTTGGCGCCAGGTCGGGGAAAAGCAGCGCCGGATCCTTCACGCCCGCATGGATTAAATCCCGAAAAGCCCGGTCGGCGACGGCGACATCCTGCTCCGGCGGCGTCCAAAAACCTTCGATTTTCACCGGACCCGCGATACTCGCAACCAGATCGGCTCTATGCTCCCGGGCATAGCTCTCCGGTACGATGTAGCCGCTTTGCGAACCCAGGAAGACCCGGATCAAAGGCCCGTCCGCCCGGGCCATGGAGATCGCCACTCCGCAGACCGCGAACGAAATCAGGATCGCGAAGCGCACGTTCTTTCTTTAGTCCCTTGGCGCGACGCAGTAAATTTCATTTCTTGGCTTGCGGGAAATGGGAGATATGGGACTTATAGGTCGGATGGGGCCGATCCAGACGGCTGCTCTCCATTCTTCTCCTTAAAAATTTCATGAACCGCATCCACCTCCTGCCCGAGCACGTCGCCAACCAGATCGCGGCGGGTGAGGTGATTGAGCGCCCCGCGTCGGTGCTCAAGGAACTGCTTGAAAACTCGCTCGACGCAGGCGCGACGCAGGTCGACGTGCAGATCGGCGCGGGCGGGCGGAGCCTCGTCGCCGTCACCGACAACGGCTGCGGCATGAGCAAGGATGACGCGCTCCTCTGCCTTGAACGCCACGCCACAAGCAAGCTCCGTGACAGCGACGATCTCGACCGCATCGCCTCGTATGGCTTTCGCGGCGAGGCGATCCCGAGCATCGCCTCCGTCTCCAAGTTTCGTCTTCGCTCCCGCGAGCACGACGCCATCGCCGGGACCGAGATCATCATCGACGGCGGCAAACTCCGCGACGTCCATGAAGTCGGCCTCGCGCCCGGCACGCAGATCGA
>Ga0182030_10004876_pt1 | contig 28653 bp, 23 predicted proteins | sample 812S3MmetaG_FD_121299 | JGI IMG/M metagenome (GOLD analysis project Ga0182030, IMG submission 121299) | Permafrost microbial communities from Stordalen Mire, Sweden - 812S3M metaG (Illumina Assembly) | ecosystem: Environmental > Terrestrial > Soil > Wetlands > Permafrost | place: Sweden...
CGCAGAAGACATGCAGTCCACGATCCAGTGCCGCGGCCACGATTTCAGTGTGGTACTTGGATGGCGTGGCGACGAACAAGCAATCCAGCGGCACTTCCGCCAGCATTTTCTTGTAGTCCGCGTAGGTCGTAACGCCCGTGTATTTCGACAACACGTCGAGGACGTAGGTCGAGCTATCGCAGACGGCTTTCAATTCGATGCCGGGATGAGCGTTGACCATCGACTGATGCGACAGGCCCATTTTCCCCAGTCCAACGATTCCTGCTCTAATCATTTATCGTTCCAGCGCGTAACAAAAAGGCCTTGCTCTTCCCCGCAAAGGCCTTTTCGAGTGAGTAATGCCATCGACATCGATGGCTTGCGCCCGAAGTATGACACACACCGTAGTTTGGGCATGTGCGGCAACAGATCGCGATTGACAACAGAGGCGAGCGCAAAGGTGAGCGCAGAGGCGAGCGGGCAAATCATCGAGCGCGCGGCTGAGCCATCCAGTTTGAAGGCGCGAAATGTTGCGCGACGCGGTTGTCACTGCCGCGAGCGTTATGACATCGGCTTGGCAATCCGAGAGAGGCCGGCGTATCTCGGAAGTAATTGAATTCTGAAGAAAAAATTGCGGCCGATTACACTTGGATGGCGCCGCGATGCGCGGCTCGGCGCGCGCGCAATATCTTGTAGAAAGATGATGCGGTACCTCACGTTGCCCGATGAATTCCCTGTAGTATTCCGCACCTGGAAGATGGTCGGCCAAACCCTTAAGGGCTGCCGGACAAGGTAATCAGCGGAGAAAGCGCAACGATGAGCCGAGCGAATGATTGAAGCCAGCGATGCAAGTGTTTGCGAGAGCGCCAAGCGAAGGCCGCGAATTGGAATGGGCGCAGTGCTGACATTCGCCGCGGCGCTTGCGGCGCCTCATCTTGCGGGCGCTCAAGCCACGGCCAATCCCTATGCCGATGTGCACTACGAACACGATTCCAATGTGTTCCGCGTCCAGAATTCACAGGCCAACTTGATCGCCATAGGCGACCCGACTCTGGCCGACAACGATCTGAAGACTGTCGCCGGCGCCGAGGGGGAATACTTGTGGAGCGAGCAAAAGTTGACCGCGACTATCGAGGGCCGGCGCTACGACTACGATCACTTTACCGCGCTCGATCACAATGAATATCTCGCCGATGTCGCGCTCAAATGGAAGACCACCAGCCTGCTCGACGGCACCTTGGAGGCTCGCCAAGAACAGCTGATGGCGCCCTTTGCGCTCGGCAACAGCGCGCAGCTCACCATTGATGTCGACCGCAAAATCAGCGAGACGTTGAACCTGAATTTCAATCCGGATTGGCGGTTGGAATCAGGCGTTTATTCGCACAATCTGAAATCGCCGCTGCAGGATTTTCCGGATTTCGTCGAGCGCGAGATCGGCACGCAACTTGCGCTTCTCAATCGAAGCGTCGCCCATCTGACCTACGGCATCACCGTCGATCATATTTCAGGCCGGTTCGAGAATGCGCCCGATGTCGGAACATACAACCAGACCGACGCCCAACTGACCGCGAACTACGCAGTCAACGCATTGACCTCATTCAAGGGCGCGGTCGGCTATACCAAGCGTGATCAGGTTTTGGACAGCGTCTCTGCGGCAACCGGAATGCTGGGCTACTCGCGGCAGCTGACCGGCAAGACCACGTTCACTCTCAATGTGACGCGCGCCATCAACAGCTATGTCGCGGCCGGCGGGTCCGAGATCGATACCAGTGCTACGGTGGGATTGAACTGGCAGGCGACGTACAAAATCGCGGCGACAGCCAGCGGCGGGTACATGCACAGTACATTCGTAGGCCAATTCGTTCCGGGGTCATTGGCGAACGGACGCGCCGATACCCTGCCCACCGGAGCCCTGGGCCTCAACTACCAGATTTTTCGGCACGCGATCTTGAAGGCTTATCTGCAAAAGCAATCGCGATCGTCGAATATCGATGTCTACAACTTCAGCGATACGACTGTCGGCGTCGAGGCCAGAGTGAGCCTGCACTAGCGAGCGGCTTCGCTGCGCTTGAGTCGGTCCGCGAGGCGCAAGGCGAGCGCGACCGCCGTCAAGGTGGGGTTCGCCTGGCTTGACGTGGGAAATACGGCCGTTCCTGCGACGAAAAGATTTTCCACCCCATGAATGCGGCAGTCCGCGTCCACGACGCTGGTGCGCGGATCTTTGCCCATGCGCGCCGTGCCGATGTGATGGCCGCCGTAGGCACCGTAGCGGGTTATTTCGCTTTCGAGATTCGCCGCATCGTATTTCAAATCGCCAACGCCATTTTCACGGAAGTCGGCGGCGAGCAGCGCCATCGCCCGGCTCACCGTCTCGACGTCGATGTCCGTATATCGCCAGTCGATCGAAATCCGCGGCATGCCCAGTGCATCGACTGTCTCGCCCAGCGTGACGCGGCTCAAGGGATTGGGCTGCTGCTCGGCGTGAAAATCCAAGCTATACAAATTGGCCTTGGGCGTGATGACGATCGATGGAAATTTCCGTTTCGCGAGCTTGCGGTCCTTGAGCATGTGCCACGCAAAGGCAGCGACGCCGAAGGGACCCGCCGCCACGTTGCGCAGATGCTCAAGCCACGCGGCAAAACTGACGCGTTCCTCGCCATAGAGGCGCTTCCCGTATTCATAGGGGATGATGAATTTGGCCAAATACAACGCTGACAGGATGGCGTTGCCATGCGCCGGATCGGTAATGCGCGGATGATGCAGGCGGCAGATGAAATTCCCGATGTGCCGGCGGCGTTGAGCCTCGGCGGTCAGTGCGATTCGGCGGCGGCAATAGATGCCCTCGGCGGATACGTCATACCCGTTCCACACGGCAGAAAGCGGCCGGTGGATCGTCAGCGCTCCCATCGTGCCGGCAAGATGGCACATGTAGTAGCGGCCGACTACATCGTGCTGATTGCCAATACCGTTCAAATGCACATCGCGGCTCGCCAACAGCAGGCGCGCGGCCTCCAGACCGCCCACGGCAATGACGAATTGCCGCGCCGTTACCTCGAAGTTCCGGCCGCGCAAGGTTCGCACCGTCAAGGTGCGTATCCGCGCGCCCGACTCCTCGAGCCGCATCGCGATCACGTTGGCGTGCAGCAGGACGCGCACGTTGCGCGCATCGCGCAAGTGCCGCCCATAGCGCGCGCCGAAATCGGTCGGGCGGCTAAAGCGCTCCAGCGTATCGGTCGTGAAATTCGGACTCGCGAAGCCCTCGATCATGGGGCGCCGTGGCGAATCGAACGCTTCGGCAACCGTATATCGGTATTCTCCCGCTTCGCATAATGTATTCGCTCGCGGATAGTAGGGCATCAGAACATCGAGGCCAATGGGCCAGCCGCTATAGGGCATGTAGCCGCGCTCCTCGAAGTCGATCGGATCAAGAGGCGCGCAGCGTCCGCCCCAGATCGTCGTGGTTCCGCCGAAACGGCGTTGACGATAACGATCCGGCGGGCTGTGCAATCGGCCATCGACGACGGAGCCTGCGTACAGATCTTGGGTGGCTCGCTCTGCCTTGAGGCCGCCCGATTCGAGAACCAGCACGTCGCTGCGGGCGCCGGCCAATTCCATGGCCATCGTAATGCCGACGGCGCCCGCACCGATGATGCAAATATCGGCGGACAAAGCCGGTCCGGCCGGCAAGCCGTTTGCGTCAAGAATCATATGCGAAAGGAAAAGATCTGCAAATCGTTCCCGAGTTCAGGCGAAATTCGGGGCTCAATGGAATGGTTCATGATACTGTTATTGGCTAAATGCCCGGTGGAAACATGCACGGGCACGCAGCGCATATCGTGCAGTATCTAGATGATTTGTATTTGACGGACTTCACTAAATTCACGTCTAACTTTGCCAATGGCCGTCCAGGCTATGTCTCGGCCGCGAATGTGCGCTAGCTCTCACGTTAACACGCCGAGGCAGCGTATCGTGCACGCCGAGCGAGCACTGTGGCCAACCTGCGACATTCTGTTACGTACAGTTTATTGTTCAATAATCACCGCATGCCCATGTCCGTAACGCCGCGCGTCAGCGTTTGCATTCCCACCTTTCAGCGCAACGAGCGTCTCCGCTCCCTCCTGGATGATTTGCGGCATCAGTCCCGCCTCCCCGATCAGGTGGTGGTCGTCGACAACGACCCCCGCGGCGGTGCAAGAGCGATTGTCGAGGCATATCGAACGGCCGCACCATTCACGGTAACGTATGACGTGCAACCTCAGCCCAACATCGCGCTCACGCGCAATCGCACCGTCGAACTCGCATCCGGCGATTGGATGGCTTTCGTTGACGATGATGAGCGAGCACCCAAGGAGTGGCTGCGGGAACTGCTGCACGCCGCCGAGGTATTGGGCGCCGACGGTCTATTGGCGCCCGTCGAACCGCAGGTACCCGCTTCCGCGGCCGCGTGGATTCGCCGCGGAACCTTCTACGACTTTGCCCATCAGCCCGAGGGCGCCGAAGTCCCTTACGAATGCATGCGATTCGGCAATGTGCTGCTTCGCGGCGATCTATTGCGTGCGGAACCGGGGCCCTTCGATGCTTCCCATGAACTGATGGCCGGCGAAGATACGGACTTGCTGGTGCGCCTCGCCCGCAAAGGGGCAAAGATCCTTTGGTCGGAAAAGGCGCCCGTATTTGAGCCCATCGAGCCTGTGCGCCTCACATTCCGCTGGCTTATGCTGCGCGCGTTGAGCGGCGGCCAGGCATTCGCGCGCTACACCGTGGCCGGGGGCTTCAAGCCCATCGGTTTGGCCGGATGCATCCTGTTTTATTTCAGAGCGCTCTTACAGATGATTCTAGCGCTCGCCGTCGCCGCTGTGGCGTGGTTGTTTGGCCGACATCGCAGCGCGGCGTGGCTGTTCAAAGCCAGCGCCAATTTCGGAAAACTGTCATCGCTTTATGGATGGCGTTTCCGTCAGTATGCGCGGCGTGCCTGAAGACGCAATGCGGTATTTGCGCGGCTTCACTCGTGGGTGAACCGGAGCGCGGCGCCGGCAAGATGTCGGCCCGGCACATGCCCTCGCTGGACGGCATTCGGGCGATCAGTTTCTTGCTGGTTTTTTTCTCTCACGCGGGATTGGGCAGCCTGGTGCCCGGCGGGATCGGCGTCACCATCTTCTTTTTCTTGAGCGGATTTCTGATCACGACATTGATGCGGGTCGAATTCGACAAGAACGGCTCGGTCAATTTCCGCCATTTCTGGCTGCGGCGCGCGTTCCGCATCTTGCCGCCCTTCTACCTGGTGCTGCTGTGCGCAACCCTGGCATCGCTGGCATTCGATCCTCCGGGCACGCTCTACGGTCCGGCGGTAGCTGCGCAGCTTCTGCATGTCACCAACTATTGGATTATCTGGCACGGCTACACCGGACAGCCCGCGGGCACCGGAGTGTATTGGTCGCTTGCCGTCGAAGAACATTTCTACCTGATATTTCCTTTCTTATATGTCGGCATGAGGAAGCTGCAGCTCTCGCCGCGTGGGCAGGCGAAGGTCTTGTGGGGGATATGCGCGCTGGTACTGCTTTGGCGCTGCGTTCTCGTGTTCGCCTGGCACGTGGCGTCCGACCGAACCTACATGGGCACCGATACCCGATTCGATTCGATTCTGTTCGGCTGCGCTTTGGCCGTATGGAATAATCCCGCGCTCGACGCGCCGCTGCTCAATGAACGCCGCTGGAAATACCTGGTGGTGCCGGCGGCCGTGGCGGTCCTCTTCGGCTGTTTGCTGTACCGCGCGCCGGCCTTCCGGGAGAGCGTGCGCTACACGTTGCAGGGCCTGGCCTTGACGCTCATATTCATCGCGGCAATCCGTTTCAGCCACTGGTTGCCGTTTCGGTTTCTTAATTGGCGGCCGATTGCCTTCATGGGCGTGCTGTCGTATTCCCTGTATCTCATGCATCTAGCCCTGCTTTTCGCCATGGAACGCAATTTCCCCACGGCGCCGCCGCTCGTTCAGGGTTTATTGGCATTAGGCGTCGCCCTCATTCTGGCCTGGATCATGTATGAAGCCATCGAAAAGCCGGCAGCGCGCTGGCGCAGGCGCCTGACCGACTAATTGTCCTGGGACGACCGATTTAGTGATACCTTGATGGGCTAGCCCCTCGAGGAGATGTGAGTGAATCAATACAAGCCAAGCCCATTGGTGGGACGCCCATCGGCCCCAAGCGGTGAAGACCCGATGATGGACTTCCGGGCTCGCCTGGTGCATCAGCAAGCGGAGGCCGCGGAGCGCCGCCGACTGGATCTGGCAGAGCAATCCTCGCGGCTGAAGACGGCCGAGGAGCGAATTCGGATTTGGGAGCGCATCCACGAGGTCACCCTGCCGCGCGATTCGGCGCATCGTCTGGTGGAGATCATCGCCGCCAACACGGGGCTTACCGATGCGGATGTGCGCGAAGAACAGCTGCGCCGCGCGGCCTTAAGGGCCGCGGTCTAGGGATCCTATTCCAGATAGTTCGCGCGCGTTTTACGCCGCACTTCCTCAGCCGTCACGCCCGGGGCCAGCTCCACCAGTCTAAAGGGCTCCTTACGGCTCGCCCGGGTAAATGCAGCCAAGTCGGTAATCAGGGTATCAACCACGTTGGCGCCGGTCAGGGGTAGATCGCAGCGGGTTTTGAACTTGGATTCACCGTCCTTCGAGGTGTGCTCCATCACCACCACCACCCGCTTCACGCCGGCCACTAAGTCCATGGCGCCGCCCATGCCCTTGACGACTTTCCCAGGCACCATCCAATTGGCCAGATCCCCATTCTCCGCGACTTCCATCGCTCCGAGAATCGCCAGATTGATATGGCCGCCGCGAATCATCGCAAAGCTGTCGGCGGAAGAAAAATACGAACTCATCGGCAGCGCCGTCACCGTCTGCTTGCCGGCGTTCACCAAGTCCGGATCTTCCTCACCCTCGAAGGGGAAAGGCCCTATACCTAACATGCCGTTCTCGGATTGCAGCACCACCTTCATGCCTTCGGGAATGTAATTCGCGACCAGCGTCGGAATCCCGATCCCTAAGTTTACGTAGAAGCCATCTTCAAGCTCCCGCGCCGCGCGCGCCGCCAATTGATCACGCGACCATGGCATTGGCGCTCTCCACTGTTTTGCTCTCGCGTTTGCGCACCGTGCGCTTCTCGATCAGCTTCTCGTACGGCGCACCCATAATGATGCGGTTCACATAGATGCCCGGCGTATGGATCTGATCGGGATCGAGCGATCCTACCTCGACCAATTGCTCCACTTCCGCCACAGTGATCCGCCCCGCCGTCGCCATGTTGGGATTGAAATTGCGCGCCGTTTTGCGATAGATCAAATTGCCCTCCGTATCGCCTTTCCATGCCTTGATGATCGATACATCGGCAACGAGGCCGGTCTCCAACACGTAGGACTCCCCTTCCACGATGCGCTGCTCCTTACCCTCGGAGACCAAGGTGCCGGCTCCGGTCTTCGTGAAGAACGCGTAGATGCCCGCGCCTCCGGCCCGTATCCGCTCGGCCAGCGTGCCTTGAGGATTGAATTCAAGCTGTAATTCTCCGGCCAGGTACTGCCGCTCAAACTCCTTGTTCTCGCCGACATAGGAGGAAATCATCTTGCGTATTTGACGGGTTTCCAACAGCAGTCCGAGCCCGGCGCCGTCGATACCGGCGTTGTTGGACACCACGGTCAAATCGCGCACGCCCGAATCCCGCAACGCCTCGATCAACTTCTCCGGGATGCCGCAGACGCCGAATCCGCCGCACATGAGCGTAATGCCGTTCCTGACGATGCCTCGCAGCGCCGCCGCGGCATCGGGGTAGACTTTAGAGTTTGCTTTCATGTCCGATAGTATAATGCCTGCTCGCGATGCCGCGAGCGATACAGCATGACTACCGCGGCCGCCAGGAATATAGGCTCCAGGGGTTTGCGAAAGCGCCCTTCCATCGTCCCTTCGCTTTGAATGCTCAAGAGCGCGAACACGCCAAGTCCGCACACCGGCAGCAGCCACTCCCGGCCGTAGTACCACCACCGGCCGGCGCCGAACGCCACGCACAGCACGAGCGGCAGCCATAGCCAGCGATTCCATACCGACAGCCACCCGCTCAATGAACTGCGGTCGTTGTCCGGCCAACTTTGCGCAAAGAGCAGGAACACGAAATCGTCCCGGCGCTGTTGCCAGCGCGGATAAGTCCGCTGCGCGCGGGCCCGCTGCAACTCCTTGCGCCAATCGCTGCGGCCGCTACCTAAGTCGACGTGGATGTCGAACACGCCGCTGCGATCTGAATTCCAATCGGAGAATGGATAAAAACTCGGATTATAGAAACTCGGCGAGCTGAACACGTAACTACCCGCCGCGCCCGCATCGATGCTGATGTCCCGCTTGCCGCTGGCCGCGTAGATCTCGTTCAGGTACAGGTTGCCGAGCGGTGCGATGAATCCCACGCCGGCGCGCGAGTGCCATGCCGCGGGGATCAGTAACACGGCCAACATGGCGGCGGCGATCATGGCGCCGGTCAATTTCCGCGGCTGCATCAGCCACAGATACAGCACATTGAGAAGCGCCAGTGGTACGGCGACCGTGCGCGTAAAAGCCGCGCAGCTCCAAATGAGGCTCGCGAGCGCAAAGGCGCTCAAGGTGCCTTTGCGGCGCGCCCGGAATGTTGCCCAGAAGCCCGTCCCAATCAGGGCCAGCAGCAGGGTTTCGTTCATGAAGTAGCCATACATGCCGAGGCATGACGGCCACAGTCCGATCAGCGACGCGCCCGCGAGCGCCCAGGTCTTCGGTATGATTTCGCGCAGTGCCCGATACCACCCATAGGGCATCAGCACGCACAGCAACGCGCAGCCAAAATTGATCGCGGGATCGCTTCCGCGGCTCAAGCCTTGGAGCGCCGCGAGCCAGGCCTGGTACAAGAAGGGATCGTCCCCGGCCATCAGGTCCGGGTGCAGAAAATTCAAGCCGTTATTCCAGTGGCGCAGCGGATCGGAAAACAAATGCGCCAGCGGCGAATTGAAAAACGGGAACAACAGGCGCATGACCAGTACGGCGCCGAATAGCCACCTCATCCGGTGCAGCAGGCCAAATGTTCGCAGATCGCGGCTCATGATCGATGGAGCCTATCAGCCGGGGTGCCGGAAACACAGATGGTATGCTGTCAATCTGTGGCCAATCCCAACAAGCCCGATAAAAAATCTCCGGCTGATACGGCATCGCCGCGCGCGCCTGAGTCAGCGACCAATTTCTCGCTGAACCTGCTGGCGCTCGCGGCAGGCCTTGCCGCACTGTTCGGCGTACTGCACGCCTACGGGGCGAACCCGCAGTACGGCTTGATTCCCTACGCGCCGGCCGTGCCCTGTCTTGCCGTCGCGATCGTCATCGCCGCCGGCAGCTGGCGGCGCTTCACTCGCCGTCAATGGGCCGCGAGCGGTCTGGCAAAGAACGCTCAGGCTTTGGATGGAAAGCGCGTCGCGGTGCGCGTCGCCGGCCTCCTTGCGACCCTGACTCTGATCGCATTTATATACTGGCTGCTTCCGGAATACGCCGGCACCTTCTATCAGCCGTTCTGGAATTATTTACGGACACTTTCGCCGGTGCTGTTGTTGGCGCCTTTCTATTTTGCGTGGATCGACACGCGGCTCGCGCCGGAAGACGACGAGTATTTGGCGTTTGGGCGCCTGGTTCTCGGGCGCCGACGCGTGGATTACGCCTTGGTTCGGCGGCACCTGCTCGGCTGGACCGTGAAGGGGTTTTTTCTGCCCCTCATGACGGTGTATCTGGTCAACGAGATCGCGGCGACTTATCTGGCCTATGGTGCGGGCGGCATTCAGGCGATCACACACTATGAGTTTCTATACCACGTGGTGTTTGCGATCGATGTGCTGTTCTGCGTCGTGGGCTACACCTGCACCACTCGATTGTTCGATTCGCACATCCGCAGCGTCGAACCCACGATGCTGGGCTGGGTCGCGGCCCTCATTTGCTATCAACCCTTCTACTCGGTGATTGGCCAGTTCTATCTGCAATATCAGGGCGACCTGTACTGGGATAGCTGGCTGCAGGGCTGGCCCCTGCTGCGTTTGGGGTGGGGGGCCGCCATTATCGTCTTGCTGACGATTTACACGCTGTCGACCGTGGCATTTGGTCTGCGGTTTTCGAATCTAACCCATCGAGGCATCATCACCGGCGGCCCGTATCGATTCACCAAACATCCCGCTTACCTTTCCAAGAACTTGAGCTGGTGGCTCATTTCCGTGCCCTTCGTTTCAGGTCAGGGAGCCGGCGTGGCGTTTCGCCACTGTTGCCTGCTGGTGCTGCTGAACATGGTCTACTACATCCGCGCCCGCACCGAGGAACGGCACTTAAGCTGGGATCCGAAATACGTCGCGTACGCAAAATGGATCGATCAGCATGGCGTGCTGCGCCGCTTAGGAGACGTGTTCCCCTTTTTGCGCTAGTAGCGGTACTGATCGGCCTTGTAAGGACCTTGCCGTGCCACGCCGATGTATTTCGCCTGCACCTCGGTCAGCTCCGTCAACTGCGCGCCGAGCTTGGAGAGCTGCAATCGCGCCACTTTTTCATCGAGATGCTTCGGCAGCACATACACGCCGACGGGATATTTCTTGGTGTTGCCAAACAGTTCGATTTGCGCCAGCACCTGATTCGCAAAGGATGAACTCATCACGTACGAGGGATGTCCGGTGCCGCAGCCTAAGTTCACCAAGCGGCCTTCGGCGAGCAGAATGATTCGCTTGCCGTCGGGGAAAATGATGTGATCGACCTGGGGTTTAATATTCTCCCAGGTGTGCTGGCGCAGCGACGCGACTTCGATTTCGTTGTCGAAGTGGCCGATGTTGCAGACGATGGCCTGATCCTTCATCCGCTGCATGTGATCGTGGGTGATGACATGGAAATTGCCGGTGGCCGAGACGAAGATGTCGGCCTTGTCGGCGGCATAATCCATGGTGACGACCCGATAACCTTCCATCGAGGCCTGCAGCGCGCAGATCGGGTCGATCTCGGTGACCCACACCTGAGCGGACAGCGCCCGCAAGGCCTGCGCCGAGCCTTTGCCCACATCCCCGTAACCGCACACCACCGCTACCTTGCCCGCGATCATGACGTCGGTGGCGCGCTTGATGGCGTCCACCAGAGATTCACGGCAGCCGTATAAATTGTCGAACTTCGATTTGGTCACCGAATCATTCACATTGAACGCCGGGAATGCGAGCTGGCCATCCTTTGCCATTTGATACAGCCGCTTGACCCCGGTGGTGGTCTCTTCGGTGACGCCCTTTATCTTGGCGAGACGCGTCGAATACCATTTGGGATCGACTTTGAGCTTGGCCTTGATCGCCGCGAACAGCAGTTCCTCTTCTTCATTGCCGGGCTTCGCCAGCAGCGAGGCATCCTTCTCGGCTTTGGCGCCCAGATGCAGCAGCAGCGTCGCATCGCCGCCATCGTCCAAGATCATGTTCGAGTAGCCGCCGTCCGGCCACTCGAAAATCCGATGCGTGTAATCCCAATAGTCGGCTAAGGACTCGCCCTTTACTGCAAACACCGGCGTGCCGCCGGCGGCGATCGCCGCGGCGGCGTGATCTTGGGTCGAATAAATATTGCACGAGGCCCAGCGCACTTGCGCGCCCAGCGCATTGAGTGTCTCAATGAGCACGGCCGTTTGAATGGTCATGTGCAAAGACCCGGTGATGCGCGCGCCGCGCAGCGGCTGCTGCGCCGCAAACTCGTGGCGAATCGCCATGAGCCCGGGCATTTCGGTTTCCGCAATTCTTATTTCCTTGCGGCCCCAACTCTCCAGCGCGAGGTCCTTGACGACAAAATCTTCCTGGGGCTTGATTGCTGCATTCATGTGATATGGCTCCTTGACGGCCTTAAGCGGCGCGCGTTGCTTTGAATTCGGCGGCGAGCGTCTCGGCCTTGTCGGTCCGCTCCCAGCTGAACTCTTCTTCCTTACGGCCGAAATGGCCGTAGCACGCAGTTTTCTGATAGATGGGCCGCGCCAAACCCAGCATTTCGCGCAGGCCAAACGGGGTAAGGTCAAAATGCGCGCGCACCAGTTGCGTTAGGCGCGTATCGGCTAGTTTTCCGGTGCCGAAGGTTTCGACCATGATGGAGGTGGGTTCGGCAACGCCGATGGCATACGAGACCTGTACCTCGCAGCGTTCGGCAAGGCCCGCGGCCACAATGTTTTTGGCCACGTAGCGCACGGCATAAGCGGCCGAGCGATCGACCTTCGAGGGATCCTTGCCCGAAAAGGCGCCGCCGCCGTGGCGCGCGAATCCGCCATAGGTGTCCACGATGATTTTGCGCCCGGTGAGTCCGCAGTCACCGACCGGGCCGCCGATCACGAAACGGCCGGTGGGATTGATGTGGTACTTGGTGCGCTTGTCGATCCACTTCGCCGGCAATACGGGCTTTAAAATTTCTTCCATGACCGCTTCGCGCAACTGCTTGGTACTAATGTCGTCCGAGTGCTGCGTGGATAACACCACGGCCTCGAGGCCCACGGGCTTGTCGTTCTCATAGCGCAAGGTGACCTGGCTCTTCGCGTCCGGCCGCAGCCAAGGCAGCTTGCCGTTCTTGCGCACCTGCGCCTGGCGCTTCACCAGGCGATGCGCCAAGGTGATGGGCGCCGGCATGAGCACGTCGGTTTCGTTGCTGGCGTAGCCGAACATCAGGCCTTGATCGCCTGCGCCCTGCTTGCGCTCGTCCTTGCGGTCGACTCCCTGCGCGATATCGGGGGACTGCTTCCCGATAATATTGAGCACCCCGCAGCTCGCCCCGTCGAAGCCCATGTCCGACGTGTCGTAGCCGATGTCCAGCACGGTCTTGCGCACCAGGGCTTCCACGTCCACCCACGCGCTGGTCGTTACCTCGCCGGCGACGATGACGACGCCGGTTTTGACCATCGTTTCGCAGGCCACACGGCCGCGCGGATCGGCTGCCAGAATGGCGTCCAGCACGGCATCCGAAATCTGGTCCGCAACCTTGTCCGGATGGCCTTCCGAGACCGATTCCGAGGTGAATGAAAAGCTTCTGCTCATGAGTCAAATTCCTTACAGCTTAGCCGAAATTGTCCCGATACCGTCGATCGAAGTCGGTCCGGGTAAAGCGGTGGTTTTGAGGTCCGCGCGATTCAATTTTGATCGCACCCATTAGAGAGGCCGTTCTGCCAATGGTTTCCCAATCATGGCCCCGCATCAACCCGTGAATTAGACCAGCCCGGTAGGCATCTCCGCAACCCGTCGGGTCGATGACGGCCTGCGGCTTTGCGGAAGGGATGCTCAAGGTGCGGCCCTTGGTGTAAATGACGGACCCTTCGGCCCCCTTCGTCACGATCAGGGCCTCCACCTGGGATGCAACCTCGGCAACAGTCAGCCCGGTTTTTTGCTGCAGCATCCCCCATTCATAGTCGTTGACGGCCACCCAACGGGCTTGGCGAATGAAAGTCTCGAGTTCATCGCCGCCGAACATCGGCATCCCCTGGCCGGGATCGAAGATGAAGGGGATGGAGGCCGCCTCGAACTGCGCGGCGTGCTCGATCATGGCTTGGCGGCCGTCCGGGGCCACGACGCCGAGCGTCACGCCGGACCCCGCGTTGGCCACTCTGTTCAAGTGGGCATACTGCATGGCGCCGGGGTGAAAGGCGGTAATCTGGTTGTCATCCAGGTCGGTGGTGATAAAGGCTTGCGCCGTAAACGAACCGTCGACAACCTTGATGTGCTCTACCGACAATCCCTGCGAGAGCATGCGTTCCCGGTAGGGACCAAAATCATCGCCCGCGGTTGCCATGGCGATTCCACGATCACCCAGCAAATTCAAGCCATAGGCGATATTCGCGGCGCAACCGCCGAATTCGCGGCGCATGTCGGGCACCAGGAACGACACGTTCAACGTATGCAGCTTGTCCGGGAGGATGTGGGATTTGAAGCGGTCCGGAAACACCAAAATCGTGTCATACGCCACGGATCCGCAAATCAGAGCGGCCGCGTCCTTCGATAAATTCTGCGCCATCGAACACCCGATTGATTCAAACGGCTATTCTACAGGGAGTTACATCGGCGTGGGCGTTATGAAAAGGTTACGAATCTGACACTAGGCCGCCAAATCTGCGGCAACTGGGACGGCGCCGCCGGTTATGAATGGCTGGTGACCAACGGCTTGGGCGGCTACGCATGCGGGACGGTGGCGCTCGCCAATACTCGCCGATATCACGGATTTCTCATGGCGAGCCTCGCGCCGCCCGTGCAGCGCACGCTGCTGGCGGCCAAGTTCGACCTGAGCGTGGAATACCAGGGCATCAAGACGGACCTGTCGGCGAATGAATTTGCCGGCGGAGCGATTACTCCGCAAGGATTTGTTCATTTGGAATCATTTGCGATCCTCGAGGGCATCCCCACCTGGCGCTTTTGCGTAGCCGACGCGCTTCTGCAACAGCAGATTTTCATGGCCCGGGGCGCGAACACCACTTACCTGCGTTTGGAATTGATCAGAAGCAGCAGCTCTGCCCCGATGCGCATCACGCTCAAACCCTTTGTCACGTACCGCGATTACCATAGCCACGGGGTTGGCGCGAAAGAATTTCAATTGGATCCGGGCGCTCGAGACTGCCGCATTCAAGCCTTTCCCGGCGCTAAGGCATACCGGCTCATGGTGAGCCACGGCGAGTTCACGCCGGCGCCCGAATGGTATTGGAATTTCTGGCATCGCGAGGAAGCGCAGCGCGGGCTGGATGCCGCGGAGGATTTATTTTTCCCCGGCAGCTTCGGCGCAGAACTTGCCCTTAAGCTTCCGCTGTTCTTCATTGCTACGGCCGAGCCCGCGGCGCCGGCCAGCGGCACCGCCGTGTTGGAGGCGATTCAGGGAGAAACGCGAGCATTGACTCGCGCGCTTCCCAAGAGTGCTCCCGCGTGGATACGCGACTTGGCGCGCGCGTCGGATCAATTCATCGTGCGGCGTGGCGCGGCCGGTGGCGCGGCCGGCGGCGCAGCCGCGAGCATCATCGCCGGATACCCCTGGTTTGCCGATTGGGGCCGCGACACCATGATCTCTCTGCCGGGCCTCGCAACCATTCTGGGGCGGTATGACATCGCCGCCGGCATCCTCAAGACCTATGCGTCCTTCGTCGATCGCGGCATGTTGCCGAATCGATTTCCCGACGGCGGCGAGGCGCCGGAGTACAACACGGCGGATGCGACTCTGTGGATGTTTCATGCGCTCGATGACTACTTGCAGGCGCGGCGCGATCCTGAACTGCTGAGCGCGCTGTTTCCCGTACTGGTGAGCATCATTCATGCGCATGTCCACGGTACGCGCTACGGCATTCACGTGGACGCGAAGGACGGACTTTTGTGCGCCGGTGAAGCCGGCACGCAGCTCACGTGGATGGATGCCAAGAACGGCGATGAGGCGTTCACGCCGCGTGTAGGCAAAGCAGTGGAAATAAACGCCCTATGGCTCAACGCACTGAACGTCATGGTTCGGCTCGCGGGCCGCGTGCGCGATCTCCCTGAAAAGCAGTTCTGCAAGCAGCTTCTGACGCGCGCCGGCGCCAATTTTGGCCGCTTCTGGAACGAGGAGCGTGCCTGTCTATATGACGTCATCGATGTAGACGGGGGCAGCGGGCGAGACGACCGGGTCAGACCCAACCAAATACTGGCGATCTCGCTTCCCTACTGCGCCCTGACCGCGACGCAGATGCGCGCCGTGGTTGAGTGCTGCGGCCGGGAATTTCTCACCAGCTATGGGCTGCGCAGCTTGAGTCCCCGCGAGCCGGGATATATCGGGCGCTACACGGGCAATCCGCGCGAACGCGACGCCGCCTACCACATGGGAACAGCCTGGAGCTGGCTGCTCGGGCCGTTTGCCCGCGCGCATTTTCGCACTTTTGGCGATGCTCGCCTGGCGCAGTCCCTGCTGGACCCGGTCGCTGAGCATGTGAACAGCGCCTGCATGGGCACCGTCAGCGAGATATTTGATGGTGACGCACCTCACACTGCGCGCGGCTGTTTCGCGCAGGCCTGGAGCGTCGCTGAGATACTCCGCTCATGGATATATCTCGAACGCAAGATCTCGAAGACTTAAGGAATTTTGAATGAACACGGAGCGGGAGCGGCTGCTCGCCAATGTGCTTGGGCCCGACGGCTGGAAGCACTGGGGACCCTACTTGAGCGAGCGCCAATGGGGCACCGTGCGGGAGGACTACAGTCCGGGGGGCACCGCCTGGGAATATTTTCCGCACGACCATGCGCGCAGCCGCGCCTATCGCTGGGGAGAAGATGGCATCGCCGGTATTTCCGATGCCGAGCAGCTGGTCTGCTTGTCCTTAGGGCTGTGGAACGGCGCCGACCCCATTTTGAAAGAGCGCTTGTTCGGCCTGACCAATGCCGAGGGCAATCACGGCGAGGACGTGAAAGAGCATTATTTTTATTTAGACGCGACTCCTACGCACTCCTACTTGAGGATGCTCTACAAATATCCGCACCACGCATTTCCTTACGCGGATCTGGTTGCGGAGAACGCGCGGCGCGGAACCGATGTTCCGGAATACGAGCTGTTGGACACGGGAATATTCGCCGAGAATTGTTATTTCGACGTGTTTGTCGAATATGCCCAGGTCGAACCGGGCGACATTCTCATGAAGATCACCGCGTGGAACCGGGGCCCGAGCGCGACGCTGCACCTGATCCCGCAGCTGGTACTGCGCAACACGTGGAGTTGGGAAGCCGGCTGCGAAAAGCCGGAATTGAGCGCAGCCGAAGATGGTGCGATTGCGGTCGAGCCCGCGGGATTGGGCGTGAGCCGCCTGTACTACGACGGCAACGCCGAAGTGCTCTACACGGAAAATGAAACAAATGCGCGACGGCTGTGGAACTTTGGGCCGCCCGGATATTTCAAGGATGCATTTCACGAGCGCATCGTCGGTGGTAGCCGCGATCGGGTGAACCCTGCGCGCACCGGCACCAAGGCCGGGGTGTGGTATCAATCGACCATTCCCGGCGGCGGCAAACAGGAACTGCGGCTGCGCTTATGCCGCCGCGAGGTCAGCGCGCCCTTCGAGGATTTCGATGGCAGCTTAAGACTGCGGCGCCACGAGGCGGATGCCTACTACGCCGACCTGCAAAAGGATATGACATCGGCCGATGAGCGCGTCGTGCAGCGCCAGGCGTTCGCCGGATTGATCTGGAACAAGCAATTCTACTACCTCGACGTGCCGCGCTGGCTGAAGGGGGACCCGGCGCAGCCGAAGCCTCCCAACGAGCGCCTTCACGGACGCGACAGCGATTGGCGCAACCTGAACAATGCCGACATCCTCTCGATGCCGGACAAGTGGGAATATCCGTGGTACGCCTCTTGGGACTTGGCGTTTCATTGCATCCCCTTCGCGCTGATCGACGCGGAGTTCGCGAAGCACCAACTCGTGCTGCTCACCCGTGAATGGTACATGCATCCCAATGGCCAGGTCCCGGCGTACGAGTGGGCCTTCGGCGATGTGAACCCGCCTGTACACGCCTGGGCAGCGTGGCGCGTATACCAGATAGACCGCAAGCAAAATGCCGGCAAGGGCGATTTGGAATTTCTCGAACGCGTATTCCACAAGCTCATGCTGAACTTCACCTGGTGGGTCAACCGCAAGGACAATCTCGGCCGCAATATCTTCCAGGGGGGATTTCTGGGACTGGACAATATCGGCGTGTTCGACCGCAGCGCGCAGCTACCCACCGGGGGGTACATCAATCAATCCGACGGCACCAGTTGGATGGCCATGTATGCACTGAACCTGATGCGCATCGCGCTGGAACTCGCCGAGCACAACCATGTGTACGAAGACATCGCCAGCAAATTCTTTGAGCACTTCCTGAATATTGCCGAAGCGATGAGCTGCATATTCAGCGACGACGTCGGCCTGTGGGACGATGAGGATCAGTTTTTTTACGATGTGCTGTGCCTGCCCAACAATCAGCGCGTGCGCCTGCGCGTACGGTCCATGGTGGGATTGATACCGCTGTTCGCGGTGGAAACCTTGGAACCGGAGCTGCTGGAGAAGCTGCCGGGCTTCACGCGCCGCCTCGAGTGGTTTCTGATGCACCGTCCCGATCTCGCCAGTCTGGTGTCGCATTGGCAGTCGCCCGGACGCGGCGAGCGCCGCTTGTTGTCGCTGCTGCGCGGCCACCGCATGAAGAAGCTGCTGAAACGCATGTTGGATGAATCCGAATTTCTGTCCGATTACGGCATTCGCGCCCTCTCCAAGGCGCATCTCGAGCACCCTTTCCACCTGAAGGTTGGCAATGTCGACCAGTCGGTGCGCTATACCCCGGCGGAATCGGATTCCAGGCAGTTCGGCGGTAACTCCAATTGGCGCGGACCGATTTGGTTTCCGACCAACTATCTCATCATCGAGTCGCTGCAGAAATTTCATCACTACTACGGCAACGACTTCACGGTGGAATGCCCGACCGGATCGGGGCATTTCTTGACCATAAACGAAGTGGCCACCGAACTCTCGCGGCGTTTGTCGCGCATTTTCTTGAAAGACGATCGCGGCGAGCGGCCGGTGATGCGCCATCAGCCGCAGCTGCAAGAGGATCCAAATTATCGGGATTGCATCCCGTTCTACGAATACTTTCACGGCGACACCGGCCGCGGCGCCGGGGCATCGCATCAATCCGGCTGGACCTCGTTGATCGCCAAGCTCCTGATGCCTCGAGCGCATGAATAGCCATAAACGCCGCGGGATTCCTGCGCGCCCGTTGACTTGACCATACCGGTCTCTTCACGCGCCGCAGCAATAAATGCGGGCGCCCGTACTCGGGCACCCACGGTTACGTATCCGTCTACTTGTGCTCGGCCTTCCACTTCTCGACGGCAGCCATCGTGTTCTCGACATGTTTGTCGGGATCGAGCGCGGTGTACTCATAAATGATCTTGCCGTTCGGTGCGATCACATAGGAGGTGCGATTGGCGTACTCGGGCTTGATCGCGAGCACCGCATCGTATTCCTTGGTGATTTTCTGATCCGCATCGGAAGCAACCGCAAACTTATTGCGGCAATCGCTCACGGAGAATTTATTGAGCGTCTCGATATTGTCATGCGAGACGCCGATCACCGTCGCGCCCAGTGCCTTGAACTTATCGGTCGCTTCGGCAAAGTTATGCGCTTCGATCGTGCAGCCCTTGGTAAAGGCGGCGGGATAAAAATACAGGACCACGGGACCGCTCTTCAGCGCCTCGGCCAAAGAAAAGGTAAACGGTTTGCCGGCGAGGGACGCCTGGGTGGTGAAATCAGGTGCCTGAACGCCTGGGGCCAGTGCCGCATACAAGGGCGCGGCGAGTGCCGCACTGCTCAGGGCAAGAATCATTAGACGCTTCATGGTAAGAAATTCCTCTGGAGTTGAACTAATTTGAGCTGGTGGGCCTGGGCAGTCTGCGCCATCCTGGTTTTGCGGGCAATAAGTCCAGAAATGCCTCAAGATTTCGGCAGACTCTGTCTGCAGCGTGGACGTTACCGTGCGCCGGCACTTTTCCGTTGAAGCGTTACAGGCGCGCGTCGCGGGCGTGCTCTCGGAACCAGGCATACGTACTTTCGACGCCCTCTCTCAGGGGAATGCGCGGCCGCCAGCCAATTTCATTCAGCCTCGACACATCGAGCAACTTACGCGGTGTTCCGTCGGGCTTCGAGGAGTCGAACACCAGACTGCCTTTATAGGCCGTGATAGACATCACTATCTCCGCTAGCTCGCGAATTGTCACATCTTGGCCCCAACCGATATTGATGATTCTTTCATCGTCATACGATTTGAGCAAAAACACTACCGCATCAGCAAGGTCGTCAACGTGAAGGAATTCACGGCGGGGAGTTCCGGTGCCCCACACCACGACGCTGGCGTCATCACGAAGTTTGGCGTCGTGAAACCGGCGAATCAGCGCCGGCAGCACATGCGAGTCAGTAAGATCGAAATTGTCACCGGGCCCGTATAAATTCGTAGGCATCAATGAAATGGCCTTGAACCCGAATTCGCGCCGGTAGGCTTGGCACATTTTCAGGCCTGCAATTTTGGCAATCGCGTACCACTCGTTTGTGGGTTCAAGAGGGCCGGTTAAAAGGTACTCTTCCTTAATCGGCTGCGGAGCAAATTTGGGGTACACGCAGCTGGAACCCAAAAAGAGAAATTTTCCGACTCCTGAGCGATACGCAGAGTCGATGACGTTATCCTGCATCAACAGATTGTCGCGAATGAATACAGCGGGGTGTGCGTTGTTGGCGTATATGCCTCCCACACGCGCCGCCGCCATAACAACAGCATCAGGGCGCTCGTCATCAAAAAACTTCCGCACGGCACTTTGCTCTGTCAGATCCAGCTCGCGGTGCGCGCGCACGACGAGATTATTGAAGCCTTCCCTTCGCAGCGCACGCAATACGCTGCCGCCCACCAGACCCGTGTGGCCGGCTACGAGTATTTTGGATTTATGTGTAATTTCCAATCGGCATTACTCGTGATGGCTATAAACCTTGTAGCCCTGCTGGGCCACCAGGGCATCGCGTTTCGCTATTTTTAGATCCGATTCCATCATTTCGGCCACCAATTGAGAAAAAGTAGTTTCCGCCGTCCAACCCAATTTTTCCTTCGCCTTGGTAGCGTCACCTAGCAGAGAGTCGACTTCGGTTGGACGAAAATATCGTGGGTCGATCAAGACAATTTTCCGTCCGGTTACGGCATCGACGCCCACCTCCTCTGCACCGCGACCGTGCCACTTGATTTTCATCTCAAGGAACGAACTCGCGGTATCGACGAAATCGCGAACGGAGAATTGCTTTCCTGTGGCAATGACAAAATCCTCGGGAACCTCGTGCTGCAACATCAGCCACTGAGCGCGAACGTAGTCCCTGGCGTGCCCCCAGTCGCGGCGCGAATCAAGATTCCCCAAATACAGACTGTCCTGCAATCCGACATGGATTCGCGTCAGCGCGCGAGTGATTTTGCGCGACACGAAGGTCTCGCCGCGCAACGGCGATTCATGATTGAACAAGATCCCGCTGCAAGCAAATAATCCGTACGCCTCGCGATAATTCACTGTGATCCAATGAGCGTAGAGCTTGGCCGCACCGTACGGCGAGCGAGGGTAGAAAGGCGTCGTCTCGCACTGCGGAATCTGTTGAACTTTGCCGAACATTTCAGAGGTGGAAGCTTGGTAAAATCGAGTCTTGTTTTGAAGTCCCAGGATTCGAATTGCCTCGAGCAAACGCAGCGTGCCGACCGCATCGGAATTGGCCGTATATTCTGGAATTTCGAACGATACTGCCACGTGGCTTTGCGCGGCTAAGTTGTAGATCTCATCCGGCTGAACTTCTTGGATAATTCGAATGAGATTTGTCGAGTCTGTCAAATCACCGTAGTGCAATTTCAAACGAACATTTTTGTCGTGGGGATCCTGATAAAGATGATCGATGCGATCCGTGTTGAACGACGATGCACGTCGTTTAACCCCATGCACCATATAACCCTTTTCAATGAGAAATTCGGCTAAGTACGTGCCATCTTGCCCGGTAATGCCAGTAATGAGTGCAGTCTTTGCCAATTCGATGCTCCCAAGTAGACGAGTATCCCCCAGCCTATCCTGGGACTCGGACAATTATATGACTGATGCGCCGGACCAAGTCGCCCTAGCGAGCCAGAGTGCCGCGGCGGTCGCCTTTGCTTATTTCAATATGTCTCTGATCTCCCGAGCGACGCGCCCCACATCCTCGTCGGACATGGCCGGAAACAGCGGCAGCGTGACGGTCTCGCGCCCCACCCGCGCGGCAACCGGCGTGTCTTCATCGCGATAACCGGCCTCACGGTAAAACTTGAGACTGGGAATGCTGGGATAGTGCACGCCAATGCCGATGCCGCGATCCGCCATGGTCTTCTGGAATCCGACCCGGGTCATGCCGCGCGCGGCGAAATCGATGAGCACCTGAAACATATGCCAGCTGTGCCCCGAATCACCTCGTGCCGGCAGCACCACGCCATCGAAGCCCTTGAATGCCTCGAAGTAGCGCCGCGCGAGCTCTAGTCGGCGCGCGTTAAATCCATCCAAGCGCCGCAGTTGATCGATGCCGACTTGTGCTGCGATGTCCGTAAGATTGCTCTTCGCGCCTGGAAACATCACGTCGACTTCGCCCAACGCATTGCGCTTGATGCCGTGAAAGCGGTACTGCTCCAAGAGCTCTGCCGCCAGGGCATCGCCGGTGGTAATGGCGCCGCCTTCGATGCTGGTCATGTTCTTGTTCGGATGAAAGCTAAAGACCACCAGATCGCCGAAACTGCCGATCGGCTTGTCCTTGTACTTGGATCCGATGGCATGCGCGGCATCCTCCACCACGCGCAGCCCATGTTTCGCCGCGAGGCCATAGAGCCCGTCCATGTCCACCGGCAGCCCCGCAAAATGCACCGGCATGATGGCTCGCGTCTTGGGCGTGATCGCCGCGGGAACACGCTGCAGGTCGATGTTGCGGGTATGAAGATCGATATCGACAAAGACGGGCTTGGCGCGCAGGCGCGCGACGACATTCGCGCTCGCCGCGAAACTCATCGCCGGTACGATCACTTCGTCGCCCGCGCCAACGCCGGCGACTTCGAGTGCCATCTCAAGACCGGCCGTGGCCGAGGTCATGACCCGGACGTGCCGATTTCCGCCCAGGTACGCGGCAAGCGCCGCCTCAAAGGCGGCCACTTTGGGTCCGCTGGCCAATTGGCCTGACCGAAAAACATCCGCGACGGCGGCAATGCTCTGTTCATCGATCGAAGGACGTGTAAAGGGCAGGAAAGGTTTCAAACCGAACTCCTCGACACCAAAATCACGCCGGCGCAGATGAGCGCAATTCCCAGCATCTTAGGCAGGGTGAGCGTCTCGCCTAACCAGGCCACCGAGACGACGGCCACGACCACGTAGCCCAAGGACAACATCGGATAAGCCGTGCTGACCGGCGCCTTGGACAGAGCGGCGACCCACACGCAGACGCTGATCCCATAGCACAGCATGCCGCTCCAAAATGGTGGGCTCTTGAGCAGAATGATCACGCTGCTATTCAGGGTATCGGCATTGAATACGTTGAAATGCGCCAGCGGCTTGGTGGACACTTTCAACAGCAGCTGCGCCGCCGCGTTCAATGCCACGCCCGCCAAGATCAGCACCCACGTCGTTAAGCTCATTGTCGCGCCACCATCACCTGACCCACGTTTTGACCAACGGTACGCATGGGCACGCCACGCTCCTTGAAGTTATTAAACGTCCTCGAGTCCATCACCGCGAAGGCGCGGGTTTGCGAATCCCAAACCTTAAGAAACTCATCGACATCGGCCATCTCGCGCTCCGGAGCCTTGCGCAGTCCGTAGTCAAGCTCGCCACGATACCCGACCAACATGACTGTTCGCCGCAAATAAAACGTGAGCGATTGATCATAAGTGCGCACGCTATACAGCGGCGCGGCGCGATCCTGGAGGGGCAATGCGTTGGCCAGATCGATGCCCGAATAGATCGGCGCCACCAGCGTCGCGGTCCTTACCAAAAGCAGCCACGCCAGGCACCAGCCTATACCCAGGAATACGCCGGCACGCGTCGCATCGGCAGCTCTCCGGACCCACACGAACACGCCTGACACCAGCAGCAGAGCAGCGATTTCCCGAATCGGTTTCGCGAGGGAAAGAAAATAGGGGCGGCCCGGCGAGGCCGGCACCAGGGCCGGCAGATAGAAGCTTGCGACGCCCAATGCGAGTCCGGCGGTGGCGGTCAGGAGGGCCGTGAACAAGAAGTCCCGCCTCAATGTTGCGATCGGCAGCGCCGCGATCAACACCGCCAGTGCCGGCATGGCGGGCAAAATGTAGGGCATGAGTTTCGAATCCGACAGGGAGAAAAACACGCAGACGAAAATCATCCAGACCCACAAGAAAAAGGTTGGGCTGAATGGCCCACCGACGACGCGGCTACGCCAGCCGCTCACCACCACCCGCAGCGCCGGCAGCGTCCAGGGAACGGTGCCTATCAAGAACACGAACCCGAAAAACCACCAGGGTTCTTCCCGTTCGGCGATCGGCATCAAATACCGGGCGAAATGCTCATGCACGAAAAAAAAATGCAAGAAATCGTTGAGCCTCAATGCCGCGAGCCAGTGCCAAGGGACCGTGATAATCAAGAATAGCGGCAAACCCCAGGATAGGTTCAGCTTGCGCCAGGGCGCGAAGTCGCGGGAACACAGACTGTAGATTACCAGCACGGCCGCCGGAATCGCCGCAGCCACGAGGCCCTTGGTGAGCACGCCTAAAGCCGCGGCGATCCACGCCATCATCATCCACTTGAAAGCGGCTTCGCCCGACTGTTGCGCCAACAGAAAACCCGTGAGGCTCGCCGTCATATAAAACGTCAGGCTCATATCCAGTGTCATCAACTGACCTAAGGCCACCACCATCATCATCCCGGACGCCACCGCCGCGGCGCGCCAGCCCATATCCCTCCCGCCCATTCGAGTCCCGAGCAAGGCAACCAGAGCAACCGTACCCAGTGCCGTGAGGGCGGTGTAAAGCCGGGCTGAGAATTCGTTCACACCGAAGACTCGATACATCACGGCGGTCGCCCAATACTGCAGGGGCGGCTTCTCGATATAGTCCAAGCCATTCAAGTGCGGGATGACCCAATCGCCGCCGCTCAGCATCTCGCGCGGGATCTCGGCGTATCGCCCCTCGTCGGGATTGAACAGCGGACGGCCCGCCAATGTAGCGAGCCACACCACGGCCAGCAGCGCCGCGAGACCCATATACAACCGGCGCTCGCGGACCCTTGAGCCGTTAGCTTGATTCAAGCCGCCTCCTTTGCGGGTTGAACGGCCAACAGCCCGGAGCGTCCCGGCACGTGGCCCATGATCACGGCCTGATCGAGCAGCGGCCTTTGCACGGCCAGGTCGCGAATCGCTGCCATGCGCGTGATCTTGGCGCCGGCCCCCTGCCACTTGGTGAGCAGCGATTCGAAGGCATTCAGCAACAGCATGCCCTCGAGCTCCGCATGCAACGTGAACACCTGCAACCCATCGCCGCCCGGCCGCGCGCCCTTCTCGGAAAGCCGAAACACCGCATCCGCGATGTTCGATTCATCGATGCCGTCGTGGCCCAGCAACTCATCGAATGTGGGCAGCGTGGTAGGCAGTTGCGGACAGCTGCTGCGCCCTTGCTTGATCATCGGCCAAAATGGCGCGTATCCACGGGTGTCGCTGCCGTAATGCAGCCCGTATTCACGCTCCAGTTCCAGGGCGTGCGGGTTGATTTGCCAGCCGGCGGCGGCATGCGATTTAGGGAAGAATCCGAACACCCGCTCGAAGGCGTTCATGCCGCGCTCGAACTCGATCCTGGTCCAGGCTTCAGAGGCGCCCGCGACATAGTCTTGCCAGCGCACATGATCGTAGGTGTGAAGTCCCACCTCGAAACCGGCGTCGTGCACGCCGCGCATGACGGCGCCGGCCTCGCGGCCGATGTGGGGACCCGGAAGCAACACGCCGTACATCAAGGTCTTCAATCCGTAGTGCTTGAGCACCGAGGTGCGAGCGACCTTCTGCGCAAAGCCCTTGCGAAATACCCGGCGCATGGCGCGCCCCGTGTGATCGGGACCGACGGAAAAATAAAAAGTCGCATCCAGCCCTAGCTTTTTAAACAGCGAGGCAAGCCGAGGAACGCCTTCGCGAGTTCCGCGCAAGGTATCCACATCGACCTTGAGGCCGATGTGTGTGTCTTTAAGCATCGCGCGACAACAATGCCGAGGCGGAGGGCAACGCGTGCGCGTAGGAATCGAAAATAGCCTTCAGCGCCGCGCGCATGTCGGTCGTCGGCGTCCAGCCGAGTTCCGCGGTGGTGTTCTTGATCGAGGGCAGGCGCGCCGGAATGTCCGCATAGCCCTTGCCGTAGTAGTCGAGCGCCGAGACGTCGATCAGCGTGGTATTGCGCGCGGTGGGCGCGTACTCCGGGCGGGACAGCGCGATTTCCAGCATCATCTCCGCCAGTTTGCGGATCGAGTAGGAATTGTTCGGGTTGCCGATGTTGTAAATCTTGCCGTCGGCTATGCCGTTCGGATTGTCGATGATGGTCGTGAGACATACGACCGCATCATCGATGAAGGTGAAGGCCCGGGTTTGCGTGCCGCCATCGACCAGCTTGATCGGCTCGCCGCGCACGATGTGGCCTAGGAACTGCGTCAGAACCCGCGAGCTGCCTTCTTTGGGATCGTCCATGCTATCGAGGCCGGAGCCGATCCAATTGAAAGGCCGGAACAGGGTGAATTGCAGCCCCTGTTGACCGTAGGCCCAGATGATGCGGTCCAAGAGCTGCTTCACGCAGGAGTAAATCCAGCGCTGCTTGTGAATGGGGCCCAGCACCAGCTCGGAGGTCTCCGGATCGAATTCCTTGTCGCGGCTGGCGCCGTACACTTCCGAGGTCGACGGAAATACCACGCGCTTCTTGTACTTCACGCAGTGGCGGATGATGGGCAAGTTGGCCTCGAAGTCCAACTCGAACACCCGCAGCGGTTCGCGGACGTAGGTGGCCGGCGTCGCGATGGCCACCAAGGGCAGAATCACATCGCACTTGCGCACGTGGTACTCGACCCATTCCAAATTGATGGTGATGTCGCCTTCCACGAAATGAAAACGCGGATTCGCCAGCAGCGTGCCGACGCGTTCCGATTGCAGATCCATCCCGTAGATATGCCAATCGGTTTCGCTAAGAATGTACTTGCTCAAGTGATGGCCGATGAAGCCATTGACGCCAAGAATCAAAACGTTTTTCAAAGTGAACCCCTACTACGACAACGCATCAGGCGAGCGCCAGCGGTTGGATTGCCAGCGCCGGCGGCACGGTATTGTGAGCCACCGGCTCACCGTTAACCGTCAATTGCAAAATCTTAAGGCGCCGCCCGTCGATACAGTCGGCGTACCAGTCACCGTCCAATGAGTACAAACAAGGTGCTTGGCCGGGGTATTTTAAGGGCTTGGTGTCTATGCGCGTCTCCAGCAGACCAAGCCTACACCCGTTTACGTCGGTAAAGGCGCCGGGGAAAGGCGGCGCCACCGCACGAACCAGGTCATGCACGGCGCGCGCTCCGCGGCGCCAGTCGATGCGCCCGTCCTCCGGGCGGCGCCGGCCGCAATAGGATCCGGCACTCAAATCCAAGGGCTGCGCGGACGCGGTGCCCGCGATCAAAAGCGGCAGGCTGCGACGCAGCACGGTTTCGGCCGCGGCGGCAACCTTGATCGATACATCGAGGGCCGTGTCGTTCTCCAAAATAGGCACCGGCTCCTGATCCACCAATGCCCCGGCGTCCGGCTTTTCCACCATGTAGTGCAGGCTGGCGCCGGTCATCGATTCGCCGTGGATGATGGCCCAGTGCACCGGCGCGCGTCCCCGGTATTTCGGCAGCAGCGATCCATGCATGTTGAGCGCTCCTAGACGCGGCATCGTCAGCCACGCCTTGTCCAGCATGTAGCGATAGTAAAAGGAAAATACAAAATCGGGCTGGGTAGCCGCGCCCTTGGCAATCCATTCCGGGGTATTGGGGGAGTCCGGCGTGACGATGTTCAGTCCGCGATCTTGGGCCAATTGCCGAACACTGCCGAACCACTGATTTTCATTGGGATCGTCAGCGTGGCTGAAAAGCAGCGGGATGCTGACCCCTTGAGCCAATAGTTCGCGGACACAGCGGACCCCGACCTCGCTGTAGGCAAAAACAATTGCACTGGTCACGGTGCGGAAGGATCCGTGACCCGTCGTGACATGACCAGACCCGGCATGGCCTTGTTGGGATCTCCGTCCTGCTCGAGCACCGCCTCGACGATGTAGCGCGGCCTCTCCCGGACTTGCGCATAAATGCGCCCGACGTATTCGCCCAGAAGACCGATTCCGAACAGAGCCAAACCGATGAAGAAGAACACGATTCCGAAAAGCGTGAAGAGACCTTCGGCCTCGGCGCCCACCGTGAAGCGGCGCACGATCAGGTAGACGAAAAACAGCGCTGACAACAGCGATACCGCCATGCCGACCATCGAAAATAGCTGCAGGGGAACCACGGAAAACCCGGTAATCAGGTCGAAGTTCAGACGAATCAAACTGTACATGGAATATTTCGATCGTCCCGCATGGCGCTCTTCGTGAGCAATCGGCACTTCGATCGGATTCATCGCATAGATAGACGCCAACGCGGGTATGAAGGTATTCACTTCGCGCGTTTGATTAAGCGCCGTTACCACCGAGCGTGCGTAGCCGCGCATCATGCAGCCCTGATCGGTGATGCGCACCGGGGTGATCCATTCGCGAATTTTGTTGATGGCCTTGGAGAAGGTGCGCCGCCACAGCGAATCCTGCCGCTGCTGGCGGATCGTGCCCACGTAGTCGTAGCCCTGATCGAGCATGCCGACCAATTTGCCGATTTCTTCCGGGGGATTCTGCAGGTCCGCATCCAAGGTGACGACATACTCGCCGCGCGCGTAGGCAAGCCCGGCCATCACCGCTGAATGCTGGCCGAAATTCGCATGAAACAACACCACCCGCGTCTCCTGCGGGCGATCGTTGAACTGCTGGCGCAGCAGCGCCACCGAGCGATCCTTGCTGCCGTCATTGACGAATACGATTTCATAGGGAATC
>Ga0182030_10004877_pt1 | contig 28652 bp, 27 predicted proteins | sample 812S3MmetaG_FD_121299 | JGI IMG/M metagenome (GOLD analysis project Ga0182030, IMG submission 121299) | Permafrost microbial communities from Stordalen Mire, Sweden - 812S3M metaG (Illumina Assembly) | ecosystem: Environmental > Terrestrial > Soil > Wetlands > Permafrost | place: Sweden...
GGATGTTGGGTGGACTGAACATCAATTCCGTCCCCGACCGCGCCGAGATCGGGCTGGATATCCGCACCATCCCGGAAATGCAGCATGGAAGCTTTGTCGACAGCTTCCGGCAATATCTGTCGCCGGAACTCGACGGTCTCAGCCTGGTGGTCGATCTGCAGGGCGTCTGGACCGACCCCGGGAATGAATGGGTCCAGGCGGTCTGCTCCAGAATCGGCTTCGACTGGGGCCCGGAGGGTGCCGCCGGTGTCCCGTTCTTCACCGATGCGAGCATCCTGAAACCGGCGCTGGGCGATCCGCCGACCCTGATCCTGGGACCGGGTGAAACCGAGATGGCGCATCAGACGGACGAGTATTGTCTGGTAGACCGCATTTCCGAAGCGGTTGATATTTATTCCGATATCATCCTTTCGTGGCAGGATGGGGCGCCGTAAGGGCCGTCAATCGCCTTACCTATACCAGCATGCTTGCCGATTACATGAGGGACAACAAACTTTCTCCTCCGAGTAAGGACGATCAACGGAAGCTCGCTGTCGTTCAAGGTGCAGATCCCGCCCAGGTGGCAGCTAACTTGCCCTAAAATCACTTAAGGCAAATTCTGACCAGATCGCGACTATGAGCAAGTGTCGGTTTCGGCAAATGCGTGCCCGGCATTTGAACCTGCTCCGGGGATATCAGCGGGCGCGACCTTATCTCGCCCACCCCAAATCGGTGTCCCCTTCGCTCGACAGGACCGAGTCGATGCGAGATTTCAGCCGAAAATACGCTCTCCGATGCTTCCGTGGTGCTTCCGCGGCGTCCAGTGTCAGGCTTTGCTGACTGCTAAACCATTGAAAAATGGCGCACCCGACAAGATTCGAACTTGTGACCTCTGCCTTCGGAGGGCAGCGCTCTATCCAGCTGAGCTACGGGTGCCGCGTCGCGGCTAGGTTCTAGCTTAAAGCGCATAATGATGAAACCCCGTACACATCCGGGGTTCGGGCATTAACGGAATGTTTTTGTATAAAACTTGAAAGAATGGTCAGGCTCCCGTAAGCTCTTCTCAGGTTATTAGGGGATGCATATGCAAATCCGCAGATGTGGCACATTCTGCATGGCTCTTCTGCTCATGCTGGCCTGGATGATCGCGCCCCGCATTGCGCATGCCCAAAATCTTGTCTCGGACCCTACATTTATCAACGGCTTGAGAGACTATCAGACGGTCGGTCAGGTAGGGACCTATCAGATTCCCGACGGCCCCAACGCGGCTGGGGTTTTGGGGCCGGCTGAAACATCCGATTTGTCGCCCGGGCTTGTCTTTCCGACTCCCTCTGGCGTTGCGGGAATGATCAGCCAGTCGCTGATGACGACGCCCGACACGCTTTATATGATCACGTTTTCCATGGCTCACGATACCAGCGTAGCCGATTCGATTCTCGCATCCTTCGGAAATTCCAGCCTTCCGCTGAGCTTTGACGCCACGGGTCTGGGCAATGGAAACAATGGTCCCAACGGCGTCGATTTTCAGTCTTACAGTTTTACGGGTCTATCGACAGGGACCTCGACCCTGCTCAGCTTTACAGCCAACGATGGCGGTTTCATCGTGACCGGCCTGGATGCCGAGCCGGCCCCGGCGCCTGTAGCAGGCGCCGGAATTGCATCGTTTGGCGCGGCGTTTGCGGCGCTGGCTGCCTTTAGGATCCGTCGCCGGCAAGAATTTCTGCGACCCGTCTGAAGGGGTTGGTCGAACCGATTATTCCGGCTGTGGAGGTTGAGTACTCCTTCGCATCGGGCTAATTTTATCTAACTTGCGCGGAGTTCTAATCTAACGTATTAAAAGTTGTGATTCTTTCGGAGTGGTTATGCTCAGTTGCGTCCGCCTCGTCCTGGCACAAACCAAGCTAGTTGCTGGGGTTGTCCTCTTGGCCGCGTTTCTCGTGGCGGGGACGCACGGCCAGGCGCATGCGCAAAATCTTATAACGGACCCGAACTTCACCAACGGCCTGAATAGCTATACAGATTCCGCCGGCACAATCCTGACGACAGTAAACGATACCACTGTCGCGGATGCTTCGCCCGGAGGGCAGCTGACGGCGACAATTTCGGATGTCACAATTGGCACCGAATATGTTTTCACTTTCCTTGCGGCTGCGGCGAACACTGATCAGTCAACCTCGTTTCTCGCCATTCTCGACGGAACCGATGCAAACTCACTTTTTCAACCGCTTACAACAAGTGCTGCGACCCTATTCACTCTTACAGGCACGGCCACGGCGACGACACTGACTGCGTCGGTTTTGAATACCGGGTCCGGAGACATTTACCTCTCCCAGTATAACGTTCAAGCCGAGCCGGCCCCCGCTCCAGTCGCGGGCACGGGTATCGCCTCAGCCGGAGTGGCGATTTTCGCTTTGGCCTTCTACCGCTTGCGCCGTAAGCCGGGGCTTCGTCCGACCGCCTAGGGGCGGTTATTCCGGATCAAATCAGTTCTAATCAGTAAGAAACGCGTCGTAGCCCGTTATTGCGCGATGGGGTAAGTGTTGCATCGTTTGATACGTGCAACCGGTGCTCCGCAGTGATTGAAAACGCTCAATTCCCCAGAGGGATGGTCCGCTTTCCGGCGCTTGGAGTCGCACCGTTGGCAGTTGGGATCGCTCTTGGTGCCGCACTGTTGCCGATGCAATCGGCGCAAGCTCAGAACCTCGTTCAGGATCCGAACTTCACGCTAGGCCTGACCGACTTTACGTCATCAGGCGGCGCGACGCCCGACAGCACCAGTTTTCCCGGTGTGACCGGTGTTGATATCTCTACATACAACTATATTGAGCAGGGCCCACTCGTCGGGTACCAAAGTGGCGTTACCTATGTTTTCACGTTTTTGGCGGCGCTCACCGCCGGAAGCTCGACATCCTCGCTCTATGCAGGTTTCGGGCCTACGTGCTCGGGCGACTGCTCGTCGGCATCGATAACGCCGACCATATCCAGCAATAGTCTCACTCAGTTCAGTTTTTCCGCCACATCCACAAGCGCATCAAACTCCTATTTGGAGCTTTACAGCTATGGGCCGGGCACGGTCTTCGTGACCGACCTCAGCATCCAGCCCGAAGGGGCTCCTGCCCCTGTTGCTGGCGGGGGATTGGCATCAATCTGTGTGGCGATGGCCGGTTTGGCTTTTCGCCGACGGGGGCGCAACCAGAGGATGCAAACAGTTTAGTAAAATTGGCTGTTTAGTTGTGGTTTTTGGGATCTGACAATAGGCTGTAGGGATTGGTGAAAAACCTTTGCCGAGGCGCCCGTGGGTATCGTCAGGCCCAGCTATGCCGCTTTAATTCGCCGTCTGTCGCTGGGCGCTGTCGGATGGGTGATCGTCGTCTCTGCGCTGTTAGCGGCGCCGCGGGGCGTAAAGGCTCAGAATCTGGTTCAAAATCCGGGGTTTGAAGATTCGACCAGTTCAACCAGCAGCCCCGGCTGGATGATTAACACCGGTTCTTATAACTATTTCGCCGGACCGGATTCCGGCTTTACACCATATAGCGGAAATTGGGCGGTGGTATTCGGTGCGGAGGATTCGAATACCGCAAACACCGAGGCGCTTTCACAAACGATCGCAACCGTACCTATGACGACCTATATCGTCAGCTTTTTCTTGGCTAATCTGGACGGTCCAACAAATCAATTTACGGCGACGTTCGATGGGCAGACCGTGCTATCTCTTACCGATGCGTCGTCCTTCGCCTTCACGCAATATAGTGCGTCCATTGTCGCCACCTCGTCGCAATCCACATTGCAGTTCGTGGGGGAGCAGGTTCCATCCTATTTCGTATTGGACGACGTATCGGTCGAGGCGGCGCCAATGCCGATCGCCGGTTCTGGACTGCCGTCCCTATTTGCCGGACTTGTGTGTTTGGTGGCCATCATACGTCGTAAGCGCCGTCGGGTCGCAGACAAGGCGGACTGATTCCAAGGGCACGGTTGGCTTCGGGAGGGCGAACTCGTGCTGACCGCCGGCGCCGCATTCGGCTTTGCCGTCATGTTGATCGTGGCCGGGGTAGCGATCGGCTGGATCGGCTCGCGCCGCATCCTTCTTAGTCCTTACCCCGGCACCCCTTTCTCAGCTCTTGGCGACGGGTGGCGCGGGATCGCAGGGCTGACCCGGGCATTTCCAGTTGTCATTCTCGTCGCGATATCGCTGAAGCTGTTCCAAATCTTCGGCTATTCGGTCCGTAGCCTGACTCTCGGCCATTTGCCCCGCGCCTTCATCTTCTCTGGTGCAGCGATCGAATTGATATTCGTACTTGCTTGGGCGGCCGTCGCCCTGCGGATCGACATGTTTGTCCTGCAAACCGAGATCACCGATGTCGAGAGGCGCGCGCGGATGCGCCGGGCCGCCATCTATGCTTTCATTTTTTGGGGTTTGACGCTGGCGATCAATGTGGCAGGCATTCTGCTTTTCGCGGCGCTGAAGGGAAACGGCCGCATCGTCGTGATGGCCTTGATTTCCTATCTGCCTTACTTGTTCATAATTCTTTCATCGCTAACCCGGCCGGCCATTTCCGTCGGCGTTCCCAAGCCCTTTCGAGAATGCCTGAGAATATTGCGCGAGAATTGGTTCGGAATTTCCGTGACACTCGCGCTCGGCGCATTGCCCCTGGGTTTTGTGTTTCTTGCCGTCGGAGTCGTGCGCGAGACCTTCCACCTCTCGGTCATTTATGCGTTGCTGCTCGAAGTGCCGATCGCTGTCGTGTCGGCCATATCCTACGCCCTGTTCGAAGGTGTCGTAGCGGCGATTTATCTTCGGATCATGTAGGCGCGCCGGGTCAAATTGAGTTGACGTGATTTTTTTTTAATTGGGGCGTAATATTGTCCAAGCTCAGCCAGAGAATGATCGCACAGGTCTCTAATCCTGAGCAGGGATTTGCATCTGATGACACTGTCGATTGTTACATTTTTTTGCCGTAATACGTCCCGGGCAATAGGGCTCGCTGCCGGGCTGGCGATTATTTTGGCCTATGCCTCCATTCATAGTGCGCAGGCGCAAAATCTGATCGACCCCAGCACGAGCATAGGATCGGTGCCCGGTTATGCGGGGACGGGTCTGTCCGGCACTTATTACAATACGGGCGTATCGGACCAGCCGCTGGCAACCTTTACGACCACGAATGTCTGTTTTCCCGACTGCAGCAGTACGAGCTTCAGCGATGGCGCAGGCGGTCTGCTTGCCTTCACAAACGGCAATATCAGCAACGTCGCGTTCAATCCCAATGTCCAAGCTCCAGATTATTGGAATAATTCATCTTTGGACATCAGCGGTTACATCGCCATCAATCAGCCTGGGATCTATAACTTTACGCTGGGCTCGGATGACAACTCTTATCTGACCATTGGTGGTCAAAATCTGTTGAGCATCCCCGGGTGCTGCACAACCGTCGGCGGTTCTGCGAGCTTCTCCGCAGCGGGCCTTTATCCAATTCTGATCCAATTCATGGAATATGGTGGCGGAAGCTATCTTAACGTAACCGCAAGCAATGACTCCGGCTGCCTGATCGGATGCAGCGATGGGAATGGTGGATATATCGACTCCGGCCTGTTCTATTCCGATGCCCAACTTCAGGGTGCGCCGGCGCCTGCGGTCGGCTCCGGCTGGGTCAGCATTGCGCTGCTCTTTCTTCTGTCGGCCGGGGCTTTTGTCCGGCTGCTGCGGCATGGCGTTGCAATTTAGCCCCTATGCCGTGCATCGTCCGGGATCACAATCGGCTTGACCTGAGATCATGAACATCACCTGGGGAGGCGCGCTTGGCGCCGCAGCGATGTTCGTTTTGGTACTGGCTGCTGCCGGCTGGGTCGCTACCCGGCGTCTGCTGCGCGGAGGCTATCGGTCAACCCCGCTCTCGGCCATGCGCAGCGGCTGGCGCGATGTCTTTCGGCTGATCCGGGTCTCGATTCCGGTGGCATTGATCTTGTTCGGAATTAGGCTGTTCCAGGGCCTCGGTAAGGATATGCAGAATATCTTTCTGCGTCACAGACCGGCAGTCTGGAGCCTAACTGGCCTGGCGATCGATGTGATCTTTGCCCTCGTCTGGGCCGCTTTCGCCTTGCGCATCGCTTTCTTTATCCTGACCCCCGATATCGAACGGGCGGACCGTAAAGCCAGGACGCGCAGAGCGGTCCTTTATGCGTTTGCATTTTGGGGACTGACCGTTGCTGTCACCATCGCGGGAATTGCGTTGGTCGTACTGGTGCGCGGCGCCGATCGCGGACTGGTGATCAAATCGGTCGGCTATATCATCTATGCGATTACGATCGTTTCCGCTCTGACCCGACCTGCGATCGCCGTCGGGCTGCCTAAGCCGGTGAGGGAATCGTTTCGGATTATCCGCGAGAACTGGCTCGGCGGTTCTGTAACGCTCAGCCTTGCCGCCTTGCCGCTGGGGCTCGTTTATATAATCATCGGTATGATGCGCTTTGTGCGAATGCCGCTGGTTTTGGCTTTGGGCCTTGAGATTCCGATCGCTGCGCTTTCGGCGCTTTGCTATCTGGCCTTCGAGGGGGTGGTCGCCGCGATGTATCGGCGCGTTATGTAGGCGGCGCTGTAGCGCGGCAGGGCGGCGATTCAGCGGCCTCGCCCCGGCACTCGTCCCCGCTCGGCAATTCTGCGGCGCGGTCTCTGATCCAACTCAGCACGTCTCGCGCGACGATATCTCCATCGAGATCGCGCAGCAGCATATGATAACCGTTGGGATAAAGCGCGACGCGCACGTCGCCCGCGGGCAGGCGGGTTAGGAACGAAGTCACCGCCGAATGCGGCAGGACCTCCTCGTGTGCGCCGAACAGCACCAGCGTGGGCAATCGGATCTGGCCGACCTTGCGGCCGGCCTGGTCCATCAAATCCATCAGGCCGGCCGTGGTGTCGGCCCGAGCGCCCTTTTGCACCAGCGCGTCGCGGCCCAGCGCGCGCAGCATCTCGATATTGTTGGAGGGTTGGATATGCAGACCGGGCGGTGCGCTGAGCCAAAGGCCGGGGACCGCCATTTCAGCGACCCACAGCGCAGATCGTTCGATGGCCCCCAACAGGCTGTGTTCCCATACCGCCGGCGAGACTAGGATCACACCATCGACATGCGCCGGATTCGGTCCTGTCGTCGCTGTTAGGGCGACCGCGCCGCCCATGCTTTCGCCCAAAAGAAATGTGGGTATGCCCGGATAGCGCGCCTTGACCGCAGAGACCGCTTCGTCCGCATCGGCGGTCATCCTGGCGGTACTCGACCAATGGAGGATATGCGGCGCACCGCCGAACCCGCGTTGATCGAAGGCGAAGGTGGCGATGCCTGCGCTGGCCCACAGGTCGGCCGGGTGTTTGTAGGCGGCTGAATAGTCTGCAAAGCCGTGAAGTGCCACGATGGCCGCCTGAGGCCTGCCCGCCGGAAGCCAGCTTCGCATCGGCAGTTCGGTGCCGTCCGAGGCGCGGAACACATTGTCGCCGATCTGCGGCGCATCGCGCGCCGCTTCGCCGAACGATGTCGCAGGCTGCGCCAGAAGCGCAATGCTCAGTAGTGCGCTAAGCGCGGTCCGCGTGAACGAGTTGAAGAAAAATATCCTCAAGATCCGTTTCCTTGGTCGACAGATCGGTAATGACCAGGCCGGATTCATGAATCGCTGCCAGTACCTCATTGATATTGTCACTGCTGGGCCGATAGCGAACGACCAATCGTCGCGGTTCCGGCAATTCGGTCTGATACTTGAACAGGCGCGCCGGAACTTCGTCCAGGGCGCGGTCCAGCGTCAGCCAGAGTTCCTTGCGGTCCATGCGACCGAGCAGCTTTTGCGTGGGTTCGCAGGCCGCAAGGGCGCCGTTGTTGATGATGGCGATTGTGTCGCAAAGTTCCTGCGCCTCTTCCAGATAATGAGTGGTCAGCAGTACCGTCGTGCCGCCGCGGTTAAGTTCGCGTACATAGGCCCACAGCGACTGTCGCAGTTCGATATCGACCCCGGCTGTCGGCTCGTCCAGCACGAGCACCGGCGGAGTATGGACCAAAGCCTTGGCCACCATAAGCCGACGCCGCATTCCGCCCGAGAGCGTTCGCGCATAGGCGTTCGCCTTGTCGGCCAGGCCCACCGCCTTCAGAAGTTCGTCAGTTCGCCGCTCTGCGCGGGGCACGCCATAAAGCCCGGCCTGCAGGTCCAGCAGTTCGCGCGGCGTAAAGAAGGGATCGAGTATCAGTTCCTGCGGGACTACGCCGATTGCGGCACGCGACTGACGCGGCCGCTCATCGATATCATAGCCCCAGATTTTGGCGGTGCCGGCGGTCTTTATCACGAGCCCCGCCAGAATATTGATCATCGTCGATTTGCCGGCGCCATTAGGGCCCAGAAGGCCGAAGAACGACCCGCGCGGAATCGTCAGGTCGATGCCTTTCAGCGCCTGTTTGGACGTGCCGTTCCCGGTGGCGCGATAGTTTTTGGTGAGCCCCTTGAGCTCTACCGCCCATTCGGGCTGCGCTGCCGGAGCAGGGTATGACGCGCTGACAGCGTTCATGGTCTGGGCATCGGACAATTCCGGAGGGATCACGGCTTGAAGAAGCTATCGTATGGACGATTGATCCTGTGGCCGGGATCGCTATCATCCGCTTTCGTCACGGTCAATCGGACCGCGCCCATGAGTTCAACGCCATGTCGTTGCCACCTTGCCGGAATCGACCCGGCATGTTCTTTACGACCCACATATTCGTCGAGGATGTGAGAGCGGATTTAAGATGCAGCCAGCCGAAATAATTCATGTGGAAACATCAACCGTCGGCTGCGATGGCGGCGGCGGCGCCTTGGGCCATCCCCTGGTGTATTTGCCGATCGGCCAGTCCGGGCAAACCGACTGCCCCTATTGCGGACGCCGTTTCATTCTCAATCATTCGGACAAGGCGCACGAACATGCATAAACCGACCATCCGCACGAACGCGATGGTGGCTCTCGGCATCGGGCTGTGTGTCGCGGCTGCCGGTGCGCCTATCCTGCCGGTCTTCGCCCAGACGGCGATCCCGACCTATAACGCGATGGATGCCGATACCTTATCCAAGATTATCAGCAGCCAGAGCCAGGCGCAGATCACACCCGATTCTTCCGACCCGCAGGGACCGGTTCTCAAGGTCCAACTGCCCAACGGGATCGCCTATTCCATCTTGATGGACGATTGCGACGGCGGGGCACCCAATATGTGCAAGAGCCTAGAGTTTCGGGCGATGCTGCCGCCGGGGTCATTGAATTTTGCCCAGATCAACAGCTTTAACGAAACCATGCGCTATGCAACCGCCTATCTCAGCGACAAGGGTGTGCCCCAACTGAGGATGGACGAGAATTTGCGCGGCGGCGTCACGGCGGATTTTGTGGCTTATGCCGTGAGAATTTTTATGAAGGTTGTTTCCGACTACGTTGTCCAAGCCAAGTAGCCAAATAAAACTACACCAATAGAAAATACGAGGATTCGCCATGCGTCGTTTTCATCATGTACTTAGCGTCGCAGCTTTGTTCGCTGTCGTCGCCTTCCCGGTCTTCGCGGCCGATTGCGCCCAGCCCGCAGAGGCTCCGGTGATCCCCGACGGTACGACCGCAACGGTGGATCAATTCAAGGCTGCCCACACCGCAGTGCAGTCCTATGTGAATTCGCTCCAGTCCTTGCAGGATTGCACCGAGGCGAAGATCAAGCTTGCGCCCAAAACAACCAAGCCTGAGGAACTGCAGAAACTGCGCGACCAGGGCAATGCCGCGATCGATCAGGCCAAGGCGCTGAGCGATTCCTATTCGGCGCAGGTCAAAATATTCAAGGCACGCGCGCCGCTGCCGGCCAACGCGCCGGCCAAGTAAGCGGCTCCAGGCTGCATCTCATGTTCCGCGAAGAGTCCGTCGAGAGATTATTATGACCGAGACCGATGCCGTCGGCGCCAAACCGGCGGCGTCGGCGCTTTATCTGATCGACGGCTCGGGCTTCATCCTCCGCGCCTTCCACGCCTTGCCGCCAATGACGCGCAGCGACGGTACGCCGGTCAATGCCGTTCTCGGCTTTTGCAATATGCTGATTCGGTTGCTGACCGAATTCGGCGTGGCCCGCATCGCAGTCATCTTCGACGCCAAGGGCGATAATTTCCGCAACGAAATCTATTCCGAATATAAGGCGAACCGAACGGCGCCGCCGGAAGAGTTGATCCCGCAATTCGCCCTGATCCGGGAGGCGACCGAGGCTTTCTGCCTGCCGCAGGTCGAACTGGCGGGCTATGAGGCCGACGATCTGATCGCCACCTACACAAGGCTGGCGGCCGAGCGCGGAGAAGAGGTCGTCATCGTCTCCTCCGACAAGGACATGATGCAGCTGATCCGTCCCGGCGTGACCATGTTCGACCCGATCAAATATAAGGTGATCGGGCCGCCGGAGGTGTTCGAGAAGTTCGGGGTCCTGCCCGAGAAAGTCGTGGATATTCAGTCTCTGGCCGGCGATTCGACCGATAATGTGCCCGGTGTTCCGGGCATCGGGGTCAAAACCGCGGCGCAATTGATCACCGAATATGGCGATCTGGATACTCTGCTGGCCCGCGCAGGCGAGATCAAACAGCCCAAGCGGCGCGAATCGCTCATCGAATTTGCCGAACAGGCGCGAATATCGCGCCGGCTGGTGCTGCTCGATGCCCATGCGCCGGTCCCAACGCCGGTTGAGGAATTGACGGTCCATGAGCCGGATGCCGACCGGTTGATCGCCTTTTTGACAGCCCAAGAATTCCGCACGACCCTAGCGCGGGTGCAGTCGCGTTTGCGCGAGACCGGGGAGTTGGCCGAGCATGAGCATGTCGGCGACGCGCCCGCATTACCGGCGGCGGTGGTCACCGGCTATGCGCTGGTGAACGATATTGACACGTTGGATCTCTGGGTCGCGCGTGCAGCCCAGACAGGCCATTTGGCCTTCGACGTTCACACCGATATCGATCAGCCTGTCGCCTGCCAGGTCACAGGCATCGCGCTGGCCGTGGCGCCGGGCGAGGCCTGCTATATTCCGCTGTTCCACAGCGGCGGCGGGGGCACACCCAGCGGGGAGCTGGGATTGGGCGACGTCGCTTTTCCGCAACTGCCGGTGGGCAAGGTCTTAGAACGCCTGCGCGAGATTATGGCCGACCCCGCCATCCTAAAGGTCGCCCATAACGCCAAATTCGATACTCAAATCCTGCGTTGCCTCGGCCTCGAGGTGACGCCAATCGACGATACGCTGCTGCTGTCCTATGTGCTGGACGGCGCCAGCCAGGATCACGGCCTGGCGCCCCTGGCCGAGCGGTCGCTGGGCGTGGCGGCCCAGTCGCTGGTCGAACTGACCGGTACCGGCCGCGCCGCATTGACCTTTGCGCAACTCTCGCCCGACGTCGCGCTGCCCTATGCGGCACAGCAGGTCGATTTGGTTGTGCGGCTGCAGCCTGCGCTGCGCGCCCGGTTGGTCACCGAACGTCAGGTCACGCTCTATGAGCGGATCGATCGCCCGCTGGTGCCGGTCATAGCCGGGATGGAGCAGGCCGGGATCAAGGTCGACCGCGCAATATTGGCGCGGCTAGCCCAAGGGTTCGGTGAGCGCCTGGCTGAACTGGAACAGCAGATTCATGCGGGGGCGGGCCGGCCTTTCAACATCGGCTCGCCTAAGCAGATCGGCGAGGTTCTGTTCGATGAGCTGAAGCTGCCCTCAGGCCGAAAGGTGAAAAGCGGCGGTTGGTCGACCGATGCCGATGTTTTGGAGCCATTGGCGGAGCAGTATCCGATCGCTAAGCAGGTGCTGGACTGGCGGGGTCTCTCCAAGCTGAAAAGTACCTATGCCGATGCGCTGTTGAACGAGATTCAAGCCTCGACAGGGCGGGTTCACACATCTTTCGCGTTGGCCGCGACCAATACCGGGCGCCTGTCTTCGATCGACCCCAATCTGCAGAATATTCCGGTCCGCACCGAGGACGGCCGGCGGATCCGCACGGCCTTTGTCGCAGATGCCGGCAATGTGCTGCTGTCGGTCGATTATTCGCAGATCGAGCTTCGCCTTGTGGCCGAGATCGCGGGCATCGCCGCGCTGAAGGAGGCGTTTCTCAACGGCGACGACGTTCATGCCTTGACCGCATCCCAAGTCTTCGGCGTGCCGATGGACCAGATGACGCGCGATATTCGCAGCAAGGCCAAGGCGATCAATTTCGGTATTATCTACGGCATCTCAGGCTTCGGCCTGGGCCAGCAACTGGGCGTCGGCGCGCGCGAGGCGGGCGAATATATCAAGCAATATCTGGAGCGGTTTCACGAGCTTAAAACCTATATGGACGAGACCAAGGCCTTTGCCCGTTCGCACGGCTATGTGCTGACGCTCGCCGGCCGCAAATGCTATATGCCGGGCATCGCGAACAAAATTCCTTCGGTGCGCGCCGGGGCCGAGAGGCAGGCTGTGAATGCCCGTATTCAAGGCACTGCCGCGGATATCATGAAACGCGCTATGATCCGGGTCGACAAGGCGCTCACCTGCACGCATTCTCCGGCGCGGATGCTGCTGTCGGTGCATGACGAACTGGTGTTCGAAGTGCCCGAAAGCGCGGCCGACGAGGCGGCGGATCTGGTAAAGCGCGAGATGGAAGCGGCGGCGACATTGGGCATTCCGCTCGTGGCCGAGGGCCGCTGGGGCAAAAGCTGGGCGGACGCACATTGACTGACACTGAAACCGAGATCGAGGCCGCGCCCATCGTCATCGAGGATTGTCCGCGCTGCGGCAAGCCGGTGACGCTGTGCGTCTGCCAGGACATTCAGCCGATCGACAATAAGATCGCGCTGCTGATCCTTCAGCACCCGCAGGAGCAGGACAAGGCGCTGGGCACGGCGCGGTTGACCGCGCTCAGCTTCAAGAACGCCGTATTCAAGACCGGCCTGTCATGGCCCAGCCTGACCAAGGCATTGGGCCGCACCGCGGATCCGAAACGCTGGGCGACGCTCTATCTTGGCTCCGCCGATCCCAAGCTGATCGCCCCCGGACAGGCGATCTTGGCGTTGGACGCAAAAGGCCATCTGCTGCCAATCCAGGAAATGGCGTTGGCCGATATTCAGGGTGTGATCGTGCTGGACGGAACATGGAGCCAGGCCAAGACTCTGTGGTGGCGCAATGCCTGGTTGCTCAAATGCAAACGCGTGGTGCTGGCGCCAAGCCGCCCCTCGCTTTACGGCAAACTGCGCCGCGAGCCCCGCCGCGAGGGCCTCTCGACGCTGGAGGCCGCCGGAATGCTGCTCAGCCACCTGGAAAAGAAGCCGGAAATCGAAACGGCGCTGACCGCCACTTTCACGAAATTACTTGAGCTTTACCGCCTGAACCCACCGACGGCCACCGGCCCGCTGCCTGGCGCAAAAGCCTTGCCGCGGCGGCGGGTGCAAAGGCGGTATACGCGGGGGTAGTTCAAGTCCCTTTTCCGCCTAGCGGTCGTGAGTTTTAAGCCAAAACCCGCGCGTATTTCCCTCTGGCGAAGAAACGGTCCATGTCGTCGGCCGTTGCGCCCTGGAAGGCTTTGCCGTCGTGGGTGCGGATTTCCTGTTCGGTCTGGATCATTTTTTTGGCGGCAGGCCGCTCCCCAATCGCGGCGACCCAGCGGGCGACGTTGGGATATTCGACGTAATTGTCCAATTTCAGCAATTCATGGTTGCGCGCCCAGGGCCAGGTGGCGACATCGGCTATTGAGTAATCGTTACCCGCCATATAGGCGGTTTCTCCCAATCGGCGGTCGAGTACGCCGATCAGCCGGTGAATCTCGGTGAAATAGCGGTTGCGGGCATATTCGTTGCCCTCCTGCGGGGCGGCGCGGGTGAAGTGGACGAATTGTCCGGACATTGGTCCGATGCCGCCCATCTGGAACATCAGCCACTGGAAGACGGTATGGCGCTGCCGCAGATCGGTGGGCCACAGCTTGCCGGTTTTCTCAGCCAGATAGATGAGGATCGCACCTGATTCGAAGACGGTGAAAGGTTGGCCGCCGGGGCCGTCCTGATCGACGATGACCGGGACGCGGCCGTTTGGGTTCAGCGCCTTGAATTCCGCCTTGTACTGATCGCCGGCGATCATGTTCACATGACGGAAATGATAGGGCAGATCGACCTCGCCCAGCATCAGAACGACTTTGAGAACGTTCGGGCTGGCCATGCCATAGAGATCGATCATCGCGTTTTCCCCTGAGATTTTCAGTGGGGGTCTTATAGCGCCTCTGGGCGAGCGGCGATCTATTTTTTTATGCGGTCGACCAATTCCGGCGGGATGATCGGCGGCACGGTATTTTCCGTCCAGCCGAATTGCTGTTCCATGCGCTGGAGGCTTTTGCGCAACGCCACGGCCATTGCGGGTGTGAGAATCAGCGCCATCTGCGGCAGTTTCAACGACGGCACAAAATCGACCAGTAAGCCCGCACCGCTGTCGCTTTCCGCGACGCCGATTTTGAGGTCCGTGACGAAGCCGCAGTGCAGCAGGTTCGGCGTCTTGGATTGCGCGGGTGCGTCGGTTTTCGCAGTTTCGTCCATGGCCTTCGTTCTTTCTCAGTCAGCCCGCAATCTCCGCCGCGTGCTTGGTGTCGTTATAAAGCCGGGCCTCGCAGATTTTCCCGTCGCGGAACAGGAACAGGTAATGATAGCGGTTGCGGTAGACCTTCCCGTTGATCAGTTCGGCATGCCCCTCGGCTTCGACGGCAACACGGTCCCCCTCGGCAGTAACGCCGAAAACGGTAATCTTCGAGGGTGCTTTGAACATGCCCGCGAAGGACCCGGCGATCTTCAAAAAAGCCTCGTTGGCGAACTCTCCGCGGCCGGGGGCCCACCAGACGGCATCGGGAGTCAAAAGCGACGGATCGGGCGCGCCCGCGCCCAGTGTCGCGACCATCTTCAGGGCCGTGGCCCGGTTATCTTCGGTGCTCATACTGCTTTCGTAGTACGCAGTCGGGCGAGGAACAACTACAATGATCCTCAGTTGTTTAGCGGGGCCATGAAATCAACGTATTTTCGTGAAACATAAGACGTATTCATGTGAAATATAATATGGGCTCGAACCCAGGAGGCGATGATGAATTCACCAAAGAATAAGGAACCCCGCATGGCAAACAGAGCGAAACTCGCGCTCGTGGCGGGCACGGCTGTTCTGGCGCTGGGCCTGATTCAGGCCGCCCAGGCGCAACCCTATGAGGCCAATGTCACCTATGATGCGCCGTTGATGTCCGGTCCGTCGCCGGACTATCCGGCGGTTGCAGATCTTTATGCGGGCGAGCCGGTGACAGTTTTCGGCTGCCTCGACGGATACAGTTGGTGCGACGTCGGGGCGGAGGATTATCGCGGCTGGTTCGATGCCGGCTTGCTCAGCTATTCCTACGAAGGGCGGCCGGTTCCGCTGTATGATTACGGCTACCAGATCGGACTGCCGATCATCGGCTTTTCGTTCGGCGAATATTGGGGGCGCTATTACCACGACCGCCCATTCTACCACGACCGTGACCGTTTCGAGCGCATCGCTCCGGCGCCGCGCGGGTCGATAGCGCAGTATCACGGCCCGCGCGTCGGCATCGGTCCTGCCCGGCCCGAGCGTGGTTTCGAGCGTGGCCCAGGTTTCGAACGTGGCCCGGCTCAGCCGCAGTTCCAACCGCAGCGTGGTCCTGAACAGCCACGGCCTCAGGGGTCGCAACCACAGCAACAGGGGCAATTCCAGCCCCATGTGCAGGGTTCGCCTTCGCACGAGCGTTATGTCGGCGCCGGGCAGCCACCGCAGCCGCCACGCCCGCCGCAGGCACCTCAAGCTGTGGCGCACCCGCAGGCCGCACCTGCTCATCCCCCGGCCAGGCCCGCTGTGCCTCCGCCCCAGCATCCGCAAGGCCAGCAGCCGAATGCAGAGCATCGGGAAGACCAGCACTAAGGGCAAACCGGCAAAACGGCAAAAGAAAGGGCGTTTCTTTAAGGGACGCCCTTTTTCATTCTAGCCCGAGCGGGTGTCTCCTGGTAACAGGGAATATGACCCCGCCAATCGAATCCGAATCACTCCGCCAGCATCGTCCCGTTACCTGGGAGGAGATTCAGCGCGACGCCGCACTGCTAGCAAAGAAATTATCGTCGAAGGGGCCGTGGCAGGGCATCGTGGCCGTGGCGCGCGGCGGATTGGTGCCGGCGGCGCTGGTTGCGCGCTCTCTGGGCATCCGCAGAATAGAAACCGTGTCTGCCGCCGCCTATGACGGCCAGCACCGCAGCGAACTCGAACTGCTGAAATTCCCCAGCGCCGCCGGCGACGGCAAGGGCTGGCTGGTTATCGACGATCTAGTCGACAGCGGCACGACAATGCAAATTGTCCGGACAATTCTGCCGAAGGCCTATGTCGGCGTGCTCTATGCCAAGCCGCTGGGGCGGCCGCTGGCCAACGCCTTCGTTCGTGAGTTTCCCCAGGACAGTTGGATCGATTTTCCCTGGGAAATGCAGTTGGTCGTTTAACGGCCTTCTTAGCGGCGGCGCCCCGGATTGCGGCGCGCACGGCTTGTCGCTCTCCCACGAACGCGCTAACACACCGACATCCCTTAACTGATCCATTTTCGTTTTCAACAGACGGACCTTAGAGACATGGCACGCAAAAAGATCGCCCTCGTCGGCGCCGGCCAAATCGGCGGCACCTTAGCCCTCCTCGCCGGCTTTAAGGAGCTTGGCGACATTACCCTGATCGACGTTGTCGAAGGCGTGCCTCAGGGCAAGGCGCTCGACATCGCCGAAGCGTCGCCGGTCGACGGCTTTAACGCAGGCTATACCGGTTCGAACGACTATGCCGATCTGGCAGGAGCCGACGTCGTCATCGTGACCGCGGGCATCCCGCGCAAGCCCGGCATGACCCGCGACGATTTGATCGGCGTCAATACCGGCATCGTGAAGACGGTCGGCGGCGCGATAAAAGAACATTGCCCCAATGCCTTCGTCATCGTGATCACCAATCCGCTCGACGTCATGGTGTGGGTGATGCGCGAAGTTTCCGGCCTGCCCGCCAATAAGGTCGTCGGCATGGCCGGCGTGCTGGACAGTGCGCGCTTCCGCTATTTCCTGTCGGAAGAATTCAAGGTTTCGGTTCAGGATGTCACCGCCTTCGTGCTGGGCGGTCATGGCGACACGATGGTGCCCTCGGTGCGCTATTCCACCGTTGCCGGCATTCCCTTGCCCGACCTCGTGAAAATGGGTTGGACCACTCAAGAACGTTTGGACCAGATCGTACAGCGCACCCGTGACGGCGGCGCAGAGATCGTCAAGCATCTGAAGACCGGCTCTGCCTTCTATGCCCCGGCCGCTTCGGCGATCGCGATGGCGGAAAGCTATCTGCTGGACCAAAAGCGCGTCCTGCCTCTGGCCGCGATGCTGGACGGCCAGTATGGCGTCAAGGGCGTCTATGTCGGCGTGCCGGTCGTGCTGGGCGCCGGTGGCGTGGAGCGGATCGTCGAGATCGAGTTGTCGGCTGAGGAGAAGTCCCAGTTCGACAAGTCCGTCGCCGCGGTGAACGAGCAGGTTGCTGTTGCCAAGGGCCTGATGGCCAAAGGCTGAAAAAGGTTCGAACGATGAAGGGATCGCGCGCGATCGATTTCGGGCTTTTGCTCGGTTTGGCGCTCGCGGCCTTATTCACGTCTGCTGCATCCGCACAGTCGAGCGGCGGCGGCACGGGCGGCAATGGCCTAGGTGGCAACGGCCTGGGTGGCAATGGCATGAGCGGGGGCGGGCAGGGCCGCAGCCGTCAGCAGCCGGGCATCAATAATCGCGAGCCCGTTCCCGATCAGTCGGTTTCGCCCAGAACGACCGATCCCGAGGCCTATGACGCGATCGATCTCTATTCCCGCCTCTGCGTCTCGACGCGCGGCAATCGCGACCGTGCGGCGGTGATCGTCGGCGACGGCGATACGGCCATCGAAAAAATGGACGCGCCTTTGCTCCGCGGCATGGAAAATGGCCAGTCCGGCGGTGTCGGCTGGATCATCCGCATGCCGCTGGGCGACAAAATACTTCTGGAATATCCGCCCGACGGGACCTGTATCGTGCGCGCGCCGCGGGTTAACGCCGCGCAGATGGAAATTGCCTTCCGTAATCTGCTGGAGCAATTCAGCGCCAGCGGGCAGTTCGACGTCCATCGCCTGGCCGATCAGACCAAGACGATCGACCAGCCGGAAAAGGCCGAGACTCATCGGGATGAACCCAAAGACGAACAGTCTGGACCGCCGGCCAAGCTCAAGTTTCACATTCTGGCCTACAGCATGACGCTGCCCGATCTGGGCAAGGCCGCGCAGCTGGTGCTGGCGACGACCGACTCGAAATCGACCTCGATTCAGGCGACGATCAGCTTCGCCGTGCCGACCGAAAGCACAGATAACGCTAGACGCTGAGTGCAAATGCTCTCGTTCGAGCCCAAGAAAGCGACGATTCTTTTTCGCAGGGTGAGTATTTTGCGATGCAACAGGCCCTAGAAGGGTTGCCCTCGTCGGCGATGGTGTTAGATTGCGCCCGCACCGGGATTTACCCGGCTTTTTTCCACAATTCCCGGCGTTTTTCATGAACGTACACGAATATCAAGCCAAGGCGCTTCTCCAGAAGTATGGCGTCGCGGTACCGCGCGGCGGTGTCGCCTATACTCCACAAGAGGCAACCGAGGTTGCTACGTCGCTTGGCGGGCCAGTTTGGGTCGTCAAAGCTCAGATCCATGCAGGCGGCCGCGGTAAGGCCGGCGGCGTCAAGGTGGTGAAGTCTCTCGATGAGGTCTTTGCCCGCGCTGAGGACATGCTGGGCAAGGTCCTGGTCACCCACCAGACCGGTCCTGCGGGGCGTGAGGTCAAGCGCATCTATGTCGAAGAAGGGTGCGACATCAAACGCGAGCTTTATGTCGGCCTGTTGATCGATCGCGCTACATCGCGGGTCACGATCATGGCTTCGACCGAAGGCGGAACCGAGATCGAGGAAGTCGCGGCCCATACGCCGGAAAAGATCCTCATGGTCGCGGTCGATCCGGCAACGGGCTTTCAGGCCTTTCACGCCCGCAAGGTCGCGTTCGGCTTGGGCCTCGAGGGCAAGCAGGTCAGCAGCGCGGTCAAGTTCCTGACCGCAATGTACAAGGCTTTCGTCGAACTGGATGCTTCGATCGTCGAGATTAACCCGCTGGTCATCACCGGCGCCGGCGATGTCATCGCGCTCGATGCCAAGATGAATTTCGACGACAACGCGCTCTATCGCCATCCCGACGTCGCGGCGCTGCGCGACGAGGCCGAGGAAGACCCGATCGAACTCGAAGCCGGCAAGCATGAGCTGAATTATGTGAAGCTGGACGGCAACATCGGCTGCATGGTCAATGGCGCGGGTCTGGCCATGGCGACGATGGACATCATCAAGCTGTATGGCGGCGAGCCCGCCAACTTCCTCGATGTCGGCGGCGGCGCGACGCGCGAGCGTGTCACCACCGCTTTCAAGCTGATCCTGTCAGACGTGAATGTCGAAGGGGTTCTGGTCAATATCTTCGGCGGCATCATGCGCTGCGACGTCATTGCCGAGGGCGTCATCGCCGCGGCGCGCGAAGTGTCGCTGCACGTGCCGCTGGTCGTTCGCCTCGAAGGGACCAACGTCGAATTGGGTAAGAAAATTCTGGCCGAGTCCGGCCTAAAGATCGTCGCCGCGGATAATCTGGGAGACGCCGCGGAAAAGATCGTCAAGCTGGTTAAGGAGGCCGCATAATGGCCGTTCTGGTTAATAAAGACACCAAGGTCATCTGCCAGGGCTTTACCGGCGCGCAAGGCACGTTCCATTCCGAGCAGGCGATCGCCTACGGGACCAAAATGGTCGGCGGCGTCACCCCGGGAAAAGGCGGAACCACCCATCTCGACCTGCCGGTATACGACACGGTAGCCGAGGCGGTCGCCAAGACCGGCGCCAATGCATCCGCAATCTATGTTCCGCCGCCCTTCGCTGCCGACGCCATTCTTGAGGCGATCGACGCCGAAATTCCGCTGGTTGTCTGCATCACCGAGGGCATTCCGGTTCTCGATATGGTTCGCGTGCGCCGCGCCCTTAACAATTCCAAGACGCGCCTCATCGGGCCGAACTGCCCGGGCGTCATCACACCGGGCGAATGCAAGATCGGCATCATGCCGGGCCATATCCATCTGCGCGGCAAGATCGGCATCGTCTCGCGTTCAGGCACTTTGACCTATGAGGCGGTCGCCCAGACGACGGTCGTCGGCCTCGGCCAGACGACCTGCATCGGCATCGGCGGCGACCCGGTCAACGGCACCAACTTCATCGATGTGCTGGACCTGTTCCTAGGCGACGATGAAACCCAGGGTATCATCATGATCGGCGAAATCGGCGGCACCGCCGAGGAAGAGGGCGCTGATTTCCTGAAGCACTCCAAGATCAAGAAACCGACGGTCGGATTTATCGCCGGCGTCACCGCCCCGCCTGGACGGCGCATGGGACATGCTGGCGCGATCATCTCCGGCGGCCGTGGCACCGCGCCTGCCAAGATGGAAGCGATGCGTTCGGCGGGTATCTGGGTTGCGGATTCACCGGCTAGTCTCGGAAGCACGATGGTGCAAGCTTTAAAGGGCTGATGCCATTGCCAATCATGATGTCAGTGCTCACTTCATTCTGAACCTGAACTACACAAGGGGCGCCGGTCGATGGCCGGGGTCGGATCATGATTTCTGCTAATTTCCTGTCGGGCGTGGACGGCGGCTATGTGGCCGAACTCTACGCGCGTTTCTTGCACGACCGCAGCACGGTCGATTCCAGTTGGGCTGAGATATTTTCCGAACTGGGGGACGACGAGCGGTCGCTGCTGAGCGAACTCAACGGTCCCAGCTGGGCGCCCTCACGGTATATCGAAAACCCGGTGAACGGCCGCGCTAACGGCGAGCAAGTGAACGGCGCGGATGTGGCCGTTCCTGTCGCCGGCGGCACCGTCACAGTCAACGGATCGGAGCCGGAAGCCGCACTTGGCCTGGAGCCGCTGAAGGTCGCAGTGCGCGACTCGATCCGCGCCTTGATGCTGATCCGCGCCTATCGCGTCCGCGGCCATCTTCTGGCCACGCTGGATCCGCTGGGTCTGGAACGGCCCCGCATGAACCCCGAGCTGGACCCGAGCAGCTATGGTTTTCACGAGTCCGACTGGGACCGGCCGATCTTCATCGATCAGGTTCTGGGGCTGACCAACCCGACGCTGCGCCAGATCATGGAGCGGCTGAAGGCGACCTATTGCGGCCATATCGGCGTCGAGTTCATGCATATCCAGGCGCCTGACCAGAAGGCCTGGCTGCAGGAGCGAATCGAGAATATCCAGAACCAGACCGAATTCTCCACCGAGGGTAAGCGCGCGATCTTGCAGCGGCTGACCGCGGCGGAAGGTTTCGAGCATTTCCTGCAGTTGAAATATACCGGCACGAAGCGCTTTGGGCTGGACGGGGCAGAGGCGACGATCCCGGCGATCGAGCAGGTCATCAAGCGCGGCGGCCAGCTGGGCGTTAAGGAATATGTGCTGGGCATGGCCCATCGCGGCCGGCTGAATATCCTGACCAATTTCATGGGCAAGCCCTTCAAAGCCCTGTTTTCCGAATTCCAGGGCAACCCGGCCGGACCTGAGGACGTTCAGGGCTCGGGCGATGTGAAGTACCATCTGGGCACGTCCGCCGACCGGGATTTCGGCGGCAACATCGTCCATCTGTCCTTGACCGCCAACCCGTCCCATCTGGAGGCTGTCAATCCGGTGGTCGAAGGCAAGGTGCGCGCCAAACAGGCGCAGCGCGACGACATTCCCGACAGCGAACAGGTTGTCGCGCTGCTGGTGCATGGCGATGCGGCAATGGCCGGCCAAGGGCTGGTGGCCGAGACGCTGGCGCTTTCCGAACTGAAGGGCTATCGCACCGGCGGCACCGTTCATTTCGTCATCAATAACCAGATCGGCTTTACCACTTCGCCCAGCTATTCGCGCTCAGGCCCCTATCCGACCGACGTGGCGAAGGCGATTCAGGCGCCGATTTTCCATGTGAACGGCGACGATGCCGAGGCCGTGGTGCATATCTGCCGGATCGCGGCGGAGTTCCGCCAGCGGTTCAAGAAAGACGTCGTCGTCGACATGTTCTGCTATCGCCGCTTCGGCCATAACGAGGGCGACGAGCCAGCATTCACCCAGCCGCTGATGTATAAGGCGATCGGCGCGCACAAGTCCGTCCGCACGATCTATGCACAGAAGCTGATCGACGAGGGCGTCGTCACCGCCGCAGAGGCAGAGCGCCAGGACAAGGATTTTCAGGCCTATCTCGAGGGCGAGTTCGAGGCGAGCAAGAACTATAAGCCGAACAAGGCCGACTGGCTGGAAGGCGCCTGGGCGGGTCTGGATGCCGCCGGCCACGATTACATGCGCGGCGACACCGCCGCGACGCTGGAACAGCTTCGCCGGGTCGGCGATGCCCTGGTCCATGTACCGGAAGGCTTTGTACTCAACCCGAAAATCACGCGCCAATTGAAGGCCAAGGAACAGGCTCTGAGGACCGGCGAAGGCATCGACTGGGCAACCGGCGAGGCGCTGGCCTTTGGCACATTGCTGCTCGAGGGCGTACCGGTTCGGCTGTCGGGGCAGGATTCAGGACGCGGCACCTTCAGTCAGCGCCATGCCGTGCTCTTTGACCAGGAAACCGAATCACGCCATATTCCGCTGACCAGCATCAAGGGCGCCCAGGCGAGCTTTGAGGTTCATGACAGTCCGCTATCGGAAGCCGCGGTGCTGGGCTTTGAATATGGCTATACGCTGGCCGAGCCGCATGCGCTGGTGCTGTGGGAGGCGCAGTTCGGCGACTTTGCCAATGGCGCGCAGGTCATCATCGATCAGTTCATCGCCTCGGGCGAATCCAAATGGCTGCGCATGTCCGGTCTGGTGATGCTGCTGCCGCATGGCTATGAGGGGCAGGGGCCCGAGCATTCCTCAGCCCGGCTGGAACGCTATCTGCAGCTGTCGGCAGAAGACAATTGGCAGGTCGTGAACATCACGACGCCGGCCAATTATTTCCACGCCCTGCGCCGTCAGGTCGGGCGCAATTTCCGCAAGCCGCTGATCGTCATGACGCCCAAATCGCTGCTTCGCAACAAGCTGGCGGTTTCTCAGCTGAAGGATTTCGGGCCCGGCAGCTCGTTTCACCGCGTTCTGCCGGAGGCCGAAAAGCTGGTCCCCGGCGACAAGATCCGTCGTGTCGTCCTGTGCAGCGGCAAGGTCTATTACGATCTTCTGGCGGATCGCACCGCACGGCAAATCAACGATGTCGCGATCCTGCGTCTGGAACAGCTCTATCCCTTCCCGGACGAGCCGCTAGCGGACGAGCTTGCGAAATATCCCAATGCCGAGATCATTTGGTGCCAGGAAGAGCCTGAGAATATGGGCGCCTGGTTCTTCGTCGATCGCCGCATTGAGCGTGTTCTGACGTCAATCAAGCATAATTTCGGCCGCCCGCTCTATGTCGGCCGGCATGAAATGGCGGCGACCGCGACCGGGTTGCTGCGACGGCATAATCTGGAACAGGCGGCCCTGGTCGAACAGGCGCTCGTCTAACCCGGCAGGCTCGAAGGAAGAAAAGAACGATGGCTGAAATCAAGGTGCCCACGCTGGGTGAATCGGTGACTGAGGCCACGGTCTCGAAGTGGCTGAAGCATCCCGGCGATGCGGTCGCCATGGATGAGGCGCTGGTTGAACTCGAAACCGACAAGGTAACGCTCGAGGTCAATGCATCAGCCGCCGGCGTGCTGGGCGAACTGGCCGTGGCCGAAGGCGCGACGGTCAATGTCGGCGCGCTGCTGGGCGTCATCAACGAGGGCGCAGTCGCCGCGGCCAAGCCTGCCGCCGCACCAGCCACGGCCAAAGCAACCGAAGCGGCACCCGTAGCCGCCGCCGCAAATTCCGGGCCGGCAGTGCGAAAACTGCTGGATGACAACAAGCTGGACGCCGCCAAGATTCCAGCGAACGGCAAGGATGGGCGCCTCACCAAGGGCGACGTTCTGGCCGCGATTGAAAGGCCCATGCCTGCGCCAGCCGCACCGGTCCCTGTCGTAGTTGCGGCAAAGCCGGCGGCGCCGGTTCAGCTGTCGGGCCCGCGCCCGCAGGCCGCGCGCGAGGAACGGGTGCGGATGACGCGCCTGCGCCAGCGCATCGCCGAGCGGCTGAAAGAGGCGCAGAATACCGCCGCGATGCTGACCACCTTCAACGAGGTGGATATGAGCCAGGTGATGGCGATCCGCGCCGCCTATAAGGATGCGTTCGAGAAGAAGCACGGCGTGAAGCTGGGCTTCATGTCCTTCTTCGTGAAGGCAGCGATTGCGGCCTTGAAAGAGTTCCCCTCGGTCAATGCCGAGATCGACGGGGCGGACCTGGTCTATAAGAATTATTACGATATCGGCGTGGCGGTCTCGACCCCGACCGGGCTGATCGTACCTGTGATCCGCGATGCGGATTCCAAGGGCTTTGCCGATATCGAAAAGACCATCGGTGATTTGGGCGCGCGCGCCCGCGACGGCAAGCTGGCGATCGACGAACTGCAGGGTGGCACCTTCACCATTACCAACGGCGGTACCTTCGGCTCGCTGATGTCGACGCCGATTCTCAACCCGCCGCAATCTGCCATTCTGGGGATGCACAAGATCCAGGATCGTCCGATCGCGGTCGCGGGCAAGGTCGAGATTCGCCCGATGATGTATCTGGCCGTGTCCTATGACCACCGCATCATCGACGGCCGCGAGGCGGTGTCGTTCCTGGTTCGCATCAAGGACGCGATCGAGGATCCCAAGCGCCTTCTGCTGGATTTGTAGGGAACCGTTCGATGTCTGAATCTTCCTACGATTTCGTGGTCATCGGGTCGGGGCCGGGCGGTTATGTCTGCGCCATTCGTGCGGCCCAGCTCGGCTTCAAGACCGCCTGTATCGAGAAAAGCCCGACCTTGGGCGGCACCTGCCTCAATGTCGGCTGTATCCCGTCCAAGGCACTGCTCGCGGCGTCGGAGAAATTCGAAGAGGCGGGGCATGAACTCGGCGCTTTCGGCGTCGATGTCGGCTCTGTGACGCTGAACCTGGCTGGCATGATGGGCCACAAGGACAAGGTGGTGAAGGCCAACACCGACGGCGTCGCCTATCTGTTCAAGAAGAACAAGATCGACTGGATCAAGGGCGAGGCCGCCTTCACCGGACCGAACAGCCTGTCGGTAACGGGCGAGGGCGAGGCTCAGACAATCACGGCCAAACATATCGTCATCGCCACCGGGTCAGAGGTTACGCCGCTGCCCGGCATCACGATCGATGAAAAGCGCATCGTGTCTTCCACCGGCGCGCTGAAGCTCGATTCCGTGCCGAAATCGATGGTGGTCATCGGCGGCGGCTATATCGGGCTTGAGATGGGCACGGTTTGGCAGCGGCTGGGCGCGGACGTCACCGTCGTCGAGTTTCTCGACCGTATCCTGCCCGGCATGGACGGCGAGGTGTCCAAGCAGATGCAGCGCATCCTGCAGAAGCAGGGTATGAAGTTCAGCCTGTCGACCAAGGTTGGCAGCGCTAAGGCCACGAAGAAAAATGTATCTCTGACGCTGGAACCCGCCGCAGGCGGCGCCGCGCAGACGATGGAGGCCGATATCGTGCTGGTTGCCGTGGGCCGCCGCGCCTTCACCGGCGGGCTGGCGCTCGACAAGGCGGGGGTCAAGCTCGACGACCGGGGCCGCATCGCGACCGACGGTCATTTCGCTACCAATGTGCCCGGCATCTATGCCATCGGCGACGCCATCGCCGGCCCGTTGTTGGCGCATAAGGCCGAAGACGAGGGTTCGGTCCTGGCCGAGATCATCGCCGGACAAACCGGCCATATCGACTATAATCTGGTTCCGGGCGTGGTTTACACCTGGCCTGAGGCTGCGTCTGTCGGTCAGACCGAAGAACAGCTGAAAGCGGCGGGCGTCGCCTATAAGGCGGGTAAATTTCCTTTCAGCGCCAACGGCCGCGCGCGCGCGATCAACATGACCGACGGCTTCGTCAAAATCTTGGCAGACGCCAAGACGGATAAGGTGCTGGGCGCGCATATCATCGGGCCGGAAGCCGGCACGCTGATCGCGGAAATCGTGCTGGCGATGGAATTCGGCGCCTCATCCGAAGACATAGCCCGCACCTGCCACCCCCACCCGACATTGGAAGAGGCAGTCAAGGAAGCCGCGCTCGGCGTCGCGGGACGGGCGATACATATCTGATGGCGTATGTGGGCAAGCGTAAGAGCAGCCCGACGTCACTTCCGCGAAAGCCTATTTCATGAGGGACTGGGTAATCCCGACACCGCTCAAACAACCGGTGCCGCGCAGACTCAGGATTAAGGGGAACGTGTTCGTGTTCCTTTTACTTCTTACCGGTCTAAGCGTCCCATTTTTATCATTTTACTTCATTATGTTCGTGCCCGAACAACAGGATAAGATGCTGGATACGCGTGGCATCGATATCTTGGTAGGATTGTAGAGCTGAATCCTCCCGGTAGCACTGGGCGTGGTTATCATGCCCCCACCGTCGACTACATCTATGCACCGAAGGAACTCGCCGATAGTGCGAATCGCATCCTCCAGGGCGAAAGCTATACATCCGAAGAGGAGTACTACGGTAAGTTGCGGGTCGGTGGGGTTGTGCCGCTTGTCTACGACCCGCTTCGCCCGGACCGCGTTGCGTTGAAAAGCACAGTTGATGCCAATCGGCTTCGTAAACACCCGCCTTGGGTACCAGTGCTGGTGCTTATGATCCTATTTCTCGGAGTGCCTTTAGCCCTCCTAATATCCTATATTGTTTTCATTTACCTGCGAGAAAGACGACTGCTGCGCGGGGGAAAGCTGGCGAGGGCGACCATCGTCGGGGAATCTGAGTACGTCTATAGAAGCCTTAGCAGGTCTGATGCCACATACACATTCCAGGACCACCGCGGTGCTGTCTGGACCGGTTTATCGAAAGGGTCTGTGTGGCGGAATCCCGACGATCCACGTCCCGACCCCGACCTCATCGAGGTTCCGACGGCCGTCTACGACCCAAGGAACAGCGCAAGGCATATGCTCTATCCGGGTAGTTTTTGGTCGTTGGCGGAATGACTTTGGCTGCCGCTTCGTTCGAAGAAGCCGCGCTCGACGTGTGGTGCGGGGCGATACATACTGGCGTGCGCGAACAGCTTATAAGCTCTTCGATTGCGCGGTAGGCAGTTGGGATGACTCCTCGCAAGATGGCGGCAAGACAAGCGGAGCGAACAGGACGGGCGAGACGCATGACGTGTCGGACGCCGATTTGCTTCAAGCCCTCGACAAGCTACCATTCAATCGACAGATCGCGTTGGCCGAAGAAATCTCGCGCGAAGATCGGGATGTGTTGCGCGTACTTGGGAACGGGGCAAAACCCCAGGACAAATAGGGAGGGACTATCCAATGAACGAACGCGATCGGCAGGCCATCGAGCAGGCCTGCGCCCGGCTTGTGACCGCATTCCACCTGCATATCGACGCCTTCGAACATGACGCCGTGCTGGCGCTGTTCGCACCCGATGCGGTGTGGATTCACCCGATGGCAGGACCGTTGCGGGGGATTGCGGCGTGCAAAGCCTATCTCGACAGCAAATCGACCAAGCCGACGGCGATGCATGTCACGACCAATATCCTGATCGATGTCATCGACGAGGATCACGCCAAGGGCCGGGCCTATTACTCGTTCTACTACGATGGCGAAGGCCGCAACCCGGCGCCGATCGTGGGGCCGATGGCGGTCGGGCAATATCGCGACGAATTCGTCCGCACCGACGCCGGCTGGCGCTTTTCCTTCCGCGAACCGAATAACATCTTCATGGGTGAGAGTTTCGGCAGCGTGATCGTGCGCAAGAGCGACGAGCGGTGAGGGATTGGCTCAGGAATTGTTAGGCTAGCTCTTTGTGAGCGACGACCCCATAAAGCTGATGCGTTCGAAATATTAGCCTAACGATCGTTATTTTCGTCTCAGAGCAAAACTGAAAATCTTTTCTGAAAGACTGTGATGAAATTAAGCGACAGAAATTCAACGACTATTGCGATTGCGTTCGTTGCCATCACTGGTGCTTTAGTTGACAACAGATGGCACAATAAACACCTCACAGATTTTGGAGTTACAATCAGGTTATTATTTATATCTCCAATAATCTTAGTTATTGCGCTTAAGGCTTGGGCTTTTTTCTGTACAAAATTTCCACCAATAAAACATTCAACGCCATCAATGCGCCAAACCCCAGAAAATTCTAGATCATTAATTACTTCGGGACCTGTATTTTTGAATATGGATCGGCAACGTTCCCCCGATCAAAATAAATAGCAGCTTGAGAAGGCACAGCAATTTGATGGTTTTGGCGTGTGACGCCAACCTCGATATATCTCCGAAAGTGGCGCCGACGAAGACAGTTGGCGGTTCTCGTTCCGCGAACCGAAGAACATCTTTATGGGCGAGAGTTTCGGCAGCGTGATCGTGCGCAAGAGCGACGAGCGCGGTTAGGCGCAGAGGGATTGACGATGCAGGGAAGTCTGGACCAGCCGCCGATTGTTTTAGTTGCGCGCCGAAGACGCGCGATGCTGGTTTTTGGCCTGTTCACGCTCATGTTCATAGTAACCGCGCTA
>Ga0182030_10004878_pt1 | contig 28652 bp, 29 predicted proteins | sample 812S3MmetaG_FD_121299 | JGI IMG/M metagenome (GOLD analysis project Ga0182030, IMG submission 121299) | Permafrost microbial communities from Stordalen Mire, Sweden - 812S3M metaG (Illumina Assembly) | ecosystem: Environmental > Terrestrial > Soil > Wetlands > Permafrost | place: Sweden...
CCGGCAGGGCCCAACTCGGGCTCGTGATTCTCAATTTGCGAACTACCGATCATCGCGAACCGAGGAGGACGGGAAGCATGGCCTCAGCCACTTCTTCCGGTCGCTCCTCATGGCTGAACAGACTCGCCCCCTCGATGACCGAAAGCTGGGCGTCAGGGAACGTCCCCGCCATCTCTTCAGCCCGTGCGACCGGAAAGAACCGATCGCGTTCTCCCCAGACGAGCTGTACCGGGACGTCGATACGCCGGTGCAGTTCGGCGAGTTGACTGATGAGCTGGAGGTCGAAGCTGCGCAGCACCTCGGCGGCGGCAGCCCGACGGTCGGGTGACGTGTGGAGTGGATTCAGGAAGAACTCGTCGAACTCGCCATCGAGGAGCGATGAGTCCACGAAGCTGTCTCCGAACACGAGCTGACTCCGCCGAAGTCGCGGCTGCCCGGCGATCCAGCCCAGCACTCCACCCACCCCGGGTACGTCCTTGATGGCGATGAACGACCGGAAGCGCCTGCTGAGTCCACCGGGCTGTTCGGTATCGATGAGTGCCATACCCCTCATGTGTCGGTCGCCAGCCAGTGCATGGCGGGCGATCAGACCGCCGCTGTCGTGCCCGACGACGGCGAACCGGTCAAGCTCGAGCAGTTCAACAACCCTCCGGACTGTTGCGATGTGCCGATCGACGGTCAAGGGCGTCCCGGCATCGAACCGGCTCGAGCCTGCGCCGGGGAAGTCGATGACGTGGCACGTCACTTCGCGACTCAGGCGTGGCAGGAGCTTTCGAAAGGTCGCCCCGCTGACCGGCCATCCATGGATGAACAGGACATCCGGCCCTTGGCCTACACGACGGTAGGCAACTTCACCGGCACCGACATCGAGGAACGCGTCGGGCGCACGACGGAAGAGGTCGGAGGCCTGGGTGAGCGTGAGCGAGGACATGAAACCTCCGTGGAATCGTGTGGGCCCCGAGAGCCGTGTGGCCTCGTGTCATTGGTTGCAGTGATCACTACATAACCCTATTCGCAGTGATCACTACAATCAAGAGGCAATGGGATATCGGCATACCAAGGAGGAGATCCTGGAGGGCGCGCTCGCTGTTGCGTTCGCCGACGGACTGAGCCAACTGACCTACGGGCGGGTCGCCAGGCGACTCGGCATCAGTGACCGGATCGTCGTCTACTACTTCCCCTCCAAGGAGGACCTCGTCAGCGAGGTCCTGGTATCCGTTGGGATGAGACTGCAACAGGCCCTCGAGCCCGCTTTCACCTCGCCGGCCGAGGACCACCTCCAGCTCGTGCGGGCCGCCTGGCCGATCATGGCCCACCCCGTGGCCGATCCCATCTTCGCCCTGTTCCTCGAGGCGAGCGGCCTGGCGGCAGCGGGACGGGAGCCCTACCGCACGCTCGTCCCTCAGCTCGTCGAGATCTGGATCACCTGGACGGCCGGGTACGTCCACGGCTCGCCGACGCGGCGCCGCGCCGAGGCGGAGGCCTCCGTCGCCATCCTCGACGGGCTGCTCCTGCTCCGGCAGATGGCGGGGAGCGTGGCGGCGGATCGGGCCGCGAAGAGGATCGGCGTCTCCACCACGTGACCCCTCGGCGATGGGACACGCTGCCCCGCGATCAACTGTCGGAGGAAGCCGACCGGCATCTGGCGGCGGTGCTCGGGGCCATGGCGGGGGAGGGAGTCACCCCCCGTGAGGACCAGGACGCCGCGGTGCGGGCGGTGGTGGCCGACCGGTCACGGGTGCTGGTCGTGCAGGCCACTGGGTGGGGGAAGTCCGCCGTCTACTGGGCGGCCACCTCCGCCATCCGGTCCCTGGACGGGGGGCCGACGCTGGTGGTGTCCCCACTGCTGGCGTTGATGCGCGACCAGGTGAAGGCGGCGGAAGGCGCCGGGCTGACGGCGCGCACGATCAACTCCACGAACGTGGACGACTGGGGGCCGATCATGCAGGAGGTCGAATCGGGCGCCGTCGACGTGCTCCTGGTGTCGCCCGAGCGACTGGCCAATCCCACGTTCGCCAGGCGGATCGGCCCGGTCATCGACGGAGCGGGGCTCATCGTCATCGACGAGGCGCACTGCATCTCCGACTGGGGATTCGACTTCCGACCCGATTACCAGCGCCTGTCCCGGGTGCTCGTGGCCTCGCCGGCCACTCCCGTGCTGGCCACCACGGCCACGGCGAACCAGCGGGTCACCGACGACGTCGCCGCGCAGCTCGGCCCGGCGACCGTGGTCCTGCGGGGGAGCCTGGCGCGGTCCTCGCTGACGCTCTCCGTCATCGACGGCCTGGGTCCGTTGGAGCGGTTCGCCTGGGTGGACGGCGCGCTCGGTCTGCTTCCCGGTTCCGGGATCATCTACGTTCCCACGGTCGCCGACACCGAGCGTCTGTGCGGGTTCCTCACGGCCCAGGGACATCTGGTCGCCGCCTACTCCGGCCGACTCGAGGCGGCGCCCCGCGAGCGCATCGAGGACGATCTGCGGGCGAACCGGCTGAAGGCGGTCGTGGCCACGTCGGCGCTCGGCATGGGCTACGACAAGCCGGACCTCGGCTTCTGCGTGCATGTCGGCTCCCCGGACTCGCCTGTCGCCTACTACCAGCAGGTGGGTCGGGCGGGGCGGGCGATCGACCGGGCGGACGCCGTCCTGCTGCCGTCCGAGTCCGACGAGCGTCTCTGGGAGTTCTTCGCCACCGCCTCGATCCCCGACCCGGTGAGCGTGGAGAAGGTACTGGCCGTGCTGGGCGGGAGCGGATACCCGATGAGCGTGGTGGAGATCGAATCGGCGACCGGGGTCCGGAGGGGGCGGGTGGAGTCCCTGCTCAAGGTCGTGGCGGTCGACGGCGCCGTGGAGCGGCGGTCGGACGGCTGGACGACGACCGGCGTCACGTACGTGTACGACCACGCCAAGTGGACCGGCATCCGGTCCGCCCGGGCGGCCGAGGCTGACCTCATGCGGTCCTACGCCCGGGGCCTCGGCTGTCTCATGGAGTTCCTCCAGCAGGCGCTCGATGACCCCGATTCCGGCCCCTGCGGCCGTTGCTCCGTCTGCACGGGTGAGCTCCCCGCCCAGGGTCGGGAGGTGGACCCGGGATCCATCGGCGCGGCCCGGACCTACCTCCGCGGCGCCGACGTCGTCATCGAGCCTCGCAAGCTGTGGCCGAGGGGACTCGGATCCGGGCGTTCGGGCCGGATCGTGGGGGCCGTCGCCGGGCGGGCGCTGCTGTACGCCGACGCCCCCGAATGGAGGGAGGCGGCCCGGGCCGTGGCCGGGCCGGACGGGGAGCTCGCCGAGGACGTGGTCGACGGCGTGATCGCGGTCCTGACGCGGTGGCGTGGGCAGTGGGCGCAGCGACCGGTGGCCGTCGTTCCGGTGCCCTCGCGGCGCCATCCCCGCCTGGTCGACGATCTGGCGGACCGGATCGCCTCCGTCGGGCGGCTACCGGTCATCGACGCGCTCACCGTCGACGGACCGCCTCCACCCGCCGACGTCGCGTCCGGCCCCCGGGTGGAGGCCCTCCTGGCCGGGATGCGGGTCCTTGACGGGGTCCGGTTGCCGGAGGGAGGCCCGATCCTGCTGGTGGATGACACCTACCGCAGCGGATGGACCGTGACCGTGGCCGCGTCACTCCTCAGGGGCGCCGGGGCGGAGGCGGTCCTCCCGCTGGTCGTCCACCGGCTCCCCTGACCGCCCCTACGGTGGCTGGTGTCACACCCTTCCCGTACCGTCCTGGGGTTGGGCGGACCGCGCGGATTGGCACCGAGCCCGGGTGACTGCTGATCCGATCGGCATCGTCGGTTCGTTCCGATTCGATGATCCGGAGGGGCGCGTGGGACTGGAGACCCTTCTGGTCAGCGCGGGTGACGCACTGTTCCAGGTCCCGCTCACCTACCGCGACGAGCCACTGGCCGGCGCCGGGGATGCGCTCATCACGACGGCGGAGCACTCGGTGCTCGGGGCCCGCTGGATCTACGACGGGCTCGCTGATTCCGTGTTCGTCCTGATGTTGGCGGCGTTCGCCCTCACCGGTCAGGGCGAGGCGCTGAGCATGTTCCCGTCTGACGGCGGCTGGCTCGTGGCGCCGAGCAACGTCCGCATCCACGGGGGCGGCTGGACGCAGGGCCCGGTGTCGGTCGACGGCTTCGAGTTCGGGTCGGGGTCCGAGTCCACCTCGGTGCTGCACAACGACCGGTTCGAGCTCACAGTCTTCCGGCGACCCGTCGTCGGTGAGCGCCCGAGGATCGGAATCGACGCCACCGTGGCCGGGTCGGACCGGGACATCGTCCTCGCGGAGGTCCGGGAGCGATGAGGAGCGGGCGTGGCGAACGCGTTGCCGGAGTTCGTCGCCCCCGACGCGGTCGTGCCGGCCGGACGCCTCAGGCGTCCGGCCGGCAGGTTCCGGATGCCGTTCCCTAGGCGGCGGACGCCGCGATGTGCGCGGTGCCGAGGGGCATCCCGGGCTGGAACGCCGTGACGCCGAAGGCCTTGTTGAGGGCCGATGCAGCCGTGGGCGTGAGATTGGCGATCGTGCCGTCGAGGTGGACCTGTCCTCCACTCGTGGAGATCACCAGCGGACGACCGTCGAGCTGCAGCAGGGGAACGTTCGCGGCACCGACGGTCCCGTCGACATCACCGTAGAGGATCGAGTGGCCGGGATCGATGGTGAAGTTGCTGAGCGTCACGGTGGTTGCGCCCTTCGTCAGGGTCAGACCGCTGCCCTGATGGAGGATGACTCCGTCCACGTAGCCGGGTGCGTAGTGCTTGTTGGCGTGGATGACGGCATCGCCCCCGGTGATCGGGAACGAGACGGCGCCCCCGCTGACCGTCGCCGTTCCGGTCACCCCGGGCGTGACGCCCAGGCTCGTGAGTGCCGCTGCGGTGGCCGAGTTGAGATCCAACGTCGTGGTCCCGGTGACCCTGGGGATCTCGGCGACCTTGCCGGTGTAGGTGTTGGCCACGCCCTTGGCGACGAGGTGCACCGTGCCGAGAGGGGTGCCGCCCTTGATCGCCTGGGTGCCGAACGACGTGTCCAGCGCGGCTGCGGCACTGCTGGTGAGATTCGCCACGGTGCCGTTCAGCACCACGTCGCCGGAACCGTCCTTGCTCACCTTGACCGCTCGACCGTCGAGCTGCAGGAGCGGTGACTTGTCCGGGACTCCGTTGACGGTGCCGTACAGGTAGGAGTCACCGGGGTCGACCACGAAGTCGGAGAGGGTCACGACCGTGGAGCCGGCGGTGAGCGTCAGTCCGGACCCGAAGTGCTCGATCGAGCCTTCGATGTAGCCGGGATGATGGTGCTTGTTGCTATGGATCTCCACGTACCCCGACGTGATCGGAAAGGTGATCGCGGATCCGGACGCCGTGGCGGAGCCCTCGGGCGCCACCTTGACGCCGAGGCCGGTCAGCGCGGCGGCGGTGCCGGCATCGAGGGTCAGTGTGGTGCCCACGCCGGTGAGCGCAGGAATCGCCGTCACGGTGTCTGGGGTGGTGGACGCACCGGACACCGTCGGGCCGACGAATGCCGCTCCGGCAGCGGCGACGGCGACGGCGGCACCGAGTACTGCCAGCCTTCGATTGGACAGTGTCATGACTAAATCTCCAGATTCTCTTAGGGGGTACCAGGTCTTCGTCACCGGTCACGATTTGGATGAAAAGGGAGGGAAACGTACGTGTGGTTACGTGCCGTTCGGCGCCTACGACCGTGCCTGCTGCGGCGGATCGGCGGCACTCCGGGCGCGCCCGCGTCGACTCAGTGGCGCACCCGCCGCCACCGGCCGACGGGCAACGTCCGCGCGTCCACCCCTCCGAACTGCTCTATGGGTGCTTCTCGGAACGGCAAGAGGCAGCGGTCTCCTGCGTGCCCTTCGAGAAGACGTCTGGAGTGCGTCGTGCATCCAGCCCGGGGCCCCGCGAGCGCGTCGACGTCGCCGCCGTGCGCCCGTTCAGGCCGGGGTGGTCAGCCGCCCGGGTCGTGGAGGATCTGGAGCGAGCCCGGGTACACGCCGACCACGAAGACGGTGTCGGTCCGGGGGTCGACCGCGACGGTGTCCGGCTGGCGCACGGTGGGCCACTGGCCGATGATCCGTGGGAGCGGCCGGGCGAGCGAGAGCTCCACCAGACGGTTCGTTGCCGTGCAGGTGATCCACAGGCGGGCCCGCACCGGGTCGACCGCCACGCCCAGCGGGCTCCTCGGGACGGACACGCTTCCGACCAGGTGGAGCCGGGGGGCGGTGTCGAAGACCCGGAGGTGGGTGCCCCCGGTGTCGACGACGTAGAGCTCCGAGCCGTAGGCGGCGACATGGGAGGGACCACCCTGGATCGGCACGGACGCGACGAGGCGGAGCGAGGTGGCGTCGAAGAGCTGGAGTCGACGGGCGCGCACCGACACCACGGCGACGTCGGGCCCTACGACGGTGAGGCCGCCGGGTTGCTCGGCGACCGGAACCGTTGCGATCACCCGCTGCTGTCGGATCACGGTCATCGTGCTGTCGTGCTCGTTGCCGACGAAGACCGTCCCGTCCACGTCGACGAGATCGTGAGGCATGCGGCCGGTGGCGACGGTCGCGGCGACCGACCCGCCGGGTTCGTCGACGAAGGCCACCGCCGAGGACGCTTCGGCGGGGACGAGGAAGGGCCCACCGGGCGCCGCCAGCGCGATGTGGCGGGGGGCGGACGGGAGGGGGACGACCGCCAGGTGGCGCCCGGATTCGGCGTAGAGGTCGGCGCCCCCCACCTGCCCGACGGCCACGATCCCGGTGGTCGGATCCACCGCCACACCCTGGGCCGACGGGCCCGCGGCCACGACGGTCCCCGTCGGGGTGGACGCCGGGGCGGGAGAGAACGCCGGTTCGGCGGCCCGGGGCAGCGTGGTGGACGCAGGTCCGCCGCCGGTGGCGGCGCCATCGGAGCAGGCGACCAGGGTCACGGCGACGAGCAGGACGAGGCCGACCGGGGCCCATCGACGCCGGGTCATCCGGGGGGACCGTCGTGACCCGCCGACGGGAGTCGCCAGGGGGGAACGGCAGGGAACTCGGTCGAGGCGGCCGGCACGGCGACCGCGTCCCCCGTAGTGCGGGACGTCCCCCGGGGATCGACGGGCCGGGTGATGGCCGGACGGCCGGGCCACGACGCCGGGGGGACGGAGGAGGGTGCCCGGCTCATGGTTCGATCGTACGAGGGGGTCACCCGATCCCGTTCCTACCACCGGTTCCCGCCTACAGCGTCAGGATGATCTCGCCGATCAGTCGGCCGACCTCGGCGGCCCGGTCCACACCCACGCCGATGATGTCGCCGGGCGAGATCGCCTCGTCCGCCATGCCGGCGGCCAGGTTGGTGACCAGCGACACCCCGAGGACCTCGGCCCCCACCTGGCGGGCGGCGATCGCCTCCAGCACGCTCGACATGCCGACGAGGTCCGCTCCGAGGGTCCGGAGCATGCGGATCTCGGCGGGGGTCTCGAAGTGCGGTCCGCCGATCTGGGCGTAGACGCACTCGGCCAGGGTGGGGTCGACGGCGTGGGCGACACGGCGGAGCCGGGGCGACCAGGCGTCGACGAGGTCCACGAACGGGGTGGGCAGACGGGGCCCGGACGGATCCGCGGAGAGTGGCGAGCGACCGGTCAGGTTGAGGTGGTCGGCGATGAGGGCGACGGCGCCGGTGGGCACGTCGGAGCGCAGCGAGCCCGAGGCGTTGGTCAGGATCACCGTGGAGCATCCGGCGGCCGCGGCGATGCGGACGGGGTGGACGACCTGCGCGGGCGAGTAGCCCTCGTAGAGGTGCAGACGTCCGAGGAAGACCAGGATCCGCCGTCCGCCGAGGTCCAGGGAGCGGAATTCGGAGGTCTGGTGGCTGACGAACGACCGGGGGAGCCCCGGCAGCGTGTCGAGCGGGTGCCGTGACGACGGCGGTCCGAGCGCATCGGCCGCAGCCGCCAGTCCCGTGCCGAGCACCACGGCGACGTCGTGGTGCGCCACCTGGGTGATGGCGGCCAGGGCGTCGGCAGCCGACGCCGCGGTGTCGTGGGCCTCCCTGTCCGACCAGTCGGTCCCTCCGGTGGGGCGGTTCTGCAGCTCGTCCACCGGCCCATGCTCGCAGATCCGTCTGTCGATCGTCCTCACCCGCGGGACGGGCCGAATGACTGCGTCCGACGGCTGCGTACTATCGCCGGTATGCCCGCGCCCGCCGTCCGCCACGCCGGTCTCCGATGAGGGTGCTCGTCACCGGTGCCTCCGGCTTCATCGGCCGTCATGTCACCCGGAGCCTGGAGGTACAGGGCCACGACGTCGTACAGGTCGACCTGCTCCTCCCCTCGGCGCACGGCGAGTCGGCGCGGACGCCCGAGGGGGTCCACCGGGTCGACGTCCGGGACACCGTGGCGATGGCACCGTGGGTGACCGGTGCCGACGTCGTATGCCATCAGGCCGCCGTGGTCGGAGCCGGCATCGATGCGGCCGACGCCCCGGCGTTCGCCAGTCACAACGACTTCGGCACGGCCGTCCTCCTGGCCGCCATGCAGGCCACCGGGTGCCGGCGGCTCGTCCTGGCATCGTCCATGGTCGTCTACGGCGACGGCCGCTACACCTGCCCGGAGCACGGGACCGTGACGCCGGTCCCGCGGGTCCCGACCGACCTCGAGGCGGGCACGTTCGACTGCCGGTGCCCGGTCGACGGATCCGTCCTGTCGTGGGCGCTGGTGGACGAGGACGCGCCGCTCCGGCCTCGCAGCCTGTACGCGGCGAGCAAGCTGGCCCAGGAGAACTACGCACTGGCCTGGTCGCTGGCGACCGGGGGCTCGGTCACCGCCCTCCGCTACCACAACGTCTACGGCGAAGGCATGCCCCGCGACACCCCGTACTCGGGTGTGGCGGCCATGTTCCGGTCGTCGCTCGAAGCCGGCGATCCACCCCGCGTCTTCGAGGACGGCCGCCAGGCCCGGGACTTCGTGGACGTCCGCGACGTGGCCGCGGCCAACGTGGCCGCGGTCGACCACGAGCTCGTCGGGTTCCAACCGCTCAACGTGTGCTCCGGGCGCCCGGCCACGATCGGGCAGGTGGCGGAGGAGCTGTCGGCGCTGCACGGCGGTCCGGCCCCCGTCGTGACCGGTCAGTTCCGACCGGGTGACGTGCGCCACGTCGTGGCCGATCCGGCGCGTGCCGCCGAGCGTCTCGGGTTCCGGGCCTCGGTCGGCTTGGTGGACGGCATGGCCGAGTTCGCCCACGCCCCGCTGCGAGACGCGGTCCCGACGGCGCGACCACGTGTCTGAACGCGCCGGGGGCCCGTCGCCCGGAGCCCGGACGGACGGCGCCGAGGTCACCGTGGTGATTCCGTGCCGGAACGAGGCCGGCGCGTTGCCGGGCGTGCTCGCCGCCCTTCCGGACGGGTACCTGGCGCTGGTGGTGGACAACGGATCCGAGGACGGGACGGCGTCCGTGGCCCGGGGGCTGGGGGCGATGGTCGTCGCCGAGCCCGTCCCGGGCTACGGCGCGGCGGTGCAACGGGGCGTCGAGTCGGTGACCACCCCGATCGTCTGTGTGCTGGATGGCGACGGGTCGTTGGATCCGGGCGAACTGCCGGGCCTGGTGGCGCTCCTCGGGTCCGGCGCGGATCTGGCGGTCGGGCGACGGGTGCCCGCACCCGGAGCGGGTTGGCCCCTGCACGCCCGGGCCGGGAACGCCCTGGTGGCCGCCCGACTGCGACGGCGCTTCGGGCTCCCCGTCCACGACATCGGCGCCGTCCGCGCCGCACGCGTCTCCACGCTGCTCGACCTCGGGGTCGAGGACCGCCGGTCGGGCTATCCCCTCGAGCTCCTGGTCCGAGCGGCGGGCGCCGGGTTGCGGGTCGAGGAGCTGCCGGTCACCTACCGGCCACGGACGGCCGGCCGGTCCAAGGTGTCGGGCTCGGTCGTGGGCAGCGCCATCGCCACCTGGGACTTCCTCAAGGTGATCCGGTGACCGGCGTCGGGTGCGCCGTGCTGGTCGTCGCCAAGGCACCGGTGGCCGGACTGGCCAAGACCCGCCTCGCCGCCGATGTCGGCCCCGTGGTCGCAGCCGGACTGGCGGCGGCCGCTCTGCTGGACACGCTCGACACGGTGCGCTCCGTGGACGCGACGGCGCACATCGTGGCCCTGACCGGTGACCTCGCGCTGGCGCAGTGCGCCGATGAGCTGCGGAAGGTGCTGGCCGACTTCGTCGTCCTCGAGCAGCGCGGCGACGGGCTGGACGAACGTCTCGTGGCGGCCCACGCCGATGCGGCAGCGGTGGTGTCCGGTCCGGTGATCCAGATCGGGATGGACACCCCCCAGGTCACGGTCGAACTGCTCGGGACGTCGGTGGCGTCGCTGGCGAGGCCGGACGTCGACGGCGTCCTCGGACCGGCGACCGACGGCGGGTGGTGGGCGCTCGGGCTGTCGGATCCCCGTGACGCCGGGTTCCTCCTCGGGGTCCCGATGTCGCGGCCCGACACGGGCGCGCACACGCTGGCGGGCCTGGAGGACACGGTGGGGGTGGTCGTGCAGCTTCCCGAGCTGACCGACGTGGACACCGTCGCCGACCTGTGGCCGGTGGCGTCCCTCCAACCGGTCGACCGCCGGTTCCGGCGGGCCGTCGAGCGAATCGGACTCCCGCGCTGACCCTCGGAACCTGCAGTCGGCCTCCTACCAGTTGGTCAGCAGGAGACTGTTGATGACGAGGGCCCCGGCTGCCTGGGCGGCGAGGGACAGCCGGTGGCAACGGGGCGGGAGCAGTGCGGGGGCCGCCACCAGCCACACCGCGAAGGGCAGCCAGATCCGCTCGGTCTCGGCCTTGCTGAGCCCGCTGAGGTCGGCGCACACGACGACGATCACGAAGGCCACGAGCAGGACGTGCAACCCGGACCGCCGCCGGAGCGCGGCACGGTCGAAGGCCCGCCGCAGCCCGACCGCGGCCGGCACGCCGATGGCGCAGGTGAGTGCGACGAGATCGCCCCACACCCAGTAGGAGAACGGACGGGCGCCGGCGATCCCCTCCCAGTACCGCTGGCGGAGCAGCGAGAGCCCGTGCGGCCACCAGAAGCCGAGTCCTGTGAACAGGACCCCGACCACGAGCGCACCGGCCAGCGCCCCCGGGACGGGACGGCCGTTCCGGGTGGCGAAGAGGATGGCCACCGCCGGTACGGCGAGCAGGACCAGTCCGTAGTCGAGGTAGGCGCTCCAGCCGAGCAACAGGCCCGAGGCGACCGCCACCGGCAACGGATGGGCGGTGGCCCGGCCCGCGGCCACGGCCAGCAACGCCAGTCCCCAGGCGGCCACACCGGCGTAGTAGCCGTCGGACGACACACCGACCCAGACGGCCAGTGGCGCCAGGGCCACGAAGGGGGCCGCCCGGCGCGCCAGGTCCTCGTCGCCGAGCGCCCGGGCCGCCACGAGGACGGCGGCGGCCGAGCTGGCCCCCACCACGACGCACAGCGCACTCGCCCACCAGGGCCCACCGAGGCCGAGCCGGTCGAGCCCGAAGAAGGTCAGCAGTGCCCCGGGCGGGTTGCCGGCGATCGAGATGTCCCACGGCTGCGCCGAATCCACGGGGATGTGGGCGGCGAACCCGTGGACGAGCGAGTGCACGCCGCCCCCGTGCGGGAGCTGGGCCAGATAGCCCCCCGTGCCGTTCATGCGACCGACCCAGCCCCGCACCACGCCGTCGATCAGGGTCAGCGACACGGTCCAGGCCGTGGCCACCAGCCACGCCAGAAGTACGAGCGGTCGCCAGGCCAGCCGGCGGGCGACCGTCGGGCCCCAGGCGACGACGGCCAGGGCGAGCACGACGGCGCAGACGGTCGACCAGTTGTGGTGGGGGAGCCAGACCCCGAGGATCGGCGCCGTCCCGGCCAGGGGATGCTCCTGCTGGGGATTCTGGGGAACCAGGGGGGTGAGCCACGACAGGTGGAGGTGGGGTACCCAGAAGGCGACGAGGACGACGGTGCAGATGACACCGGTCCACACCAGGTCGGCCCGGTAGCGGCGGCACCAGGACTCCCGGTCGGAGGCCGCGGGTTCCCGGTGCCGTGGCGGGGCGTCCGGCGAGCGCGGCATCGCCAGCAGCGTATCGGTCGTCCCCCGGGGTAGGGCACCGGTGATCCGACGACGGGTCCGGCGTCGAAGGACTGTTGATGGATCACCTAGGAGTCGGAGGGGGGCGGGGGATCCGCCGGTACGGTGGTGTAACGCTTCGGGGCGGACGGGGACTACTGCGCATGGATGTGGATGGACGGACGTGGTCCGACGGCGTCGGCATGGCCCCCGGGTGACCGAGGACGGACCCGGAGCGTTCCCCATGGCGGACGCCGATGACCCCCCGGAGCACGGGGCGCACGAGGCGGGCGCCGCGGCGTCCGATGAGGCCGTCGGGGAACCGGCGGCGGTGGCAGCCGATGACGACGTCCCTGGCCAGGAGGGGGGCGAGTTCGGGTTCCCCGAGCGGCTCTGGCGCTCCGTGGCCGACCACCGGCCGCCGGGCGTGCCGAGCACGCGGGCCTTCCGGAGCCCACTGCGGGGGCCGTGGCTGACGTCGGTCTTCGGCTTCCTGCTGCTGATCTCCCTGCCGCTCGTGGCCCTCACCGGACTGCTCGACTGGATCGCCTACGGCCCCCGCCTCCACCAGTCGATCCCGGGCGACGTCGGCTTCCTCCACCTGCCACTCTTCGACTGGCCCACCCGGCCGGCCTGGCTCTTCCAGTTGACCGAGGGGCTGCACGTCACGCTCGGGTTGGTCCTGGTGCCCGTCGTGCTGGCCAAGTTGTGGTCGGTCATGCCCAAACTGTTCGTGTGGCCCCCGCTGCGGTCCGTGGCCGACCTGCTCGAGCGGTTGTCCCTCGTGATGATCGTCGGCGGCATCGTCTTCGAGATGGCGACCGGCATCCTCAACATCCAGTACGACTACCTGTTCGGGTTCAACTTCTACACCGCGCACTACTTCGGGGCGTGGGTCTTCATGACCGGCTTCGTCGTCCACGTGGCCCTCAAGTTTCCCACCATGGTGCGGAGCCTCCGGTCCCGCTCGCTCCTCGGTGTGCTGCGCACGCCGGTGGCCGACACGGAGCCGGAGGCCCCCGACGCCGACGGCCTCGTCCCGACGGACCCGGCTCCCCCCACACTGAGCCGCAGGGGCGCCCTGGCCCTGGTCGGGGGAGGATCGCTCCTCGTCGCCGTGCTCACGGTCGGACAGAGCATCGGCGGGGTGGCCCGTGAGGCCGCACTGCTGATCCCCCGTGGGCGTTCGTACGGGGACGGCCCGAACGACTTCCAGGTCAACAAGACGGCCGCCGCCGCGTCGATCGAGCCGTCCGCCACCGGCTCCTCGTGGCGGCTCACCCTCTCCGGCGGGGCCACCGAGGTGACGTTCGACCGGCCCACCCTGATGGCGATGCGTCAGCACACGGTGGACCTGCCGATCGCCTGCGTCGAGGGCTGGTCCACCACCCAGCGCTGGACCGGGGTGCGACTGGCCGATCTGGCCCGCGAGGCCGGTGTCCCGCGGCCGGCGAAGGGACATGTCCAGTCCCTCGAGGGCGGAGGCGGATTCAGCGAGGCGTGGCTCCAGGGGAACCAGGTGCTCGACCCCGACGCCCTGCTCGCACTCTGCGTCAACGGGGTCGACCTGTCGCCGGACCACGGCTACCCGGCCCGGGTGATCGTGCCGGCCCTGCCCGGGGTCCACTGCACGAAGTGGGTCCGCTCGATCGAGTTCGTGGCCTGAGATGGGCGCCACCACCGACCGGGCCCGACGCCGCTACGGCGCCCATCCGCTCCACCTGCTGACCCTGCTCGCCAGCTTCGCCCTGGTCGGCTACGTGGTCAGCCTGCTCGGCGTCCACTCGCTCTGGAACGATCGGGTCTGGTGGCAGTCGATCATCGTGTGGTTCCTGGGGGCGATCGTGCTGCACGACCTGGTGCTGTTCCCCTTCTACGCCCTGGCCGACCGGTCACTCGGCGCCGGCTGGCGGGCCGTGACCGGGCGGGCACCCCGGGTCACCCCGGCGGTGTCGCCCCGCAATTACCTGCGTATCCCGGCGATGGCGAGCGGGCTGCTCCTCCTGCTGTTCTTCCCCGGCATCATCCAGCAGGGTTCCGCCTCCTACGAACGGGCCACCGGGCTGACCCAGGCGCCGTACCTCGGGAGGTGGCTCCTGCTGACCGGGGCGTTCTTCGCCATCAGCGCCATCGCCTACGCCGCCCGCACCTACCAGACCCGCCGTCACCGGGCGGCGACGGAGCCGGCCGGACCGCCGGCCCAGCCGGTCGAGGGGTCCGACCCGGCGGAGCCCGGGGCGCCCGTGGGGGAGTCGGCATGGTGACACTCGGCCACCACCGGTCACGGGCCGGGACCGGCGACACCCGGTGCACGTGCGACCCCGTGCCCGTGCCCGTCCGGAGGGTGGTGGGGACGGATGTGCTCTACCGGCACATCTCGACCGGACAGCCGTGTTGGATCTCCACCGCCGACGGGTCCCGCTCACCGCTCGCCGTAGGTCGGTGGCTGGGCGGTGCGGCCTCGACCCAGGCGGACCGGTCCGTGGACGAGGCGCTACTCGAGCGCTGCCTCGGACCCACGGTCGACGTCGGGTGCGGGCCGGGGAGGTTGACGGCCGCGCTGGCCGACCGGGGGGTCACGTCGCTCGGTGTGGACGTGTCGGCGGCGGCCGTCGAGATGACGCGCCGCCGCGGCGGCCGGGCCATCCACCATGACGTGTTCGCCCCGATGCCCGATGCCACCACCTGGACACACGCCCTGTTGGCCGACGGCAACATCGGCATCGGAGGCAACCCGGTGCGCCTCCTCCAGCGGGTGCGCCAGCTGCTCCGTCCGTTGGGTCACGTCGTCGCCGACGTCGAGCGCCATCCGTGCGGTGTCCGGCGCGAGGACCGACGGTGGGAGACCCACCACGCGGTCAGCCGCTGGTTCCCCTGGGTGCTGGTCGGCGCGGACGCCGTGGGTGCCCTCGCCGAGGCCGCCGGATTCCACCTGGTGAGCACCGACGAGGTAGCGGACCGGTCGGTGGTCGTGCTCCGGGCGGTGTGACCGATTCCGACGGGTAGGGCGGCACCGAACGCCCGGGCGACGAGCGCGCTGCCCGCCGTCGACAGATCGGCGCCGGACGGGTCGAGGAACGATGCACCACCGCCGGCGGCGGACGCCGTCGTGCCCTGTCGGAGGTCGACGAGGATCGCGCCGCTCCGTGCCGCGTCGGTGGCGATCTCCTGGTCGTAGGCGGCGGCCGTCGTCGCCAGGGTCGTCGGATCGGGCAGTGCGGGGGGACAGCGGAGCCCCCGGCCGACATCGGCGGCACCGGCGCGACAGGCCGGGTACCCGGGAAGCCGGTCGAGCGGTGGCACGTCGCCCACCAGGACGGTCGTGGCGCCTCCGCCGCGCAGGGTCGTGAGCAGCTGCAGGAGCTCCGTGCCGTAGGTCGTCGCCGGCGTTCCGTCCAGCAGGTCGGCCGAGACGAGCCACACGGTGACGACGGTGGCGTCCGACGAGGTGGCCAGCGGTGCCTGGTCGGTGAGGGCCGCCGCCACGGTCGACCCGGGCACGGCGGCGTTGACGAACACGGTCGTCAGGGGGAGCGAGCGCCGGAAGAACTGTTGCGGCCACGCATCGACCAGTGGATCGTCGGTGCCGGCGCCGATGGAGTCGCTCCCGCCGACGGCGACGTAGCGCGTGCCGGGGCCGGACGGCCGGGGATGCGTGGCCACCGTCGGAGTGTGCGCACCACACCCGGCGAGCAGGACGACGGCGACGACGAGGACGGACGCGACCTCCAGTCGGACGCGCCGGGCGACCGTCACAGCTCGACGGCCTCGCGTGCGGGTAGGGCCGCCGCCCGACGGGCCGGGACGGCGCCCGCCACCACGGCCAGGACGGTGGCGCCGACCACGGTGGCGATCCCCAGCAGGTACGGCGTCGACACGTGGACGCCGGCCAGGCCCTGACTGGTCAGGTAGCCGTCCACGATGGCGGCCACCAACCGGGCCAGCGCCAACCCGAGGACCGTCCCGATGAGGCCGCCCACCGCCCCCATCACGGCCGCTTCGATCAGGAAGGAGCGCAGGACGTCCCGGTCACGGGCGCCGACCGCCTTCAGGATGCCGATCTCCCGGCGCCGCTCGCGCACCGCGGCCAGCATGGCGTTCATGATCCCGAGCGAGGCGATGGCGAGGGCGATGACCCCGATCCCGGTGAGCACGATCTCGACCACGTGCACGTACCGCTCGACGGTGGCGATGAGGTTCTCAGGGGCGCTCGTCGAGTAGCCGACCGCCTCGATCGCCGCACGGACCGAAGGCACCGAGTCGAGCCCCCGGGCGATCACGAACAGGCCGGCGTACGGCGAGCGGTCGGCGTCCGTGTCGACCGTGGGATCGCCGGCCGCCGTCCACCGGTGGGCGGCCTGGACGAGGCCGAATGAGGCGAGGACCCCGCCGGACCCCGCCTGCTGGGTGACCACGCCGACGATGACGGCCTTCGTCCACCGGCTGCGGAAGACCGGCGTCCCGTCCGAGCTCCGGAACCCCCGTGGGGCCCCCAGCACGATCTGGGCTCCGAGCACCGAGCGGGTGCGGGTGCCGGTGATCCCGTAGCGGGCGAGGAGGACCGGGGTGACGTCGACCTCGGTCTCGGATCCCGGGGTGGGGAAGCGACCGGAGGACAGCGTGACCGGAAAATCGGCGAGGTGTCCCAGGTCCACCCCGACCATCTGGTCGAAGACGACGCTCCCGGAACCCGTCGGCCCGACGCCGTTGCCGGCCGTCGCCCCGTGGCCGGGCCAGGCGACCAGCGCCTGGGCCGTGACGATGGGGAGCACCACGTCGACCCCCCGGAGCCGGGCGATCCGGTCCAGGGCCGCCTGGTCGATGGGCTTCGGGGCACCCCGGGTCGGATTGTCGACACCGGCCTGGGACGGGTCCGGGGCCGCCGCGGCCACCTGGATGCCGGCCAGCGGGCCGCCCTTCGCCAACTGGTCGAGGACCCGGCCCTGGGCCGTGGCCGCCATGGTCAGCATGGCGGTGAAGAGGGCGGCGGCCAGGGTGACGGCGACCACGGTGAGGGCCGCCCGACCCGGGCGCCGCAGGACGCTGCGGGCCGCGAACCGGACGGTGTCGGCCCAGGTCACCTGCACCTCGTCTCGGGGCCGGTCATCCGGCGTCCGACGACCGGCCGGCCGGGGTCGGCACCGAGGTGATCCGCCCCCGGTCGAGGACGAGCTGCTGGGCCGCCCGGGCGGCCAGGGTCCGGTCGTGGGTGACCAGCATCAGCGTGCAGCCGCGGTCGCGGTGCAGCGACTCGAGCAGGTGCATGACCTCGTCGGAGGTGTCCGCATCGAGGTTGCCGGTGGGCTCGTCGGCCAGGATGAGCCGCGGCGAGTTGACCAGCGCCCGGGCGATGGCCACCCGTTGGCGCTCGCCGCCCGAGAGGGCGCCGGGTCGATGGGCCGCCCGGGGGGACATGCCCACGGCGTCGAGGAGCTCGGCGGTGCGGCGCTGGCGTTCCGCCGCCCGATCCCCGGCCAGGGTGGCGGCCAACTCGACGTTTTCCGCCGCCGTCAGGGCCTCGAGCAGACCGAAGTTCTGGAAGATGAACCCGACCGTCGAGCGCCGGTAGGCGGCGAGCCCGTCGCCCTCGAGGGCGGCGACATCCTGGCCGCCCACCTCCAGCGTGCCGGACTGGACCGGCTCGAGCCCTCCGATGAGCGAGAGCAGGGTGGTCTTGCCCGCTCCCGACGGCCCGACCAGTGCGGCGTAGCCGTCCCGGGGAACGGTGAAGGTGACGTCGACCAGGACCGGGACCGGGCCCGACGGTCCGTCGTACCGGTGGGCCAGGGCCGTGCCCACGACGGCGAGTCCGTCCTCGCCCCCCGGGTGGTCGCCACCGGCGTCGGGTGGTCGCTGACCGCGACCGTCGACCGGGGCGACCGGCTGCACCGGGTCCCTGCGGTGCACGATGCCCATCGACCCACTCTGCCATGGCCCCCCGGATCTTCACCCGCGGCCCCGGGGGTCCGCCGGTGGGTGCTCCGCTACCGTGATCCGGTGCATGCTGCCAAGGTGGTGACGGTGTCCGACTCGACCCACGCCGGAACGCGCCAGGACCGGACGGGGCCCGACGTCGTGGCGTTCCTGGAGGCGCACGGGTTCACGGTCCCGGCGGTGGACATCGTCCCCGACGGCGTCGAGCCGGTGGCGGCGGCGCTGCGATCGATGGCGGACGGATTCCACGGACTCGTCGTGACGGCAGGCGGTACCGGGTTCTCCCCCGGGGACCTCACCCCCGAGGGGACCCTGGCCGTGCTCGATCGGATGGCACCGGGACTGGCCGAGGCCATGCGCGCCGTCGATCCACGGGGACGGCTGTCGCGTGGCGTGGCCGGATCCCGGGGCACGGCCCTGATCGTGAATCTGCCCGGGTCGCCGGCGGGAGCCGTCGAGTGCCTCGGGGCGATCGTCGATGTCGTCCCCCACGCCCTGGACCTGCTCGGCGGGGGCCGCCCCCACTGACGCACGCGGGTCCGGTGCGACGTCCGTCGGGAGACGCCGCGGTCCGACCGGCCGTGGGCCCGGGCGGGACCAGTCCGTAAGATGAGGCCCTGACCGTGCGGTGTCACCGGTGCTCGGTCTCGGGACGAGGGGGAAGAGGATGTCGAGTGCCGCCTCCGGATGATCAGGGGACCGACTGGATCGACGTGACCGATCGCCCACTGCCGGTGGACCAGGCCATCGCCTGGGCCGCGCTGCCGTCGTGCGGCGCCGTGGTGACCTTCTGCGGCGTGGTGCGGGACCACTCGGAGGGACGCCCCGGGGTCACCTCCCTCGAGTACGAGATCTTCGCCGACGAGGCCGTGCCCCGGCTCGCCGAGGTGGCGGCGTCCGCCCGGCGGACCTGGCCCTCGATCGGGCGACTGGCGGTGCTGCACCGGTCCGGGTGTCTCGACGTGGGGGAGACCAGTGTGGTGGTGGTGGCCTCCACGCCCCACCGGTCCGAGGCGTTCGACGTCGCCCGTTACTGCATCGACACCGTGAAGCGCACGGTCCCGGTCTGGAAGCGCGAGACCTGGGCCGGGGGCACGGACTGGGGCCTCTGCGCCCACGACATCGAGGACGTGCACCCGTGATCCCGCTGGACGAGGCGCGGGCGTTCGTCCTCAGTTCGTGCCGGGCGCTCCCGGCCCGGTCGGTGGCGCTCGACGACGCCCTCGGGTGCGTCTGCGCGTTTCCGGTGGTGGCGACCGAGCCGGTGCCGCCGTTCGTCAACTCGTCCATGGACGGGTATGCGGTCCGGGCGGTGGACCTCGAGGACGCCTCCCCGGCGTCACCGGTCCCGCTCGCGGTGGTCGGCACCGTCCTGGCCGGATCGCCGGCGCAGCCGGTCGTCGGCCCCGGTGAGGCCGTCCGGATCATGACCGGTGCCCCCCTGCCGGCCGGGGCTGACGCGGTGTGCATGCTCGAGGCGTGCGTCACCGGATCCGGGGGCTCGGTCGTCGTGATCGACGGGGCCGTCGGCCCGGGCACCTTCCTCCGCCACGTCGGACAGGACGTCGCGGTGGGGGACACGGTGGTGGATGCCGGTGTGGAGCTGACGCCGGCCCACCTCGGCAGCCTGGCCAACCAGGGTGCGGCCGAAGTCGTCGTCCACCCCCGACCCCGCATCGGCGTCCTGTCGACGGGGGACGAGCTGGTGGAGACCGGCCTCCCCCTGTCCCCGGGTGGCATCCGGGACGCCAACCGGCACTCCCTCCTCTCGGTCGTCCGCCAGCAGGGGTGGGATCCGGTGGACCTGGGGATCGTCGGCGACGACGACCGGGCCGTGGCCACGGCGCTGGACGAGGCCGGCGCACGGTGCGACGCCGTCCTCACCTCCGGGGGTGTCAGCGTGGGCGACGCCGACGTGGTCAAGTCGGTCCTGCGGGAGCGGTGCGGTGGCACCATGCGGTGGATGCAGGTCGCCATCCGGCCGGCCAAGCCGTTCGCCTTCGGCGTCCTGGAGGCGTCCGGCACGCCGGTGTTCGGCCTGCCGGGGAATCCGGTGTCCGCCCTGGTCAGCTTCGAGCTCTTCGTCCGACCCGCCGTGCGGCTCATGGCGGGGTACCCGGGACTCGAGCGCCTGACGGTGCCGGCGCAGCTGGTGGGCCCGATCGAGCGTCGACCGGACGGGAAGACGCACTTCGTGCGCTCCGTCCTGTCCCTCGACGACGAGGGCGCCTGGTGGGTGCGACCCCTGCTCGGCCAGGAGTCGCACCAGCTGGCGGTCATGGCTGCGGCCAATGCCCTCATCGAGCTGCCCGATGGCGATGGCGTCGCCCGGGGCGACGTCGTCCGGGTGGTGGTCATCGCGCCGGACCGCCTCGAGGTCGTCCCGGACCCGGACCGGGCGGGGGCGCCCGCGTGACGACGGTCCCGGTGGTGCTGTCGTCACGCGGTCCGACACCGTCGTCGGGCGGAGCGGTGCCGACGGGGTGGATCCGGGAGATGCCCCGGTCGGGTCCGCTGGTGGACACCTTCGGCCGGGTCCACGACGACCTGCGGATCTCCGTCACCGACCGCTGCAACCTCCGCTGCACGTACTGCATGCCGGAGCGGGGCATGACCTTCCTGCCCACCCCGGACCTGCTGTCGTTCGACGAGGTCGTGCGGGTCGCCTCCGTGGCCCGCGCCCTGGGGGTCGACGCCGTGCGGCTGACCGGCGGTGAGCCGCTGGTGCGTCGGGGCCTCGACCGACTGGTCGGTCGGCTGTCCGACCTCGGATTCGCCGACGTGTCCCTCACCACGAACGGCATGCTGTTGGCACCGGCGTTGCCCGCCCTGGTGGCCGCCGGCCTGACGCGGGTGAACGTGAGCTGCGACTCGCTCATTCCCGAACGGTTCGCCACCATCCGTCGACGCGGTGACCTGGCCACCGTGCTGGCGGCGATGGACGCCGCCGAGGCCGCCGGGCTCCCGCCCGTCAAGGTCAACGTCGTGCTCGAGTCCGGTACCAACGATGACGAGATCCTCGGGTTCGCCGAGTTCGCGCGGTCGACCGGTCGCATCGTCCGGTTCATCGAGTTCATGCCGCTCGACGCCCAGGGGGCCTGGCACCGCGGGCGGCTGGTGCCGGGCGCGGAGGTCGTGCGCCGCATCGACGGACGGTGGCCCCTGGCCGCGGTCGACCAGGCCGACGACCACGCCCCGGCGGAGCGGTTCCGGTTCGTCGACGGCGGAGGCGAGATCGGCGTCATCGCCAGCGTCACCCAGCCGTTCTGCGGCACGTGCAACCGGCTGCGACTCACCGCGGACGGTGCCGTGCGGAACTGTCTGTTCAGCGACGACGAGCTGGACGTGCGTGGGGCGCTCCGCTCGGGGGAACCCGACGAGGCGATCGAGCGACAGCTGCGTCGCGCCGTGTGGGGCAAGCGTCCGGGTCACGGCATCGACGAACCCGGGTTCCTCCGTCCCGTCCGCTCGATGTCGATGATCGGGGGGTAGGCGCCGTGCCCGTACTGCGGCTGTTCGGGCCGGCCCGCAGCGCGGCGGGAACCGGTCGGGTGGACATCCCCGGGACATCGGTCGCCGAGGTCCTGGACGAGGCGTGCCGTCGATTCGGCCCCACGTTCGCCGACGTCGCGGCCACCTCTCGGCTGTGGGTCAACGGCCAGGCGACCGAGCGGGCGTGCCTCCTGGACGGCCGGGACGAACTCGCCGTGCTGCCGCCGGTGTCGGGCGGATGACGGGCCCGCCCCCCGGGGCGCCCCGCCTCACCCACATCGACGAGCACGGCAGGGCCCACATGGTGGACGTTTCGGCCAAGCCGGTGACCCGCCGGGTCGCCGAGGCCCGGTGCTCGGTCCGGAGCGTGGGGGACGTCAGGGCCGTCCTCGCCCGACCGCCGGGAGGCGCCGATCTGGTCGAGACGGCGCGGATCGCCGGGATCATGGCGGCCAAGCGCACGCCCTCCCTCGTCCCCCTGTGTCATCCGCTCCTGCTCGACGGATTCGAGGTCGACGTGGCCGTGGTGGCCGACGGGTTCGCCGTGCGGGCCGTCACCACGGTGGCGGAGCGCACCGGAGTCGAGATGGAGGCGCTCACCGCCTGTGCGACGGCCGCCCTGGTGCTGGTCCAGGCGCTCCTGGACGTCGACCCGGGCGCGTCGGTGGAGGACCTCAGCGTCTGGCACAAGTCGGGCGGGCGGTCGGGCGTGTGGGAGCGTCCGGCCGACGGCCGGGGGGGAGGCCGAACCGAATCCTCGTAAACGCACGGGGTACCTCCACGAGAACCCGCAGATACAAGAAAGATCGCGGAACAACCGGGCAGCACCGAGGTTTGTTGGGATACTGTCGCCGCATGACTCAGTACCGACCCGGGCAATTGGCCGAACTGCTCGGCGTGAGCGCCGACACGGTCCGCCGCTGGTGTGACGAGGGCCGACTCGTCACGGTCCGCACGGAAGGTGGACACCGGCTCGTCGAGGGAGCCGAACTGGCCCGGTTCGTCCGCGAGGACGAGGCCGCCTATGCGCCCGAGCAGCTGCAGGTCCAGTCGGCGCGGAACCGGTTCAACGGCGTGGTCACCCGGGTCGAGCGCGACAAGCTCACCGCCGTCATCGAGCTACGGGCCGGACGGTTCCGGATCGTGTCCCTCCTCACCCGCGAGGCGGCCGACGCGTTGGCCCTCGAGGAGGGGGACCTGGCCAGCGCCGTGGTCAAGGCGACCGACGTGATCATGGAGGTCACCCAGTGAGGCGCCCGGCCGGCCGGAGCTGCGCCATCGCCGCGGTGGCGGTTCTGGCGATGATGGCGGCGGCGTGCTCGTCCTCGTCCTCCACGGCGACGACGTCGACGACCACGTCGACGACGGGTGCACCGCTGTCCGGGTCCATCACGGTGTCGGCGGCGTCGTCCCTCACCGGGACGTTCACCCAGCTCGCCTCCAGCTTCCACCACGTCCACCCCGGGACTTCGATCGCCTTCAACTTCGGCTCGTCGGGCGCGCTGGCCACCCAGATCGTGTCCGGGGCACCGGCGGACGTGTTCGCCTCCGCCTCGCCGTCGGACATGGCGACCGTGCAGGCCGCCCACCTGGTGTTCGGCAAGCCCGTCACATTCGCCCGGAACCGTCTGGAGATCGTCGTCAAGCCCGGCAATCCCCTGGCGATCCACTCGTTGGCCGCTCTGGACAAGGCGGCGGTGGTGGCCATCTGCGTACCCACCGCGCCGTGCGGGTCCACCGCCCAGGAGGCCCTGGCCAAGGCGGGGGTGACGTTGCCGACCTCCAAGGTGTCGTTGGGGGCCGACGTGGACGCCACCCTGGCCCAGGTGACCACCGGCGATGCCGATGCGTCCATCGTCTACGTGACCAACGCGGCCACCGTCGGCGACCAGGGGGTGGCCGTCCCCATCCCTCCGGCGCAGAACGTCTCCACCAGCTATCCGATCAGCGTCCTGACCACCACGACCGACCGCTCACTGGCCTCGGCGTGGGTCGCCTACGTGCTGGGCCCGGTCGGGCGGGCCGCACTCCTGCGGGCCCAGTTCCTGCCTCCGGGCTGACGGGTGGCGCCTGCTGCGCCCCGGGTGCGCCGTCCACCGCTGCTCCTGCTCGTCCCCGGGATCGCCGCCGTGGGCCTGCTGACCGTGCCGCTGATCGGACTCCTGGCCCGTGTCTCCTGGTCGACGCTCGGATCCGATCTGACGTCGTCGGTGGCGCTGGACGCACTCCGTCTCTCGCTCGTCTGCTCGCTGGCGGCGACCGGCCTGTCGGTGGTGCTGGGCCTGCCCCTGGCCTGGTTGCTGGCCCGCACGGAGTTCCGGGGGAAGTCCCTGGTCCGGGCGATCACGGTGCTTCCGCTGGTGCTCCCTCCCGTGGTCGGCGGAGTTGCCCTCCTGCTCGCCTTCGGCCGGGACGGCCTCCTCGGGCGCCCGCTGTTCGACTGGCTCGGGATCCAGTTCACCTTCAGCACCGCAGGGGTGGTGCTCGCCGAGACCTTCGTGGCCATGCCCTTCCTGATCGTGACGGTGGAGGCCGCGCTCCAGATGACGGACGTCCGCTTCGAGGAGGTGGCGGCCTCACTCGGCGCCGGCCGATGGGCGACGTTCCGCCTGGTCACCGCACCGATGATCTGGTCGTCCCTGATCGCCGGGGTGGCGCTCACCTGGGCCCGGGCGCTCGGGGAGTTCGGCGCCACCATCACGTTCGCCGGAGACATCGAGGGGCGCACGCAGACACTCCCGCTCGCCGTCTACCTCGCGCTGGAGGGAGACGAGCGGGTGGCCGTGGCGCTCTCGTTCCTCCTCCTGGTGATCTCGTTGGCGGTCCTGATCGCACTGCGGGGACGGTGGCTGGGAGCGGTCCGCCGGTGACCCTGTCCGCCGAGGTCGAGGTGCGGTTCGACGGCTTCCACGAGGAGGTCGCCCTCGACGTCTCGGACGGGGAGGTGGTGGCCGTCCTCGGTCCGAACGGCGCCGGCAAGACGACGCTGCTCCGGGCCCTGGCCGGGGTGCGCCCGCTGACCGGTGGACGGATCGTGCTCGACGACCTCGTCCTCGACGATCCGGCCCGGGGGATCCTGGTTCCCCCCGAGCAGCGGTCGTGTGGGCTGGTCTTCCAGGAGCACCTCCTGTTCCCCCACCTCGACGCCCTGGCGAACGTGGCGTTCGGACCCCGTCGGCGCGGGGCGTCGAAGTCCGAGGCGGCCGCCGTGTCCCGTGAGTGGCTGGAGCGACTGGACGTGGCCGAAGTCGCCCACCAGCGGCCGCGCAGCCTGTCCGGTGGACAGTCGCAGCGGGTGGCGTTGGCCCGGGCCCTGGCCACCGGACCCCGCCTCCTCCTCCTCGACGAGCCCATGGCCGCGCTGGACGTGACCCAACGGTCCACGGTGCGCCGACTGCTCCGTGACCACGTCGCCGAGTCGGGCGCCTCGTGCGTCCTCGTCACCCACGACCCGCTCGACGCCGCGGCACTGTCCGACACCATCGTCATCGTGGACGCGGGTCGGGCCATCCAGCGGGGCACGCCGGCCGACGTGGCCCGGCGGCCGGCGTCACCGTGGGTGGCACGGCTGATGGGGGTCAACCACCTGCGGGGACGGGTACGCGGTCCGCGGTTCGACCTGGGCGCCGGGCTGGCGTTCCCCTGCACGGGGGTGCCGGAGGGCGAGCGGTGGGCGGTACTCGCCGCTCGAGCGGTGTCGGTGACCTCCGACGGGGCCGACGAGGGGTTGGCTGACGGGCCGGCCGACGGGCCGGTCGTCGGCTGGTCGACCCGGGTCGTGAGCGTCCAGCCGACCGGCGACCGGGTCCTCCTCGGACTGGAGTACCCGCCGGGACTGTCGGCTGACGTGCCCCCGGACCGCCCGGACGGGGGTCGATGGACCGAGGGGATGGCGGTGTGGGCGTCGATCGACCCGTCCGATCTCGACCTCTATGCGCCTCGGTCCGTGTAACGGATCCGGGTTCCGGCTGACTGGGCAGCATGGGGACCATCCGGAGGTGCGCGTCCGTCCTGCTCGTCGCCGTGTCGGGCGCGGGTGTCTCCATCCCGGGGGTGGCCGGGGACGCTGCCGCGTCAGGCACCGTGTCGCCGTGGCCGATGGCGCTGCACGACGCCGCCCATACGTCGACCTCCTCCGCCGTCGGGCCCCGGACGGGCACGATCCTCTGGAAGCGGGATCTGGGGGGCAACGTCACGCCGAGCCCGGTGATCGGGAGCGACGGCACCATCTACCTGGCGTCGAACGCCGGGATCCTCCATGCACTGGACCCGACGACCGGGGCGGATCGATGGACGTTCGACGGCGGTGGTCCGTTCGGTGGTGAGACCGATCTGTCGACCAGCCCGCTGATCCTGGCATCCGGGTCGGTCCTGTGGCCCGGACCCGACCACGTCCTCTACGAGCTCTCGCCGTCCGGCGAGCGCGTCTGGTCCCACACGTTCAGCGGCAACCTGCTGTCGCCGGTCCGGAAGGGGTCGACGGTGTACGTGGTGTCGATGTCCGGAACCGTGTCGGCGGTGCGGGTCGGCGGTCCCGTTCCCGAGATCGCCTGGACGATCAGCCTGGGCCGGCGCTCGTTCGGCGCCCCGGTCATCGGGCACGACGGCCTGGTCGTCACCACGGTCGACCGGTCGGTGGTGGCGGTGGCCGACCACGGCGCGCACGGCACGGTCGCCTGGCGCCATGCCCTCGACGCCGCCATCGAGGTATCACCGTCGCTCGATTCCCGGGGTGACGTGTTGGTCACCACCAACGCCGGCTCCGTCTTCGACTTCTCGCCGTCGGGACGCCGACTCTGGCACGAACGGGTGGGAGCGGAGTCGTACTCCTCCTCGTCGGTCACGGCCGGCAACCTCCTCTACTTCGGGGACAACCGGGGTGAGCTCCATGTCCTGCAGGCCTCGACCGGCCACCAGGTCGCGCAGCACCGCCTGGGCACGCGTGGGCTGTGGGGCGCCCAGGCGTTCGACCGCGACGGTGACGTCTACGCCGGGACGCAGAGCGGCGCCATCGTCGGGCTGGGTGCCAGCGGACACCAGTTGTTCCGTGTCCAGGCCACTGGACCCATCGACTCGTATCCGGCGATCACCGGGAACGGGGTCCTGATCGTCGGGGACCAGTCGGGACGGGTCTACGCCATCGGGTGAGCCTGCAGCCCCCGTCGGCCCCGTCGGGGCAGCTGGCGCTGCTACCCGTCGGTCGCGGGCGCGTCGTCCGCCGTCCGGTCGATGGCGACCTCGTCGCCGACCCGCACCGTGCCGGGCTCGGCCACGGCGGCGTAGGCCCCCACGCACGACCAGGTCCCGAGTCCGGGGATCTCCAGCCGGTTGAGGCTGCTGACCGCCCGCAGGATCTCGTTGTCGCGGGGCAGGTCACCCTGGGCGAGCGTCGTCATGATGCAACGCATCGTCGGCAGCAGGACCGTCGTCTGCAGGGCGGTCCCGAACCGGACCGTGGCCCCCGACCACGTGTTCTCGGCGAAGGGCGGATCGGACGACTCGACCACGATGTTCGGCCGGTACCGTTGGACCGCGAAGCGGCTGGACGGGCGCGCCTCGGTGAGGTGTCGGAGCGTGCCGGCGTTGACGACGTGGAGCGCGGCGACGTCGAAGAAGGTCCCCGGGGGCGAGGCCAGCGCGAGGGAGAGCTCGGTGAGCCTCCCTTCGGGCTCCGGCTCGTCGACCGACACCTGCTGGAGGTAGTCGTCAGGGATGACACCGTCGATGTCCGGCCACACCGCCCGGTAGGCGTTGCCATCGGGGGCCACCGTCGTCAGCCGGACCGGGTGCCCGAGCAGATCCGAGAGCCGCCGATCGACCTCCGGATCGCCGCTGCCCGTCACCCCGCCGTCCGGCAGTCGGATGGTGATCGTCGGCAAGGTCCCACCGGCGACCGGAGGGGTGTCGTAGCGGGCCGTGCACTGCAGGAGGCCGCCCCACAGCCGAGGGTGCTTGGCGCTCCCGACCCTGCCCGTGTCGGCGTCGACCACGGCGTAGCCCCTGTCGCCGACGAGCCCCGCCGAGGTGACCTCCGATGCGTCGACGCGCTCGCCCTGCATGGACTTCACCGGAAAGCGCCAGAGCTCCTGCACGGCCGCCGTCTGGCCCTCACCCATGGTCACCGCCTTCGCCCCGTCCTGATGGGTCACCCACCCCGTCAGTCGAACTGTAACCCTGGTCGATCGCCGGCGTCGGGCTGGGAGGAGCAGGCGGACGGCCATCGCGAAGATGTCCGGCCTCCCGCGGGTGCCCCGGTGACCGATGTGGCCACCAGTCCTCAGTGGTGGCCGAGCTGAGGGCACATACGGCGATCGGTGTACGGCCGGATCGTCACTTCACCGGTGCTTCCCAGCTGAAGACGTAGTTGCCGGTGGACGTCTCCCGGTGGTCACCGAGTTGGAGGACTTGGAACTGGGGGCTGTCTGCTCCGATCGGGGGGTAGTGGATACCGAGCGGTCCCGACGGCTGGAATCCGAACCGTCCGTGGAAGCGGGGATCGCCGAGGACCACGACCAGTGGACACCCCTGTCGGTCCAGCCGGCGGAGGAGGTCGGTCATGAGGGCGGTGCCGATGCCCTCTCCCTGACGGTCCGGCCGGACCGCCAGCGGGGCGAGGCCGGGCACGGTGCTTCCGTCGAGCCTTCCGGGCGATGCCAGCCCATGTCCGACGATCTCGTCGCCGGACACGGCGACCAGGTCGCCGGCCGCAACCGGGCGAGCGAGGGACCAGACGGCTTCGACGATCTCGACCTCCTCCCTACCGTCGCCGAACCCGCCCGAGAACGCCTCGCGGACGGTGCGGAGCACGTGGGCCTGATCGTCCCCGGTCGTGGGGCGCACCGACACGTCGCTCGGCATCCGGCGATTCTGCACCGGGCGCCCCCCTCGATCAATGCCCTCCCGGGTCGGGGCCCGCGCGCAGACGCTGTCGGCGACCGGCGAGGTGGGGCTGATGGGAGTGGGGCCCCTCACCTGGCGACCCGGTGCCTCGTGGAGTCAGTAGTCGCCTTTGATCACGAAGTACGAACCTCGGATCGTCCCGGCCAGTTTCGACTTCTGGCGTGCGAACTTGAACGAGTCCAACTCTGCGGGGATGTCCATGCCCTCGGACAGCTTGAACCCGACCGCCCGCTTCGGAGTCGGTCCGTCGAGGGTGTACAGGACATTGATCGA
>Ga0182030_10004879_pt1 | contig 28646 bp, 18 predicted proteins | sample 812S3MmetaG_FD_121299 | JGI IMG/M metagenome (GOLD analysis project Ga0182030, IMG submission 121299) | Permafrost microbial communities from Stordalen Mire, Sweden - 812S3M metaG (Illumina Assembly) | ecosystem: Environmental > Terrestrial > Soil > Wetlands > Permafrost | place: Sweden...
CGGGCAGACGGACCCAGTCGGCGGCGCGCGCCAGCGGCGGTTCGCCGGAGGCGGTGGGCTTGAAATCGGTAAGCTGCGGCGGGAGCAGCGGAAGCGCCGATTCCGGCAGCGCCTCGTGGTAAAGCGCCCCGTCCGCTCCGCGTTTCCAGATTATCGGGAACGGCTCACCCCAATAACGCTGCCTGCTGAAAAGCCAGTCGCGCAATTTGTAGTTGACGTTCCGGCGGCCCAATTTCTTTTCCTCAAGCCACGCGATGATCTTCTTTTTTGCTTCGGCGGTGGGCGAACAAGTCAGGAAACCGGAATTGACGCTGACGCCGTCGCCAACAAACCCGAGGGATTCCCGGCCTTCGGGCGCTTGCACGACGACATGCACCGGCAGGTTGAATTTTTTCGCAAATTCCAAATCCCGCTCGTCATGCGCCGGAACGGCCATGATTGCGCCCGTCCCATAGCTGGCCAGAACGTAGTCGGCAATCCAGATCGGTATCTTCTCATTATTGACAGGATTGACGGCGTAAGCCCCTGTGAAAACCCCCGTCTTATCCTTCGAAAGCTCGGCGCGTTCGAGGTCCGATTTGCCGGCGGCCAGCGCTTTGTAATCAGCAACCGCCTGGCGCTGCTCAGGCGTTGTGAGCACCTCCACCATCCTATGCTCCGGCGACAGCACCATATAAGTCGCTCCAAACAACGTGTCTGGCCGCGTCGTGAACACTCGAATTTTCAAATCCGCAATCCCCAAATCCGCAACCCGCAATCCGCAATCCGCAATTTGGAACTCCACTTCCGCCCCTTCGCTCCGCCCGATCCAATTCCGCTGCATCTCCTTGAGCGACTCCGTCCACTGGATATGCTCCAGCCCCTCCAGCAGGCGGCCGGCGTAAGCCGTGATCCGCAGCATCCATTGGCGCATGGGCCGGCGCGTGACGGGAAAGCCGCCCACCTCGCTCTTCCCGTCCACCACCTCCTCATTGGCGAGCACGGTGCCAAGCTGTTCGCACCACCAGACCGGCGCTTCGGTCACGTAAGCCAGCCGGTGATTGTCCTGATGCGCGCGCCGGGCCTCGGGAGCCGGGTTGCCGGGCAAATTGGGCAGCGTTTCGATTGGCTCGGCCTTGTTTGTGGCCGGATTGAACCACGAATTGTAAATCTTCAGGAAAATCCACTGCGTCCACCTGAAATAGCCGGGGTCCGTCGTGTCAATTTCGCGGCTCCAATCGTAGCTGAATCCGAGGGACTTTATCTGCCGCTTGAAAACAGCGATATTCGCCTCGGTCGTCTGCCGCGGATGCCTTCCCGTGCGGATGGCATACTGCTCCGCCGGCAGCCCGAAAGCGTCCCAGCCCATCGGGCGGAGCACATTGAATCCGAGCGCGCGCCGGTAGCGCGCCAGGATGTCCGTGGCCGTGTAGCCTTCGGGATGGCCGACGTGCAACCCGGCCCCGGACGGATAGGGAAACATGTCAAGTATGTAATACTTGGGCGGCAGGCGGTCCGCGCCAACCGGGCCGGCGAGGCCGTGCCTCCTGGCGAAGGGATGTTCCGCCGGGATCGCCTCCAGCGGGTTCCAGGCGCGGAACGTGGATTGCGCGTCCCAAATGCCCTGCCACTTGGCTTCGATCAAATCAAAGGGATACTGTCGTCGCATGGTTCCAGCCCTATTTTTTCCTCTGCGGAATCACGCCTTCCTGAATCAATTGCTGCAAATGCGGGGTGATGACAAACGTGCAATATGCTCCGTCGTTCGTGTGCTGATTATAGTAATCCTGATGATAAGCTTCCGCGGAATAAAACGCCTTCAGGGGGACAACCTCCGTGACAATCGGCGCCTTGAAACGCTTGGCGGCGCTGGCCTTGGAAGCCTCGGCCGCCTTCTTTTGCTCCTCGTTGCTGTAAAGGATAATCGAGCGGTATTGCGTGCCAACGTCGTTCCCCTGCCGATTCAATGTGGTCGGATCGTGCGCTTCCCAGAAAATCTCCAGCACCTTTTCATAGGAGAGGACCGACGGGTCGTACGTGAGCTGGATGACTTCGGCATGGCCGGTCGTGCCGGAGCAGACTTGCTGGTAAGTGGGATTGGGCACCGTGCCGCCGGCGAAGCCGGAAACGACAGACTTGACGCCAGGGATGCGTTGGAACACGGCCTCGGCGCACCAAAAGCAGCCGCCGCCAATGGTGGCTGTTTCCGTCTTCGCGGGCGCTTTGGTTGATTGGATTTGAGCATTCATAACGGCGACCGCGCCACCGAGCAGCGCGGCGGCCAACGCCAGCCAGCGCCCCGGTACGTCCGGCCAAAAAGCAAAACGTTTCATAATCAACTGCGATAAAATGGCCCTTTCCGCCTCAAGTTGCAAATCAAACCTGTGCGATGGAAGTCAGGCCAATGGCACAGGTTGGAGGTGACTTGGTTTATATCTCCTCGCCGATGACCAGATCAATCGGTATGACGCCTATTTCAGATTTGATGAAATTATCTGGGCGGGCATCGGCGACCCTAATTTTCCCCCGATTTTTGTACCATCCGAAATACGATCCCCGGACTTCTGCGAAGCCCAATGACTTCATAAATTCACTAATTTGAGCTTGGGAAGGATGTGGATCGTTGGGATCGGCTGGTCGGTGCCAGGGTTGGGAAATCACAATACACGGGTGTTTTCCGGTTGCAAAAAGTATGAGAGATTTCGCGAGAATGATGCCTTCAAATCGCAGGTCTGAATCAAACTCCCTGTTCATCAATTGAAGTCTGCGAAAATAGAATAATGGCGTGGCGTGTCCCTGGTCTCCCTTTTTAGCGCATGTCACCCCAAATGTCCCGGCATGCGTGCGCTTTACGGCCCGGTTATCGCGGGAACGATAAAAAACCTCATGTTCCGCAGTTGTGCCTTCTTGCCTCTCCAAACCCGAAGTATATGAATCACTTAGAACGGCGTTGTTTTTCGACGCCCACTCGATTAGGCAGGCGGACTGTCTTTCAATTTCCTTCGGATCCGAGCCGAAGCTTTGAAGTGGGTCCGAACTTCTGCCAAGGTAGGCGGCGGCATCCTCAGCGAGGCTTGCATGCGTTGTACTAGCCATAGTGGCGCTGAGGTCGCCTTCCTGTCAGGCTTTGACGGAAACGCGAATTTCCCAAGATTATCAGATTTACCAGTTATGAACGGCGCGTCTTTTAGGATTGTCTCACCCATTTTCTTGCCTCGCGTATTGTTCGTTGCTGCCCATTCAATGGATGGGGCGGATTGGTTGCCGCTCATAATTTTCTCATTTCGGCTACAAAAGGCAGAAAACTTGCCAAAACCCCATCCACTTGCAACGACTTTATTTGCAAAGCAGTCTTCCACTAAACGGACCCCATGTCAAAGGCAATGTTGCACTTTTTGGCTCCCCGCGCACTTTTAGCTTTCAATTTCCGCCCCAATCAGCCACGTTAAACGTGAATGAAAACCTATTTCTCCGCGGGTCTCCTGTTCGCCGCCATTCTCGCCGCAAACGCCGGCCAGGCGGTCATCACCGCCGGGCCTAATGACCTGACGAACAATGCCGGATCAACCGCCAATTTCACCGTTACCGCCACCAACGCAACATCTTACCAATGGACATTTCAAGGGGCCAATATCCCTGGCGCGACAAATCCGCAGTATATCATTCAAGACACAGCCACCAATCAGGCGGGGGTTTATTCGGTGATTGTCGGCGGTTCCACGGGGAGCAACCTCACCAATTCCGCCACCCTGACCGTCTTGCAGGGAACCATCATCAACTTCCAAATCTCCGGTTTTGCCAGCAGTTCCGGCGCGTGGCAAAAGCGGCTGGCAGCGGCCGTTGCACGCACAAAAACCCTCACGGTTTACGGCGACTCCATCACCGCCGGATTCTTTGACACCCAAACCAACGTCAACTGGCCTTACCTCGTCGCCAGCAACAACAACTGGACACTATTCGATCTCGCGATCCCCGGGTCGAAGATCGGGGATGTGAGCACCAACATCGCATTTCAATCACAGACGAATGCCGGAGGCGGCGCGGGCGCGATGGCGATCATGTATGGGATCAATGATTACATTGGCGATACAAGCTTGACGAACACCAACGCTTTTGCCGCCGCGCTGATGGCGGACATCCTCTGGTATGAGCTGGGGACAAACCTGGTGAACTATAGTAATCCCGGGATGGCCTACACCGGGTCATTTGGGAGCAACTTGGAGCATCCTTTCTGCGTGTATGCGGTGGATTCAAACGCCACCGCCGGCACGACCGTCTATGGATCGGCGGTGGCAATTTGCGCGCCAAGTTTGGGCGGCACGGGCATCGGCTGGGCAGTCACCATTGACGGAACTAATTTCGGGAACATCACGCAAACGATTCCGCTATTTAACAGTGATGAAGCGATCTTCTACAACGCTTACTTATACACGAATCTGCCTTTGACCTGGCACACCGTCACGCTGACTTCGCCGCCTGTTCAGTGGGGCGGGACCGCTGCCATCAGCTACATTGCCGGGATTGATTCGGCGCTCCCGACTGCCCCGCTCGTAATCGTCAACAACATCATCCCTCCTGTGGATTTTAGCGTTGGGGGAACCGCTGCCGAACTGGCGTCCTACAACGCGACCGTGCTCAGCGTCTGCCAGCAACTCGACAACGCGGGGCTGCCAGTCATCATGTGCGACGTAAGCTCGGCGTGCGCCGCGATCACCAACCAATACGTGGCGCCTCCACTCCACCCAGGCAACCCCGGCGAAGCCATCATTGCCCAGACCGACCTGGATGCTCTCAACAACCCAACCTACGTCCCTTCCATGTCAAATGTGCTGGTGGAACTCTTCGACCACGACAAACCCGCCACCGTTCAGAACTTCATTCATTACGTCCAGTCCGAGGCGTACAACAATATGTTCTTTGACCGCCTCATACCGGGCTTCGTTTTGCAAGGCGGCGGATGGTTCGCGCAAGACCAGACCAATACCACCCCGCCTCCATCGGTCGCAAATATCTTCGCGACTTATGCACAGAGTTTCCTCGTCAACAACCCTTCTCTGCCGGAGCACGTAAACAGTGAATATTATGTCGGGCCGCAAGTCAGCAACACCAAGGGAACCCTCGCCATGGCCCTTCCGGCAGGCGACGCCGACGGCGCGACGTGCGCCTTCTTCTTCAATCTGGTGGACAACACCAACCTGGATACCACCAACTCCGGCGGCGGCCCTTTCACTGTTTTTGGCCGCGTGTTGAGCGGTGCCAATGTTCTGGATTACTTCAACAACACCAATGAATTCTTCAAGCGATCCTTCACCAACATCGGCACCAACGACATCTTCACCAACGGCATCTTCGACGCTGATTTTTACGACCCTGGTTATGCTTACCTCACCGATCTGCCCGTCAATTTCCATGGCACCAACCAGCCGGCCGACACCAATTTGTTCTTCGTGGAATTCTCATACCCGGATGCCAACGCCCAGCCGGTCATTGACACCAACCTTCCCACGGCGGCGATTTCTTTTCCCGCGCCCGGCGCCCTATTAACCAATGGCGTTCCCGTGACGGCGCAGGGCACGGCACACGATGATGTCGGCTTGGCGATGGTGTACTGCACATTGTCCAGCGGCGGTAACTTTGTCCCGGAAGTTGTCGCAGGCACCGCCAATTGGTCCGTGCCCCTGGGCTTGCTCCCGCCGGGGTCCTACAACCTCCTTGTCACACCCCAGGATGGCGCGGGAAACGAGGGTAGCCTGGTGATACAATCCATGCTGGTCAGCGCCGTGTTCACCAATGGCCTGGGTACCGTCTCCGCTACCAATCTCTCCACCAGCGGTGTCCTCAGCGATGCGGTCGGCGCAAGTCTGGCCGATGGCACAACTTACGCCCTGGGCGCCCACCCTGGCCCTGGCCAGTTCTTCGTCAATTGGACCACCGGGACGAACATCGTCACGGTCAATCCGGAGCTCAACATCTACATGACCAGCAATTTCTTCATTACCGCCAACTTCTCCTCCAACTCCCCCGCCGGCGGCATCGCATTCACCTATCCCTCGTTGGGAGGGTACACAACCAACGGCAATTTCTCCATCCGGGGCCTGCTCACCGGCCTGACCAACACGCCCGTCACGGTCAAATGCCAGCTCTATTCCTACACCAACTTTTCCCCGGTGGGCAAATTGATGGTCACCAACGGTATTACCAACTGGTCATTCCATGTGACCAACCTGCCGCTGGGACATTACCTTGCGGAGGTCAGCGCTCTGGACAACTCGGGTAACACCGTGGTGATCAGCAACGCCTTTACCGCCGGCCTGCCCTTCACCATCCTCACCAACGGCAATGGCAACGGCTCGATCACTGCCAGCTTCTCCACCCAGAAGCTCGTACCGGGCCAGACTTATTACGCTGCGGAGGGTCAATCCTATTGGTTGAAAGCCGCGCCCGCGTCCGGCTCGCTGTTTGAATCCTGGTTCGACGGGTCCATCTACACCAACAACGCGACATACCGTTTCATTATGGTTCCCGGCCTGGCCAGCCCCGCCGCCACCTTCGTTTCCAATGATTTCCCGGTGACTGTCTCCAGCCCGATACTCTTCACCTTCCCCGCGTCGGGCGCGAGGCTCACCACCCAGGACTTCACCCTCAAGGGCACGATCAGCCCGGCTCTCACTAATCCGGTGGTCACCTACCAACTCTTCTACGGCTCCAACTCCGCGACGCCGCCCGCCAACACCACCATCACCCCCGCCGCAACCAGGACTTCCCGCCCAACCTGGTCCATCGAGCTGGCCGGCCTTGCCCCCGGTTACTACGACGTCGCGGCCACAGTTTCTGACACCAATGGGCGGAGCACCATGATCTCGGAAAAATTCCAAGTCCTGGCCCAATTGTCTTTTCAAATAGACCCTCCGGGCAGTGGCAGGCTCTCATCCAATTGGACCAGCCAATATGTCCCGGTTGGCACAACCTGCACCATCACTGCCGAAACCAATGGTGGTTATGTCTTTGCCTATTGGAGCAACAGCGCCTTTACGGACGGATACAACCTCCTCAAATTCAAAGTAGCCACCAATTACTCCATCGCTGCCCATTTCGCCTCCAACTATTACTACAGCGGCGCCGGCACTTACCACGGCCTCTTCTTCCCCTCTGCATCCGAGCAAGCCGTCACCGCCGTCAATTCCGGCTATTACACCTTCATGGTGACGAGCAATGGGGGTGTTAGTCTCAAATTGGGCTTCCCCGCCTTCACCAATGCCGGCTCAGGGAACCTCACCCTCTACACCGACGGCTCGATTCAATTTCAACTCGCTTGGGCCGATCAAGTGACCAACTATGTCAACCTGAACTTGACTAACGGATACCTCGACGGATACGTGGCCAGTCCCAACTTCTACGCCAATCTCCAAGCCTTTCGCGCGGCGCCCAAACTGACCTCCAACAGTGCGGTCATCCCCGGGACCAATGTCTTCACCATTCCTGGCAACCACGGCGCGGCCACCAACAACCAGCCGGGGGGCGACGGTTACGCCTCTTTCACCCTTGGCTCCAGCGGCGCGGCCACCTTGATCGGCCACCTCGCCGACAACACCGCCTTCTCCGAAAGCACCCAGGTCGCCACCAACTATCTCATCACCAACGCCGTCTGGCCTTTTTACGCGCCGATTTACGGCGGCAAGGGCGTCATTCTCGGCTGGCTGACAAACACCTCGCCGTCCAATTACTTCGGACTGTTGGTGTGGAGCAAGCCGCTCAAGACCGGCTCCTGGTACACCAATGGCATTGAGATGCTCATCACCAATGCCTCTTCCGCCTCCTTCGTTCCTCCCGTCAAGGGATCACAGTACCAAATTGCCTTCGGCGGAGCTTCGCTCACCAATGGCTTTACCAACACACTCGCCTTCACCACCAGCGGCGTCTTCACCAATCTCCCCGGCGGCCAGGCCCCGAAGCTGCTTGTTACCTTGAACTCCAAGTCGGGTGCGCTGACCGGCTCCTTCACCCCGCCTTCCGGCAAAGGAACTAACAAAATTTACGGCGCCTTCACAAGCCCGACCGTCGGCGGTTCCGGTTATTTCCTCGACACCAACAGCCAGACCGGCTTCTTCGAAATCAACGAAATTAGGTGACCGGCCAACGCCCCATTCCGCCGATGACCGCATTGCTCATCGCCACGCGCAACGCGCACAAGGTGCGCGAAATCCGGCAGGTCCTTGCCGCCGATTACCTTTACCTCTCGCTCGATGATTTCCCCGGCGCGCCCGCCGTCGTCGAAGACGGCGCAACCTTCGCTGCCAACGCCGCCAAAAAAGTCAATGTCCTAGCCGATTGGCTCGCCACCAACTCCGGCAGGGTCCCGACTTGTCGGGATCGAGCCGAAACTCGATTTTCCGACCTTTACATCCTCGCCGACGATTCCGGCCTCGAAGTGGACGCCCTTGACGGCGCGCCCGGAGTCCACTCCGCCCGTTTCGCCGCGCTCGACGCCGGCCTCCCCGGCAACTCCCCTGACAGCGTCAACAACGCCAAACTCCTCCGCCTCCTCGAAGGCGTTCCTCCCTCCCGTCGCACCGCCCGTTTCCGCTGTGTCCTGGCCCTTCGCGCCCTTTCCCTGCCATCTGCCGAAGTGGCCATTCACCCCGAAGCCGCGCTCAATCCGCAATCCGCAATCCGCAATCCGCAATTCTCCACCCAGGCCGTCCTCCTCGAAGCCACCTGCTCCGGCCTCATCGCCCTCCAGCCGGCCGGCTCCGGCGGTTTTGGCTACGACCCCCTCTTTATTCCCGACGGTTTCACCCGATCCTTCGCGGAACTTGGCGAAGGTGTGAAAAACATCCTCAGCCACCGCGCTCGCGCTCTTGAGAAACTCCGCCAACATCTGGCCGTCCCGGCTGTCTGAGCCGTTCCCGTCCTTGCAGCATTCCTTCTTCCAGCTTGCTGCCTCCAAACCGTTCCGCTACAAAGGGCGCACATGACAACCGACCTTGAAGGGCATTATCCATGGCTGCGCAAGAGGATGTAATTTCGGCCAGCCTCCCGGCCAATGGTGCTGAATCGTCCCAGGCTGCCTTGCGCGACAGGTTCCTGGCGCTGGCATTGGTTCTCGCCACTGTCCTTGCCTACCTCCCTGTCTGGCACGCCGGATTCATCTGGGACGACGATGTTTACATCATTAACAACCCATTGCTCACCGCGTCTGATGGCCTGTGGCGCATTTGGTTTTCCCTCGATTCCCCTTCCCAATACTTTCCACTGACCTACACCACGTTTTACCTGGAACATGCTCTCTGGGGCTTTAATCCTATCGGTTACCATGTCATCAACATCCTCCTTCATGCCGCCAACGCCCTGCTGGTGTGGCAGCTTCTGGCGCGGCTGCGCCTGCCGGGAGCGTGGCTCGCAGCGGCGCTTTTTGCGCTGCATCCGGTGCAGGTGGAATCGGTCGCGTGGATAACGGAGCGCAAGAACGTTCTGATGGGCCTGTTCTTTCTGCTCTCGCTGCTGGCGTGGACGAAGTTCCTTGATCCATCCGCCAAACAACCCTGGCGCTCCTACAGGCTGGCCCTGGTGTTTTACGCGCTGGCGCTTGCGGCCAAGACAACGGCCTGCACTTTGCCGGCCGCGTTGTTGTTGATCTTGTGGCTCAAGAAGATGCCCATTGACCGGCGGCGTCTGGCGCAGGTTGCCCCGTTTGTGGTGTTGGGGGTCCTCATGGGATTGGTGACGATCTGGTGGGAGCGTTACCATCAAGGCACACAGGGGGCGCTTTTCTCCTTTGGTCTGGCGGAGCGGGTGCTGATTGCCAGCCACGCGCTCTGGTTCTATGCCGGCAAACTGCTCTGGCCGGCCAATCTCACTTTCAGTTATCCGCGTTGGACCATCTCAGCGTCTGATCCGCTGGCCTATGGGTGGTTGCTGGCGTCGGCGGCTCTGGGATGGGTGATTTGGCGGGCGCGCCGGTGGACGGGACGGGGGGTGGAAGTGGCGGCGGTGTTCTTTGCGGCGACTTTGTGTCCCATGCTGGGATTCGTCATGCTTTATACTTTTGTTTACTCCTTCGTGGCGGATCATTACCAATACATGGCCTGCCTCGGTCCGCTGGCTCTGGCGGCGGCGGTTTTAACGATGGCTTTGGATCGGGTGGCAGGTCATGTCGCCTTCTTGAAGCCGCTGCTTTGCGCCGCGCTGCTGCTCGTCCTCGGCGCGTTGACGTTTCATCAATGCGGCATGTATGCCGATGCTGAAACCCTCTGGCGCGCGACCCTCGACCGCAATCCCTCCTCCTCGATGGCTGGAAACAACTTGGGCGCTGTTCTGTTCAAGAAAGGAAACGCCACCGAAGCCATCGCGCAATTCCAAAGAACGCTGCAAATCAAACCGGACAATGCAGAGTCTTGGTTCAACCTGGGCACGATTTCTCTTCTCCAGGGCCATCTGGAGGAAGCCATCGCGCAATTACGAAAAGCCGTGGAACTCAAGTCCTATTATCCGCAGGCCCGCATCTCCCTTGGCAAGGCCCTCTTCAAGGCCGGCGGGCGGGAGGAAGCCCTCGCGCAATTTCACGAGGCCGTGCAAAGCAGTCCGCGTGATGCCGATGCCCGGTACAACTTGGGTGCTGTTCTACTTACGATGCAACAAAACGACGCGGCCATCATCCAATTCCGGGAGGCCCTTAAGATCCAGCCCAATTTCGCGGAAGCCTGCAACAACCTCGGCATTGCGCTTTTCACCAAAGGAGACCGCCAGGAAGCCATCGCCCAATTCCGTGAAGCACTTAAAATCAAGCCCGGCTATGGCGAGGCCCGCAACAACCTGGCCAAGGCCCTCGCCCAGTCCGGCGGCTTGGACCAATCCCCACATTAGCACGGCTTGGGAGGGCAGCGCTGCTGCGGCGGCTTATTGCGCAGGCAGGGTGATGGTGAAAGTGGTCCCGCGGCCCTGACGCGACGTGATCTTCACCTTGCCGCGATGGGTTTCGATGACGCGGCCCACGATGGCCAGGCCCAGTCCGGTCCCGCGCTGTTTGGTGGTGCTCAAGAGGGAGGTGAACGCGCGCCGGCGCTGTTCTTCCGGCATCCCCTGGCCGGTGTCGGCGAACTCAATCAGGATGTGGGTTGGCTTGGAACTGGTGCGCGGCATGTGCAACGTCCGCGTGGAAATGGTCAGCGTGCCCCCGCCGGGCATGGCCTCAATGGCGTTGAGCGTCAGGTTCAGAAACGCCTGGGCCAGTTGCGTCGCGTCGGCCAGTATCAAGGGCAGGCCGGGGGCCAGGCGGCGCACCAGTTCGACGTGCTGGTTGCGCATCTTGTGGCGCGTGAGCAGCCCCAGGTCCTCGAGCAATTGGTTCACGTTGACGGCGCTCAAGTTCGGTTCGGTGCTGTGCGCGAAATCCAGGATTTGCTCCACGATCTTGTTCAGGTGCTCCATGTTTTGCCGCAGGATGGCGTCGTCCTTCACCCGCGGATCGCCCGGCGCGAATTCCAGTTGGAGCGAGTGGTAGAGCATCTTCATCACGGTCAGCGGATTGCGGATTTCGTGGGCTACTTCCGCCGCCAGCAGGCCGAGGGCCGAGAATTTTTCGTTCTGGCGCAACTGCTCCTCGACGTCCACGACGCGCTCGTAGAGGCGCGCCTTTTCCATGGCGATGGCCGACAATTCCGCCAGCGCCTGCAAGATGTGGATTTCCTCGTTGGAGAAACTCCGTTGCGCCCCGGTGTAAACGTTGAGCGTGCCAATAGCCTGCCCACCAAATACCAGCGGCGCGCTCAACAGCGAGACCAGCCCTTCCCGGCGCGCGATGTCCGAGTTCTGGTAAAGGGCCGAATTCTGCACGTTCTCCAGTTGCATCGGCTTCTTGCGCCGGAAGACGATCCCGAGAAAACTGTCGTCCAGGCTCAACCGCGGCTTGTTCAAGTAAGCCTCGCTCGCGCCGTGGCTGGCGCGCAATTCCAGGCTCTCCCCGCTTTCATCCAGCATCATGATCGAAGCCATCTTCGCTTCCATCAACGCGCACGCTTCGCGCGTGATCACCGGCAGCGCCTCGTTCAAGTTCAGCGTGGAATTGATGGTGCGGCTGACGCTGACGAGCGTTTCCAGCAGCCGCGCCTTGAGGCGGGATTGCTCGAAGAGCCAGGTATTGTGGATCACCCGCGCCGCCTGCGCCGAGAGCGCCTCGAGGAGTTCCTGGTCCGCCTCGCTGAACGCGTCCGTCCGGTCGGCGTCCACATTGAGCACGCCGCGCACTTCGCCCAGGACCTCCAGCGGCACTGCCAGTTCCGAGCGCACTTCCCGCCGCAACAATATGTAGCGCGGGTCGCGCTGCACGTCGCCTATGCGCAGGGGCTTGCCGTGCCGCGCCACCCAGCCGGTGATGCCCTGCCCGACGCGGAGCCGCACCTCGGCGGCGTCGGGCGGCAGGCCGGTGGAAGCCTCGATTTCCAGCAGGCTGTTGTTCGGGTTGATCATCACCACCGAGCCGCTCGACGCGCGCATCAGGCGCACCGCCTCCTGCAAGATCAGCCGCAGCGCGTGGGACGGGTCCAGCGTCGAATGGATGACGTTGCTGACCTGATAAAGCAACTGGAGCCGTTCGTGGGCCGATTTTAATTTCTTCAACTCGTCCGTCATGGCGATGAACTTAAAATTTGCGATTTCCTCAAAAGAGCATTGACGCCATAGAAAATATATAATATCCTGATTGGGCCAGCGAAAATATAATTTAAAGGTACCGCCCCGATGACAAAAGCTCATCGGAGCTTTCTCTTACAAGAGTAGTCGGGGCGGTCAATTTTCACTGCGATTTGAACATTCATCTTTCGAAAATCTCAAACTCGCTCTTCACAGCTTTCGCGATTTTGGAGTACGACCTGTAATCACCCCGGTCAAATTTCGGGTAAATCGCCCAATTGCAATAATCCGCAATTTGAAGGTCAAGGCAGGATTTCGATTCGTGATGGAGAAGCCGGTATTTTGCGGTGATTGGCAGCATTTCCGCCAAGACTTCCTTTATGGCCTTTTGCATGGCGTTTTTGAGCCTTTGAATTGGCATGGAATCTGTGAAAACAAGCACTTCCTTGTAATTAGAAAGTTCGAATTTGGACAGGACGAACCTCAACAAATAACCGGCCATTTTCGAGTATAACTTTACCGGCTCCTGCCACGCTGGCGCGGCCTTGCGTTTGTCAGCAATCACGGAATCAATTCTTATCCCATCCAGATGTCTTTCGATGATATCAAATACCTTGTCCCGAACCGCCTGTTTATCTTCTGTGGCATGAAAGCTCTCGATATGCACGCCTTGTTCAATGAGGTCGTATTTAAGTTCTGCTAATGCTTTATATGCTTCAAACGGCCTTTCTTTTGTCAGACAAGTGACTATGAAAAACTTCGTTCCGATCGGCGAAAAATCAAAATTTCCACCCTCATCCAAGAATATGTAAAGGTACTTGTCCATTTCTCCGGCATCCTCATCTCACCTGCGAGATCAGCGTCAGCCCGGTGAGGCCGAACACCAGGTTCGGCAGCCACGCCGCCAGCAACGGCGGCACCCAGCCGCCCACACCCAAACCCAGGCTGATCTTCTGCATGATAAAATAGCCGAAACAAATAAAAACGCTGCCCGCAACACCGGCAAACACATTGTGCCGCCCGCTCCGCGCCCCGAACGGCAGCGCAATCAACACCACCGCCAGGCAGGTGAACGGCTCCGCCAGCCGGCATTGGAATTGCGTCATCAGGTTGGCCCGCTGCTCCCGGTCCTGCCTCGGATGCAACCGGAAATACTGCAGAATTTCCCACATCGAAAGCACCGACTTCTTCGCTGCCTGCTCGCGGGTCACCGACTTTGCCTTGACTTCGATGTTGATCCAGGCCGGCGTTTCCGAAAGCGTCAGCGTCAAAACCGGGCGCACCGTTTCGCCGCCGGGCATCGGACGGGGGTTCGCCGCCGACGGCGCCGGCGTCAGCCACTCCTTGACATCGGAAAAAACCCACCGTCCGTTTGCGTAGATTCCATGGGCCGCGTAAATCACCCGCGCCGAGCCGTCCGGCTGCGCCCAATCAATGCTCGGGCGTATCATCTCTCCGGTGACGATGTTGTAGCGGTCAATGAACCAATTCCGGCCCTCCGCCTCGTTGCGAAAATCCAGTTTGGCAGTCCATTCGCGGCTCTCCCGGTTCGGATCGTGCCGCTGCTTGATTGCCCTGGCCCGGTCGGCCGATGGCGGCACGAGGATCTCGTTCATCGCCAGCACCACCAGCCCGAGCAACAGCCCCACCCCGAAATACGGCAGCGACATCCGCCACAAACTCACTCCCGCCGCGCGCATCGCCGTCAGTTCCTGCCAGCGGCTCAGATTGGTCAGCGAGTAAAGCAGCGCCAGGAGCAGCGACACGGGAATGATCGGCATGACCAGAAGTTCCGGCAGCGTCGCCACATAATAATCCGCGATGTCCCCCGGCGTGAGTTGCTTGTCAAGAAACTCCTTGATGCCAAAGATCAGATCGAACGCGACATAAATGATCAGGAACCCGCCCAGGCAATACGCCAGCGGCACGAGCAATTCCCGCAACAAATATCGGTCCAACAATCGCATCCGGCCATTTTCCGCCGTGGACAGCCGCTTTGCGAGACTTTTAGCGTTGATAAATCGGCAGTATTTGATAAGCCGGGGTCAGCGACAGCACCGCGAACGCCGTCGTGCAGACATCCCCGAACTGGGCCATGTTCGACTCCGCGCGCCACGACCCATTCCCGCTCTGGCAGTTCAACAGCACTGTCACCAGCGGCGGATATATTTTCTCCCAGTAAGGCCCGCCCAGTTGCGCCGCCGCCTGACTGCAATAAAACGTGCTGTAGATGAACTTGTCATATCTCCCCATCACTTCACCGGGCCGCTTAAAAGGATGCGCCACCAGCCAGTCTCCGGCCGAGCGGGCCATCGGCGTTTCGTGTTGTCCGCCCATGGACAGCGTCACAACCCCCGCGCCCGTCATGCCGGGGCCGCCGCCGTAGTCCGGCCCGGGCAGCGCGTAATAGAACTGCCCGGTCTCCGGGTCCCAACACCGCTTTACGAACGCCATCGCTTCCTCTATCGGCTGGGCCGGCACATCGAACTGCGCGTTCTTCGCCGAGCGCAAAAACATGATCTGCCATGCGGTAACTGACATGTCCGAATCCGACCCCGTGCTAATCCGCAAATAACGCCACCCACCCTTGTCATCGGGCACTTTGATGCGGTTCTGCAATTCGAGCGTGAACACCAGCGCCTTTTGGATGGCCAGCTTCACCTGCTCCGCCCGCTGCCCGGTGACCTGCCCATACACCTCCCCCAGCATCAGCCCCGAAATCCCATGATTGTACACCGCCGTGTGCGAAGCCTCGCGCTGGACATAGGACGCCTGGGGAACTTCGTACGAAAACAGTCCATCCGCCATCTGGCACGACACCACAAAATCAATCGCCCGGTTGAGCCGCTCCCCATACGGCCCCACTCCCGGCTGATGTCCCCGCGACAAATACGCCAGCACGCACAAACTCGTCACCGCCGGTTGCCCGGACGGATACGTGGGAAACGACCCATCCGCCGCCTGATTCGTCGCCATCCAGGCCAGCGCCCGATCCACCGAACCCTCCATCCGACCCCATTGGGCCTGCGACAGCACGCGGGGCAGCGTCAGATGCGCGGCCGCGACGGCCTCGTTCGTGGATTGCGCCGGTGTGGCGGCCAGCGCCGCGCCGCCGCAAAGAAAGACCAGCAATATGAGAATCACACCCATCTTCCCCATTCTCTGCCCGATTTCCCCCCGCCAGTCAAGCGCAAACCGCCGAAAAGATGACATGGATTACACGGATTTTTTGAACAGAAGGGAACGAAGAGAACAAAGTTCCGATTCCGAATCGGGATTCTTCGTTGCCTTCGTTTGCTTCTGTTGCAATTGCCATCCCGAAGGGCGCATCTTGCAACTACCACCACGCGCTTTGCGCCCCCGCGCGGCATCTCCTCCCTCTCCTCCACATACTTGTGGAGGAGAGGGCCGGGGAGAGGAGGCTCTAATGGTGGTCGTGTCAAGATGCGCCCCATCCCGAAGGCGGCGCGGAAAAAGAATTCTTAATCCGTGAAATCCGTGGTAGCATTCCTTTGTTCGCGGCTTGCCGCGCGGGGTCGTTTTGCGGTGTTTGGAAAAGCGAGAGGGGGGCTTCATGGGCAAATCGTGTGGTTTATCTCGTTTCGCCCGGCTGAAAGCATCCCGGCGCAAGGCAGGCGCACACGATTCCGGGCAGGGCCGCTCTAAAGTATGGAGTGCGGCGGCTTGCCGCCGCTTTTCCACGAGGAGCTTGCTCCGCTTGAGGAGGCGTTCCGCATCCAACAGCGGGAGCAAGCTCCAGCACTCCATACTTTAGATCGCCCCTGGATTTCGGGAGATTTGACGGCATTGCGCTTGACCTGCGCGCTCCAGTCAAGCAGCATAAGCCCATGCCACCACGGCACCGAATCGAATGGGACCGGCCGTTTTGGTGCTTTGGCCTTTGGCACAAATGACGATGATACGCAATTTGATCCGCATTGGACTTGGAATGTTGGCGATTGCCGTGTTGCTGGCGTCCATTCACCGGACGATTCGTGTTCCGATGAAGGACGGTGGCCAGGTGAGTTTTGTGCAACCGTCGCTGATCGGGAAGTTTTTTTGTTCGAACTGCACGATAACGTTCAGTCCCAGGGAGGGCAAAACCAATAGCGTGGAACTGGCAGAGGATGAATTTCACGGTCCGGCGATGGTGCTCGCTTCAACGAATACTAATGTCTTTTATTGCATTTACGATCATGACACGGACTGGCTGCTGATTAGAATTGATTTGAGCCGGAAATTTGAGCCACTGCCGCCAAAGTCTCCCCTCAAAGGCGGTTTGCGTCGCGCCGCGTGCAAGGTGGAGAGGGTTCGGAGCTATGAGAGCAACGATTGGTATTTCGTCGCCAATGCACTGGATAAGATGCCTTCAAAACAATTTAAGGACCAGTCGGTTGGGCTGGACTTGTTGGTCTATCGGCTGCGCAATAGCAAGGGATTTTTTGCGAAGGAAATTCGCGGTGAATTTAGTACGGACTCGAGATATGAGGACGATAATCGTGATCCCGTTATCATAGACTATTGGAGTGCGGATCCAGCAAAATCCCCTTGAACAGTGGGTTGAATCGGCGCGGAGCGCCGACGTTACAAGGGGAAATTCCTCCCCCGGCCCTCCACGAGTGTGGGGAGGGGAGGGAGAAGCCGCAGGAGTTCGTCCATCATGAGCCAGCCATGGCCGTTCTGCGCTGGAGGTTTCGGGCTTGCGGGGATGGGGCGAAATGAGGGAACATGAGGGCGAAGTCGCATGAATGAACTTTTCCAGATCCGGCGTTCTACGCGGTTCGCCGCAGCCTCGCTGCTGTTGGCGCTGGCGCTGACGGGCGCGGCTTCGCCGCTCCAGGCCCAAACGAATTGGCAGGATGCGTTCGCCAAGATGCCGCTGACCAACCGCGTGTCCGAACTCAATCGCTCCAATTGCGTTGCCGTCATGCTCGGCGCCTTTCGCCGCAATCCGGCGGTCAAGGGATTGATTTTCATGCCGGGGGCCACGGATGAGTTTTATTTCTTCCGGCGCGCCCGCGCCACGCTGACGAACAGCGCGCCGACGCTGCTGGACGCAGTGGCCGCCCTGACCAATCAAACCGCCATCCGCGCCACGGTGCTACCGCCCTTTCTGCTGCTGCACACCCTCGAAGACCCGCTGGAGCCGATCGAGGTGGTGGAGAACCAAAAGGCCGCCGACGCGATCCGGCGGCACAGTTTCGCCAAGGTGGCGCTCTACAACGACCGCGACTGGGATTACGTGGCGCATCTGCTGGGCTTTTACCTGAACACCACGATGATTCCACAGGCAAAGTCTTATAAATCCAATCATTTCTTCCGCAACAGTTTCGCCGCGTTCGATCTGAACGGCTGGGAGGCCCTCGAAGCGACGGCGCTGGCGGGCAAAACCAAGTTCACAGTCAAGAAGAACAGCATCGTCTTTGAGGGCGACCCGCGCGAGTTGGCGGCGCCGTCAGCGGGTGGTCCGTCCCTCCTCCCGCCCTGATTCCCGCACCCGTGTAACGGCATGTAACGGGTATGTAACGGGTCGAAGAGCGTCGTTTCTCATAGGTAATGTAACGGTGTAACGGGTGTGCCACCGGTTTCCCCCCGGCGCAAGGCCGGCAGACGCCGTTGGCACGTTCGCCACCCCCTTGCCGCACCCATGTAACGGCATGTAACGGGTATGTAACGGGTCGAAGAGCGCCGTTTCTCATAGGTAATGTAACGGTGTAACGGGTGTAACGCCGGTTTCCCCCCGGCGCATTGGAGCATCGAAGGCCAGGATGGTTTGGGGTTTGGAGTTTGGGGTTTAAGCCCCCCGGCACATTGGAGCATTAGAGGCCGGGATGGCCAGCCGCCTGCCTCCCCGGTGGAGTTTTTTGTCCTGCACCCCCATTCCAATCTCAATTCGGAAATCATTGCGCTCGCGCGGTGTTTGGTGTTTAGTTGCAGGACAAATCTATGACTGATCCCCGTTACAAAAAGCTGGCTGATCTCCTGGTGTCCTATTCCACCACCCTCGCCAAGGGCGACCGCATCCTGCTGGAGATGAGCGATGTGCCTGATGAGTTTTCCATCGAATTGATGCGCGCCGTCCGGCGCCGGGGCGCGATCCCGCTCATCGAGGTGCGGCACTCGCGCATCAGCCGGGAGGTGATGCTCGAAACCACCGAGCCGCACGCGCGATTCGTGCGCGACGTCGAATTGTCGCGCATGAAGCGCATGCAGGCCTTCATCGCCGTCCGCGGCGCGGACAACTCCAGCGAAAGCTCGGATGTACCCGCCGGCTTGATGAAACTTTATTCCAAAACCACCCGGCCCGTGCAGGAATACCGCGTCAAAAGCACCCGCTGGTGCGTCCTGCGCTGGCCCTCGCCCAGCATGGCCCAGGCCGCCAACATGAGCACCGAGGCATTCGAGAATTTCTACTTCGATGTCTGCACCATGGATTATCCCAAAATGGCCCGCGCCATGATCCCGCTCCAGAAGCTGATGAACAAGACCGACCGCGTTCATCTCAAGTCCCCGGGGACCGATCTCCAGTTCAGCATCAAGGGCATCGGCGCGCTCCTGGCCGACGGCAAGCGCAACATCCCCGACGGGGAAGTTTTCAGTTGCCCCGTTAAAAACTCAGTCCAGGGCTGCATCCAGTACAACACCCCCACCATTTATTCCGGCACCAAGTTCGAGAATGTCCGCCTGGAATTCAAGGATGGCAAGATCATCAAGGCCACCTCGAACAACAACCAGCGCCTGAACGAGATTTTGGACACCGACGCCGGCGCGCGTTACATCGGCGAGTTTTCGCTTGGGTTCAATCCCTACATCCTCAACCCCATGTGCGACATATTGTTCGACGAGAAAATCGCCGGGTCGCTCCATTTCACACCCGGCCAGGCCTACGAGGATGCAGACAACGGCAACCATTCGGCGGTGCATTGGGACATGGTGCTCATCCAACGCCCCGAGTGGGGCGGGGGCGAAGTATGGTTCGACGGCCGGCTCATCCGCAAGGATGGCATGTTCCTCCCCTGCGAATTGCAACCGCTCAATCCAAATAACCTGAAGTGACAAAATCCTTGACACGCCCGCATTCCGCCGTTATTGTCCTAACATTCAGGGAGTTGAGCGTGTCCGAATGATTTTTATGCCGGGCCGACGGATATTGTTTGCGTTCTGTGTGGCCGATGCCGCCCTGCTGCTCTTGTGCGGGTGGCTGGTCCCCAGCCATATAAGCGCCGTGGACTTCGCCGTCCTCCAGCGCGCCGGCGAGAACTCCCCTTCCCTCGCCGATGATGCCCTGGCCCTCGCACAAAAAGGCCGCATGGACGCCGCGCGATGGCTTGTCCAACTGGTGCAAAGCAATCATCTTCCAGGCGCTGCAAAAGTGCTTTCGGCAAGCGCCCGCCCGCCCGTTGCCGCCGCCAACCAGATTCAGGAGCTTCTCAATAGCGGCCCGGTTGCCCCCGGCGAAACCAACGGGTATTCACAACCCTTGACGAAATCGGTCATGCTCCTGGAAAATCGCGACCGGGTTCTGGCCTTCCTGCAAGCCGCGCCATCGCCCGCCGTGCGCGAGCTGATGCGCTGCCGGGACCTGACTAACACCATCCTCCCTCCTTCCTCCTCCGCCTCCGGCCAGACTTTTGATGGGGCGCTGTCGGTTTGCGGCCTGTTGCTCCAGCAGGACCTGCTGGCCGGTGGATTGCGTGACGCTCTTCTGGACCGCGCCGCCGCCGCCAATCGCGGCGAAGACTCCGAACCGCTGGAGCAGATGCTCTTTGACATGATGTCGCTGGGCGAGCGCCTCAACTGGGAACAAATGGTCTGTTTTGTCCGCCACATCGGCGACGCCCAAACGCTGGACCGGCTGGCAGCCGAGGCTCGCAACACCAGCGAGACCAATCTGCCCGTCCTCTATGCCGCCGTGATGCTTTCGGAAAAGCCGGACGCCGTGGCCGCCTATCTCGGCAATTTCAGCCAAACCGGACCGGACGATTTGGGTGCCGCCATCAACTTGGGCGCAGGCGCGGTGGACGAGCTGACCCGCCACAACCAGCGGATTTTCACGTCAGATCTTCGCCAGCGGGCCGCCGCCGCGCCGCTGCTGTCTTACTTTTCTCGAGGCGCCGTCAATTATGCCTTGCGATTTCCGCAAATTGCGGCCATAGTTAAGGAGTTCCTTTATTTGTCAGGAGGCTTTTTGCTCGCCATCGCGCTGAACCTGGCACGAAGCGCGCCTGCGAACGGGGAACCCAGGAGGGGGCGCGGGTTGAACGCGTCCCGCGAGTTGTTATTTGCGCTGGGGTTTTTGGCCGTGGTACTGGTCGTGAGCGAGCCGTTTCTCGTTCAAGCCAGCCAGAAGGTGGATTTTTCCCTTCGGCTGCGTATGCTCTCGATGAGCAGCGTGGCCGCGACCACAATGTCCGGCGCCAAAACGAAACTTATGAACAACCAGGCGGCCACTCTCTTAATCCTTCTGCTGTTCTTTGTCTTGCAGGCCCTCATCTACGTGGCCTGTCTTTCCAAATTGGCGGAAATTCGCGGCCAAAAAGTCCCCGCCCCGCTCCGCCTCAAACTCCTCGAGAACGAGGAGCACCTTTTTGACGCCGGCCTCTATCTCGGCTTTTGCGGCACCATTGTCGCGTTGATCCTTTCGATCATGGGCGTCAGCCAATTCAGCCTGATGTCCGGCTATTCCTCGACCGCGTTCGGCATCATTTTCGTCTCCATTTTCAAGATCTTCCATCTCCGCCCCTATCGCCGCCAACTGCTCATGGAGGGCGCAGGCGCCGGCTCTTGGAGTGAGACGGTCGCGCCCGTTCCGGCTTCCCGCCCCACGCCGTTATGAACCGCAGCATCCTCATTGTCATCTGCGATTTCTTTCTCGTCAGCCTCCTGGCTTTCAGCTCGCAGGACATCAGCAAGCTTTCGCAGACCTCCAGCGGGTCGGCGTCCAAGATGACGGCCACCAGCAACCAGATCACGCCGCGTCAGGACTTGACCAACGCCATGGGCATGGCGCTGGAGCAGGAACGCCGGAATCGCAACGTGCTCGAAGCCGAAGTGGCCAGATTGCAGCAGACCGCCAGCGCGCGGGCGCAGGAAATAACAAATGTCCAGGCCCAGTTGCGGCGGGCTGAGCAGTTGCAGACGCAATTATACGAGCAGGAAACCAACTTGATGACCCAGGTCGCCCTCGCCCAAACCAATGCCGCCGCCTTGTCCGAGCAATTGCGGAATGCCAGGGAAGAAACGGCCCGCACCGATGCCGAGCGCGCCAAGCTCGAAGCCGAAGTCCGCAAGCAATTGGAGCGGGCTGGCGTCCTCGAAGGACAATTGGCCGGACTCCAGGAAAGCAACCAGATTATCCAGGCCGACCGCGTGGCCCTCAACACGCGGCTGCAAGTCACCGAAGCCGCGCGCCAGACCGCCCTGGAAAGGGCGACCGAACTTCAGGGCGAAGTCGTGGCCCAGCACGCGGTCAACGTCAAGCTCGCCGAGAGCGTCAACACCCTTGCCGCCCAATCCACCAACCTCGCCCACGAAATCAGCGCCAACCACGAACTCACCCCCAACGAGGTTTTCGAGCAACTCGCCACCAACCGGGTCATGGCCAGCTTTTACGGCTTGAAGCGCGGCATTTTCGGGACCGATTCCTCCAAGTACAAACAGACCCGCATCCTCCTCGCCGCCGACGGCACCAACCTCTTCGCCGTCTGCCATGTGCAGGACACCCTCCTCTCCCTGTGGAACCCAGCCCTGTGGGAGGACCTCAGCGGCAGCCTGATCCACGAGTCCGCGGTCTTCTCCATTAACTCCATTTCCTTCAACATCCAGGACCCGCGCGTCGTCTTGATTCCGGTTTCGCCCGCCGAAGCCCGCAGCCTGGCCTGCAAACCCTACCGCCTCGCCGAGGACCCCTTCAAGTTCCAGGATGCCGTCGTCGCCGGCACCCAGGACAACTACTACGGAGAATGCAAATTCCAAATGGACACCGAAACCCCCGGCTACCTCAAGATGGACCACAATTCCCTCAAGGGAATTTTCGGCAAATTCAATCCCTCCGGAGGCGACCTGGTCCTGAGCAAGACCGGCGAATTGCTCGGCCTTATGGTCAATAATAATTACTGTCTCGTTTTAAGCTCCCTCAGACCCGGCGCCAGGCTCAAGTTCGGCTGGGAGACAGAAAACCCGGATACCGCGCAAACCTTTTCCGAACTCTACGCTCTGGTCACCAAGATGCCCTTCCGTTTGCAGTAACCCTGTCACACATTTTCGGCTCTTTTAACCAGCGCGCGCGCGCGTTCCACCAGGTCGGCGTCCGCCGACAGGTCGCCAAAACGCAGCCGCGGGACTCCGCTTTGCTGGCGGCCCAGCAATTCGCCCGTGCCGCGCAGTTTCAAGTCCGCTTCCGCAATTTTGAAACCATCCGTAGTCTCAACCATCGTTTTCAGCCGCTCGCCCGCGCCGGCGGTTTTTGCTGCGGCGATCAGGATGCAGCACGATTCCGCCGCGCCCCGCCCGATCCGCCCGCGCAATTGATGCAGTTGCGCCAGCCCAAAGTGGTCCGCGTTTTCGATCACCATCAGCGTCGCGTTCGGCACGTCCACTCCCACCTCCACGACCGAGGTGGCCAGCAGCACCTGCGTATCACCGCCGCGAAACGCCGCCATCACCTGTTCCTTATCCCGGCTCTTGAGCCTGCCGTGCAGGAGCCCCACCTTCCACGGCGCGAAGATTTTTTCCAGTTGATGCCATTCGTGGGCGGCGGCTTTGACCCCGGCGCTGCTGTCGGCGTCTTCCACGCGGGAATAAATCACGTAGGCCTGACGGCCCTGCGCCAGCTTTTCGCGCGCGAACGCCCATACGCGCGGCAGGCTCTCCGCCGCGCGCAAAAAAGTCCTCACCCGCCCGCGGCCCGGCGGCCCTTGCTCGATGACCGATATGTCCAGGTCCCCGTACAACGTCAGCCCCAGTGTGCGCGGAATCGGCGTGGCCGTCATGACCAGCAGATGCGGATAGCGCCCCTTGCGCACCAGTTTCTCCCGCTGCGCCACGCCGAACTTGTGCTGTTCGTCAATAATAACCAGCCCCAGCCGCGCCGGCGCGAACGACGCCTCCAGCAGCGCGTGCGTGCCGATGTAAAGCGTCGGGCGGAAAGGCGGCACGGTCGCCCCGGCAGGACGGCGCTCCTGCGTAGCCGCCGCCGAACCGGCCTTGCCGCCGCCCGTGCGGACTTCCATTGCCACGCCCAGCGGCTCCATCCAGCGTCGGAAATTCTGCGCGTGCTGTTCCTCCAGAACCTCCGTCGGCGCCATCAACGCCGCGTCCGCGCCGCTTTCCAGCGCCATCAGCATTGCGCACGCGGCCACAACCGTTTTGCCGGAGCCGACGTCCCCTTGCAGCAGCCGACGCATCGGGGCCGGCCCGCCCATGTCCCGCCGGATTTCCCGCAAGACTTTCGTTTGCGACGCAGTCAACTCAAACCCCAGCCGCGCCAGAAACGGCTTGATCAAACGATTGTGGTCCCCCGCGCAAGGAAGCGGGCGCGCCCGCGCCTCAAGCGTTTTCCGCCGCGCCAGCAGCGCGCGCTGCAACGCCACGTATTCGTCCAGCGCCAGCCGTTTCACCGCGATTTCCACATCGCTCATTTCCTCCGGAAAATGCAGCATCCGCAGCGCGTCCGCCCGCGAGGGAAGCAGCACCGATTGCGGATTGGGGATTGGAGTTTGGGATTTGGGGTTTGGAGATTGGGGTTTGGCGATTGGTGGTTGAGAATTGGTGCTTTGGGCTTCCGCATCGCCCGTTACCTCTCGAAGTTCTATCCTCTGCGATGTCACTCCAATCTCCGGTTCCGGTTCCGGGACGCCGGGCGCAAATTCGGCCACAATCCGCCACATCAGCGAGCGCAGCCACCGTTGCGGCAGACCTTCCGTCAGCGGATAAACCGGCGCGATCCGGTTCAGGTGAATCAAATTCTCCACGCCGTCCCCCTGCACGACCTCCGTTTCCGGGTGATCCATCGTTCGCGGCCGCAGCGAATTTGGCTTTCCAAAAACCACCACCTCGTCGCCGATGCTGAAATACTTCTCCATGAACGGCTGATTCCACCAGCGGCAGTGCAGCCGCCCCGTTCCATCGTCCAAAATAAATTCATACACCGACCGCTCGCCATGCCGGTAACGATTCAGCCCGGTGGCAACGATCTTCCCGCGCGTCAGCGCCGCCTCCTCCAACTTAAGCGAGGAGATGGGGAGAAAATGCCGCCGGTCCTCATAGCGGCGCGGCCGGTGCAGCAACAAATCCTCCACGCAGCGCAACTCCAGCCGTTCCAACTGCGCGCCGCGTTCAGGCCCAATGCCTCGCAGCTCCCGCAGCGGTGTTTGCAATAAACCGGTTGGACTCGACACGCTGATTTTATAGGCCATTCCCCTCCCCAAATGAAAGACCTTTCCACTCATAACCAATCCCGGCAGGGCCACGCTCCTGCGGAGCCTCCCGCTTGGCAGGGCAACCAAGAAAACCAACCGCGGATTAACGCGGATTCACATTGATGGATCCCATCCGCGTGTATCTGCGTCCATCCGTGGTTCCTCCGCCTTTGCGGCAAAATCTTGCCGGAAATGCGCGATTTCTTCCAATAGCGGTTACACGCTTTTTCCCGGCGAAGTCTGGGAAGAAGCGTGTACTGCAATCCGTCAGAGTCCCCCCTTTCCCCGGAGATCTTGCCACTCCAATAAAAAAGTCTTTCCTAGCCGTCAGATCCGTGAAATCCGCAATTCCCCGGTCCCTCCGCTACAATCGGGCTTGATGCCCCAGCCGACGCAATGTTACTTTCGCCCCATGCGACGCATATGCCTTTGCCTGACGTTCCTCTGCCTCCTGGCCATGACCGCCAGGCCCGTCTTCGCGGCGGACGGAAAAGTCATCAAGGTGCTCCCCCAGTTCCTGGACGCCGGAGGCCGCGCCTCGCTCGACCCCAGTCTGTACGAGCGCGACGCGTACCAGGCCTGGCTGCGCAAACACCCCCTCGAGCGGACGGGCCTGCAACTTGCGGTTCAGTGGAAGGCAAGCCCCGTGGATTGGACCAAAGTGAAATTGCGCGCCGAACTGCGCGGAGTGGTGGGCAACAGCACCACAAACGTCACCTTGGAATTGCCTGTCAAAAAAACCGGCCTCTTCAGCACTTGGACCTATCTCAAATTGGATGGCGACAATTTCCAAAAACTCGGCGAGATGGCCGCTTGGCGCGTTACCTTGTGGGAGGGAGACAAGCTCCTCGCCGAACTGCAATCGTTCCTCTGGTCCGGTGTGGAGAAGGGAAAGTGAGCGGCAGGTTCTCCAAACTCGCTGCCTTTGCCGCGCTCTCCATCGGCCTGGCAGCCTGGGCTGGCGACACCCAACCCAATCCGCAACAAAGTCCGGGCGCACGCAGCGGTGGCGGCGGCCAACAGGCGGGCGTCTATAAATCCGTAATCACTCCTCACTGGTTCGCCGGCGACACCCGGTTTTGGTATCTCAACGCCCTCCGCGCCCAGGCGCGCGAGTTCATTCTCGTGGATGCCGAAAAAGGAGTGCGCCAGCCCGCTTTCGATCACCAGAAACTCGCCGCCGCGCTTTCCAAGGCCGCCGGCCTCCAATACGCCGCCGATCATCTCCCATTCACCGCCATCGAGTTCAGCGATGACGGCAAGTCCGTCCAATTCGACGCCGCCGGCAAGACCTGGCGTTGCGATCTCGATTCCTATCTCCTCGTAGCGGCTCTCGGAAGAGAGCCGCAAACTAAGAACGCCGAAGCACCATCCCAGCCCGCTTCCGATTCCTCCACCAACTCGGCCCCAACCCGCAACTTGCAATCAACCGAGCCTGCCCAAACTCCGCCGAATCCGATCGATCCGTCCGATCCGACCGATCCCGGCAATCCGCAATCCGCAATCCGCAATTCCCCCGCCTCCGCCGCCGCTCCATCCCAGCAGCCAGCGCCGGGCCGCGGACGCCGCGGCGGTGCCCGTGGCGGCCGCTCCCCCGATGGCAAGTGGTCCGCCGCCATCCGCGATCACAACCTCTACCTGCGCGCTTTGCCCGACGGGCCTGAAGAACAGATCACGCACGATGGCGCGGCTGGCAACGCTTACGGCCTTCTCGAATGGTCGCCCGATTCCAGGACCCTCGCCGCCTGGCAAATCATACCCGGCGACCAAAGAGAGGTCTTTCTTATCGAGTCCTCCCCTCCCGGCGGCGGGCGCGCCGTCGAACACTCGCGTCCTTATCCCCAGGCGGGCGACAAGTTCCCCACATATCAATTGAGCCTTTATGACACCGCAAAAAAGGGGCTTATCAAACCCCAAGTGGACCCGTTCGAGCACGAATACGATACCCCCGTCCTCCACTGGAGCCAGGACAACTCCCGCGTGACCTGGCAGCAGGAAGACCGCGGCCATGAGCGCATGAGGCTCATCGAAGCCGGCGCCCAAACCGGCGCAATCCGCAACCTGGTGGACGAGCAGACCGCGACCTTCATCTGGACCGCCCACACCGAAGGCCCCGCCGCCTATGGCTTCCGCATTTTTACATGGCTCCAAAAAACCGCCGAAGTCCTGCACCAGTCGGAAAAAGACGGCTGGCGGCACATCTATCTCATTGACACAAAAAGCGGCGAAACCAAACAAGTCACCAAAGGCCAGTGGATCATCCGCGGCATCACAAGCATTGACGAAGAGAAGCGCCAAATCCGGTTCGCTGCCAGCGGCATGTATCCCGGCCAGGACCCCTATTTCATCCACTACGGCCGCGTCAACTTCGACGGCACCGGCCTGGTCATGCTCACCGAAGGCAACGGCACGCACCGCATCGCGTATTCTCCGGACGGGAAATATATTATTGACACTTACAGCCGCGTGGACATGCCGCCCGTCAACGAACTGCGCCGCGTCGCCGACGGCAAACTGGTCTGCAAACTCGAGGAATCCGACATCTCGGAACTCACGGCCCGCGGCTTCAAGACGCCGGAAGTCTTTTGCGCCAAAGGCCGCGACGGCCAGTCCGACATCTGGGGCATCATCACCCGCCCCGCCGCCTTCGACCCCGCCAAAAAATATCCCGTCCTGGAGGACATTTACAACGGCCCGCAGGATTCCTACGTCCCCAAATCGTTCAGCGCCTCCAGAAGGTATTCGGAGTGGGGACAACTCGGTTTCATCGTCGTCCAGTGCGACGCCATGGGCACGGCAAATCGCTCCAAGGCCTTCCACGATGTCTGCTGGCACAACCTCGGCGACGGCGGTTTCCCCGACCGCATCGCATGGATCAAAGCCGCCTCCGCCCAACATCCCGAAATGGACCTCTCCCGCGTCGGCATTTTCGGCACCTCCGCCGGCGGCCAGAGCGCGGCGGGCGCCGTCATTTTCCATCCCGAATTTTACAAGGCTGCGGTCGCCAATTCCGGTTGCCACGACAACCGCCTCGACAAGGCCTCCTGGAACGAACAGTGGATGGGCTATATGCCGCCCGGCAAAATCTGGACCAAAGACCCCAACAACTGGTACTCCAAATCCTCCAACATTGACAACGCCTCCAAACTCGGCGGCAAACTCCTCCTCATCGTTGGCGAACTGGACGACAACGTCCCGCCCGAATCCACCCTCCGTTTTGTTGACGCCCTCATCAAGGCGGGCAAGGACTTCGATTTCCTCGAAGTCCCCGGCGCGAATCACGGCGCCCCCAGTCCGATCACCCAGCGCCGCACCCAGGATTTCTTCGTCCAAAACCTGCTTGGCCAGGCCCCGCCCAACCGCAACGCCGGCGCCAGGGAAACGCTTCGCCGAGGGAACTGAACCACGGGACCAACAACTGTCATCCAATGATATTCTGAGATACTGACAACAACATGTGCAAAGAAAAAGCTAAAATATGCAAAGCAATTTCAATGGTGTGTCGCGGTGCGAACAAAATTTCACAGTGGGCAAACAAAGTTGCACACTGGGCATTCAAAGTTTCACCGGGCTGGGTGCCCCGCCCTTTGGCCCCTGGGCCTTCCGGGGAGGCGGGAAGGC
>Ga0182030_10004880_pt1 | contig 28631 bp, 21 predicted proteins | sample 812S3MmetaG_FD_121299 | JGI IMG/M metagenome (GOLD analysis project Ga0182030, IMG submission 121299) | Permafrost microbial communities from Stordalen Mire, Sweden - 812S3M metaG (Illumina Assembly) | ecosystem: Environmental > Terrestrial > Soil > Wetlands > Permafrost | place: Sweden...
CCGGCGCTGGCCTCGATGGGCACATCGATGATGGAGTAAATCATGACCTCGTTGCGCAGCGCCTGCTCCCGAGCCTGCGCATACGTCGTGCCCTTCACGGTGTCGCCGCCGTCTGAAAACAGCACCAAAACTTTACGCCCGTCCTTTTTGCCCAGGCGCTCAGAGGCAAGATAGATCGCGTCGTAAAGCGCCGTGCCCCCCTCGCCGCGCATCCTGTCCAGACCGTGGTCGATTTGCGCCACTTTGTTGGTGAAGGGCGTGAGCTCAGAGACAAACGTGTCGAACTCGAGAACGCTCATCTGGTCTTGAGAACGGAGAAGCGCGCGAACGAAGCGTTTGGCCGCTTCCTGCTCGATGCCACGGTCCTTATAGGTGCTGGCGCTGGTGTCGATGGCCAGCGTCAGGTTGAGCGGCAGCTCCGATTGGCGCTCGAAGACAGCGATGTCCTGATGCCGGCCGTCTTCGGCGATAGCGAAGTCGTCCCGCGTGAGTCCGCCCACAAGGGCGCCATTTGCATCCGTCACATTGACGAAGACGTTGACGAGCTTCACATCTACATGCAGCGTTATGCCGCTGTCTTGTGCGGGAACGCAAAGAGCGCTACAGAAGAACAGAACAGGTGCAGCGAGCAAAAACCGATTTGACATTGCGGCTCGGACCCTACGAAGCATCTGTGGCCTCCACGCCAAGCCCCTCAGGGAACGGCTCGCCCGTGGCCCAGAAGGCGCCGTCCGCAAACGTTTCCTTTTTCCAGATGGGCACGGTGGCTTTGAGCGTGTCGATGAGCCAACGGCAAGCGTCAAAGGCCGAGGCCCGATGCGCCGACGCTACGACGATCAGCACACTGGTTTCGCCGACAAAGAGGCGGCCGAGACGGTGGACGATGGCCACATGCCGCACGCCGAAATGCTCCCGCGCTTTTTGCGCAAGTTCGCGCAGTTGGTTCTGCGCCATTTCCTCGTAGGCCTCGTAGTCGAGATAGAGTGTGACACGACCGCGCGAATTGTTGCGCACGATTCCGTCGAAGACGACGACTGCGCCGTCTTCGCCCTGCTTCGCTTCAGCGATCAGTTTGCGGGAATCTATCGGCTCCCGGGTGAGTACAATCTCTGATTCGTCTCGTTCAAGCAATTTCTGCTTGCCCTTTTCGGTAATGTAGAACCAGCGTGTTCGAAATGTCGCAGAGTCGACGGCGGTCAGAGAGCGGAAGGATGGCTCGGAATATTCATACGCCCCTATTTCACGGTCGGCGATGGACTTCATTAGGGCTCGCTCGATCTGCTCGACATCGGGCTTTTCAAGCCAGCTTTTCGTCCAGCCTGTGATTTCGCTGACAACCATCTCGAAGTCTTCATAGTCGTCGGCTACGGCATCCAAAACCATCCAATTCAATTTATGGGATTGTCCGCTCATTCGGCCTCGCCTTCCGCAGAAAGTTCACATGAAACCTCCAGAGGACACAAGGAACCGCCAGAGACCGGTGGCAGAAGACCCACCTCATCGCCCTGGCGCAGGACATGTGTAGCAGATGCGTATTCGGCATTAATGCTGACGGCGATGCCGCGAAGCATTGCATGGGGATAGTTTGTGGAAAGATGCGCCACCAGATCGGAGACGGTCGAGTCTTCGCGCAACAGTACCTCGGTCGCATTTGGACCAAGCGCATCTTTCAACGCACCGAATGCAAGCACGCGCACCTGGATCATAGTCAGAAGCATACCGTCTTTGAGTTAGACGCGGCAGGGTACGAACCGCGGTGTGCTTACCCGAGGGGCCTTAGTTAGAGCCGGTTGAAAAGCTAATCCCAGTCGGCGTGAATGCTCAAAGGATGATCCCTCAGGGCTGAAGCCCATTTAAATTTGTGGCATTTTGGCGTGGCTGAAGCCACGCCCCTTCAAAACTGGATCGGCACAGCAGTTATTAAACCGGTTCTTTGACTTTAGGACAATTTGTAGAGAAAACCGGAAGGGGTGCCCCAAAGGTCGCGCGCACGGTCTTCGTAGAAGACGCTGAACTCGATGCCGGCGATGTCGTAGTCAAACAAAGGAACGCGGTCGAAGGTGTAGTCCCCGCGAAACGAGTACTCGTCGCCGCCGCAGTCGATCATCAGACCGCACTCTGAAGACAGCCGCTCGGGGTGAGTAAGCAGCATGCAGGTGACGGCGAAGACGCCCAGGCCAAATTCATTGCCGGCCATCGCCACGCGAGCGCGCCGCGCCGAGCGGCCGCGGTGGAGCACTCCTGCCTGAGCAGCCAGGACCAGGATGTCCTGCCCCTGCTGCTGGTCGAGGAGCACGTTTTCCGCCAGTTTGGCACGTTCAGACTGGCGCAAAAAGGTCGGGCCAAGCCTGCCCGCGAGCCGGTGACCGAACTTTCTGCGCGTGCCGAGAGCAGCAAGAGCCATCTCGACTGCCTCGTTGTATGTCGGCGCCAGCGCCTGCCAGCGCGGGATAGCAAACCATGCTTCTGCGCTTTCGAGGAGCGGCTTGCGGCTTAATCTCTCCATACAGCTGCCCAGCGAGGGAAACAGCTTGCGCAATTCGGTGACCTGGGCCTCTACGGGACGGACCTGGTACTTGGGAGGATACGTTCGATCGGAGAGCACCTGCTCACCCTTGAACTTATCGCTGACCGTGTGTTGGTGGATGATGCCGACTATGGAATCGATCACTTCGGCCTGCACCTGCTGATTCAGATCGAGGACTACCTGGACACGATTCGTGTCCAACTGGTCAATCGCAATCCGGCAGGCTCGCTGGGCGGCTTCTCCAAGAGATACCAGCAACTGGGCGTTCTGGCATTCCGTGGTGTTTCCCGATAGGTGGAGTGGAGTCATGGATGGTGTAGCCATTTTCACCGCCGATAGGGTCAATGCATTCAAGCTCTGCCGGTTCTATCGGCGGTACCGCGGAATCCTCCAGTGAAACAAGCTCCGGAGAAAGCAGAGATGCTGCGAAATTGCCCGAATCGGACGACGAAGTCTTTCGAAAGGCACAAAAAAGCCGGCAGATTCGCCGGCCTTCTCAGTCGCCTGAAGCGCTAGTTATGCCGCTACGACCGCGCCTGCTCCCGCAATGGGCATGGCCTGAGGATGGGCATTCAGGAGTGGCAATGCTACGGCCAAGACATCTTCGATATGGCTCGCGTAATGGACGTCGACCCCTTCCATCATCTCCGGCGTGAGATCCTCTTCGACGCTCTGGCGATTTTCGGCGGGCAGGATGATGGTTTGCACTCCGGCCCGGCGTGCTGCCAGGAATTTCTCCTTGATGCCGCCAACGGGCAGCACATTGCCGCTTAGCGTGATCTCGCCCGTCATTGCCGTCAGTGGACGTACCGGCGTATCCGTCAAAAGCGACGCCAGCACGGTTGTCATGGTCACGCCGGCCGACGGACCGTCTTTGGGAATGGCTCCCGCCGGCACGTGAATATGGAGGTCGAGGTCCTTATTGAAATCCTCGGCAAGCCCAAGCCGGCCGGAATTCGACCGTACCCAGGTCAGCGCGGCTTGCATGGATTCCTGCATGACTTCGCCAATCTGGCCGGTCATTGTGAACCCGCCCTTGCCTTTCATCTTGTTGGCTTCGATGAACAGAATGTCGCCGCCGGCCGGTGTCCAAGCCAGACCGATAGCCACACCGGGACGCTTGACACGCTCGGCTACTTCGGTCTCGACTCGCACCTGGATACCGCCCAGGAAGTCCTTTAGCACTTCTCGCGTGACGATCAACTTCTCCGTCTTGCCCTCGACGACTCGGCGCGCCTGCTTGCGGCAGACGGTGCCGATGACCTGCTCGAGTTTTCGTACGCCCGCTTCGCGCGTGTAGTGCCGCACAATGTGCCGGATTGCCTCTTCGGGAAACTCGATTTGCTCCGGCGTAATTCCGTTGGCCTTGATCTGGCGCGGAATCAGGTATTGAAAGGCGATGTGAACCTTCTCCTCTTCGCTATAGCCCTGCAGCGGGATGATCTCCATGCGATCAATCAACGGCGGGGGCACGGTATCCAGCATGTTGGCGGTGCAAATGAATAGAACCTTCGAAAGGTCGAAGGGCACGTCGAGATAGTTATCGCGGAACGTATTGTTCTGCTCCGGATCGAGCGTCTCGAGCAACGCTGAAGCTGGATCGCCACGGAAGTCGCGCCCCAGCTTGTCCACTTCGTCGAGCATGATCACTGGATCGTTGGTTTCCGCCCGGCGAATGCTCTGGATGATCTGGCCCGGAAGCGCGCCGATGTAGGTGCGACGGTGCCCGCGTATTTCGGCCTCGTCATGCATCCCGCCCAGCGAGATGCGCTGGAATTTGCGGCCCAGGGCGCGCGCAATCGAACGGCCGAGGCTTGTCTTGCCTACGCCTGGAGGGCCCACAAAGCAAAGAATCGGCCCTTTCATGTCGGGCTTCAGCTCCAACACCGACAAATAGTCGAGGATGCGATCCTTGACCTTCTTCAGTTCGTAATGGTCTTCGTCGAGAATCTCCTTCGCCTTGGAGATGTCAACCTTCTCGCCGGAGCTTTTGGACCAGGGCAACACCGCAAGCCACTCGATGTAGTTCCGCGTGAGCGAGTAGTCGGCAGCCATCGGAGACATGCGGCCCAGCCGCGTCAACTCCTTCATTGCCTCTTTCTTCACGTCGTCCGGCATGCCCGCTGCTTCGATCTTCTCGCGCAGTTCGTCGACTTCGCGCTGACCTTCATCCTGCTCGCCAAGCTCCTTTTGGATGGCCTTCATCTGCTCGCGCAGATAGTAGTCCCGCTGCGACTGCTGGACCTGATCCTGCACCTCGCTTTGGATCTTGGTCCGCAACTGCTGCACCTCAATCTCCTTGGCCAGGTGCTTGTTCAATTGTTCGAGCCGCGCCTGAATCGCGGTTGTTTCTAGAAGCTTTTGCTTATCGTCGGTCGTGAGGAACGGCAAGGAGGAGGCGACGAAGTCGACCAAACGACCAGGATCCTCGATGTTTGCGGCGATCGTCCGGAGTTCGTCCGATAGTGTCGGCGATTCGGAAACGATCTGTTGAAATTGCCCGATCACATTCCGTACGAGCGCCTCGAGGCCAGCATTGGACTCTGGATGAGAATCCTCCAGTTCCTCGATCTCGGCAACCATAAAAGGTTCCGTCTGTACGTAGCGCAGAACTCGCACGCGCCCGACACCCTCGGTGAAGACGAAGCGGCTCTGGTTGGGCATGCGCACGACTTTGTGGACTGTCGCGAGAGTCCCCACTTCATGCATGTCGGCGGGCTTGGGCGAATCCAACCGCGGATCGAGTTGTGCCGCCACAATAATCGAGCGCTCTTCACCAAGCGATTCGATCAACTGGATGGAGCTCTCCCGTCCAACAGTAAGCGGCAGGACAGCATGCGGGAAAAGCACCGTGTCTCGAACGGGAAGGACGGGAATCCGGCGAGGTCCGGCTGCTCCTGAGGAAGCGACGGGGGGCAAAATAGTCGGCTGGCTTGGCATTGAGTGTCCTTTTATCAACTTTCCTTCATTTAGAGCGCGCAGGCAAAGAAAAGTTTCAGGAAAGTCGTTCGTTCTCGCAACCCGTATCTCCTCGATCCCGAACGATCCTTAGTACGTTCCCGGCGCGTATCGGCTCCCAACGGGAATGCCCGCGCCCCGCACGATTTTTCGTCAAGAAAGACGGCGGCCTTCCAGCCGTAAAACATGAATTTTCAGCTTCCAACACTGTGGAGGCCATTCTTCAATGGATTCTGGTCAACATCTCGGTTCGCTGAGTATATCGACCCAATTGAAAGAAAATGTGAGCGCCGGCCGCGAAGGATTTGGACTCGGTTTCCGTGGAGGAGGCCCGGCGCACAAGTTAATCGGGCCGCGCGGAACCTTCTTCCTTCTGAATTGCCAGCTCGATTCGGTCCCAGAGGTCTTCCTTGGGCTGTTCTATTGGAAATAGTTGGCGCGCAGCCTCGGCAATGGTTTCGAGATCGGCGAGCAGAGCACGGCAGTTGGCACAGGTTTGAAGGTGCGGATTGTTCGAAACATTCTCGCCGGAGGCGATCAAATCAGCCAAGTGCTCCTGAAACTCCTGGCATGTTCGGTTATTGCGATCTTCGGTCATTGCTGCCCCTCCTTCTGGAGAGAAGTACGCAGAGCATCCCTGAGTTTCAGCCTCGCCTTGTGCAGCTGCGATTTGCTGTTCCCGATCGAGCAATCGAGCATTCCTGCGATCTCATTATGCTCGTAGCCTTCCACGTCATGCAGAACGAAGATCAGCCTGTAGCCTGCAGGAAGTTCAGCGACGGCGCGCTCGAGCGCGAGTCTATCGATCGACCCAGACAATGACAAATCCGGCGCACCAAAGCTGCGGCCAGGACCGTCGTCATGGGAAGGCTCCATGGCCTCGTCCAAAGACATCACCGGGAGGCCTTTCTTGCGCAGATGCATCAAAACAACGTTAATCGCGAGACGGTGCAACCATGTGGAAAACGCCGAGTCGCCTCGAAACGTCGCGATCTTTCGATGCAATTGAAGAAATGCTTCCTGGGTGAGATCTTCGGCCTCAGCCGCATTGCCCACCATGCGCAAGCAAAGGGAGTAAATCCGTCTCTTATGGATCGAATAGAGTTGGGCAAAGGCGTGGTGATCTCCGGCTTGAGCAAGGGCGAGCGTATTGGCGTCTGGAGAATTGGACGACGGCATAATGGTCCGCGCCGCGCCATCTGCCGCACCAACTAAAGACGCCGTCGGCCCAGATTCCGATGTGGATGAGGAATTTTTCGCAGAATTCGATCGGGGCATGCGTAACCTTCCGGGGGCATTGCTTGGGTTGGTGAGTTGGATAGGGCTGCACCGCGCTTCTTTGGTGGGTAGTATAGGGTGCAGCATTTGAGTTGGCGATATTTCGGCGTTCATATTCCTTTGAGATGCCATGCGGATTCTTATTTGGATGCAATCATTTGCCGCAACGAAGTATTGTTTCCAGTGTTTTTTCAGGAGAGATGGTTTTGAGGACAAACCCGACGGGAACCCTGGGTAAGCGAATAAGGTCGGGCATCGTGCTGGCGAGTATTTTTGCGATTGCGTTTAGCGGAGCGAATCTTGCATTTGGTCAGCAAGGTACCTCCTCAGTCAACATTGACGGCCAGGCGGAGCACGATGGGCGGCAGACTCAGGCCCCCGGGAAGCCCGAATCGGGGCCCTTGGCGGAATTCCTCGGTTCCCCTGTTTTGCGGATTAACTTCGTGGGGGCCGACCCAGCCCGATTCACGCCTCTCCCCGAAGGACTCGCCAAGATCGTCGGAACTCCGCTTACACAGCAGAGCCTCTCCCGGGGCCTTCGCCAGGTGTTTGCGACCGGGCTTTTTGAGACTGTCGAGGTGCAAGCGGTGCGTGAGCCGAAAGGTATCGTCCTGATTTTCAATGGAGCGCCTCGCTTGTTTGTCGGGACAGTGAGCGTGGTGGGCGCGAAGGGCGCCACAATCAATACGCAGCTTGAGCGCGCTACCCGGCTTCAGGCCGGTACTCGATTTACCGAGGCACGGCTCAATCAGGGAATCGACCAAATGCGGCAGGCGCTGCTGGACAACGGTTTTCACGAACCGGTAATCACGCATAGCATTACCCCGCGTCCAAACGAACAACTTGTCGATATCGCCTTGAAGGTGGTGTCGGGACCGCAGGCGCGCGTGGGCGCGGCTCAGGTAACGGGGGAGCCGGGGATGAGTGTCGACGAATTTCGGCGGCACGCCCATCTTCATCCGGGGGCTCGCGTCGACCACGACACCGCCAATCGCGCCCTGAATGGAGTGCTGAAGTACTACCAGAAGCAACACCGGTTGGAGGCCGAGATCAAGATCGAGTCGCAGAATTACTCGCCGGACACGAAGAGAACTGACTTTACGTTCACGGTCAATCGTGGACCGGTTGTAAAGATTCGCGTGGAAGGAGCGAGGATCAGCAATGACCGCCTGAAGCATGCCATCCCCGTGTACGAAGAGGGGACGGTGGACGAAGACCTTCTTAACGAAGGTAACCGGCGGCTGCGCGACTATTTCCAGCGGCTGGGCTATTTCGACATCAAGGTTGACCACGAGCGCGAAACGCCAGGACCGGACCAGGTCGTGATCCTCTACACCATCACCTTGGGAGTGAAGCGTCGCGTTGAGAGTGTGACTGTGAGTGGAAATCGATATTTCAATTCCGCGACGTTGAAGGATTTGCTAAGCGTTCATGCAGCCGACTCGATTGATCGGCATGGTGTCTACAGTCAAGCGCTTTTGGTGGCAGACATCGGCGCTCTCGAGAACGTATACCAGAACAATGGTTTCTCGTCGGTCAAAGTGACCCCGCGAACGACTCCGATCAACCCGGGCGCCACAACTCACGAAAAGGGCACCCAAGCTTCAGCCAAGCATGCCGGACTTGCCGTGGAATACCAAATTAATGAAGGAGTGCAGCAACGGGTCGGCACGGTGACGCTGGACGGAAACGAAAGCGTCGAGGCTGCGAAGCTGCTTCCGCTGATGAATACTTCAGCGGGCCAGTTGCTTTCGCCACAAAACCTCGCCGGAGACCGAGACACCCTTTTGACTGACTACCTGAGCCGAGGATTCGATCAGGTGCGGATCGAGGTTGGCGAGAAACCACAGCCGGAGAATGCAAACGTCTTGAATGTGGTCTTCCATATCAAGGAGGGCGAGCAGGTCTTCGTACGAAAGGTATTGCTGACCGGATTGGTCTATACTCGGCCCGATACCGTTGCCAAAGCCATTACGCTCCATGCAGGCGATCCACTCAACCAGACCGCTCTGCTTGAAACGCAACGCAACCTGTACAACTTCGCACTCTTTAATGAAGTTGACACGGCAATTGAGAACCCAAACGGCGCGGAAACACGCAAGACCGTGCTGTTGCAAATCGCCGAAGCCCGCCGATGGACGTTTACCTACGGACTTGGCTTCGAGGCACAAACAGGAACCCCGCAAAACAATTGCGCCGGCTACAACGCCATTGGAACGCCCTGCTCGCCCAATGGCAAAACGGCAGTCAGCCCACGGGTTCTTGGCGCTCTTACCCGTAATGGCCTTTTCGGTCGAGATCAGTCGGCTTCGATCCAGGGCACCTACGGTCTGCTGGAACAGAACGTAAACCTCATCTTCCAGAATCCGCACTTTAACGGCAACCGGAACTTCGGACTCACCTTCACCGGCGGATACGCGAACAGCCAAGACGTCACGACCTATGTGGCCTCGAAACTGGACGCCGGACTCCGGTGGACCGAGCACTTCAATGGCGCCGGAAAAATCCTCTCGAGGGCCAATACCTTCATTTACGAGTTCGATTTTCGGCGCGTGAAGGTGGCGGCAAGCAGTTTGCAGGTTTTCCCGACCGAAATTCCGCTCTTGTCGCAGGCCGTTAAGGTGGCTGGACCCGGAATGACCTGGCTGCGCGACACGCGCGATTCGCCGCTCGATGCGCATCGCGGAACCTACACAAGCTTTCAGGAGTTTTTCTCCAGTCACGCATTTGGCTCGGAGGCGCAGTTCAACCGGCTCGACGTTTCCAATTCCAGCTTCTACGGCTTCGACAAGAATCGCTTTGTGCTTGCTCGCAACAGCCGCTACGCGCAGGAACGTGCCTTCGGCTCGGATTCCAATGAGTTGATCCCTCTTCCCGAAAGACTCTACGCCGGCGGTCCCACTTCGCTGCGCGGATTCTCGATCAACGCCGCCGGACCGCGCGATCCGGAGACTGGGTTTCCCATCGGGGGAGCCGGAGCATTGGCGAACAGCACCGAACTCCGATTGCCGCCGCCGACGTTGCCCTGGGTAGGTGACTCGGTAAGTTTTGTCTTGTTCCACGACATGGGAAATGTCTTCGCCAATGCCGGGGATGCATGGGAAAGTGCCTTGCGGATTCATCAACCCGATCGCGACTCCTGCAAGACGCTCACTCCAGGCACAGTGGTGAATCCACCCACGCCGCCGAATTCGCCGCCGCCCACTTCGATCGGCCCTCTTGGAGAGTGCAGCTTTAATTATTTCTCACACGCGGCCGGCCTGGGATTGCGCTACCATACGCCCGTCGGCCCCATTCGCCTCGATTTCAGCTATAACTTGAATCCACCGATTTATCCGATCAACGTCAACTATTCGCTCTCGCTCCCTTACACCGAACAACATGTTGGTGAAGCCGGCCATTTCAATTTCTTTTTCAGCCTGGGTCAGACATTTTGATGACTACTTCCGGCAATCCTCAACTCGTCTTCAAGGTCTGCGCGCAAGGTCTGCGAGGACTGCTTATGAGTCTCGCTCTTACGGGCCCCGTGCTGGCTCAAGCTCAAACTGCTCCATCCTCTTCTCCCGTGGTTCTGGATCATGTAGTGGCGGTCGTAAACAGCCGCGCCATCCTGGCCAGCGATGTCAACGACGAAATACTTCTGTCGGTTCTGGAGCCAAGGGGTGCGGACAGCGTTACAGAAACTCCGCAAGGAGCCTTGCAACGCATCATCAGCCGCACACTCATCCGACAGCAGATCCGCGACGAAGATGCTAGGACGATCGTACCCACGAAGGAAGAGTTGCAGGCACGACTCGCTGAATTACGAAAGCTATTGCCAGTTTGTGTTCGTGAGAACTGTTCTACAGACGCTGGATGGCGGACATTCCTTGAAAACCATGGCCTGACACAAGCACGCGTGGAATCGTACCTGCGCGGCCGCATCGAGATTCTCAACTTCATTGAACAACGCTTCAAGCAAGGCCTGAGCATTCCTGAGCAGGACGTTGAGGCCTATTACCACAACACGCTGGTGCCGCAGTATCAGACCGGACAGGCTGTTCCGCCGCTCGATGAGGTCGCTCCACGCATCGAGGAAATCCTTCTTCAGCGGCAGGTGAATGCGATGTTCAGCAGTTGGCTCGACAGCTTACGCAAACAAGGCGACGTGGAAGTGTTGGATCCGGCTCTTGAATCGCCAGAGGATTCTTCCCTGGGAGGCGCCGCATCCCAATGACCGAGCCAGACAGCGAGATCTCAGGACCTTCCGAGCCAAAGCAACGGCGGTTAGGCAGGCGCATGCTCTTGGTCGGAGGCGGCATCGCTGCAATTCTTGTTGCGAGTGTCGCCGGTCTGATTCTCTGGGCTGGTTCGGCAAGCTTCGAGAACCTGGTCCGAAAGCGCCTTATTGCGAAAATCGAGGCTGCGACCGGCGGGCGGGTCGAAATTGCCTCGTTCCATTGGCATCTGTTTGGCCTCGATGCGGAAGCGACGGGCCTCGTAATTCATGGCCGTGAGGCTTTGACTGAAGCGCCTTACGCGCGAGCGGGCCGCGTGCATGTGGGGATCAGCGTGCTCGGCTTCTTCAGCCCGCGCATTCTCCTCCGCGACCTCGAAATTACCCAACCCGCTTTCCACTTGATCGTCTATCCCGATGGCTCAACCAATCAGCCACGGCCAGCCAAGCCGTCGAAATCGAGTAAGTCTGGCATCGATACGTTTTTCGACCTCAAGGCGGATCACCTCGCGTTGGAGCAGGGCGTCCTGGACTACGAGGACCGCGAAGCAGACTTTGACTTTCAGAATCGTCTGATACGGCTCGACTTTGCCGCGAAGGACGTTTCCGTGCTGGTCTCGTATGTTCGCCCAAACGGCACGAATCCAGAAAGTTACCGGATCGTGGCCGGAGCGCGCGACATTGACGTCACACGAGGCGTCACTGCGCATCCCGTGTCGCAGAGTGCGGAAGGATTTGCGCAAGCAACACTCGATTTAACCCGTAATGCTGCTTATCTTCGTTCTTTGCGGCTCACCTCACACAGCAAGGATGCAGGTGAGCATACGCTCGAAGTTTCGGGTTCACTCACCGACTTCGCCCGCCCCCGCTGGCAAGCGACTGCACGGGGCGATCTCGATATGCGCCTGCTCGACCCCACAACGGGCTACCCGAACTCGCCCGAAGGTCTGGCTCACGTCGAATTGGTTGCAGAAGGACATGACGGACAGTTCCGTATTGACGGCCCCATCCACGTTGATGGAGGTTCTTACATCGCGCCCGGTGTGAGCGCCCACGGTGTCGTTTTGGATGCCCACGTTCACGCCGATCCGGAGCAACTGCGAATTACTTCGATCGTGGCGCGCCTCCACCAAGGTGGGCAATTGGAAGGATCGATCATATTGGATCATTGGCTTCCGGCCATACCCGGCAGCCCTGTTCTGGAAGCTGCTGCAACAACAGCGCCGGTCAAACGGTGGCTGTTTAGCCAAAAGCAGCAGCCCGTTCCCAAGCCAATCCCTAAACCGCTTCATCCCGCACCGGTTTCCGTCCCGGTGAACGGCAAAGTAATTGCGCAATTCAAGAACGTCCCGCTAGACGGCGTGCTTGACATTGTCGGACCGGGACCTTTTCAGCGGCTTGGCATCGACGCCCGACTGAATGGTCCGGCAATTGCAACCTGGGCGAATGGCGATACGGCGACTGTGGCCGTCGATACCAAGTTAAGTATTAATCCTTCGCGGGTTTCTCCTTCCCGAGAGGCGCCTGCGACAGGTTTGATTGACGGCACCTACACCCAGCGCGACGGCGCGGTCGATTTGCGTGAACTCCAACTCGCGTTGCCAGGAAGCCATGTTGAAGCGCACGGACATCTGGGCGTATTTCCCATCAGCATTCCTACTGCCATCGCTGTCGATTTTCGTTCGACCAACCTCGGCGATTTTGATACGGTTCTTCGCGATCTCGGGCTCAGGCGCGAAGGAAGGGCCGGAACTGCCGCCCTACCTGTTTTCCTAGGAGGGCAAGCCGAGTTTCACGGAAACTGGTCGGGTTCTCTCGTTGACCCAAACCTGAGCGGCAATTTGAAGGCAACAGACATCGCGGTCGAGATGCCGCCGAACCCAAACGACAGTACCGGAAAACCGCAGCTTGTGCACTGGGATGGCCTCGATGCAACGGGCAGCTATTCTGCGCAGCGCATTTCGATTGAACAGAGTCAGCTCACACACGGGCAGGCGACGCTCCATATGAATGGCTCGTTGGCGGCCCCCCCGTTGGTGGCTCATGAGAAGAAGAAGCCGAATTTCGATGCCAATTCTGAGCTTCATCTCCATTTGATTGCCGCCAACTTTGGGATTGGAGAGATCCTGCCGCTCTTTGGAAAAAACCCGCCGCTCTCCGGCCAGCTGACTGCACAGATTGATGCGGATGGGCCTGTTCACGCGCTCAATGGAGCCGGTTGGATGGAGTTGGACCACAGTGTGATCTATGGTGAACCGGTAGCGCGCATCCGCGCACAAGGCAAGATCGCGGGACGCGCGATCCAGGTTGCCTCGATCACCGCGAATGACGAAGCAGGAAAGGTCTCAGGGTCGGGCAGCTTCGATTTGGGATCGCGCCAGTTTCAGCTTGTCGCACAAGGCACGGAAGTTGACGTGAATCGAATCCAACGCCTCCGGAAAATGGGCTTTGCGGCCGACGGCAAACTGGATTTCTCTGTCTCCGGTAACGGGACACTGGAAGATCCACATATTCAAGCTCAGGGCAAAATCGCAGCCCTGGTCCTCAATGGCGAGCCAGTCGGCGAACTGCAAATTTCTGCGCACACAGTCGGCCACGACCTCATCTATGACCTGGCAACTCATTTCCAATCCGCGTCCCTCACCGCTCATGGACAGACCGCGTTGAAGGGCGATTACGCTACCCAGGCCAAGCTTGAGTTCTCGGAGTTCAATATTGAAAGTCTTCTCAATACAGCGCATGTGCCTGGCCTCACTGGGCAGTCGGCGCTTGCAGGCACAGTGACGATTGTGGGACCACTCGCGCACCCTGAACAACTGCGCGGCGAAGCGCGGCTGCAGAACCTCGCTGTGACTCTAGCCGGCGTTCATCTGGCGAGCGACGGTCCCGTCCACGCTATCTTGGCCAACTCGCGCGTGACCCTTGACCCGGTCCACATAAAGGGAGAAGAAACCGATCTTCGCGCCCAGGGCAGCGTCGATTTCAAGGCCAATCGGCGTGTCGACTTCGCCGCGAACGGTTCCGTCAACCTGAAACTCGCGGAGACTCTCGATCCGGATATTACCGCGAATGGCACTTCTACATTTCAGATAGAAGCACACGGTCCCCTCAGCAATCCGGACCTTCGTGGACGGGTTGATTTTCAGAATGCATCGATCGCCCTCGAAGATTTGCCCAATAGCCTAAGCCAGCTGCAAGGCACGCTGGAGTTCAATCAGAATCGACTGGAAGTGCGGTCACTGAAGGCAATGACCGGCGGCGGCCAGCTCAGCGTCTCAGGCTATCTGGCCTATCAACACGGCATCTTCGTCGACCTATCGCTTTCGGGCAAGGGAATTCGCATTCGCTATCCCCAGGGCGTTAGTTCGCTCACGGATGCAAATTTGCAATTACAGGGAAATCAAAACAATTTTCTGCTCAGCGGCAATGTCATGGTCACTCGCTTCACGATTAGTCCCGACCTGGACATAGCTGGCCTGGCGGCGCAGGCCGGTAAAGCCCAGCCGATTGCACCGTCCGATGCTCCATCCAATCATGTGCGCCTCGACGTGCACATTCAATCTTCTCCGCAATTGAATTTCCAGAATGCGTACGCCAAGCTTGCGGGCGACGTTGACTTACGACTACGCGGCACGCTTGCTACGCCGTCGTTGCTCGGCCGCGTGTCAATCACAGAAGGCAATGCAACCATCGCGGGCACACGCTACGAATTGCAGCGCGGCGACATCACTTTCACAAATCCTGTGCGTATTGAACCTTCCATTGACTTGAATGCAACGGCTCGCGTGGAAGACTACGACATCACGCTCGGCCTCCACGGTTCTCTCAGCAAACCGTCCGTTACGTATCGCAGCGACCCGCCGCTGCCGGAGTCCGATGTTGTAGCTTTGCTGGCATTGGGCCGGACCACAAACGAGGAACAGATTTACGGCCAGCAACAAGAGCAGGCCGCGGCGAATCCGACGACCGACGCGTTGCTGGGCGGTGCGCTGAATGCGACCGTGAGCAATCGCGTGCAAAAGCTATTCGGCGCAAGCGCAGTCAAGGTGGATCCGAACTATCTTGGTGTCCTGGGGAACTCCACAACGCGGATCACGGTAGAGGAACAACTCAGCAAGTATGTGACGCTCACCTACGCGACCGATGTAAACACGACCGCTCAACAGTTGCTGCAAGCTGAGATCGCCATCAACAGGCATGTCTCGTTGCTTGTTGCTCGCGACGAGTCGGGCGTCTTTTCAATGGTGGTTAAAGCCGTGCGGCGCTATCGCTAGCATGAATCGCGCTTCGGTAATCGCGATCCATGCGACCCGTCGAATTCAGGAATTCAACGCCTTGAGCAACTCAATAGGGTGTATGGGCTTTGCAAGAATCTCGAAGAAATAACCTTCAACTGAGGCATCATCAAGCAGGCTCGCTGTGTCCACATTGCCGGAGAAAAGGACAATTCGGGCGCTGGGGCAGATTGAGCGAACTGCTTTAGCCAGTTGAATCCCGTTGAAATCCGGCATAACACATCGGAAACAATAATGTCTGGACTTCTTTCCTGGATCGATTCAAGAGCGCCCGTGCCGCTGTATGTGGCAACCGCCGCAAAGCCGCTGCGATTGAGAATCGTCGCAACACTGTCGGCGATCAGTTTCTCATCGTCGACGACCAGGACCCGCCGCAGATGTCCGTCGTTGCCTGCGAGGCTCTTTGGCTCACCGAATCGTGGTTTAATCGGCTCTCCGGGGAGGCTGCCTGCCAGAAATTGGGGAAGCGGAGTTCCTCTTGCTACGACCTTTACGATTGTGGTTACAAGCAGTTGTATGCGTCTATCGATCATTCGCTTTCGTTCGCCTCATCGGTAGAAGAGCGGAATCGTTCTCATTAAAAAGCCCGGAATGAGACCCGAAATTCTCGACTGTGCCGATCTCCGGCATACGGGGTAATTTAGTCTCTGAAATTGGACCTCTCGAATGCACTACGCCTCCACAGCTTCCTGAGCAGCAGGCGGAACATGGAATCGAGGGTGCCTCATTTCCTCTCAATCGATACGATGCAATTCCTTGACATGCTGTTGTCAGAGTGGTGATTCCCGTGCGCGATGAAGGCACTTGGTGTCGACAGATATATCCTCAATTCACTCTATCCGCCGAACAAACACAACTCTTGCGCACTTTTCCGTGTCTATATAAACGTGCGGCAGTTTGAAACAATCTGCCGCAAGTTAGTCTAGAAAGAGGAGGAAGTATGACGACGGTTATAAGTCGTTCCAGGGCAGCCATGTTATCCGCACTGCTCGCTGGTTCCCTCCTGAGCCTTCCCCAGGTCAGCTTGGCGATGGCCAGGAACTCCGGAGCAATAGCAACCGGCGGGCAAGAACAGCCCGATGCAACAAGCGCAGCAAAATCGAAGTTGAATAAGTCGCAGTTCAAAAACGTTCAGGTCAATGTAGACGCGAACGGAATCGCAACACTGACGGGTAGCGTCGACTTATTCGAATACAAGGCGGACGCGGAAAAGCGCGTCAGCAAAGCGAAAGGAGTTACCGCAGTCCGGAACCAGATTGAAGTAGCCGGTCCCAGAGTTTCCGACCAGGAACTCCAAAACAAGCTTGGTGAAAAGCTGGCCTACGATCGCGTGGGCTACGGCACCACTCCGTTCAACGCCATCGCCATCAAGGTTGAGAACGGCGTTGTGACCCTGGGCGGCCATGCTTACGGCTATCCGGATCGTGACTCGGCGGTGGCTCTTGTGAGCACCTACCCCGGCGTGAAAGACGTGATCAACGAAATCGAAGTCGATCCGACGTCGATCATGGACGACCAGACGCGGCTGCAGGTGGCACGCGCTGTCTATGGCTATCCTTCGCTGAACAAGTACGCCATCGATCCAGCGAAACCGATTCGTATTTCGGTGCAGAACGGGCATGTTGAGCTCTATGGCACCGTTGATTCGCAGTCTGATAAAGAAACGGCCTATATCCGTGCCAATGGGGTCCCGGGCGTCTTCGGCGTGAAGAATTACCTGCAGGTGGCCGGACAGACACCCGAATCGAAATAGGGGTTCAAATGGGTCACAAACCGCGTACGCGTCAGGGCGCAGTTGCTCTGGCGCGTGCTTGTTTTCCGAGGGAAGCAAGCCTCTTTTATTCTCGTTGTGTTCTTCGTTACTCCGACCGCTGCCTCCGCGTTCACATGTAAACTGTTTGATAGGGCGCGGTGCTTCTTATAGAAAAAACACGCACGACGCTGGAAATGATCAAGTGGGAGCACTCGATCTTTGCGCTCCCTTTTGCTCTAACCGCAACCATTCTCGCTGCGCGCGGCATGCCCACATGGCGCACCCTGATTTGGATCTTGATTGCAATGGTCGCGGCCCGTGCTTGTGCGATGGCCTTCAATCGCTGGGCAGACGCCGACATTGATGCCGCCAATCCCCGCACACAGAGTCGCGCCATTCCAGCAGGCCTGCTCTCGCGTTCATTCGTGCTTGGGTTTACGGCGTTGACAGGACTTCTTTTCGTTGCAGCCGCGGCCAATCTCAACAGACTCACACTTGAGCTGAGCCCGATAGTGTTGATTGTTCTGCTCGGCTACAGCTACATGAAGCGCATTACTCGCTGGTCTCACATCGTGCTCGGCCTTGCGCTTGGCCTCGCGCCTGCCGCAGCGTGGATCGCTGTGCGAGGAAGTCTGGACCCGCGCATTCTTGTCCTCACTGCCGCGGTGACTCTCTGGGTTGGCGGATTCGATGTGCTCTATGCTTGCCAGGATTATGAGCACGATCGGGCCGCGGGACTGTACAGCTTGCCGCAATCAATCGGGATTCCCGCGGCATTTTGGGCGGCGCGGTTCATGCATCTCGCTATGTTGGGACTGCTTGCCTGGTTTGCATGGCTGTTCGCCTTTGGGCCTGCTGGATGGCTCGGCATCGTGGCTGCCGGTCTTCTGCTGGCATATGAACACTCCATCGTTTCGCCTCACGATCTGCGCAGGCTCAACGCGGCATTCTTCACGATGAACGGGGTAATTGCTATGGTCCTGCTCATCTTCATTGCAACGGACTTATGGCTGCGCAGGTGACGCCTTAATCTCTTCACGCAAAATCTCAAATAGACCGGCTGCAGAGCTATGGTATGGTGCAAGAGGCTTTCCGATGCATCTTCCGGGTAATGGAAGGTAGATGCTCAGGGCAGCCTGGCATCGGAATGAAAGTCGCAATTCAGGGAGAACCCGGATCTTTCAGCCACGAAGCGGCGAAGAAGCTCAACGCCGAAGCGGAGATCGTTCCTTTTTCGCTTTCTGCTGAAGTCTTCACCGCCCTCGCAAATGGCACTGTCGAAGGGGCCGTCATTCCAATTGAAAACAGCCTGGCTGGGTCGGTGTTGGAACACTTCGATCTGCTGCTGGCTCACGATGTGCAGGTGGAACGCGAGACGCTGCTGCGCATCCGGCACAACCTGATTGCGCTCAAAGATTCTTCAATCGATGACATCGACCGCGTTTATTCGCATCCCGTTGCGCTGGCACAGTGCAGGCGTTTTTTAGCGGCACATCCGAAGATGAGTTCCGTTGCCTTTTACGACACTGCCGGAAGCGTGAAACAACTGGTTGAGCTGAGCGATCATCGCGCGGCTGCGATTGCCAGCGCGGCAGCCGCTCATTTTTATGGCGCGAGGATTCTCGAATCCGACATCGAAGATAATCCCGAGAACTTTACGCGATTCTTTCTCGTGCGACGTAAAGGTGAGTCGGTCGCCGATTCAGAATCGAATAAGATCAGCATCGCGTTTTCGGTAGAAAATCGCCCTGGCTCGTTGGTAGCTGCACTTGCCGAGTTATCTGCAATCGGAACTAATTTGACCAAGATCGAGTCACGTCCGGTTCACGGCAAGCCATGGGAGTACATCTTTTATGTGGACTGCCAGATTCAGTCGGCCGCTGAAGGCAGCCACGCCCTCGCGGCTCTCAAACCACATTGCGCCATGGTGAAAGAACTGGGCCGCTACCAGGAAGCGCAGCGATAATTTCACACCCGCCTGACAACCTGCCTTCCGTCCCTTCTTGCTGCAGTAGAAGGCGAAAAGGGATGAGCCGGAGCTCATCCCTTTCGCAACTCCGAATTGCTGACTCATCAAAAGTGATATGCGACGCCGATCGCCGGAGAGGAAATGTTGTACCAGCGTTTTGTATCGAGCTGCGAGTACCCGAACGTGGGCACCTTCGTTACGATGCCGCGATATTCGGCGCGAATATCGAAACTCGGGCTAATCTCATACGCGAAGCCGGCACCATAGAGCCCGCCGATACCCGTCTGCTGCTTCACGTCTAGTGAAGTCGTCTCAGAGTCGCGGATCGGCAGAAAAATCAGCACCCCCGGTCCAGCTTCGACAAAAGGATTGTATTTGCGAAAAGTGAAGCTGCGAACGTAGGCAAACGACATCTCCTGCGTGCGCGTGTTCACCATATAGTTGTTCGTATTGCTGATCAGATAGTGAATCTTGTTCGAGTACGTAATGCCGTAGTTGGCTTCGAGCGCACTTGAGGGCGTAAGCATGAACCGGTAGCTAATCATGGCTCCCTCACCCACCGTCGCGCTCACCTGGACATCGGTAGAAGAAGCCCTGAATGGTTCGTAGATGCCCGTTCCGCTAATGCTGATGTCCTGCCTGCTCTCCTGGGCACGGCCCACTGACACACACACTGCCAGCAGGAATGCAATAAAAGCGATCTTCTTCATCCCGTGTAAAACCTCGCGACTGCCCAACCGTACGGCCGGCAACCAATCTTGTTGATTCCGGTGCGCCGGTTCGTGCCGGGCCCCGCTCTCAGCATTGTAAATGGCCGGAACGGGACAGGGCAGAAGGGGTTACGCCGGAATGACTCTTATGGCTTTAGACGCAGCCGATTTCAAATGGACGTTATCCTTGAGCGAGCAAAAAACAAAGATCGCGGTCTGTCCGCAGGCGCTTTTTCGTACTGAAATGGAGCCACAAACTGCGTTATGCCGTTCGCTCCACATGGTAATAGAAGGGTGGGCCTTGATCTTCTGCCATTGAGCGCACCGCCTTCAAAAATGATCGTGACGCGTAGCTGAGTGTTGCTTGGCGCCGGTGCACGAGCCGCAAAACGCGCTTCATCTCCAGTTCGTCGACAGCGACGCTGACTAGATCGCCGATCTCCAGTTCGCGCGCAACGGCCAGACGCGGCACCAGGGCCACTCCATTGCCCATCGCCACAAAGCGCTTGATCGCCTCGATGGTAGGGAGTTCAATTCCCATGTTGAGCGGTGTCCGATAGCGCTGGAAGGCTTCAATCACCTTTCTTCGCAACGGCGATGCAACATGATGGGCAATGAAATCCTCCCGGCCAAGGTCGTTGATTGAGACGCGCCCCGCCTTCGCGAGTGGATGATTCGGACTCACGATCAATGCCAGGCTGTCCCCATAGACTGCGATCGTCTTAAACTGAGCTGCATCCGGCCTGTAGGAAATCACTCCGATTTCAAAGGTTCGCAGATTCAATTCCTCGGGAATGCGGCTCGCGAGCATGCGATGCACTGTGACGTTAACATGGGGAAACTGGCGTCGAAACGCATCGATGGCTGGCAACAGATACATACAAGTGTACTCATTGGCCGCAAGCTGCAGTTGCCCACGCTCCAGGCTCTTCAATTCCCCCAGCGCGCTGGTGGCCTCGCGTCGCAGTGCAAGGAGACGCAGGGCGTAATCGTGCAAAAGAGCACCCGCAGCGGTCATCGACCCATCCCGCGCGGCGCGATCGAAAAGCGTCTCTCCCAGAGATTCTTCCAGCTTCCGAATCACCTGGCTGACAGCTGGCTGGGTCCTGTTCAGGCGCATTGCCGCACGCGAGAAGCTGCGCTCTTCAGCTACGGCAAGAAAGGTTTCAAGCTGGGTAAGTTCCATTGGCAGCCCTGTCCTGGATCACGATGTAGACCATAACAGAATCTAATCGGTTCCCAAAAAATAATAACTTTGCCTTATATACTGGGAATGCGAGACACTTGTTTGGTTGGCAGCGGCACCCTGGCAGGCGAAACTATGACATCTGACCACGTAGTCTTCTTCGACACCACTCTCCGCGACGGCGAGCAGTCTCCTGGTTGCAGCATGACCACTCAAGAAAAGCTCACCATGGCGCATGCTCTTGAGGACCTCGGCGTAGATATTATCGAGGCCGGATTCGCCATGGCTTCAGAAGGCGACTTTGCGGCGATCGCCACTATCACGCAGGCCGTTCGCAAGCCGCGTATCGCTTCCCTCGCCCGCGCCAAGACCGAAGACATAGAAATGGCCGCCCGGGCGCTTCAATTCGCCGATCGCGCCCGAATACATGTTTTTTTGGCGTCGAGCGATTTGCACCTTGAATACAAGCTTAAGATTGGCCGTCAGGAGGCGCTCGACCTGGCCGGAGAATCGGTGCGCCTGGCGCGTTCGCTCGCCGACGATGTCGAGTTCTCACCCGAAGACGCAACCCGATCGGACCGAGATTATCTAGTCGAGATGGTGCGCATCGCTGTCGAGGCCGGCGCCACGACGATCAACATGCCCGATACCGTGGGATATATGACGCCCGAAGAATATGGCCAGATGTTTCGCGAAGTTCGCGAGCGCATTCCGGCCATCAATGAGAGGGGCATCATACTTTCCTCGCACTGCCACGATGACCTCGGTCTCGCTGTAGCCAACTCGCTGGCCGCCATCTCCGCAGGGGCACGGCAGGTGGAGTGCACCATCAACGGCATCGGCGAACGCGCGGGCAACGCTTCTCTCGAAGAAATTGCCGCGGCACTCTATGTGCGCGGCGATCGCTACGGAGTCTCGACGAGCATTAAACTCGCCAACCTCTACCCAACCAGCGAAGTGCTGGGCCAGATCATTACCTTCAAGCCATCTCCCAACAAGGCCATTGTCGGCACAAATGCTTTCGCGCATGAGTCTGGCATTCACCAGCACGGCATGCTGGCCAATCCGCTCTGCTACGAGATTATGACGCCTTCCTTGGTCGGGGTTTCTAAAACGCACCTCGTGCTCGGCAAGCACTCAGGGCGTGCAGCCCTTCGCCATCGGCTGGAGCAGCTCGGATTCACGCTGACCCGTGAGGAGCTGCAACAGACCTACTACCGGTTTGTCGCCATGGCCGATCGGAAGAAAAACATCTATGACCAGGACCTGGTCGGGATTCTTCCCGAGCAGATCCGCGAGCGGCGCAGCGTGCCGGTTGCGGAACTTGACTGAAGCACACAATAGTTGGTCGATTAATAAACTCTCCGAAAAGAGCGGGAATGAAACTGAGAATCCTAGTGGTAGCGGGCGATGGTATTGGCCCTGAAGTCACGAATGAAGCTGTTGCGGTGCTGAAGGAGATCGCCACACAAGGCGGCCACGAATTTACGTTTGACGCCAAGCGCATTGGCGGCGTGGCTATCGTGCAGGACGGCACGCCACTACCTGCGGAAACGCTGGAAGCTGCATTGGCGTCAGACGCGGTGCTACTCGGCGCCGTCGGTGGCAATGAATTCAATTCCCTGCCCCCTGACAAGCGCCCCGAAGCCGGGCTCCTGCAGATTCGTGCAGCACTCGGCGGGTTCGCCAACCTGCGCCCCGCATTCGCGTTCAAGGAACTCGCGGTCAACAGTCCACTGCGTCCCGAGGTCGTGGAGGGTGCCGACATTCTCTTTGTGCGCGAGCTGCTCGGCGGCCTCTACTTCGGCCAGCCGCGCGAATGGAATCGCAGCACCGGCGAAGCGTGGAACACGATGCGTTACACACGCGATGAAGTGGCGCGCGTCGCTCGCATCGCTTTCCAGTTGGCATCGCAGCGCCGCAAGAAGCTGACCAGCGTGGACAAGGCCAACGTGCTCGAAGTCTCGCAGCTTTGGCGCGCGACGGTGAACGAAGTCGCCGCCGAATTCCCCGCCGTGGCTGTCGAGCATCAATACGTGGACGCAATGGCGATGCACCTGATGAATCAGCCGCGCAACTATGACGTGGTGCTGACCGAGAATCTTTTCGGCGACATTCTCTCTGACGAATCCGCAGTCATTACCGGGTCGCTGGGCATGCTGCCCTCCGCGACCATCGGTGGCAAAGTCAATCTCTACGAACCCGTGCACGGCTCCGCGCCCGATATCGCAGGCAAGGGACTTGCCAATCCACTCGGCGCAATTCTTACCGGAGCATTGATTCTGCGCCACACAGCGAAGCTCGAAGCCGAAGCTGCCGCTATCGAGACTGCGATCCGCAAAGTGCTCGAACAAGGCTTTCGAACACCCGACCTTGCCCGCTCGCGCCCGCAGGGATTCACGGTGCTCTCGACAAAAGATATGGGCGCAAAGGTCCGCGAGACGGTCAAGACATCGCTCGTCAACGCATAAACGAGGATGAACCCGAGGAATTGAAGATTTGAGGATCAATTGATGAGTTCCGAGCCCAAAACACTATTCGAGAAGGTCTGGGAGCAGCACGTAGTGGTTGAGCCCAAGGGCGAGCCCACGCTGCTCTACATCGACCTTCAGTTGGTCCACGAGGTGACGTCGCCGCAGGCGTTTGAGGGACTGCGGCTTGCAGGCCGCAAAGTGCGCTGCCCCGATCGCACGATTGCCACGGTCGATCACAATGTGCCCACAACCATCGAAGGCCGGCTCAACATTGTCGATCAGATCGCCGCTAAGCAAATCGACACGCTGCGCAAAAACTGCGCCGATTTCGGCGTTGAGCTCTATGACGTCGGTTCGCGCGAACAAGGCATCGTGCACGTGATCGGCCCGGAACTCGGCATTACCAAACCGGGCATGACAATTGTCTGCGGCGACTCGCATACTTCGACGCATGGCGCATTCGGCGCGCTGGCTTTCGGCATTGGCACCAGCGAAGTGGAACACGTCCTGGCGACGCAGACGCTACCGCAATCGAAGCCGAAGACATTCCGCATCGCGGTCGAAGGCCGGTTGCCACAGGGTGTCACCTCGAAAGACATCATTCTCGCCATCATCGGACAGATCGGCACCGACGGCGCGACTGGTTGCGTGATCGAGTACGCCGGCTCGGCCATTCGCGCGCTTTCAATGGAAGGCCGCATGACTATCTGCAATATGAGTATCGAGGCTGGCGCGCGCGCCGGCATGATTGCCCCCGATGCGACGACCTTCGCGTATTTGGAAGGCCGGAGATTCAGTCCAAAGGGAGAAGCGTGGAAACGCGCCGTTGCCGAGTGGAGCAAGTTGCCGAGCGATCCGGGCGCGAAATTCGATCGCGAGCTGGTGATTGATGCCACGAAGCTCGTGCCGTACGTCAGTTGGGGAACGAGTCCTGGCATGGTCGCGCCGGTTACAGAGAACGTGCCTGACCCGGCTTCCGCGCCCACAGAGCAGGAGCGCAAGGGTCTTGAACGCGCACTCGAATACATGGGCCTGAAAGCCGGAACGCCTCTCAAGGAAGTGGCAGTCGACCGCGTTTTCATTGGCTCCTGCACCAACTCGCGCATCGAGGACTTGCGGGCGGCTGCGCGCATCTGCGCCGGCCACAAAGTGTCGACGCACGTGAGTGCCATGGTTGTTCCAGGCTCGCAGGCTGTGAAGGCGCAGGCGGAAAAAGAAGGCTTGGACTTGATATTCAAGGAGGCCGGCTTCGATTGGCGCGAGCCGGGCTGCTCCATGTGCCTCGGAATGAATCCCGACATTCTTGCTCCGGGCGAGCGCTGCGCCTCCACCAGCAATCGGAACTTCGAAGGCCGCCAGGGACGCGGCGGACGGACGCACCTAGTCAGTCCCGAGATGGCCGCGGCAGCCGCGATTGCCGGCCATTTCGTCGACATTCGCACCTGGAATGTTAATGAAGAGGTGGCCGTCTAATGGAACCGATCCGCACACTCACTGCAATCGCCGCGCCGCTCGACCGGGCCAACGTCGATACCGACCAGATTATTCCGAAGCAATTCTTGAAGCGCATCGAACGCACTGGCTACGGCGAGTTTCTCTTCTTCGACTGGCGCAAGAACGCGTCGGGCGAGCAGGACCCAACCTTCGTAGTCAACGACCCTCGCTACAAAGATGCAAGAATTCTGGTGGCCGGAAAAAACTTTGGCTGCGGATCGAGCCGTGAACATGCCGCATGGGCACTCAGCGATTTCGGTTTCCGTTGCGTCATCGCGCCTGCCTTCGCCGACATCTTCTTTTCGAACGCAGGCAAAAACGGCATTGTGCTTGTTCGCCTCCCAGAGGAACAGGTCGCGACGCTTCTCGCAAACGCACAGAAGATTCCCGGCTATCAACTCACGGTCTCCCTCGAAAACCAAACCGTAACCGATACTCAAGGGTTCAATTCGTGGTTTGAGTTTGATCCGTTCCGCAAATTCTGCCTGATCGAGGGTCTCGACGATATCGGGTTGACCTTGCGGCATGCGGCAGCATTGGATGCTTTTGAGGTGAAACACAACGAAGCTGGCTGGCTCACAGCGAAGAACAACTAAGAGCACGAGAGAAGAATGACAATCGAAGGCAAGCGCCAAAGCATTCCGCTAACTGAGGGCCCCAGCCGCGCCGCGGCGCGATCCTATTTACGTGGTTCTGGATTTTCGAAAGACGATCTGCACAAGCCGATCATAGGCATCGCCAATACGTGGACCGAGATCGGCACCTGCAATGTGCATCTTCGCGGCATCGCCGAGGCGCTGAAGGAAGGCATCCGCGAAGCGGGCGGCACGCCGATGGAATTCAACACCATCACCATCCATGACGGCATCACCATGGGCACGCAGGGGATGAAGGCCTCGCTGGTCTCGCGCGAGGTGATCGCCGACTCGATTGAATTGGTGGCGCGCGGCAATCTCTTCGACGGTCTCGTCGGTATCGGCGGCTGCGACAAAAATATGCCGGGGATCATCATGGCGCTATGCCGGCTGGATATTCCGGGCATGATGCTCTACGGCGGCTCCATCGCGCCGGGCAAACTGAACGGCGTCGATATCACGATTCAGAATGTCTTCGAGGGCATCGGCTCTTACGCTGCGGGCAAGATCGACGACGCCGGACTTGAAGCGCTGGAAGCGAATGCCTGTCCGGGCGCGGGAGCATGCGGCGGACAATTCACAGCAAATACGATGGCGATGTCCGGCGAAATCCTCGGCATCTCGCCAATCCAACTTTCCGGCGTGCCTGCCACCTGGAAAGAGAAGCACCCCGCGACCAAAGAGGCCGGACGGATTTTGATGGATGCGGTTCGCGCCAACCGCCGTCCGTCGCAGATCATCACGCGCAAGTCGCTTGAGAACACCATCGCCAGTGTCGCGGCCAGTGGAGGATCGACCAACGCGGTGCTTCACCTACTCGCGATCGCGCGTGAATTGGGCATCGATCTTTCCATTGACGACTTCGACGCCATATCCAAACGAACGCCGTTCATCTGCGACCTCACGCCCGCAGGCAAATATGTGGCTTCGGACTTTCAGGCAGCCGGAGGCTCGCGCCTGCTGGCAAAGCGCCTGATCGAAGCCGGACATGCTGACGGATCCACGTTGACCGTCAGCGGCCGTACGCTTGGTGAAGAAGCCGCGCTCGCCAAGGAAACACCGGGGCAAGTGGTGATTCGCACATTCGAAAAACCCATTAAGCCGACGGGCGGACTAGTCATTCTGAAAGGCAATCTCGCGCCGGAAGGTTGCGTGATGAAGATTGCCGCGGCCGATCGGGTTGAACATCGCGGACCGGCGCGCGTCTTCGATACGGAAGAGGCCTGCTTTGCCGCCGTTCAGGAAGGCAGAATCAAGCCGGGCGATGTGCTGGTGATTCGCTATGAGGGCCCGAAGGGCGGACCCGGCATGCGTGAAATGTTGCAGGTGACCGCGGCCATTTCGTCCAACGCCGAACTGAGCGCTCACGTCGCACTGCTTACAGACGGCCGCTTCTCCGGCGCCACGCGCGGCTTTACAGCCGGACACGTTGCCCCTGAAGCCTTCGTCGGCGGACCCATCGCCGCGGTGCGTGAAGGCGACACAATTCATTTCGACATTCCGAATCGGAAACTAACGCTCGAAGTGAGTGACGCAGAAATTACGAGGCGTCTCAAGGATTTTGCGCCGCCGGCTCTGCGATGGCCGGCAGGCGTCTTTCGCAAGTACGTCGATCGCGTAAGCTCGGCATCCATCGGAGCAACAACGTAACAGAAGCCACGGATTTTTCGTCGATTTTGAACAAAGGAGTCACCCATGGGAAGCAACCCAAACACGCAGGAAGCAAACGCTCACCTCACCACACCCACGCGCCTGACTGGATCGGAAATTGTGTGGGCCACGCTTGTGGGGGAAGGTGTCACCGATGTCTTCGGCTATCCCGGCGGGGCGATTCTGCCCGTGTACGACGCACTGCGCAAATTTCCCATCCATCACACGCTGGTGCGCCATGAGCAGGGCGCTGCACACATGGCCGACGGCTATGCGCGCGCCTCGGGCAAGGTCGGCGTTGCGATTGCTACCAGCGGCCCCGGCGCGACGAATCTTGTAACCGGAATTGCCACCGCTATGCTCGATTCGATTCCAATGGTCTGCATCACCGGCAACGTATCGAGCAAGGTGCTCGGCACCGATGCCTTTCAGGAAGTCGACATCACGGGCATCACGCTGCCTGTGACCAAACACAACTTTCTCATCAGCCGCACAGAAGAAATTGCCCCCGCGCTGCGTCAGGCGTTCCAGATTGCGCGCTCCGGCCGCCCCGGTCCCGTACTGGTCGATATCACCAAAGACGCGCAGCAAGGCAAGGCGATCTTCGACTTTGCTACGGCCAAACCGCGCGCCTATCGCCCCCACCCCATGCTGAATGTGGAACAGCACGGTTTGGAGAGTGCCGTCGAACTGATCCGCAATGCAAAGCGCCCCATCATCCTGGCCGGGCATGGCGTAACTGAATCCGGTGCAATGGAACAGGTCCGCACGCTCGCCGAGCGCACGCAGATTCCCGTGGCTCTTACGCTGCTCGGCCTCGGTGCCTTCCCCGCATCGCATCCGCTCAACCTGGGCATGATGGGCATGCACGGCGAAGCGTGGGTGAACCATGCCATTCAGGAAGCCGATCTGCTGATCGCATGCGGCATGCGCTTCGACGACCGAGTGACGGGCACACTGGCTTCTTACGCGACAAAGGCGAAGAAGATTCATATAGAGGTCGATCCTGCTGAAATCAACAAAAACGTCAAGGTCGATGTCGCACTCGTGGGCGACCTGCGCGAGGTGCTGGAGGAATTGCTGCCTCGGATCGGTGGCCGCGATGGCAACGCCTGGCTCAAAACGATCGATGCCAGCAAAGGCGCATGTGCGGTGCGCGACATTAAGAACTTGCCCGATGATGGTCATCTCTATGCCGCCCACGTGGTGCATGATCTATGGCGAATTACGGAAGGCGAGGCAGTCGTCGTGACCGACGTAGGCCAGCACCAGATGTGGGAGGCGCAATACTTCCACCACGAGAAGCCGCGCTCGCTCATCACATCGGGCGGCCTCGGAACCATGGGATTCGCGTTGCCCGCGGCGATCGGCGCGAAAACTGCATGTCCCGGCAAAGAAGTCTGGGTCATCGCCGGCGATGGCGGCTTCCAAATGACAGCGGCCGAGCTTTCTACGATTGTGCAAGAGAAGCTCAAGATCAATATCG
>Ga0182030_10004881_pt1 | contig 28629 bp, 27 predicted proteins | sample 812S3MmetaG_FD_121299 | JGI IMG/M metagenome (GOLD analysis project Ga0182030, IMG submission 121299) | Permafrost microbial communities from Stordalen Mire, Sweden - 812S3M metaG (Illumina Assembly) | ecosystem: Environmental > Terrestrial > Soil > Wetlands > Permafrost | place: Sweden...
TGAACGGTTTTGGGTATTTTGGCTTTTTTAGCTGGGCGATTTCGCGCCGGCGAGCCGACTCTTTGCCGTAACGTCCACGACCAGGACGACAACTGCAAGAGCCCCTCGCCGGCGCGAGGGGCTCTTCTTTTTCTGTGATGGAGACGCGATGACCACCGCCCAGACGCAAGCCCCAGCCACTGCTACCCCAGCCCTGACCATGACCGCCGCCTTCGAAGGCATCGAGGGCGCGTACTCGCACGTCGTGCTCGAGGCTTACGCGGGCCGGCGCGGCGTTACGTTTGAGCCGCTGGGCTGTGCGTCGTTCCGCGCCGTCGCCCACGCAGTGCTGGGCGGTCGCGCCGACGTCGGCTTGCTGCCGATCGACAACGCGATCGCGGGTACGATCCGCGAAGGCTACGATGTGTTGGCCGAGTACGAGCTCGACCCACTGGCGGAGATCACGTTGCGGCTCGAGCATCGGCTCGTCGGTCTGCCGGGGGCCACGCTCGAAGGCGTGCGCGAGATCCAGTCGCACGCGATCGTCTTGGCCGAATGCGGACGTTTCCTCGCATCGCTGCCCGACGTCAAGCGCGTACCGGTCGGCGATACGGCCATCGCGGCTCGCAACGTCGCTGCGGCTAAAGATCCGACCTACGCGGCGATCTGTTCCAAAGAGGCGGCCGAGCGCTACGGTCTGGTCGAACTGGCCGGCTCGATCGCCGATCACCCCGACAACACGACGCGCTTCTTGCTCTTCCGCGCCCCGGTGGCGAGCGGTCTGGCGCGCGAATTCGAACCCGCCGCGTCGGGCAGCGATCGCAAGACCTCGTTGATTTTCTCGGTCGCCGATAAGCCGGGTGCGCTCGCGCGCTCGCTCGACGCGTTCGGAAAGCACGGTCTCAACGTCTCGAAGCTCGACTCGAAGGCGCGTCTGGGCACGAGCGAGTTCGCGTTCTATGCCGACGTCGACGGCGACGTGCGCGAAGAACGCTTCGCCGATGCGCTGCGCGATCTCAAAGAGTACACGTCCTCGTTGCACATCATCGGCTCGTATGATGCGGGCACGGCGCCGGCGCGCGTTCGCCGCGCGATCGACGTCGTCGTCGACAACTCGCCGGCCGTCGTGCCGAGCGTGAGTAAGCAGAAGCAGAACTTCCCCAAGGTCACCCGCGAACCGGGCCAGCCGCGCTCGAAAGTGCGCGTCGGTAACGTCGTCCTCGAAGAGGGCGTGTTCATCATCGCGGCCGGCCCGTGCAGCGTCGAGTCGCGCGAGCAAGTGCTCTCGGTCGCGCACGAGATTGCCGATCACGGTGCGGTCATGCTGCGCGGTGGCGCGTTCAAGCCGCGCACGTCGCCCTACGCCTTCCAGGGCATGGGCTGGGAAGGCCTCGCGCTACTCGCCGAAGCGGGCCGCGAAACCGGCATGCCGATCGTCAGCGAAGTGATGAGCGTCGATCAGGTCGAGCGCATGGGGCAGTCGGTCGACATGTTCCAGATCGGTGCGCGCAACATGCAGAACTTCGATCTGCTCAAAGCGGTCGGCAAGACGCACATTCCCGTGCTGCTCAAGCGCGGCATGTCCGCGAGCCTCGACGAACTGCTAAGCGCGGCCGAGTACATTCTCTCCGAAGGTAACCCCGACGTCGTGCTGTGCGAGCGCGGGATTCGCACGTTCGAGACGGCGACGCGCAACACGCTCGATCTCTCGGCCGTGGCCGTTCTGCGTGAGAAAACGCATCTACCGATCATGGTCGACCCCTCGCACGGTGTCGGCGTACGGCGCTGGATCCGGCCGCTCTGCCGCGCGGCGAAGGCCGTCGGCGCCAACGGCATCCTGATCGAAGTCCATCCGAACCCGGCGGTTGCGCTCAGCGATGCGGACCAAGCGCTGACGTACGCGGATTACGAAGAGATCGTGGCCGACCTGGCGCGCATCCCGTTCATTCAAGATGACAATTAGCGCAACTGTCGATCCGGCGAAGCAGATCGGCGAAGAAGCGCCGCACATTCCGGGTGACAAGTCGATCTCGCACCGCGCGGTGATTTTCGCCGCGATGGCCGAGGGTGAATCGCACCTGACGAACCTCGCGCCGGGCGAGGACGTCGCATCCTCGATGCGTTGCGTTGCCGCGCTCGGCGCATCGGTCGAACACGACAACACGAGCGTGCGGATCAGCGGCGGCGCGTGGCGTTCGCCGTCCGGTGAGCTCGACTGCGGGAACTCCGGCACCACGATGCGGCTCTTGATGGGCGCGCTCGCGGGTCGCGGCATTGCCGCGACGCTCAACGGTGACGATTCGCTGCGCCGCCGGCCGATGCGCCGCGTCGCGGATCCGCTCCACGAACTCGGCGCGGAGATCGAGACCTCCGATGGCACGGCGCCGGTACACGTACGCGCCAACCATCCGTTGCACAGTGGCCGCATCCAGCTGCGCGTCGCAAGCGCTCAGCTCGCGAGTTCGCTGACCTTGGCAGCGACCGGCGCGACGGGCCGCGTCACCATTGCCGGCGCGGGCAGCGCGCGCGATCATACGACCAAAATGCTGCCGCACTTCGGCGTCGACGTGCGTCGCGAGGGCGACGATATCGTCATCGACGGGCCGCAGCAATTTCGGGCCGCGGATTTCCGCGTACCGGGCGACCCGTCGGCCGCTGCCTTTTGGCTCGCCGCCGCGGCGATCGTGCCGAACAGCCGGATCGTCGTGCACCACATCAACCTCAATCCGACGCGGCTCGGCTTCGTCGCGGCGCTCGAACGGATGGGCGCGGACATCACGACGACGGTTGAGTCGGAAGATCCCGAACCGATGGGCCGGATCGAATTACGGACGCGTCCGCTGAAAGCCATCGCCATCGAAGAGCCGGACGTTCCGGCGATCCTCGACGAACTTCCGCTGCTGGGCGTGGTCGCGGCGTACGCCGCCGGCACCACGACCGTTCGTGGCGCGCGCGAACTGCGCGTGAAGGAGAGCGATCGCATCGCCGTGCTCGTAAAGGGGCTGCGCGAATTGGGTGGCGCCGTCACTGAATTCGAAGACGGTTTCGACGTCACCGGTGGCGCGACGTTGCACGGTGCGACCGTCGCGAGCGGCGGCGATCACCGGTTGGCGATGGCGTTTGCGATCGCCGCACTCGGTGCGAGCTCGCCCGTCACGATCGAGGACGCCGGCTGCGTTGCGATTTCGCACCCGTCGTTCTTCGCCGATCTCGAGGCACTATGTCGAGCGTAACGGCCGAGGCCGTCGTCGACGCGTTCACCAAACGCTTCGCCGTCGTCGGACAACCGGTCTCGCACTCGCGTTCGCCCGAAATCTTCGCCGCGCTTTCGCGCGCGTCGGGCGTTCCGCTCTCGTACGAGCGTCTCGAGCTGACGCCGGAACAGTTTCCACGCGCCTTCGCCGATGCCCGCGAAGATTTCGATGGTTGGAACGTTACCGCACCGCACAAAGCGCGCGCGCTCGCGAGCGCAGATGTCGTCAGCGACGACGCGCGCATCGTCGGCGCGGCGAACGTCATCACATTTCGCGACGGAGATGCGTACGCGGCGAACACTGACGTGGGCGGCGTGATCGCGCTGTTGCGTTCGCGTAAAATCGATCCCGCCGGCAAGGTCGTCACACTGCTCGGAGCGGGTGGGGCGGCGCGAGCGACCGTCGTCGCGCTCGTACAAATGGGCGCAAAGCGCATCGTGATCGCCAATCGCACGATCGAACGCGCGCGCGCGCTGATCGCCGATCTGCGCGATGCGTCGGGAACGACGGAGCTCGCGGCCGGCGATCCGGTTGCATCGAGCGTCGTGATCAATGCCACGAGCAACGGCGCGGCCGTCGCGGATGCGGTCGCGGCATGCGTGCCGGGCGGCTGGTGCGTCGACCTGCAATATAAACCCGCCGATACGCCGTTCGTACTCGCGGCTCGGGCCGCCGGTCACAACGCGGTGAACGGCACGCACATGCTCGTTGCGCAAGCGATCGCGACGTTTTATCTTTGGTATGGCGACGACGTGCGGTTCGCGCGCACCGCCGAAGCCGAACTCACCGCACTCGTGGAGGCGCCCTAAATCATGTCTAGGCTGCGGTACCTCACCGCCGGCGAATCGCACGGCCCGGGGTTGAGCGGGATCATCGAGGGCATGCCGGCCGGCATGGCGCTGACGGTCGAAGACATCCACGCCGATTCGATTCGGCGCAAGATGGGCTACGGTCGCGGCAACCGCATGAAGATCGAGACCGACGATGTCAAGATCCTCTCCGGCGTGCGCCTCGGCGAGACGCTCGGCAGCCCGATCGCGCTCTATATCGAAAATCGCGATCATCAGAAGTGGCTCGAGATCATGGCGATCGAGCCGCGTGAAGGCGAGGCCGCGCGCGCGGTGTACATCCCGCGCCCCGGGCATACCGATCGCGTCGGCGGACTCAAGTACGACCGCGCCGACATGCGCGACATTCTCGAGCGCGCGAGTGCGCGCGAAACGGCGATGCGCGTCGCGCTCGGTGCGATTGCGCGGCGCTTGCTCGCCGAGCTCGGCATCTCCGTCGCGAGCCGCGTCGTGCGCATCGGCGAAGTCGTCGACGAGACGCCGCTCGACGCGGACATCGCGACGCTCAATGCCCGCGTCGACGAATCGCCCGTGCGCGTCCTCGATCCGCATGCGGCCGAACGTATCATACAAAATATCGACACCGCGCGCGAAGCCGGCGATACGCTCGGTGGCGTGTTCGAAGTCGTGGCCGGCGGTTTGCCGATCGGTCTCGGTTCGCACGCGCAGTGGGACCGGCGCCTCGACGGCAAGATCGGCGAGGCGTTCCTCGCGCTCAATGCCATTAAAGGCGTCGAGCTCGGTCTCGGCTTTCGCGGATCGGCGCTGCCCGGTTCGGCAGTGCACGATTCGTACTTCCCCGGCGATAATGGCGCGCTGACCAAATACGGCAGCAATCGCGCCGGCGGTATTGAGGGCGGTATCAGCACCGGTCAACCGATCGTCGTGCGCGTCGCGATGAAGCCGATCTCCACGCTGATGAAACCGTTGCCGTCGGTCGATCTCCGCACGGGTGAGGCGACGAACGCCTATATCGAACGCAGCGACGTCTGTGCGGTGCCCGCGGCAGCCGTTATCGGTGAGTCGTTGCTCGCGCTGGTCCTCGCCAACGCGGTACTCGAGACGTTTCCGGGCGATACGATCGCGATGCTGCGCGATTACGTCGGTGCCTGGCGGGAGCGCATCAGTGCCCGTTGACGATCCGGTGCGGCACATCGTGTTTTGCGGCACGGCCGGTTCCGGCAAGACGACCGTCGGTGCGTTAGTCGCGCGCGCGCTGGGCCGCGACTTCGTCGACGTCGATCGCCTGGTGGAACGGGCGGCGCACAACACCGTCCAGGCGATCTTCGCGCGCGATGGCGAGGCGGCATTTCGGGCTCACGAACGCGCGGCCATCGTGCGCGCGTTAGCCGATCCGAAGGCGGCCGTGATTTCGCTCGGTGGCGGTGCGCTCGAAAATGACGCGACGTTCGCCGACGTTCGACGCCATACGCTCGTGTGGCTGAAAGCGACCATCCCGACGCTTGCGGCGCGTTTGTCCGGAAACGGAGAACGCCCGCTCTTGGCCGGCGATCCGCTCGCGAAACTCAACGAACTGGCCGCCGCGCGCGAACCGCGCTACCGCCAAGCGCACCTGATCATCGATGCGTCGCTCGCGCCGAAGGGCGTCGCGGCGTCGGTGCTTGAGGCATTGCGCGCGCTCGAACTCGTCGGAGAGCGCACGTGATCGCCGGCGCCCGGCAACGCGTTCGGGTCGATCTTGGCGACGAGCGCTCCTACGACGTTGCGATCGGCACCGGAGTCGTGGACGAGCTCACGGCAATCGACGCGCGCACGGTCGTGGTGCTCTACGATCTGGCCGTCGAGGCGCTCGCTCAGCGAGTCATCGCCGCGTTTGGTGCGCGGGTCGTGTTGCAGCGTGGACTCGTGGGCGGCGAAGACGTCAAATCATGGTTGGTGGCCGGCGAATTGTTCGACTGGCTCGCGGCCGCGCATATCGATCGCGATGCCGTGCTGATCGTGATCGGCGGCGGCACCGTGACCGATCTCGGCGGCTTCATCGCGGCCACCTTCTTGCGCGGCCTGCGCTGGTGCGCCGTACCGACGACGTTGCTGGCAGCGGTGGACGCGGCGGTCGGCGGCAAGACCGCGATCAATCTCGAAGCGGGCAAGAACCTCGTCGGCGTGTTCCATCATCCGTCGTTCGTCGCCATCGACCCGGCGGTGTTCGCGACGCTCGATCCGCGCGATGTCGCGGCGGGCGTCGGCGAGGCGCTGAAGACGGCGCTGGTTGCCGATCCCGAACTCTTCGCGTACCTCGAAATAAATATGGCTCGCGCGCTCGCAGCGGATCCCGAAGTTCTCGCTATCACGGTCGCGCATTGCGTAGCGGCCAAAGCGCGCGTCGTCGCCGGTGACGAGCGCGAGCGCGATGACAGCGGCGCAGGTGGGCGCGCGATCCTGAATTTTGGACACACGGTCGGCCACGCGCTCGAAAAGACGTGCGGTTATGGCGCCCTTCGGCACGGCGAAGCCGTCGTGCTCGGCATGCGCGCGGCGTTGGCGCTCTCGCGCGAACGCGGCCTCGCTTCGGCACTGGCCGACCGCATCGAACGCCAGGTCAACGCGATTCCGACACCTCATCCGGCAGCCTCGCACGATGCGATCATCGCCGCCACGGCGTCGGACAAGAAGCGCAAGGCCGGCAAGGTCCGCTTCATCCTGATCCGCGACATCGCGCAGCCGTACATCGTCGACGACGTCAACGAAACCGCGGTGCGCGCGGCGTTGGGCGCGCTCGCATGACGATCTTCGTCGTCCACGGCCCCAACCTCAACCTGCTCGGCGAGCGCGAGCCGTCCGTTTACGGAACGCTGACGCTCGACGACCTCAACGCGAAGATCCGCGAGCACGGCCGCGCGCGCGGTTGCGAGATCCGCACCTACCAATCCAATCACGAAGGCCGGTTGCTCGACGCGCTGCAACGCGCGCGCCGCTGGGCGAACGGTGTCGTGATCAACCCCGGCGCGTATGGCCATACATCGTACGCTCTGCGCGACTGCATCGCCGGCATCAAGATTCCGACGGTGGAAGTTCACCTCAGCGATGTCGAAGCGCGGGAACCGTTCCGGAAAATCTCGACCATCGCCGACGTGTGCGTGGGGAAAATCTCCGGCCGCGGCCCGCAGTCGTACCTCGACGGAATCGACCTGCTACTACAGACGCCGTGAGCGTTCCACCGGGCGCCGTCTTGCTGCTGGTCGATCTTCAAGTGGCGATCGACCATCCAAGTTGGGGCCGGCGGAACAACCCCGGCGCGGAATCGCGCATCGGACGGCTGCTCGCACACTGGCGAACGCAAGGCTGGCCCGTGTGGCATATCCGGCACGATTCGCTCGAACCGCAATCGCACTACCGCCCGGGACAAGCCGGGCACGCATTCAAGCCGGAGGCGGCGCCGCTGGCCGGCGAGCCCGTGATTGCAAAGCGGACCAACAGCGCATTTATCGGTACGGATCTCGAAAGCCGGCTTCGCAACGGTGCGCACGGCAGCATTGTTATCGTCGGGGTTTCTACGAACAACTCGGTTGAGGCCACGGTGCGCATGTCGGGCAATCTCGGCTTCGACACATATCTCGTCAGCGACGGTTGTTTCACGTTCGGCCGAACGGATTGGAACGGGATCGAACGAAGCGCCGACGACGTGCATGCCATGTCGCTGGCGAACCTCGACGGAGAATACTGCTCGGTCGTCAGCGCAGCCGCCGTTCTCGGGGATCCGGAAGCGGAAGGATGACGCTCGTCGCGACGACCCCGCACCTGTTGCTGCGGCACTGGACCCCGTCGGATATCGTTGCGACCGAGTATATCTACGGCGATCCGGAAACGATGAGTTATTTCGGCGACGGCAGCGCCTTCACACCGGATGAACTGGCGGCATCTTTTCCCGACGTCATCGCCGAGTACGCCCGGGTCGGGTACGGCAACTACGCGGTCATCGAACGTGCCGGCGGGGCGATCATCGGCCATTGCGGCGTACGTTATCACGCCGGCCGCGACCGCAACGAAGCCGACTGGCTGATCCATCGTAACTTTTGGCGCCGCGGCTACGGCACTGAAGCCGCTGCCGCCGTTTTCCAGCGGAGCTTCACGATCGACCACGTCGCGTCGATCTTCGGCGTATCTCATCGCGACAACGGCGCCTCGATCGCCTTGATGAAGCGGCTCGGCATGCGTTTTCGCGAAGCGCTACGAGCGAACGAGCGGCCCTCGGTGCTCTATGAAGTCACGGCGAAGGACTTCCCGGCTGCGCTAGCCGCCCGCATTCGGTTAACGTAGTACCCCCTGTCACCCCGAGCTTGTCGAGGGGCAGCCGCAATCGTCGTTGCTGAGTGGCTGTCCCTCGACAAGCTCGGGATGACAATGAAGGGAGAGGAGCTACGCCGTTGCGGCTACGTCGTGTCCGAACTGTTGCAAGATCAGCGACGTGGCTGCCGCGATCTGGTTCTGGACGTCGAGTTCCGTGACACCGTTGGTAAGCGTTGCCGTTGAGGATGAGCTCGTTCCGCCGCTGCCACTTTGGCTTTGTCCCGAAACGATGGCTTGTGCGGTCTGCACATCTTGAAGAAACGCCGACTGTTGCGTGGGGGTTAGGGCGGCGTTGATTTGCGCCAAGACATCGGCCTGCGAGGTTCCGTTGGCTTGCGCGTTCTGGAGGATCGTGTCGATCTTCGACTTCTGATCGTCGGTGAGACCGAGATTGGCAAGCGGATCGTTCGTGTTCGTCGTGCTCTGCGAACCCGGTGGTTGCGGTAGATTTTGCACGTCGGTCGTAAACGTCGCTTGTTGGGATGTCGTGAGGACTGCGTCGATCTGCGCGTTGATCTGATCGTGCGTCAGGCCTTGGGATTTGCCGTTCTTCAGAATCGCCGTGATTTGCGATTGCTGATCCGAGGTGAGATTGAGGTTGGCGAAGGGGCCGTTCGGGTTTGTGAACGGATTGCCGCCACCTGGAGGCGGAGCGGATTGCGTCGATTGCGTCGATGAGGAACTGCTGCTGCTCGGAGCCGCTAAACTAGCGAGATCGCTTTGCAGCGTGCTCTGTTGGGTGGGCGTGAGGATCGCGTTGATCTGTTGCTGGATCTCGGACTGCGAGAGCCCTTGGCTATCGCCGGTCTTCAAGACCGATCGGATTTGTTTGCGCTGGTCCTCGGTCAGATCGAGATTGGCAAACGGCCGGAGCGAATTGCTCGTTGAGCCGCCCGTTTGCGACGAACTGCCGAAGAGCCCGGCGCTCTGAACTCCATAGCTCAAAACACTTGGTCCCTTCTGGTGGTGAGTGGCAGCGCTCCGCGGCACAAATGCCGGCGGGCGCCACCTTCGGTATCGCGAGGAACGCTTGGCTGGGTCTGTGAAGCTTTCTCAGAAAGCGCGATTCGTGGATTCTGGGAAGGTTTTGAGAGTTTCTCAGAGTTCGTTCCAAGCCGGGAAAGCGAAGATGAAGGTCGTGGATCAGCACATACGGCCCCGCGTTGCGGTCGTCGATGACGAAGCGCATCTTCGCGACGTCCTTGAGATCGGTCTGGCGCAAGAAGGCTTTGACGTTCGTTCGGCTGCCGACGGCGCTGCTGGTCTGAGCTTGGTGCGCGATTGGGATCCAGAGTGCATCGTCCTCGATGTGATGATGCCCAAGATCGATGGCCTCGCGATGATTCCGATGATCCGCCGGTTGACCCAAGTTCCGATCATCATGTTGACGGCGCGCGGTGACGTGCGCGACCGTATCGATGGCCTCGAAGCCGGAGCCGACGACTACATCGCCAAACCGTTCGATCTCGGCGAGCTCGCCGCGCGGCTCAATAGCGCCTTGCGCCGCCCGATGCTCAAGCGCGTTCACAACCTTCGTTATGGCGATCTCGAACTCGATCTCGATGCGCGCAGCGCCCGGCGCGGCGGACGCTGGATTATGTTCTCGACGCGCGAGTTCGATCTGGTTGCGACCCTGATGCGCCACCCGCAGCGCGTGTTCACGCGCGAAGAGCTGCTCGACCTCGTGTGGGGCATCGATCGAGACGTCACGCGGAACACCGTTGAGACATACATCTCGTATGTGCGGGCGAAAGTCGACGCGCCGGGCGAGGCGCGACTGCTCCACACAATCCGCGGCGTTGGGTATTCGATTCGCAGCGACACGCGATGACTTCGCTGCGACGCCGGCTCACGATCTCGTACACCGTGCTCGTCGGTGCGTTCATCGGCCTCGTAGCGATCGTTCTAACCTGGGTCGCGTTTGACGCGGTCGTCCGTCCGATCGGTGAAGCGATCGAGTCGTCCGCAAGTGCGGCCCGGGCGATCGTCGCGGCTGAGCCCCTGATCTCCGCGGACGAACTCGCTGTGCGCGTGCGCAATCTCGTTGCACGCTCCGATGTCATGGTATTCGTGGCGCGCCGGCCGGGCCCACCGCCCGGCGTGCCCCGCGGCCCCGGGGCTCCAGGGCCCGGTGACTTCGGCGGTTTTGGTGGCCCGGGCGGGCCCGATTCGCCGCGCGGCGTTCCGGGCGACGGGTTCGGTCCGCCACCGCGCGGGTTCGGCGGCGGTGGACCGAACGTGAATTTCGAGACGTTTGCGAACGTGCATGGCGAATTCGTGAACGTGCGCGGAACGCAGCTCGCGATCGTGCCCGTACGCGCGACGCTCGAAGCGCGCGCGCATCAATATCTCGCGATTCTCGCCACCGTCTTAGCGCTGGCCTTCGTCGCCGCGTGGCTGATCGCGCGCTGGATGGCCGCGCAGGCAGTGGTACCGCTGATCGCCGTGACGGCGGAACTGCGGCGTTTTGCCGCCGGAGACTTCACCTCCAAAGTCGTTCAGCTCGGCGGCGTCTCGGACGTCGGCCAGCTGATCGAAGCCTACAACGGTGCTGCCGCGCAGGTAGCGGCTGCATTTGAAGAACGCGAGCGGGCGGAGGGACGGATGCGCCGTTTCCTCGCCGACGCGGGCCACGAATTGCGCACGCCGCTCTCGATCGTCACCGCGTACGTCGAAGTGCTGCGCAAGGGCGGCATCGATGAACGCGTGAGCGATCAGGCGTTTACAACGCTCGCGACCGAGACGACGCGTATGCGCCGGCTCGTCGACCGGCTCGTTGCGTTAGCCCGGCTCGAACAACCGGAAACGACCCGGCCGGCCGTCGTCGACGTCGGGGCACTGGCCGGTGACGCGGTTGCTGCAATCGTAGCCGCGCGTGGCGGCGATGTCGTCTGTGACGCTGAGTCGGGCGCGTTCGTCCTCGCCGATCCGGCCGATCTGCATGAAGCGATCGCGAATCTCGTCGACAACGCGATCAAGTACGGCGCGGGAACGCCGGTCCGGGTTGCCGTCGAACACGAACGTAATGCGATTGTCGTGCGTGTGAGCGATCGCGGACCGGGGATCGCGCCGCCCGAACGCGACAAAATCTTCGAGCGTTTTTATCGCGGCGCGGGACAAGAGAACGTCGAAGGTTCGGGCCTCGGACTTGCGATTGCCGTTCGCGCAGCCAAACGCGCCGGCGGCGAATTATCGCTCGAGCCGAGCGCACGCGGCGAAACGGTGTTCGCGCTTCGTCTACCGTTGCACGTGGTCGTCAGCGTTGGCTGACTCAATGTACGGTCGCGCTTGGCAGGCGCTCGCCTCTTCGCAGTGGGCGGAGGCGCAACGCGCGTTCGCACTAACGGTGTCGCGCGAACCCGGCCGCGGTGAGGCGTGGCTCGGGCTGGCGTTGGCCTTCTGGCGAGCAGGCGATCGATTTGCGGGCCTCGGCGCTGCGCGTCGCGCGGCAGAGCTCGCCCCGGCGTCCGTCGATGCGCTCGTTTTACTCGCCGACATTTTACGCGATATCGGCGATCTTAACGGCGCCCGTGTTGCGCTCGAAGCTGCCTGCGAGATCGATCCGGCGAGCGCGCCAACGTTGCGGCTTCTGTCCGATGTTTACCGGCGCTTGCGGCGGCCGGCCGATGCGCTCGCGGTCGCGCGGCGCGCACTCGAATGCGATCCGTCGTCGATCGACGGTCTCGTCAGCGTTGCGGATGCATTACTGGCAACCGAGTCCTTCGCCGAAGCGGAGAAGATATATCGTATTGCAATCGCCTGCGACCGGCACGCGCTTCGCGCCGCTTTCGGCCTCGGCCGCGTTGCTCTCGCCCAGGCAGCTTGGCAGGACGCGCGGGCCGCGTTCGAGCGCGCGCTCGAAATCGATCCGAACGATCCCGACGTGCGCTATAACTTGGCCCTGCTGGATTTGCGCTTCGGCGCATACCGCGAGGGGTTCGCCGCATATCCGGCCATCATGGATACGGCGTCCGACGGGGCGCGATATTATTATTACCGTGAAGGGATCCCGCGTTGGAGCGGGGATCCGCCGGCCGGACGCCGGCTCGTGATTAGTTTGGACCAGGGCCTCGGCGACCAGATCATGATGGCGCGCTTTTTTGCGCGCCTGCCGGAGAGCACGCCTGCGATCGTGGTGGAAACGCTGCCAGCATCAATGACGCTCTTCCAACGCAACTTCACCAATGTTCGTTTCGAGCGTTTTACGCACTGGCGTCCGCCGGCGTCGTTGGACGTGCATCTGCCGATGATGCAATTGCCGTGTATTGCGAACATCGCGGTTGCGTCCGATATTTCGGGCGAAGCGTATCTGCGCGCCGACCCGGAGCGCGTGCAACGGTGGAAGGAACGCCTCGGCGATGACCGTGACGTCAGGCATGTCGGTATCGTTTGGCATGGCAATCCGCTAAATACGCGCGAGCGTTGGCGAGCCGCGGCCCTCCGGCATTGGGCTCCGTTGGCCCGCGTTGCCGGAGTGCGCTTCCATTCGCTCCAGCTGGATGCGACGGAAACGGAGATCGCCGAAGCCCCGTTCCAGCTGTCCCCGATGCACACGTGGATCGGGGACATGGATGACACCGCAACGCTCATGACCGCGCTCGATGGAATCATCTCGGTCGACACCTCGACCATTCATCTCGCCGGTGCTCTCGGCCGGCCGGCGTGGCTAGCGAATTCGCTCGTCGGTGACTTTCGCTGGGGCTTTGCCGGCGCCGAATCTCCCTGGTATGCCAGCGTTCGCATCGTGCGTCAGACGGTTTGCGATGAGTGGCAACCGGTTTTTCAGCAAATAGCCTTCGAGCTGGAGTGCGCCTGGCTCTAGCCGATGAACGCGGGTTGTTCTTCGGGCGAGAAGTTGTCTTCCCAAGCGGGGCGCAAATCAGGCGCGGCAAAATGCGCTATACTAGGTGACCATGGCCTATCTGCGCGAGATCATCACCGAAGGGCACCCGACCTTGCGCAAGGTTGCGAAGCGGGTGGGTCCTGGGGAGATCACCGATCCGATTTTCCAGCAGCTCCTCGACGATATGTTCGAGACGATGTACCATGCCCCAGGCATCGGCTTGGCCGCACCGCAAGTCAACGTTAGCAAGCGAATTTTTACCGTCGACCTGCAAGACGACGATCCGGCGCACGGGCCGCTGATCGTCATCAATCCGAAGTTCACCCTCACCGAGGGCGAGATCGAGGCGACCGAAGGTTGCCTCTCCGTACCCGGGATGGTCGGTGAGATGACGCGCTTCGAGCACGTCGTGTGCACGGGGCTCGATCGCAAGGGACAGAAGATCGAGTTGGATGGAGTGGGTCTGTTCGGGCGCTGCCTGCAGCACGAAATGGATCACCTCGACGGCATTCTCTACATCGACAAAGCGCAGAACGTTCGTCCGGCTGAGACGGAAGAAGAGCTCGCGGAAGCCGAAGCGGCGTTAACGCGCTGAAGGCTGTATTTTTTGGGACCTCCGCCTTCGCGGTCCCCGCGCTCCAACGGCTAGCGACGCGCGCCGACGTTCTCACCGTGGTAACCCAGCCCGACCGCCCGGCGGGCCGCGGTCAGCAGCTCACCGCGACGCCGGTGAAAGTGGCGGCGCTGGCGCTCGGCATTCCGGTGCTCACGCCGGTGAAGCTGCGCGCGTTTATCGGCGAACTCGCCGCGCTCGCGCCCGATCGCTGCGTCGTCGCGTCCTACGGCCGGATCATTCCGCAGGCGTTGCTCGACGTCGTGCCGTTGTGGTTCAACATTCACCCGTCGCTGTTGCCGCTCTATCGCGGCGCAACGCCGATTCAGTCGGCGATTCGCGACGGACGCACGGTGACGGCGGTGTCGATCATCGCGATGGATGCCGGCATGGACACGGGCGACCTGCTCGCGCAGACGGAGCCGCTGGCGATCGCCGATGATGAAACATACGGCGAACTGCACGATCGTCTCGCCGAGATCGGCGCCGAGCTGCTCGATGACGTGCTTACCGCCGATGCCGGCGGCGAATCGTTCCCCAATCCGCAATCGCAGCGCGCGGCGGACCTCGGCATCGACGATTATGAGATCGCCCGCACTGCAACGCGCCCGTTCGGCAAAGAGGATCGCGTGTTGCCGCCGTATGCGACGGCGCGCGAAACCATCGACCGCATCCGCTCGCTCGCGCCGAGTCCGGGCGCGCAATTGATCGGCGGACTTCGTCCGGCCGTCGGCACGACGCCGTTGCCGGCGCTCAAGATTCTGCGCGCGCACATCAGTTACGAATCGCCCCTCGCCGACGGCCGCGACGTGCCGAGCGGCACGGTCGTCGCCCATCTTGGTTATCTCTACCTGCGCTCGAACGACGCCTGGATCGTGGTCGACGAAGTCGTGCCGGCCGGTAAGACCGCGATGACGATGGCCGCATTTGCGAACGGCCGTCGCATCGACGACGTGTACGTGCCCGAAGACGACGTTGTTGACGGTCTCGGCGCGTTGCGCTTCCGCGAACGCGCCGGCGAGTTACTCGCGCGATGACGACCGTACTCCGGCCCGCGCCGAGCGCGCGTAACGTCGCCTTCAACGTCATTCGCGACGTGTTCGGTCCCGATGCGCGCGGCGCGGCCGAATCACTCGACCGCCACCTGCGTAAGTCGTCGCTCGATCCGCGCGACCGCGCGTTCGTGACGGAACTCGCCTACGGCACGATCGAGCGCCGGCGCTGGCTCGATTGGCAGCTCGAGCCGTATCTCGGCGCACGCGCAGTCAAATTGCCGCAGATGATTGCCGAGATCTTGCGTTTGGGGACCTATCAGCTGCGCGCGATGCGCGTGCACGAATATGCTGCCGTCTCCGAAAGCGTACAGTTGGCGCGCCGCTTCGGCCATCCCGGCACCGCCGGACTCGTCAACGCGGTGTTGCGCCGCGTTTCGACCGACCCCGAACGGCTCGTGACCGCTGAAGATTTTCCGTCGCCGGATGACATGCTCGGCACGCAGGCATCGCTGCCGACGTGGCTCGTACGCATGTGGCGCGAACGCTTCGGTGACGAGCGGCTCGACGCGATCCTCGCGGGCGTGAACGGCCCGGCCGCGACAGGTGTTTCGATCGACCGGCGGCGCACGACGCGCGATGAAACGATCGCACGCCTCGCCGAGCACGGCATCGCTGCCGTTCCATCGCCCTTCGCCGTAGATGCGATTCTTATAACGGGCGGGGTCCCGACGCCTGCGCTGCGCGAAGCGCTCGGAAACCGGGCCGAACTGCATTCCGAAGCGGCGTGTTTTCCCGTCGATCTCCTCGACCCGCAACCGGGCGAGCGGATTCTCGAAGCATGCAGCGGCCGCGGCAACAAAACGCTGCAGATCGCGAGTGCGATCGGCGATCGCGGCACGATCGTCGCGATCGATACCGATGCGAAGAAGATTGCGCGCGCTCAGGCGCGACTGGCCGAAGCCGAGATCACGTCGGTGGAACTGCGCACCGCGGATGCGAGTACGCTCGACGGCAGCGAGACGTTCGATGCCATCCTCGTCGACGCGCCGTGCTCGGGAATCGGTATCATCGGGCGGCAACCCGAAGCGCGCTGGCGCAAGACGCCCGATGACGGCGCGCGACTCGCGCCGCAGCAGCGCAGTCTCGTCGCCGCCGCTGCGCGCGCGCTCGCACCGGGCGGCCGGCTCGTGTACGCGGTTTGTTCGACCGACTCGCGCGAAGGCGAGGGCGTGATCGAGCCGTTTCTTACCGAACATCCCGAAATCGTGCGCGCACCGCTACCGGAGCGCTACGCGCCGTTTGCAACGCCGGCCGGCGACGTGCTGGTGCCGCCCGGAATCGAGGGACGCGACGGGTTCTTCATCGCGGTCATGCGCCGGCGGTGAACGCGATCGCGCGCTTCGAACAGCTCTGCGCGCGCGTCGTCGAAGGCACCTTCGCGCGCATCTTTCCGAGTGCGCTCGAACCCGCGCAAGTGGGCCGGAAACTCATCGCTGCCCAAGCGGCAGCGCCGACCGATACGTATCTCGTGCGCGTGCATCCGGTCGACTACGCGCGGTTTGCCGGCGATCGCACGTTTCTCGAAGCGCGCTGGAGCGCCATGCTGCGGGAGAACTCACCCAATCACGAGACGCCGCATGCGGTGTTGCACGAAGATCCGGCGATTGTGGCCGGTTCGGTGACGATCGAAGCCCTGGTCGACGATCGGCCGGTGGTGCTCTCGCTCGTGCGTCCCGGTGAGACGATCGCGCTCTTCGACGGCCTAAGCATCGGCCGTAACGATGATAACGATGTCGCGATCGCTGACGGCCGCGTGTCGCGTCATCATGCGCGCGTCGTGGCCGACGGCGGCGGCTTCGCCATTGAAGATCTCCAGTCGTCGAACGGCACCTTCGTCGACGGGGCGCAAGTTCAGCACGCGCGCCTGAACGCGGGTTCCTCGATCGTCATCGGCGAGACCGTGCTCGTGATCCGTGGTTGACCCGCGCTATGCCACGTTGGCGGTGACGGCCGGGCTCGCGGTCTTCGTGCTGGTGGTTCGCGATCGGCGCGGCGCCCCGCCCCGGGCCGCCCTGGATGCGACGATCCCGGCCGGCATCGAACTCGTGGTCGACAACGGTGAAACGATCGCGACGCGGCGCCTAGGCCGGCGCATCCTGGTCGGGCGCGCCCCGAGCGCCGACGTCCGGATCGACGACCCGCGGGTCAGCCGCTTGCACGCGCGGATCGAAATGCGGGATGATGGCGTGTACGTGGAAGATTTAGGGAGTCGCAACGGCACCCTCGTTGACGGCGCGCCAGTTGCGAGCAGCCGCCAGCTTGCTAATGGGGATGAGATCACGATCGGCACCGCATCCATCATTTTCCGAGGGGTCGGTTCATGGAAATAGCGGTCGGTTCGAAGCCGTCGCTCGGACCGCGCGGCAACGTGGACGCGCACGTCGCCGAAGTGATCGCTCCCGGGGTCGTGCTGCTCGCCGTTGCTGAAGGCTTCGGATCCGTGCGCGGTCAGGCCGCGCCGCTCGTCGCGGCACTGGCGATTCGCGACGCGCTGCGGCACCGCGTCCGCCCGGATGGCCGCGATGCCCGGGCCGCACTGCTCTCCGCCTTTGCCAGCGCCAACGCGCGCGTCTTCGCGCATTCGGGTAGTCACGACGACTTCGTCGCATCCGGTTCGTCGATCTCGGCGGCACTGATCGTCGGCGACCGCGCCCATATCGCGCACGTCGGCGGAACCCGCGCCTACCTTTGCCGCGACGGTTCGCTGATGGCGCTCACGACCGACGACGAACTCAGCGGCGAGGGCTGGATCTCGGCCTGGACGACGGTGCCGACCGAAGCGCTGACGGGCCACCTGCTCACGCGCACGCTCGGCACGCAGGCGACGCTCGACGCGACGGTTACCAACGTGCGTTTGATGCACGGCGATGCGCTCGTGCTGGCGACCGGCGGATTTCACAAAGCCATTACCGACGAAGAGATCGTCTACGCGCTGCGCGCGACGGACTCATCGGAATCGGTGACGCAGCGCTTACTCGAAGCCGGCACGATGCGGGGCGCGAACTTCGGCGGCACCGTCATCGTCGGCCGCGCGCTAACCGACGCCGCGCCGCCGGTGGACGCCGGGAAAAGCTTCAACGTGCGCACCGCCGCGATCGCGCTGACGGTGCTGGTGATCGCCTCGTTGATCGCCGCCTCAGTCTTCCACCTATTCCTCTCGCCCTAGCGATCGAGCGTAACGTATCTTGACGCTCGATCGCGTGCGGGAACTGGCGCCGATGGCGTTGGCGCTCATCTTTGCCGCCGCAATGTTCACGCTTGCCGCACCCCACTCGCTCGGTGCGCCGTGGCTGTGCGGCTTGCTGGCGGTGCTCGCGCTGGTGTGGGTTGCGCTGCAGCCGCCCTCGACGTCGCGCGACGACACGCTGCCGGCGCTGGCCATTGTGATCGCCGCACTCGGCGTATTGCTCGTCGCGCGCCTCTCACCCGACCTCGCAGCCAAGCAATTGTTGTGGCTCGGCTTCTCGCTCGCGCTCGCCATCGCGGCCGGCCCGGCTTTCACGCGCTTTCGCGTGCTCTCCGCCTACACATACGTATGGATCGTCGTGGCGATCGTGCTCTTCGTGGCGCTCGCGCTCTTCGGTCAGGAAGTGAACGGCGCGAAACTGTGGATTCGCATCGGCGGCGCGCAGTTCGAGCCGGTCGAAGTGATCAAGCTGCTCGTCGTGCTGTTCATGGCATCGTATCTGGCCGGAACGGCCGACGTTATCGAACGCACGAAGCCGTGGTCGTTGCGGGCCAACGCAAAGTATCTCGGCCCGCTCTTCATCGGCTGGGGCGCCTCGATGGCGATCCTCGTGCTCGAACGCGATCTGGGCATGGCCATGCTGCTGCTTTCCACATTTGCCGCGATGGTCTACGTGGCGACGCGGCGCGTCGACTTGATCGTCGGTTGCACGGCGATCTTCGCGGCCGCGATCTGGTTTGCTGCGACGCACTTCCATTACGTGCAAGCACGCATCGCCGTATGGCACGATCCGTTTCGCGATCCGTATGGCGCGGGCTATCAGGCGATGCAGTCGTTGTTCTCGCTCGCGGCCGGCGGACTGTTCGGTACGGGGTATCATGCCGGCCGACCCGACTTCATCCCCGATGTCGCGACCGACTACGTGTATGCGGCGTACACCGAAGAGTGGGGTGCCATCGGCGCGATCGTGCTATGCGCGGCGTTTCTCGCGCTGATCCTGCGCATGCTCGCGGTCGCGCAGCGGCAACCGGATCTCTACGCAAAATTACTCGCGACCGGGCTCGCGGCGACGCTCGGCTTCCAAGTCGTCATCATCGTCGGGGGCGTGCTGCGCGTTTTCCCGCTTACCGGAATCACGCTCCCGTTCGTCTCGTACGGCGGGAGCTCGCTGGTCACCAACTTTTTGCTCGTTGCGTTGGTATGGGCAATTTCCGGTGAACGTCGAAAAGTGCCCGAGTGAAGGGAGTCTCGACGGCCTTCTGGTCCATCGTTCTCGTCGGCGCCACCGTTTCGATCGGCGCTGGATTTGTCGGTGGCCGCTCGATTGGTTCGGCCGGCAGCCTGCCAGTCGCCGACGCCCATCATGAAGGCGACGGGCTACCGGCCCCGATCCGCCAGCGGCTCCTGCGCCGTTCGCTCTCCGGCGCGCACTCGCTCGATGCGGCCAGCGCGTTCGACCCGTACGGCGATCCCGACTTAGGCGTTAGCGAACGGAAGCGGCCGGCATCCTTCGACCAAATCGACGGCCGCGCTAAAATTGCCGTCATCGTTGTCGATGCGGGGCGGGCCGGACCGGGTCTCGAGCCGTTCGTGGAGTCGTCGCTCCCGTACACCCTGGCGGTCGCCCCTACCGATGATGATGCGCAATCAACCGCCGCATCGATCGTGGCCGCCGGTAAGACGGTTGTCGTGGACGCGTCGGCGACGACGCCGGCGCGCGTCACCGAATTGCTGCGCGCCGGTGCCCGCGGCGTCCTCGTTTCGCTCGACCAACGTCGCGCGACCGATCTGCTGCGCGGGATCGACCACAACGCGTTCGTGGTAGACGCTGCGCTTGCCGAGGACGACGATGTCGCCGCAGCGGCACATGCGTTGCACCGCCAGCTGTACGTGCGCGACGTGATTGCCGATGCGCGCGACGATGGGGCCTACGTCGAATTCATGCTGCGCGACGCGCTGGCGATCGCGCAGCGTACGGGCACGGCGATCGTCGCTATCCACGCGCGCACGCAGAGTTTCGATGCGCTTTCGCGTTTTGCCGACCGCGCGCGCCGCGACGGCGCCGACATCGTCGCGTTGAACGACCTCGATAACTAACGGGGCGTGAAATGACGACGCGCGATTACATGGCCCGCGCGCCGCAGGCTGGAATCCGTATCGCTTACGGCAGCACGGCGCCCGAACAATTCGGCGAATTGCGCGTGCCCGCCGGCCTCGGCCCATTTCCGGTGGTCGTCGTCGTGCACGGCGGCTGGTGGCGTTCCATGTATGCCCTTACCTATGCCGGGCATCTCGCTGCGGCACTTACCGACGACGGTTTCGCAACGTGGAACATCGAGTACCGACGCGTCGGCAATCCGGGCGGCGGTTATCCGGGCACGCTGCAGGATGTCACGGCGGCACTCGGCGCGCTGCGCGATATTGCGCGCGACTATCCGCTCGATCTCACGCGCGTCGTCGTAACGGGGCACTCCGCCGGCGGTCATCTCGCTGGGTGGTTGGCGGCGAAACAGGCACATCGCGAACTCGACCTGTTCGGTGAGCCATTGCCGCTGATCGGTGCCGTACCCGTCGCCGGCGCGCTCGATCTCGTGCATGCGTCGGCACTCGGCGTTTCCGACTCGGTGGGCATCCCAGTTCACGACTTTCTGAGCGGGACCCCAAACGACGTTCCGGAGCGTTACGCGCTCGCGTCGCCGACCGCATGGCTGCCGACCGGCATTCCGGTGATCGCCGTACACGGAACGGCCGACGAGGCCGTGCCGCTGGAACTCTCACGCCGCTACGTCACCCGCGCGCAGGCGGCCGGCGACCGCGCGAAACTCATCGTGCTCGACGGCGTCGACCACTTCGAGCCGTTCAACCCCGAGACGCCCGCCGGGGCCGTCGTCCGGGGCGCCATCCGCGACCTCCTGACCCGCTAGCAGGAAGGACGGGACGAGGGGGTGCGTCGTATGTGCCTAGAGATGACCCATCAGAGCAGCGTGCTGTCCCTCCTCCTCCTTAGCGATACGTCTCCGTAGTCGCTTAGCTGCGCTTGCTCGATATGGGCCCGCCGCGAAAGCGACGGGCCATTTTATTATCCGGACCCGAGAGTGAGAAATCCGATGTCCACGATGCCCCATCACCGCTACCGCCCCTTCGCACCGATCGATCTCGCCGACCGCACCTGGCCGTCGCGGACGATCGATCGCGCGCCGCGTTGGTGCAGCGTCGACCTTCGGGACGGGAATCAGGCACTGATCGAGCCGATGGGCGCGCAGCGGAAGCGGCGCATGTTCGATCTGCTTGTGAAGATGGGCTTCAAGGAAATTGAAGTCGGCTTTCCGTCGGCATCGCAGACGGACTACGACTTTTTGCGCGACCTGATCGACACCGGCGCGGTTCCTGATGACGTCTGGCTCCAAGTCCTCACGCAATCGCGCGAGGAACTGATCGAGCGGACGTTTGAGTCGATACGCGGCGCGAAGAAAGCGATCGTGCATCTCTATAACTCGACGTCGACTTTGCAGCGGCGCGTCGTGTTCGGCCTCGATGAAACCGGCATCGTCGGAATCGCGGAACGTGGCACGCGCCAGATCCGCGCGCTCGCCGACAAGGTGACCGGCACGGAGATCCGCTTCGAATATTCGCCCGAAAGCTTCACCGGCACGGAATTGCCGTTCGCGAAGCGCGCCTGCGAAGCCGTGATGGCGATCTGGAAACCGACGCCCGAAGCGCCGATGATCCTCAACTTGCCCGCAACGGTCGAGATGTCGACACCGAACATTTATGCCGATCAGATCGAGTGGTTTGGCCGCAACGTCGCCAATCGCGAGAGCCTGATCATTTCGGTGCACCCGCACAACGACCGCGGCACGGGCGTCGCGGCGGCGGAACTTGCGTTAATGGCCGGCGCCGACCGGGTCGAGGGCACGCTGTTCGGCAACGGCGAGCGCACCGGCAACGTGTGCGTCGTGACGCTCGCAGCGAACCTGTTCACGCAGGGCGTCGATCCGCAACTGGACATCTCCGACATTCCGCAGATCGTGCGCACGGTCGAGTACTGCAATCAGATTCCGGTGCATCCACGTCATCCATATGGCGGCGATCTCGTGTTCACCGCATTCTCGGGCTCGCATCAAGACGCAATCAAGAAAGGCCTCGACGCGCTTGCGAAGACGCCGCTCGCGCCGTGGGAAGTTCCGTATCTGCCGGTCGATCCGAAGGATCTCGGCCGCAGCTACGAAGCGATCATTCGCATCAACAGCCAGTCCGGCAAGGGCGGGATCGCCTACATCATGGCGACCGACTACGGTTTCCAACTGCCGCGCAATCTGCAGATCGAGTTCAGTAAGGTCGTGCAGGCGCATACCGACGAAACCGGCGCCGAGCTTACCGCACCGGAACTGTGGGATGCCTTCGAACGCGAGTATCTCGCGCCGGCCGGGCCGTTCGGATTGCTCGAGCAGCACATCGCGGAAACGGCCGACGGCGGTTCGGCGGTTACGGCGCGCGTTGCCGATGGTGACGCGGTGCGCAGCATCAGCGGCACCGGGAACGGGCCGATCGATGCGTTCATCGCCGGCTTGCGTACCGGGCTCGGCGTCGAAATCTCCGTACGCGATTACCACGAGCACGCGACGACTGCGGGCGCGAACTCGGCCGCCGTGGCCTACGTTGAGTTGGAGGTTGCCGGCACGCCGGTGTATGGCATCGCGCGCGATGCGAACATCGTCACGGCATCGCTGCGGGCGATCGTCAGCGGGCTCAATCGTGCCAGCCGCTTCGTGACCTTCGACCGCGATACGGTGGGCGTTTAGCCGACCGCAGGGTGTGCTTCTGTCATGAGATAAGAGGGTCGCATGGAGCTGGCGGGTGGTGAAGACAAGGTCGTTCTGAAGCGCGAGCGAGCGACGATCTTCCTCGTCGCCACCGGGCACGCGGTCAGCCATTTTTACCTGCTGATCCTCATCCCGCTCCTGCCCTTGCTCAAAGCCACGCTGGGCGTCGGCTACATCCAACTCGGCCTCGCCTTGACGGTTGCCAACGTTGCATCGGCCGTCGCGCAAACGCCGATGGGATTTCTCGTCGACCGCTATGGTCCGCGGAGATTGCTCATCGCGGCGCTCGCGCTGCACGGTCTCGCGTTTGCGTCACTCGGGTTCATCACGACCTATCCGTGGCTGCTGTTCGTCGCGGCGCTCGCCGGCATCGCGCAATGCATCTATCATCCGGCCGACTACGATATTCTCTCGGCCGCGATCGGCACGAAACGCGTCGGCCGGGCATTTTCGTATCACACGTTTTCCGGCTACATCGGTGCGGCGATCGCACCGCCGTTGATGATCGGCGTTGCGACGCATGCGAACCTGAGCGATGCGTTGTTCGTCGGCAGCCTCTTTGGGCTCGTGACCGCAGCGATCTTCGTGTGCGTGCCGCAGCTCGACGCGCGTTCGTCGGCCGCAACACGCAAGGCGACCGGCGCCGCACCGATACCGATGCGGGCGATTCTTACCCCGACGGTTATCGGGTTGACGATTTTCTTCGCCATCCTCAACCTATCGACGAGCGCGCTGCAAAACTTCTCGAGCCTCGCGCTGATCAAGCTCTACCACATCCCGCTAGTCTTCGCGACCGCGTGTTTGACCGCGTATTTGATCGGCGTGGCCGGTGGCGTATTAGGCGGCGGACACATCGCCGATATGACGCGCCGCCATGGCCAGGTCGCTGCAATTGGCTTCAGCTTCACGGCGATCTTCACGTTTGTGATCGCGACGTTCTACTTCGGTCCATATGCGTTAGTGGCTTTACTCGGCGCAGCCGGCATTTGCACCGGCCTCATCTTGCCGTCGCGAGACATGCTCGTCAAAGAAGCGGCGCCCGCCGGCGCGGTCGGCCGGACATTCGGCATCGTCACGACCGGCTTCAATTTCGGCGGTACCGTGGGTCCGCTGATGTACGGCTGGCTACTCGACCGCAACATGCCGCGCGAAATGCTCTACCTCGCCCTAGCATTCATGCTGCTCGCGATCGCCATGCCGCTCGTCGGCGAGTGGCGCAAACGCCAAACTGCAGCATCCCCGGTTGACCTAGCCGCTACCGCTGCCCTGTCATCCCGAGCGTAGTCGAGGGACAGCCACCATCTTCGGTTGTGGCGGCCCCCTTCGACAAGCTCAGGGCGGGCTCTCGACAAGCTCGGAGTGACAGCGCTAACCGATAATCTTTGTCGACCGGAGCTCGCGCAGTCGCTCGTCGTCGTAACCGAGTACACTTCGGAGAATCGCATCGCTGTGTTCGCCTAGGGCCGGCGGAGCGCTTGGTTTGCGCACGGGTGTGCCGGAGAAGTGCATCGGCGAACCGGTGACGCGCACGCCGCCATCCATCTCATAGACCATGCCGCGTTCTGCGACTTCCGGAGATGCCAGCACTTGCTCGACCGTGCGGACGCGACCCGCAGGGACGTTTGCGGCCTTGCAGGCGGCCACCACGTCGTCGCACGATCGTAACGCGAAGCACTCGGCGAGAATTTCAGCCAGTGCTTCGCGGTTGTTGACGCGTAGCGTGTTCGTGGTGAAACGCGCGTCAACCGGGAGTTCGGGCCGATCGATCACCTTGGCGCAGAGGTCGCGAAATTGCCGGTTGTTCGCGCAGGCAAGCACGAACGAGGCGTCGGCGGCATCGAAGGTCTGGTAGGGCACGATGCTTGCGTGCGCGTTGCCGTAGCGTTTCGCTTTGACGCCGGCGTTCAACGAGGCGCTCGCGACGTTCGAGAGCGCGGCGACCGACGCATCGTGCAGTGCAATGTCGAGTAGCTGACCGGCGCCGGTACGTTCGCGTGCGAAGAGCGCGGCTAGAATCGCCTGCGTCCCGTACGTACCGGCTAGCAGGTCCGAGATCGCGACGCCGAACTTGTTCGGTTTGCCGGCGGGATCACCGTTAATCGACATAAGACCGCTCTCGGCTTGAATGAGGAAATCGTAGCCGGCGCGCGTCGCCAACGCGCCCGTGCGGCCATAGCCGGAGAAGGAGCAGTAGATGAGCCGCGGATTGATGGCGGCGAGAGATTCGTAATCGAGGCCGTAGCGCGCCAATGTTCCGGTGAGGTAGTTCTCGACGAGCACGTCGGCGCGCTTGGCGAGTTCGCGTACGATCGTTTGTCCGCGCTCGGTGCGGAAGTCGACCGCCAAACTCGACTTGTTGCGGTTTACCGCCAGATAGTAGGTGGACGTACCGCGGTACTCGGGCGGCGACCAGCTACGGGTCTCATCACCGTCGGATGGATTCTCGATCTTCCAGATCTCGGCGCCCAGGTCGCCCAGCGTCATCGTCGCCCACGGTCCGGCGAGGACGCGCGAAAGGTCGAGTACCTTGATACCGTCGAGCGGACTCATAACGGCGTACGATCCGCTTAGATGCCGGGGAACCCCTGTGGGTGTAACGGCTTGGTTAAGCGTTGGCGAAAACTTCGTTTTGGTGACCTGGATCGCACCGGCGCCCAAATGGATAGCCGATGATTGATCCATCATGCATCCATTTCGAACCGTCCCCGACCCGATCGACGCAGTCGCCTGCGGGCGTTGCGGCCATTCGGTCTGGGATCATTGCGCCGGCGAGACGTGCGCGCAGTGCGCAAGCCGCGAAGCCTGGAGTGCCTGCAAACTCTTCGCCCTCGTCGGCTTTAAGGAAGCAACGCCGACCACGTACGAAGAGTTCGCCATCCACGGCGGCTAACCGACGCTGTTCCCCTCGTCGTCATCCCGCTCGACGGGAATCCAGTTATAGTTCGGGGATACTGTCGAGGCGCATGCGCTTAGCACCGAAGCTATCCAACATCCCCTTTGCACCTGCTCCCGGCACTGCTCGCAGCAATCCGTCGAATTGGCTGCGGGCGACTTGATAACATTCGCAGACGGCCTTTTCTAGACCCGGCCGGTCGAGAATATTGATGGTACCGTGCGCGTATTTTATGAAGCCCGCGTGTTGTAACGTTCCAGCGGCAATGGCCACGCCGGATCGACCCGTTCCGAGCATCATGGCGAGAAACTCTTGAGTCAAGGGTATCGCATCGGTGTCCACACGATCGCGCGTCATCAATAGCCAACGCGCGCATCGTTCGTAAACGCTGTGCAGCCGATTACATGCAGCGAGCTGTCCGAGCATGTTGACATAGGCTTGCAGATAACGATCGAGAAGCTGCCGAAATTCGGGATGTGAAGCGCTCAATTCCTGAAACAAATCGGCGGGCATCTTGATCGCACTACCACGAACTTGGCAATAGCAGGCATTTGCCGTGCTTGAGGCACCCATGAGCAACGGGAACGCGGACATCCCTTCGCGACCAATCGTGCCGACTTCAATCTCGCTGCCGTCTTCCATTCGCGCAACGACCGATAAGACGCAATCCAGCGGGAAATAGACGTCATTGATCTTTTGTTCCGGCTCGTAAATTCTGTTACGCAATGACAAATTTACGAGGCTGCAACGTTCGGAAATCGATACGGCGGTCGAGTGGTCAAATGCGTTGAGGATGGCATTTGGTCGAAATGATGCGGGGGTGAACGGCTTACTGTTCTGTGTTTTTCTTTTCAAAACAACCGCCAAGGCAAGCGACCGCTGGGTAGTAACCGCATCATATCATATTACCACGCTCAAGCCGGCGCTTTCTGCGCATATTCATGCAGACTCCAGCGGCCGGACGAGCGTACGCCCGGATCTCGAGCACGCTACGAGGCGCGCGTTTGGCTGGGTGTGGAACACGCGAACTCCCGGCACAGGGCTTCCCCGGCGGAGCTGGTTATGGGCGATCCTCTCGCAACCACTGCGGGGATAGCACACCTCGACATCGCCATTCCGACGATACGCGCCGCCGTTACGCGACGAGGTCGTACTCGAACAGGGATGCGATAATCCTGGCCATCCGTGGATCCACCGACCACAGGCGATCGCGAGTAGCGCGCGGCCGGAGCGAGTGCGGGTCGTTCACCTCCGCGAACGCGCGCATGCATTCGGCGATTATGTGGAATTGAGCTCCGGCCACGCCATGCGTGAAGTCTCGTGCGCCTTAGTGTGAACAGGAGTTGAAAGGCCATTGATTGTTATAGCTATTTATGAACAGCGGCGGCCGGCGTTCTCCGCGCAACTCCTCATTCCGAGTAACGAGCCTGCCAAAAGTGTCTATAGGTCTCTTCGCACTTGAAGTACTACTGTCGGCTTGCGGTGGTGGCGTTTCGGAAACGCCGATTGCGCAAACCGCATTATTGCGCTCTGCACCATCTCGCGACTGCTTGGCCGGCACGCTGAACTTTGACGCTAACGTTCCCATGCTCGATGGGGCATTCAACGTGCCGGCCGGACCGCCGCAGAAGACTATTACTGTCACCGTGGACCCAACGTGCAATTTTTCCTCCGGCGCCAATCTCCATGTGGGTGGATATCCGGACGGCAACAGCGATATTCGACAAGCATCGCCAGGCTCGACCACCTTTTTAATTAGGGTCGACATTCATCCCGGCGTTACTACGTTCACGATAGTGGATTTCGGAACGCTCGCAATTGGCCATTTTATGGTTAGCGCAACGTAGATTTGCCATGCCGTGACGCTTCGTTAGAGGCGCCGTGGTCTCGCCTAAGCCATCAAGTCGAACTCGAAGAGCGACGCGACGATTGCCGCCATGCGGGGATCGACGGACCAGAGACGATCGCGAGTAGCGCGCGGCCAGAGCGAGTGCGGGTCGTTCACCTCCACGTAGGCGCGCATGCATTCAGCGAAGTACTCGTCGCAGGCGCTGGCGGCGTACGGCGTGACGAACGCAGTTGCGCTTGCGAAGGCGCGGCGGATGCGCGGGTCGACGCCGCTGAGGTAGACACCGCCGCCTAGGGCACAATCCAGTGCGTGCGCGAACTCGTGGGCGATCGTCATCGGGCTGAGCGAACGCAAATAGATCGTGCGCTCTTCGACGACGAAGAGCCCCGCCGGTGGAATCGGCCAGCTGTCGACGCCGGCGACGATCCGTCGCAGTACCGGGGAACGATCCCCAAAGCGCTCGCCCTCATCAAGGACCGTGATGCGGACGCCGGAGCGTTCGGCCACGGCCATCGCGCCCGGGCCGAACCGCCGGATCACTGCCTCGACGGCGGCAGAGTTTGGTGGCGCGGCTTCGATCATCCGGCCCACGATACGGGACCGTCATTGCGTGAGAATGTTCGGACTGTTACGAGATGCGCCGTCGCGTTCGATCCGGGGTTGACCCGTTGCGCGAAACGTGATACTAGTTGGTCCTAATGCTCGGCTATTGGTACCGCAACCGATCTGCGTTCGCGCTCGTACATCTCTCGTCGAGCCGCGGTGCCATGTACTAGCGACTATCTACCGAGCGATATTGCGAGCGCACCGGATTGGTGCGCTTTTTTATTTTGCTTAGATCGGACGAAAACGTAGTGGACTTCGTACTATTGTCAGGGCCGGCCGCCTATCTTTCGCCCGCAACGCTCGTGGACTCGGATGCGCCCGAAATCGCCGCATTTGTCGATAAGCGATTGTTAGATTGCGACGAGATCGAA
>Ga0182030_10004883_pt1 | contig 28624 bp, 29 predicted proteins | sample 812S3MmetaG_FD_121299 | JGI IMG/M metagenome (GOLD analysis project Ga0182030, IMG submission 121299) | Permafrost microbial communities from Stordalen Mire, Sweden - 812S3M metaG (Illumina Assembly) | ecosystem: Environmental > Terrestrial > Soil > Wetlands > Permafrost | place: Sweden...
GGACGATGGCGATGCCGCGTACCGCCCATCCCATGTGATCCCATAGCTGCATGGGGCTGAAGCCGACCGCCTGATCTTCCTGGAAGAATGCAAGGCTGCTGACCGTGTGCGAAGCGAAATGTGTGAGCTGAGCGAGAATCACTGAATCGTTCCTCCTAAGGAGTTTGTTGTGAACTGCGATTGTCCGCCGTGGCGAACGGTTGCTGGGAATGCGGCTCTTGCTGGATTCGCATTCGGGTCAAAAGCGCGGCCCCTGCCTAGGAATGCGGCAGGGGCCAGAGGGCAAATCATCCGCCAAGCGTAAAGATCACGTTGACCGTGGTCTCCACTTCAACCGGGTCGTTGTTCAGAAGGTAGGGCCTGTAACGCCAGGTCTTCACGGCATCGATTGCGGCCTGCTGCAACATCGCCGGTCCTGTTACAACGTGCAAATCTTCGATCTGCCCGGACTTGGAAATTTTGGCTTGCAGAACCACAGTACCGGAGACACGGGCCGCCTTGGCGATCGGCGGATAAATAGGCGGTGTCTTCTGCAATAGCATACCGATCGCGACACCGGCTGAGATGTTGATCTTCTTGGGCACTGCGGCTTGTACATGGGGACCGCTCTGGCCGCTGAAAATGCCTCCCATGACGCCGCCCTCAGTGCCGCCTAGGCCTTCCATGCCGGCCACGCCAAAGCCGGAGGTCGGAGGCGCTTCCTTCTCGGCCACCATCTTGATGTCGTGCGGAATCCGGGTTGGAGCCGTCAGTTGGTTGTTCATCATCTCCGACTGCACATGAACCACGTGTACAGCCTCTGGCGGCGGAGGGGGGGGAGGGGGTGGGGGTGGCGGCGGCGGCGCAACCAAAGTCGTCAGCATGGCGGCCCTGGGTAGCGCCTCAGGATAGATCAGCGGAATAAGAATCAACAGCACCAGAATGGACGCATTGGTGCCGAACGTCACAATCATCCAATACTTGCTTTTGCTCTTGATCCTGCCTGCGGACTCAAATGTGGAATCTTCAAACATGGCCAGCCTCGAATCGAGTGTTGGTTACTTCTAAATTAGACACCGCGGAATCCTAAAATGTTCCCAATCAAAAAAAGTCCCCGCAGAAACCGGCTCCACCTTATCAGAACCACGCTGTACTTGCAAAGTGCGCCGCAAAACCGCTGCTTCCCGCGGTCAAAAAACACTACACCCGGGCGCGTTTCGCCGCCGGCAGAGCCGTAGCTTTTCCCTGCTGGGCACGCCACTCCTGCCAGGCCACCAGCATCGGCGCGGCAACAGCAATAGACGAGTACGTACCGATGAGAATGCCCACCACCAGCGCGAAGGAGAAGCCCCGCAACACCTGCCCGCCAAAAATATACAGCGAAAGGACAGTCAGGAATGTCAGGCCCGAGGTCAGAATAGTCCGGCTGAGGGTCTGGTTGATGCTGCGGTTCACCACGTCCGGCAGCGACTCGCGGCGGCTCAGGCGCAGATTTTCGCGGATGCGGTCGAAGACAACGATCGTGTCGTTCATCGAGTAGCCCACCAAGGTCAAAATCGCCGCAATCACTGTCAGGCTGATCTCCTGGCCGGTCAATGCGAAAGCGCCCAGTGTAATCAGCGTGTCGTGGATGCACGCCACCACGGCTGCGACGCCGTAAATCAGTTGAAAGCGGAACCACAGGTAGACCAGCATGGCCAGCATCGAGTAAATCGTGGCCATCAAAGCCTTATTCTTCAACTGGCGGCCAACCGTAGGCCCCACCACGTCCACTTTCGTTCCCGTCGGAACAATGGGATTGGCATAATGCGCGTGAAGCGCATCTTCAATCAGTTGACGGCCCGCATCCAGCGAGGTTTCGTCGTGCTGCTCGGGCAGGCTGATCAACACCTCGTTGTTGCTGGCCACATCGTAGTTCTGGACGTTCGCATCCTTGATGCCCGCCGCCGCGATGGCCTGGCGAATCGCGTCGAGGTCGGGAGACTGGACAAACTGCACCTGAACCTCAGTGCCTCCGCGAAAGTCCACGCCAAGGGGTACCGGGCTGCCGATCTGCGACCAGTTCCACCCCATCTTGGCAACGCCAGCCACGCTGAAAATCATAGAAAAGGCGAGGAAATACCACTTCAACCTCAACCAGTCCACATTTACGCCGCGAAACAATTCCACTGGTTCTCTCCGCTTCCTGGGTCTGGAACCCGATAGGCTCCAGCGTTCAATTTCTTTGGGACTGCCGATTCTCAAAAAGCCGAATCAGCAGTTCCTCTGCTCTCGGCCTAGATGGATATCGCTTCCCCTGGCTTCAACTTGTTCAAATGCCAATCGAAGATGACGCGCGAAACGAAGACCGCCGTGAACAGGTTGGCCAGCAGGCCGATAGTCAGGGTGGTCGCAAACCCCTTCACCGGGCCAGTACCGAACATGAACAGGATAGCCGCCGAAACGATCGTGGTCACGTGGGTATCGAAGATGGCAGTCCATGCATGGGCAAAGCCCTGATCCACTGCCGCCGCTGCCGCCTTGCCGGCGCGTACCTCTTCCCGGATGCGCTCGAAGATCAGCACGTTCGAGTCCACGCCCATGCCGATCGTGAGAATCACTCCGGCAATGCCCGGCAACGTCAGCGTAGCAGTGGAAACGCCCATGAAACCCAGCAGAATCACCAGATTCAAAATCAACGCCAGGTCGGCGTTGATGCCCGAACCCCGGTAGTAGAACAGCATGAAAGCCATCACCACCAGAACGCCCACGATGGCCGCCGTAACGCCCTTGCGGATTGAGTCCGCACCCAGTGACGCACCGACAAAACGCTTCTCAAGCTGCTTCAGAGATGCTGGCAGCGCCCCGGTATTCAGCATCTTTGAAAGAACCGTGACTTCTTCCGGGCTGAAACTGCCCCTGATCTCGCCTGAGTCATGAATGGCGCTCTCAATGTTGGCCACTTCTTTGACTTGGCCTCCCAGCACCACAGCCATGCTGGTGTTCACGTTCTTGCTGGTGTAGTCGTAGAACCGCTCGCCGGCTTCGTTGGTCAATGTGAAGTGGACAGTTCTCTGCCCAGTATTGGAATCCGTGCCTGGATCGGCCGAGCGAAAATCGCTGCCGGCTACTACCGGAATGCGCTTCAGGATATACACACTATCGGCATCGGAGCCGGTCGCCATCGCGCCGGAACCTTTCACCAACTCTTCGTCGGACGGGACCGCCCCGCCCACGGTGGCCGCCGCCGCCGCTTCGTCGGGGTAAGGGCCGCCCACCACCGCATGAATCTCCAGCCGATTCGTGCCTTGGATGATCCTCTCGACATCGCTCTCGTTTTCCACGCCCGGCAGTTCCACCAGGATTTGGTCCTCGCCCAGCCCATATTCCTGGATCACCGGCTCACTGACGCCCAGTGCATCCACGCGGTCGCGGATCGCTTCGATCGCCTGTTGGACCGTTTTCGCCTTCAATGCCGTCAATACCGGAGGCTTCATGGTCAGCGTCCAGGCATTGTCCGAGACGCTGCTCAGGTCGTACTCGTTGGAAAACTTGGTATCAAGCAGCGACTGAACAGCATTGGAGTTGGCCTGCGTCGAGCCTTCCACGCGGATTACTGTCGGCTTGGCTGGATCAGGCTTGTACACCTGGGCAAAGCTCAGGTTGGCCGCCTTCAGATCCTGTTGGATACGCCCCACGGTATTGTCCGTTTCAGCGCTGACAGCTTCTGAAACCACCACCTGCAAGATCAGGTGAGCGCCGCCGCGCAGGTCCAATCCAAGGTGAATCCGCTGACCAATGGAGTCTGTAAGGGCCTTGCCGCTAAAGCCCGAGGGAACTCCGATGATGCCGAAAATGCAAATTGCCAGCACCGCAACAATCAGGGCAATTTTGTTTTTGAGATTCTTCTTCATCGTCCCGTTTCTCTAGTCAAAAAGGGTGAAAAACAATACTAAACCTAAGAGGCCGAGGATCCGTCCTGCGTCGTCACCGACGCAATCGCATGCTTGGCAATTTCCAGCTTGATGTTGTCCGGGGCAACGCGGATCACGATCACATCGTCCTTGATGGAAACGATAATGCCGCGGATACCTCCCGCCGTCGTAATCCGGTCGCCAGACTTGATCGTGCCCAGCATCTCCTGCCACTGCTTTTGTTTCTTCTGCTGCGGCTTGATCATCACAAAATACAGCACCGGAATCAACAACAAAGGCAAAAGCATCGGAAGACTGCTTCCACCCGCTCCGGCGGGCAAACCCGCCAACAATGCAAAACTCGTTGCCACACTCGTCCTTTACTCGCCCCTTGGCCGCAAACTCGCCGCTGCCGTTCTGGGCGCAGACGCACCCGGCCAGGAGCCGGTAGCCTGCAAAACAAATTTGTCTCCGGGAACGGACTTAGCTTGATCAAGGCCTCGAATAACTCAAGCCCAGACTCTGGCTAGATTCGGAGTTGAAGAGCCAGCTCGCCACAGACCTTCGGGGATCGAATCCCGCGCCCACGGCCCGCCTGAAACCCAACCGCCGTCTGCTTCCTGTTCGACACGGCCTTTTCCTGAAACACCAACCCGGAAGTCCACTTTTTCACAAGCTGCGCAGTCCAACAGCGCTCATTCCGTCCGGATTCCAAGAGAATGCCTACGATGATAAGAAACGCGCGGGCTGTTGCATGTCAAGGCTGGCCGCCTCCGGCAGTGCCTCGTCATCGTACCGTCCAAGTCAATTTCGTCCCTTACAAAGCTTTTACGGGTCGTCTACTCCTTCCTTACTCCCGGTGATTTCTGATGAAAACAGTAGGGTATTCCGCTCCAGCACGGCCGGCAAAAAGACCGCTTGCCAGGCGGAATGCTCGGACAGGAGACGACCCCATGCTCGAAATCAACGCTGGTGCGGTTTTGGTCACGCTGGCAAGTCTGGCCGTGGCTTTCATGCTCTGGGTACTCTGGAATCTCTTGAAACAGGATAAACAGTGTGCAGCCTTCGCTGGAAAACTCCTGGCTTCACTCTCTCTGCGAAACGGCACGCAGGCAAAGCTCGCCACCGCCGGCATTTCGCTGCTCCGCGAGCCTGTTACTTCGGCGCCGCAGCAGTCGCTTCTGTTTCGTCACCCGAGTCCTCCACAAGCACCGCTGAGCCGGGAACAACGTCAAAGCTCACGGAATCCTTTGCCGCTGCATGGAAGGTGATCCGCAGCGGCTCGCGCTGCCACTCAGCCAGTGCGCACACAGGGTCTGCATGGCTTTCCGGATCGAATGCAGCCAGCTTCCTGGCCAGCACGGGCTTGCGCGCCGCCACCTGCGCCACCACCGCATATAGACTCTTGCCGCTGGCCGTCACGCCGCAATATGCGCCATAGTCGCGGAACCAGCTCACCTGGCTTACGCCGGGATCGTAGTCGGGCAGCTTCAACGCAACCACATGGCCGGTCGCGCGGTCCACAAGCAGCCACGGCCCCCGCTGCCAAACCCAATGCCCTTGCTTGTCCGTGGGTGCTGGCTTGTCGCTGGGCAAGGCGTCGTTGAGCCGGATCACACGCCGCACCACAAAGCTCCGGTCAGTCACGTCGTGGGCGTCGCCGGTGGTCCACTCTTTCAGCACGCCATCCACCAGCAGCGCGCGAATCTTCAGTTCGTTCTCACCCGTCGCCGCGCCCGCCGGGTCGCCGGCCTTCGAGTAGAGCACCTTCCGCGCCGCGCCAAGCACCACCGTGTGTACTTTGCGCGGGGCTGCCTCAACCGCTGCGCTGACAGCAAGGATCGCCGCCATCGCCAAAACTGCCATCCGTCCGCCGACTCTCATGCCGTTTGCTCCTGAGAAGTTGGCGCAAATCTGTCGGAAAATCACAGGTACGGTCGTTAACCCGTACACAAGTACTCCAGAATCAATTGGGGTTTTGACCCCGAGGTCAGAGCATAACCGCCCCTGCTCCTCTTGCAATAGGCTCCTAAATCTTCGCCGCTTCCACGGCCCGCGCAACGCGAAACGCCGTTCCCTCGTTGAAATGGCCGGCGAGCACCTGCATCCCCACCGGCAAGCCTGCCTGTGTCTTTCCACACGGCACTGAAACGCCGCAGATACCCGCCAGGCTGGCCGTGACCGTGTAGATATCGGCCAGATACATGGCCAGCGGGTCGCCAGTCTTTTCGCCCAGCTTCCACGCAGGTAAAGGCGAAGTCGGAGTCACAATAGCGTCTACATCGTTGAATGCCCGCAAATACTCCTCGGCCAGTAGTCGCCGCACCTGTTGGGCTTTCAGGTAGTAGGCATCGTAGTAGCCTGCGCTCAGCGCATACGTCCCAAGCAGAATGCGTCTCTTGACCTCGGCGCCAAAGCCTTCGTCGCGCGAGTGCCTGTACATCGCGGAGAGAGTCTCCGAGGCCGCCGAGCGGTAACCGTAGCGCACGCCGTCAAAGCGTGCCAGGTTGGCGCTGGCCTCCGCCGTAGCTACCAGGTAGTAGGTTGGAATCGCATAACGTGTATGCGGCAGCGAGACCGGCTTCACCGTGCAGCCGGCCGCTTCCAGCGAGGCAATTCCAGCTTCGATCTTCGCCCGCACATCCGCATCGAGCCCCTCTGCGAAGTACTCCTTGGGCACACCGATGCGCAGCCCTTCCACAGGCCTGTCGCTCTCCGCCGCATAATCCGGCACCGGCGCCGGGGAACTGGTCGCGTCCTTGGGGTCGTGCCCGGCAATCACACCCAGCATCGTGGCTGCGTCGCGCACATTGGCGGCAAACGGCCCCACGCGGTCCAGCGACGAAGCAAAGGCAATCAACCCGTACCGCGAGACACGCCCATAGGTGGGCAGCACGCCCACTACTCCGCAAAAGCTGGCCGGCTGCCGAATCGATCCGCCCGTGTCCGACCCCAGCGTGCCGACCGCCAGATTGGCCGCCACTGCCGCAGCCGAGCCACCGCTCGAGCCCCCCGGAACCCGCTCCGTATCCACAGGATTCCGCACCGGACCGTATGCCGAGTTCTCGTTCGAGGAACCCATGGCAAACTCGTCGCAGTTCAGCTTGCCCAGCAGCACCGCGCCCGCCGCTTCAAGCCTTGAAACCGCAGTGGCGTCGTAGGGCGGGCAATAGCCTTTCAGAATCTTCGACCCCGCCGTCGCCGGAGCGCCGCGCATCACCAGCACGTCCTTGATGCCCACCGGAATGCCGGCCAGCGCGGGCAGCGGATCGCCCTTGGCCGCCAGCGCGTCCACGCGCTCCGCCTGCTCCATCGCCCGTTCTTTGGTCAGGCTCAAATAAATATTCAGCCGCGGATTCACCTTAGCAATGCGCTCGTAGTAGCTGGCGGCCAGATCTGCAGCTTTCATGCGGCCAGCAGCAATCTCTGCATGCAGCTCGGCCAGCGTCTTGGGCGTCTCTACAAAGGATTCAGGTGTCATAGCTCCGCTGGACAATTAAATCTTCCTTCCCGTATCTCAATCTTATGACTTGCTCGTTGAAGGGTTGATTGGAATGCCACAATTACGACATGTCCGGCGGTGGATTTGTTGCATCCAAAGGCAGACATCACAATTTGGGCATCTAAATAATTGATATTGAAACAGGGTTACCATCGCAAACGCCATGTAAGAGATACCCAAAACGAAATTACTCTTCTCCAACACAAAGCCAAACTTGACGAAACCAATCTTGTACAACCAGTGGACCAAAGAGGCTACTCCAACTATTAGAAATCCGAACGGAAGCCATCCTAAGACCAGAATGATAAGCCGCCGCTTGACCCGCCTGTACTCTTTCCACACCAGAGCACACTCCTTACCGCTCAATCACCTTCGGCACCTTGAAAAAGACCTGGTCAGTCTCCGGCGCCTGCGCCAGCACCGTAGCCCGATCCAGTGAGGCCCGCAAAACATCGCCGCGCAGCACGCCGGCGCCAGCCGCGTCCAGCAATTCGCTCACTTGCGCCAGCGGCATCACGCCAGCCGTGTCCAGCTCGTTCAGCTCCGCCACCTGATCGAGAATGGCGTTCAGGTCGCTCAACATGCGTGGAGTCTCCTCCGGCGTCAACTCCAGATGAGCCAGCTCGGCCACACGCTCTACATCTTCCACGGTTACTCTGGCAGTCATTCCCTGCTCGTCCCCATTCCTCGTCGGTTAATTCCCATCCGGGCGCTCCCCGGATTAGCCCGAAGATTGAGTATAGCCCGTCCCGTTTCCACCCCAGCCGCGACGCTCTGCCGCTTGCGGCCCCATTCTGCGGCCCAAGCCCGAACCTCGGCCCTTCAGTCCACCGTAAGCGTCAACGTCACGCTGTGCTGGATGCCGTTTGAGGCCGCTGTCACCGGAATCGAATAGGTTCCCGCCGGAGTTCCCCCGGAGCCGCCGTTCCCGCCCGATCCGCCGCCCGTCCCTCCACCCGAGCTCGTGCAACTGGAGACGCCACCCGCCAGAATCGACAGCAGCGCCGCCAGCAGCAGTGCCTTGCGCCGCCGCTTCCATCCAAGCGGCAGCAAAACCAACCCGCAGACCAGCGGAAGAATGCGGCCCATCGCCGGGTTCCTCAATTCAGCGGTTGCCTTCCCTGTCGATATCTCCACTGTCACGGTTCCCGTGATCCCATTGAGCGTTTCGGTAGCCGGGTTGAAGAGGCAAAGCGCATTCGCCGGAAGCGTCCCACACGCAAACGTAAACGTTCCTCCCGAACCGTTCAACGGCGTGATAGTCAGCGTGTAGTTTGCGGTTAAGCCGGCGGCCACGGTTTGGCTCGACGAGCCGGAGACCGCCAAAGTGAAATCAAGGCTCATTCCCGAAAGCGGCACCGACGCGCCTGTCGCCAACGCGCTGCTGGTCACTGTAAGCGTGCCCGTCTGTGCGCCCGCCACAGTGGGCGTGAACTCCACGCCCGCCGTGCAGCTTAGCCCCGGAGCCAGCGCAGCGGGGCACGTATTGCTCACCAGTTGGAACCCCGCCGTAACCGCCAGCGCAAGGTTGCTCAAGCTGGCAGTTGCTCCCGTGTTGGTTACGGTCACTGTCGTCTGGCTGCTGGTTGCGCCAGGAGCGGTTGTTGCAAAAACGATAGTCCCAGGAGTGACTTGGATCGCTGCCCCAGCCGCGCCAGTTCCGCTCAGCAGCACGGTTGCGGGCGTCGCCACCGAAGCCGAGCTAATGGTCAAAACGCCCGTCGCCGCCCCAACCGCGGTCGGCTGAAAGATGACCCCCACCGTGCAGCTTCCACCTGCGCCCAGGCTGCCCGTGCAGGTGTTTTGCGTCAGGCTGAACTGGGCGGGGACCGTAAACGCAAGCTGGCTCGCAACGGCGCTGCTCGTGTTGCTCACGGTCACCGTTTGCGCTGCGCTCGATTGCCCCACGCTGGTCATCCCAAACGTCAATTGCGCATGATCGACGTTTAGCCCTGACCAGACCTGCCCTGTGCCTGTCAGCGAAACAGTCTCTGGCGTCACGCCCAGTGTCGAAGAGGAAACGGTCAGTATGGCCACACTGCCGCCCGCCGTGGCTGGAGTAAAGATCACCTGCACGCTGCAACTGCTCCCGTTGGCCAGCGTTGCCCCACAAGTCGTGACGCCGGTCGCAAAACTGCCAGCGGCCTGCCCTGTCACCTGGAAGCCCACATTGGCCATCGGCACCCCGCCCGTGTTGGTCACCGTCAGCGTCAACGGCGCGCTGGCCACCCCTACCTGCTGCCCGGCAAAGCTCAGGCTCGGCGGGCTCACGCCGATCGCCGCCGCCAGCGTGCCCGTGCCGCTCAACGCCACCGTTTGCGTGCGCAGCGCATCGCTCACCGTCAGCGTGCCCGTCTGGCTGCCAAGCTGGGTGGGAGCATACAGTACGCTGATCGCGCAGCTCCCCGGCCCAGCCAGTTGCGCGCCGCAGTTGTTCGTGGTCTGGAACGGCCCGCTCACAGTGACCGAAATCGAGGTCAGCAGCACACCCCCGGTGTTGGTCAGCGTCGTAATCTGCGAGCCGGAAAGCTGCCCGACGGCGGTTGCGGAGAAGGTAAGCGATAGGGGGTTCAGAATATCGGTCGCCGCAGCCGCTCCGGTCCCAGTCAGAGCCACAGTCTGCGTCCCCGCCCCATCGGTAAAGGTCAGCGTTCCCGCCACCGCTCCCGATTGCGTGGGCGCAAACTCCACCATCACCTGGCAATCGGTCCCCGCAGCCAGCGTTGCGCATGTGTTGCTCGCGATCGTGAACGGCGAGCTGACGGTAACGCTTGTGACAGGGATCGCCGTTCCGCTCGCGTTGCCGGCCTGCACTTGCTGCGAGGCAGAAGTAGTCCCCAACAGCACCGAACCAAAATCCACGCTGGCGGGTGTCAGGCTCACCGTTCCCGCCGCCGTGCCGGTCCCGCTCAGCTCCACGGTTAGTTGCCCGCCGTAGACATTTGCGGAAATAGTCATCTGGCCCGTGCGGCTGCCTGTCGCCGTGGGCGTAAACGTGACCTGGACTGTGCAGCTCGCGCTCACGGCAACGGCCGTGTTCACGCAGTTATCCGTCTCGCTGAAGTCGCCGCTCATCATGATCGCCGTCGGCGTCAGAGCCATGTTGCCCGAGTTTGTCAGGGTCACTGTCTGCGCGCTGCTGGCGGTACCGAACATTTGACTTGCGAACGTCAGCGAGGCCGGACTCGCCGTCGCGGTCGTCAGATTTGTACTTGCAGTCCACAGCGGCGTCTGCCAGACGCCCCGTCCGTAAGTCGCCGCCAACAGCACCTGCGCCGAAGCGGCTGCGGGAGGCACGCTCAGTTGAATCACGGGCGCACCTGGCAGCCCGGTTCCAAATGCCGACCAGCAGGACAAGTTCGAGTTCACGCAGCTCGAAATCTGTGTGGTGAAATAAACCCCCGCGTCCGTGGCAATGTAGACCGTATTGGCGTCCTGCGGGTCTACCGCAAGGCTGTTCGCTGGCGACCACGGCAACAACGCCGCCACGTTCGCCCAATGCGCCCCTCCGTCGGTCGAGCGGTAAACGAGCCGCACATTCTCAGATTGATTCGCAATTCCAGCCACCGTCACATAGACCGTGTTCCCGCTTGCGTCATGGGAGTCGATGTAGATACTCGATATATCCAGGCCAAACGCATTCATCCCAACACTGTCGTTGGTGACCGGATTGAAAGTCAGATCCTGCCAGACCGGCATCGAGCCGCTGGCTACGTCGACCGTCGCCCCCAATACATGGCCTCCCAGCGTCGCTCCACCATCCAGCGAACCGTACATGCCTACGTAAACCTTCTCGCCGCCGCCTGAAAGCGGCTTCGCGGCCATCGAGCGAATCAGCGCATCGCCGTTGCAGGACGCGCTTGACGCCGGGTTGTCTAGAATGGGACTGATCGCGTTGCCCCCGCTCCACCCGGCGCCATTGGCCGGCCCTCGCCAAACCCGGCAGGTTCCAATCAGCAACTGCGCCGGGTCCAACGGGTCCACCATAAACGGCGCTGGAGTGTTCATAGTCAGCCCATCCTCAACCACCTCCGGCGTATTCGGCGCACCAGTTGAATAGGTGAGAACCGGGTTGAATGCGCCCGGAGTGCCGCCAGATGTCAGCGTTCCTTGGTAGATAGATACACCTGATTCGTTGTTCACATACCACAAGTCCGTAGGAATCTCGTGGTCGAGAGCCACAGGCCCGCCCGCACCGCCCAGAACCTGCGGCCAGTCAAGAGTGGGTCCGGTCGCGCTGTTCCCCCGGGCACTCCCATTCACTCCCAACCCGGCCAACAACGTGTACGGCGAAGCTGGCGATTGCGCCAGGCTCACCACCTCCGCCAGCGACCCCAGGCTCCCGTTCAAATTCTGAAAGTGGCTGGCGTCGGTCGCCGCGCACACCGCCCCGGTTTCGCCGATGGCGTCCATCGAGCGCCATAACCCACTGTCGTTGCCCGCAAAGATCTCCTGTGGATTGGCTGTGTTCCACGCCAGCGCATGCTGGTATGCGGCCACCTGCGCGCTCATGCACGTCGTTGCATTGGTCGTGTTGCGCCACACGCAACCCATGGCCAGGCTGCACTTCCATAAATCGTTTGCCCCGGCCAGCAGCAGCGTGTCCTGTCCCGGTCCCAATCCCGCCGGAACCGCCGCCAGCGCCAGGTTGTAGTCGCCATTCGCAATCGTCGCCGCCCCGTCGATCGTGTTCGTCTCCAGCGCCGCCGTATTCCATTGCTTGGAAAACGTAATCGTCGTGTTTCCGCAAACGGCCCCGCTCAGTGAGCAAAGGTCCTGCCACAGCCCTTGGTCCTGGTTGAATGCATCAGTCGTCCAGGCAAACGTGTCCCCAGTCTGCGGATTCACCGCCAGCGTTCCCCGAAAAATCGGGCAGTCGATCGAGCCTGTGAAGCCGGAATTGGTAGGGCATAAGCCCGTCGTCAGCCCCGATCCGGGTTGAGCCGCCAGCCGCGTCCAGGTAGCGCCGTCCGCAGACTGGTAATAGCCGTGGTACCGCACTGCCGCCACAAACAAATGCCGCACCGGATTCCACGCCACCGACGTGGCTGCGTTTCCATCCGGTTTCGCAAAGGGATCGTTCGGCCCCTGAACATCCGCGCCCGCTCCATCCGTGATCGTCGCCAGGTTCCAGGTAGCGCCGCCATCGGCGGAGTAATACAGCCCCTGATAACTCCGATGGGCCAGTGTCGCATCCACCAGTGTGCCCTCGTAGGCCTGTGAAACCGCAGCCACCACGAGTTGCGGGTTCACAGTACTCCATGCAAACCCGGCAAATCCTTCCCCGACAAAACTCCACAAATTGTCCGCGGTTGCCTCCGTCAAGCTCCAGGAGTTTCCCCCGTCGGTTGAACGCAGGATTCCCGCCCCATAATACGAGTCGAGCGCATCGTTCGGGTCTCCAGTGCCAGCCAGAATCACGCCTGTCCCGCCCGGCTGCACCGTCAACGCTCCAATGCTGATCGAGGCGTCTTCAGCGCCGCTCAACGCGGCCACGGTATCCGTCAGAGGAGTGAAAGCGATCAAGGATGTGTTGGAAGCGCCGGCATTCTGCGCCACCCACACTCCGCCCCCGGTCGTTCCCACATAGAGGCGATTGCCGGTCGCATCCGAGGGGTCCAGCGCCAGCGCGGAAACCCTGCCCGTCACCAGGCCATACGTTGGCGTCACCACTGCGGTCGGGCCAAGCGCCTGCCAGGTCGCCGTCGCAACAGTGGCTTGCGAAGCAATCGCATCGGTGCGCACCGCTGCGCGCGCGGCGCCAGTCCGGCTCCCTCTGCGCCCTTGTGTCCAGCCCCGCTCAGCCAGAAACCTTTGCGCCTGCGTCACCCTGGAAGGGATTGCCCGCGCCGGCAGATTGGCCCGTTGCGCCGCGGCAGGACCGGCCGCCAAAACCACCAGGACCACTGCCAGTCCCAGCGCGCACGGAGTCAAGCCAGCCCGTTGCGAGCCGTGCCCTGCCTTCCACGTTGAAGCGACACCTGATCGAACCCCGCCCCGCGGGGCAGGCTTACCGGAAACTCGATGAAAAAAACGCATAGACGCAAAAGTCCGGAATCCGATTCCGGCCTCCCCTCTCTTCATCCTCCGAGGGGGATATGGGCGGAACCCAATGGATTACGCAGTGCGAAACAAGCAATTTCCGGGTTTGGAATTTAGTTGAGATTATAGTACGAAATCGGCACACATGCGCAGGGCGGGAATCACCTCTCCCAGTCTTCTGAATCGTCTTCTGAATCAAAAGGGAAGGTCGAGAGCCAACCAGTGTGGCGAGGCGCCGCATTCCAGCGGATGCCGTTCGCTCGCCGCGTATCTGTGCGAGGCCATTGCCCGAGACTTTCGCAGGAAAGGCAGCTCAAGCCTTGATTTTGAACGGTCCCGGCCCGCGAATGATGCCCTCAATCTAAAGATCAGAAAAAATGAAGGTCACGGGGCCATCTCCGCGTCTTTCAATGACAGGCAAAAGCGAAACCTGTTGATTCTCCATCCACATCGCGCGGACTACTTCAACTTCAGTTCGCAATCGAACAGCTTGCGCGTGTCCCACGCACTCACCGTCTTGACCTCGCTCTTCTTTCCATTCTTTTCCGCCCATAGTTCATGGTCTTCCGACATGTTCACCTGGGTGAAGCGGAACTTCCCATTCTCGTCGGCAGAATAGCTGCGGATCGCCTTGGTCTTCAGGTTCTTGAGAAAGACAGTTGCCTCGGCCACCGGGGCGTCATTCGCGTCCACTACTTTCCCCGTCACCACCCGCTGGCCCAGGTTTTGCGCCTGCGCCTCCAGCAGGCCAAAGCCCAGCCTGCTCGGGCCGCCCGATAATCCCATTGGAACCACACCTGCCGCCAGGGCCGCAAAAGCCAGCCCGCTCAGCAAAATCGTGCGGGAAATCCTCACTCTTCCTCCTCAAACAGTTCGTCTTCGTCATCATCCAGGTCGCCGTCCACCCGCGCCAACTCCAGCGGTTCCACGCCGACCACCTCGTACTCGGTTCCACACTCATCGCAGACGATCACGTCGCCTTCTTCCACTTCGTCCATTTCAATGTCAAGTCCATTCTCGCATTCAGGACAGTTGGGCATGACAGCCTCCTCTCGTAACAGGCAATTTCGCTTAGTTAAGATGACGGTTTTTGCGGCACAACATCACTATCTTTAGGGTGAACCCACCCTCAGGTCAAGAGGCGCGGAACACAACCGCAACTCGTACTCCCACTCATGGAGAATACCCCATGATATTCCCTCAAAAAGCGGCTCGACAGATGCAATCGCGCTCGGCAGCACTATGGCCCGTGACGCTACCACGCTCCACCGTTTACCCTGTTGATGACGATGTCCCCATCCAGCACCATTTCGCTTACCTTCCCTGACTTCCGCGGCGCAACCCGCCGCCTGGTGCTCTGGAACCTCGCTGCCTTCTTCATTCTGCTGATCGCTTCTCTGGCGTCTCCGGTTCGAACCAATCACGCAATTGATCTCCTCGCCTTTGATCCAGGCGCCTTCCTGCACGGCCGCTTATGGCAGCCATTCACTTACAGCCTGATACAAATCGGCCTGCTCTCGACTCTTCTCAATCTGCTTTGTCTGTGGTTTTTCGCCGGATTTCTTGAAAATTATCACACTTCAAGCTGGATCACTGGTCTTTACGTTACTTCAGTACTAGGTACAGCTGCGGCAGCCGCTGCCATCTATGCCGCCGCACCCACTCTTGGCTATCAGGCTGCCGCAATTCAGCTCTCTGGCTGTTTCGGTGGCATCTTTGGCCTCCTGGTAACTATCGGCTATCTCTATGGCGACGTGCAGTTTATGCTCTTTCCGCTGCCTGTCCGCATCAAGGCTCGTTATCTCGTCGCTATCTTTGCGCTCATCTCCATCGCCTCCCTCTTCGGCTCCGAGCGAATCTACGCATTCGCCGAGTTGGGCGGTGGCCTCTTTGCCCTGCTTTATATCCAGTTAGCCCCGCGTCGCGGACTCCACTTTGCCCTCAGCGAAAAATGGTTTGGCCTGCGCAACCGCTTCTACCGCTGGAAGCGCCGCCGCGCCGGACGCAAATTCGAAGTCTACATGCGCAGCCAGGGACGCAATGTCCATCTAGACAGCCGCGGCCGCCAGATCGAAGACGACCCGGACGACAAGACGCGCTGGAACTGAGTTGGAATCGATCCGGTTTGCGATCGGCAATCCAGACCTAAGTTTTCTATTTATTTTCTATTCGCCAACTCGATAACGCTTGGCTCTGTCAGCAGGCGATGAAGGGCTGGATTGGATTCGGCGGGCTTATCGAGCGCGGCAAGAAATGCTTGCCACTGTGCTGGGGGAAGCACAAACTCCTTCTGCTCAGCCAATTCAAGCTCTGCAACGGAGCAGGCGCTCTGTACAATGAACTCCGTCATCGTTTGTCCCTTACACAAAGAATACCTCCCTTTTCAGGGTACCGGCGCAAGGCGATAGAATCTCTCAGGAATGACCACCAAAATCGCATTTCTCTTTCCGGGGCAAGGTTCGCAGGCCGTTGGCATGGGCCGTGAGCTCGCCGAACGCTTTCCCATCGCCGCCCAGACCTTTGCCGAGGCCGATGAGGCCGCTGGCTTTCCGCTCTCTCAGTTGATCTTCGAGGGGCCGGAAAAAGATCTCCGCCTCACTGAGAACACCCAGCCGGCCATTCTCACCGTCAGCGTCGCCGCCTGGCGTGTACTCGCCGCGCAGGGCGTCGAGCCAGTCTTTGCCGCTGGCCATTCGCTCGGCGAGTGGTCGGCCCATGTTGCCGCTGGAACCCTCAGTTTTGCCGATGCCGTGCGCGCCGTTAAAGCCCGCGGCAAGGCCATGCAGTTGGCCGTCCCCGCCGGCCAGGGCGCCATGGCCGCCGTTCTTTCACTTCCCGCGGATCAAGTGGCCGAAGCCTGCCGCGAAGCCGAAGCCGAAACCGGCCTCGTGGTGGCAGCCGCCAACCTCAACTCCCCCGGCCAGACCGTCATCTCCGGCGCTCTCGCGGCCGTCGAAAAAGCCTCGGCCCTGGTCAAAGCCAAAGGCGCACGGCGCGCCCTTATGCTCCCCGTCAGCGCGCCTTTCCACTGCGCCCTCATGCAGCCCGCGCAGCAAGAGGTCGCGCGCGTCCTCGCGGCTCTCACGCTGTCCGATCCCCGCATCCCCGTAGCCGCCAACGTCACCGGTGGTCTCGTCTCCACCGCCGATGCTGCCCGCGACGCCCTCATTCGCCAGGTCACCGGCGCGGTCCGCTGGGTAGACTGCATGCAATCGCTGATTGCCGCGGGAGCGGAGCTGTTTGTTGAAGTGGGTCCAGGAAAGGTTCTCTGCGGTCTGCTCAAACAGATCGATCCAGCGCAGAAATCCCTGAACGTTGAGGATGTCGCCAGCCTGGAAGCCACCCTCGCCGCCCTGGCCGGGACAGAGGCATAGTCCAACTATTCTAGATTGCGGATTCTGGAGGGAGCCGGGGGGGGGTTCGCCCCCCGGAAAGACCCCGAAAATTGCGCGGCCTTTAGGCCCGGACTCTTGTCCCTCCGCTACGACCGAGAGCATGTGCAACTCTGTCGTACTCGGGCGGATAAATCCAAAACGCCGCCTTGAGGGCTTTTCCGGCCTACGCCGCGTTGGTTTTCTCGCTGGACTTCTCCGCTTCTTCGACCAGTTGTTCGGATTGTTTATAAGCATTCATCGAGTGTTCAAGAGCTCTCTTGCTCAGTTCATGAGCGGTCAAATGATCTGCCTTGCCGTGGGCTTCAGCCGCGGCGTCGTGGATGTGGCTTGCCAGGTTGTGAAGTTCCGCGGCTCGACCGTGTGTACTCTGGGGCATGGTGTTCTCCTGCCCTGTTCGATGCAAACCAACCAGGAACGGCCATCGGCAAGATTCCTCAGCAGCGTCTACATCTCCAGGTTCAGTTCCACACCGGGCGGCGAGAAGCTGAGCGTGTGCGCCTTGGGGTCGTAGACCAGGTTGAGCGCCTTGCTCTTGCGTCCATTGATCAGCACGGCCACCAGCAGCCCATTCCCATACATGCGCGCCGCCGCGATCTGGTGGCTCTGGATCACGCCATACTCGTTGTCGGGACTGGTCGAGCTCCAGTCATCCTGAAATCGCGTAAAGGGGTAGGTTCCATACTTCGTCGGATGCTGCTGCCAATCCTTGTCGTGCATCCAGATTCCGTACGCTTTGGGCAGATCGTCCTTTTCGACAGCCGTGAGAAAACTGTTGATCGCCATCCGCCCCATCAAGTGGCTGTTCCAGTTCCATGGCCAGTCCACCGGCCTTCCGGCTACCACCCACCAGCTCACAAACAGCACCAGCAGCAAGCCCCCGGCGCTGTAGAGCACCCGTTGGCGCCGCCGGTCGCGGGCCTCATCGAAAACTGGAGCATCCATCAGTGTCATTGCGATATTTCCTCGAAAAGCAGGGAGCGGAGATCGGGGGTCGGAGCACTAGGTCTCTCACCGTTTGATCTTGTACTAGCTTGGGTGCCCCACCCTCGCGGCGCCTTTGTTTTTGCCGCTAGGGTGGGTGGAATAAAATCGCCCGGTCACAGGCCTGACTGCTACAGGATATACCGCTTCCCCTTCTCACTTAGACACCAGAAGCATGCTGACAGTTCCCCAGCCCCTAGTCCCTGGTCCCTAGTCCCTAGTCCCTGCTATACGTCGTCCTGCTCTTCTCCGCCTGCCGCTCCAGCGCCAGCTCAATCAGCCGCGTGATCAAATCCTTGTACGCTACCCCAGAGGCCTGCCACAGCTTGGGATACATGCTGATCTGTGTGAACCCCGGCATGGTATTCACCTCGTTCAGAAAAATGCGGCCCTTGCCCACCGGTTCCATCAAAAAGTCCACGCGCGCCAAACCGGACAAATCGCAGGCGCGGAACGCCGCCACCGCCATCTCCCGTATCTGCTTCGCCTCCGCGCGGCTCAGCTTGGCCGGAATCAGCGGCACCGAACCCGCCGAAAGATATTTATCCTCGTAGTCGTAGAACTCCTTGCCGGGAACAATCTCGCCCACCACGCTGGCCCGCGGATCGTCGTTGCCCAGCACGGCAACCTCGAACTCCCGCGCCTTGCCGCTCTTGCCGCCCACCCCTTGCTCCACCACCAGCTTGCGGTCGTACTTGGCCGCCAGCGTCAGTGCCGGACCCAGCTCCTTGCGGTCGTGCGCTTTGCTGATGCCCACCGACGAGCCCAGGTTCGCCGGCTTCACAAACATCGGGTACCTGAGCGCCGCCTCAATCTGGGCAATGGCCTTACGCGGCTGCTTCTCCCATTCCGTCCGCAACAGGGCCACATGTTTCACAATCGGCAGCCGCGCCCGCGCAAACAGACGCTTCATCACGTCCTTGTCCATCCCCGCCGCCGAGCCCAGCACGCCCGAGCCCACATAAGCGATTCCCGCCAGCTCGAAGAGCCCCTGAATGGTTCCATCCTCGCCAAAGGTTCCATGCAGCACTGGGAAAACCACATCCAGCGACTGGCCGCCCAGCGCCGCGTGGCTGTCCAACGCCGAACCCGCGCTAAGACTCATCGCTGCCGTAGCCGCAGCCGGCTCGGCCGGCCCACAGCCTTCAAGCAGCCCTTGCGCAGCCCCCGAGGTCAGCCAGCGGCCAGCCTTGTCGATCCCGATCGGCACTACATCGAACTTCTTCCGATCGATTGCATTCAAGATCGAAGCAGCCGACAGCAGCGAAACCTCATGCTCCCCGCTCCGCCCGCCAAACAAAATCCCAACCCGCAGTTTTTTAGCCATTTCACTTCTATTGTCGCTTAATCTACTGGGCAAGTTGCCGCGTTCGTGGGGCACGCCTCAGGCTTGCCACTCCTTCTCCGTGCGCAGAAACAGTTGAACCCCAGGGCCCCCTTCCGGGAACCTGGGGTTTTCGCCGTGTGCGCACTCTCCTCGATGCTGGGATCGAGAAGCGCCGCCCAGCTTACTTAACTATTGCCGGGGATAAAGATGCCGGCTGCTTGTGCATGGCATCGGTGAAGAACTTGCCCTCGTCGGTAAGTTCAAACGTATCCCAGGAGGAGATCATCCTTGGACCCCATTCCGGGTCGAAGCACCAGACAATCCAGCTAATACCCCTGGATTCGAGGTAGGTCGTGATTGCGGTTCCATATTCGCCACCCTCTTCCTTTGCGCCGAAACCGATTTCGGTTGCGATGATTGGGTAGTGACTGGCCGCAAAGCCGAAGTCGTTCTCCCACTTGGGCGGCCACGGCTGCGATCGCTTGTTGGGATAGGGATGGGTGACATATCCGATGCGCTCCGCCCGGATGGGACTGGAGTGCAGCGGAGTAAGGTCATAGGCCCAGTCGAAGCCGGCAACCAGCGGAATGGTCTCTTTGTCAAAGGACCGGATGAGCGCGATCGTATCCTCGTTGATCTGGCGCCATTCGTCCCATGACTCGGATCCAAGCTGGCCGCTGAAAACCGTTGGCTCGTTGAATAACTCGAAGAAGGCAACGGTGTGATTCCCGTTGAAGTGAGCAGCCATCACGCGCCAGAAATTAGAGCTCTCAGCCATGCTTGTCTCATACATCGGATCTTGAAACAGGCCTTGCTTGAGATTGCCGATCGAGTGGAAGTCAATGTCCACGTACATGCCAAGGTCGGTGCACCATTGCACTGCCTGGTCCAGCAAGACAAGGTAATTCTTTGCTCCGCGTCCGCGCCATGAGACCGGGTGGACGGGAATGCGAACCACCGTCGCTCCGGTCTCTTTGACCTTGACGAAGAAGTCCTTGCTCCAGTGGCCCTGGCTTTCAATCTTGTCGGGGTCTGCGATGTTGACACCACGGAAGAGAACCGGCTTGCCGTCGGGATCGACAAACCGGTTGCCGCTGACAGAGATAAGTGGGAGTTTCTTTCCATCCGGACTATTGAGAGGCTGGGTGGGATAGGCGCCATGCCACCAATCGTGCACTTTCCCTTTTTCACCTGTGGGGTTCGCCGTCTGTGCGAATGCGCTCAACCCACATAAGATACCGATGACAAGGACGGATATACCAAATCGCTTCATGCTGTTGAATTCCTTCGTGCTGCTGCCAATAACTAAGGACTGGCGCAGTTCTCGGCAGCAGGGGTGAATCGCTTTATCATATCCCCAAATAAGGTAATTCGTCGATCTTGGAGTCGCGACCTTCCCGCAAAACGGAGAGCCTGCCCAGGACGAGTCAAGCTCCCCCAAAAAACTCTGGCTGTGTGGGACAAGAGATCCCGATTCGGCTGCTCGCCTAGGCCCAGGCCAGCCGTATGTTGAGGGCTCAGAGGGCGATCAGAGGCCGCGGCAGCCGCGTATGTGCGCGATCGAGAAACAGCCTCATGCGCAAGGCTTCGGACCGCTGCATGGCCACCAGCCGCATCTGCCTGCGGATATGGTCGCCGTGCTCGAGCAGGGCCACCTGTGCTTCGTCCTGAATGGCATCCCGCTCCAGGCGCGCAATCCGCTCTTCGAGGGTACGGCGAAACCGGGGACTGATTTCAAAGCCTTCATTGGCGGCGCAATTGGTAGTCATGGCAGGCTCCTCGTGGCTGGGATTCTTGAGGCTGAAAAATATTTCATGAGCGGCCTCAAGTTTTTTTCGCTTGTGCCGATATTAGGAGAGACCAACTACGAGCGCCAGATTACTATCGAGCGGGACAATCGTAATGAACTGTCCGAAAACGAGACAGTGGTCGGGTTCCTCTTGCTGATTTCCACAGACTAACCATGTTTCATCTTCAGGAAGCGTCTTCGAGCCGTAACGGTCCCACCACGATGGATTGACTGGATAAAGCCAGCTACCCCTCTTCAACAATTGAAACTGAATACCCACCACGATAAACGAAGGGCCGCCTTGCAGGCGGCCCTTCGTTTATCGTCGCGGATCTGAATCCAGAACTAAAACAGCTTGGCAAGACCCTTCTTTTTCTTCTTCTTGCTCGATGACTCGTCGCTCAGGTCAGCCTTGGGCTTTTTCGTTTTGGAGTCTGGTGTAGCGGTCGTTGGGTTCGAGCCGGGCTTGATGTCGTTCACCGTAGCAGGCGCGTCGGCAGGCTTCTCCGCTGCGGGCGCCACAGCGTTGTTAGGCCCAACCGCCTTGATAACGGCGTTGGGGTCGGCAGCCGAAGGCGCGCTAACAACCTGAACGCCTACGCCGGTGCCGCCATCGGGCGCTTGCATCTGCAGCGGCGCTGTGTTGGGCTGGTCGCTGCGCGGCGGCTCATTGGGGCCAGTGGGCGCTGCCGCGCCGGTTGGGGCAGCAGCGGGTTTGCCGGCATTGACGGCAGCGGTGAACATAACAACATTTGCCTTGGTAATATCTGGCGCCAACGTCCGTTTCGGATCTTCCAGGCTGGGTTCGCCCACGTGCACTGCCTCCACCACGATAGGTCCGTGCGTGATCAATCCCAGGGTCTTCGTCGTAATGCGCAGGGGCAGGCGGCTGCCCTCCTCTGCTTCGCTCTCGTTCATCGCTTCCTGAGTGGGCTCGGGAACTGGGCGGTTCATGGCCACCAGTCGATCGCGGGCATCCTCAACATGGGGGGCCATGGGGTAGCGGACAATCACCTTGGAATACGCTGCAGCTGCCCGGTCCTGATAGACCGCGACCATACGCTCTTTGATCGCGCCGGGAAGGTTGGGAGCAAATTGGATAGCGTGGGCCTCGCCGGCATAGGAATCGCCAATACCCAGCAGTGCCTGGTCGCTCTTCGAGTAAAGCGGGAAGGTATCGACGACCGTCTGTAGGCGGGCGATGGCCGCGTTGAAGTTCTCGCGGCTCTGATAGTAGAGGCCAATCGAAGTCTCGCGCTCGGCCAGAACCTCTTGCACGTCGCGCAACTTCTGTTTGGCGCGGGGCACCAAAGTTGAATCGGGATACTGGTTGATCATGTTCCGGTATTCCCGTTCGGCGTTCTCTGCGTTGTTGAAGTCGCGGTCGGGCTTCTCCATCTGCTGGTAGTAGATGTCGCCCACCTTCATCTGTGCTTCGGCCGCTTCTGGAGCATTGGGGAAGAAGGTGATGAAGTCCTTGTACTCGGCTTCAGCTTGAGTCAGAGCCGCGGAACCGCCTTCCTTGAACCAGCTATCGCCCACCGCCAGCTTGGCGCGCATCCGATACTCCGACTCGGGATACGTATTGAGCATGGTCTGCAAGTCGAGCCGGGCCACGTCGAATCGGCCCTTCTTCATCGCGAGCATGGCCTTGTCGAAGAGCTCCTTGTCGGGCTGCTTGGAGTTGACACCCGCCAGCGGATTCGCGCTCAAGTCTTCTTTCTTCTTGTGCGCTGATTTCTTGACCGCTGCTCCGGCCGAGATCCCAGCCAGCACTGCTACCGCCAAGGCGACCGCGGCAATTCTTAAAGACAACCGGTTCATAAACCCTCATTGCGGCGAAGGCCTGTCCACAAGCCATCCGCCATTTCCCAAAAATCCCCGAAAAAACTGTCGGCTTATTCTCTCGCGGCCTCGCACGCCGCCGCCAGCAAAGCACGCGCATCCTGTTCCGGCTGCCCAGCGCCAAAAACGGCATTACCGGCCACCAGCAGGTCCGCACCTGCTTGGACGACCTGAGCTACCGTATCGTGAGCCACGCCGCCGTCCACTTCGATTCTAAACGCCAGCCCCAGCTCCCGGCGCAATTCGGCCAGCCGGCGAATCTTTCCCAGCGAAAAGGGGATAAACTGCTGCCCGCCAAAACCCGGATTCACGCTCATGATCAGCACGTGATGAACCATGGGAAGAATATCCAGGATCAGATCGACCCTGGTGGCCGGATTCAGCACCACACCCGGCTTCATCCCGTGATGGGCAATCAGCTCCAGCGAGCGGTGCAGATGCGGGCAAGCCTCGTAGTGCACACTCACCCAATTGGCCCCGGCATCGGCAAATGCGGCGATGTAATCGTTGGGATTGTCGATCATCAGATGGCAGTCGAGCGGCAGGGCGGTCACCTTGCGCAGGCTCTTTACCACCGGAGGCCCGAGCGTAATGTTCGGCACAAAATGCCCGTCCATTACATCCACGTGAATGACCGTGCCGCCGCCCCGCTCAGCCGCGGCAACCTCATCCGCCAAATGGGCAAAGTCCGCCGATAAGATCGAGGGAAGCAGCTCAACCATAGGATTTTTCTGGGTTTCTCCTTGCTGGGCTAGTGTATCAGCGGAGGCGGACGTGAGTCAGCGATGATCCCCGTGCGCGCAAAGACACAGGAAGATGAGTTCTATGTTGTTCTGGAACCCGATGCGGATTTTCTCATTTGTTAGAACTACCAATCTCCTGGAGCGCCGCTCCGACCACATCGCCCGGCCCCGGCTCCTGCACGAAAACAATCATCCGCAAATTCTTTGGGTCCAAACCTGGCTTAAGCTTCGCTTGGTAGTCCTGGGCGAAGGTCTTTCCTTTTTCCAGCTTGCCAATCTTGATAAGGTCTTGAACGACGGCTACGTGTGTCAGGCGCCGTCCACCGTTTTCTCCGTCTAAGACCTGCGACTCCGCGTGATCGAGAGCGATGGCCGCGAAGACATCCGCATTGCGCTTCTGTGAACTTCCGTCTGCCTCGATATGCGCTCGCAGAACAGCGGGCGAATCTCCTTCAACGCTTATCGAGGTAATGCGCACAGGAACTTGCGGGGCTTTCACAGCCTTCAAAAGGACCTGACTGACTTGCTGCGGGTCACTCAGCCGCAATTCGCTCCTCCCATTCACAATCAGTTGTGGAGTGTAGGCCGAATTCAGCCCCATCGCGCGAGCATAGCCGCTTTGCCTCTCCGTGAGCAGGGATGAGGAATAGGGGTCCTTCCAACCGTCGTGGTTCCAGTAGTCCACGTGCTCGCTGAGCACAATAGCCTGTGCGCCGGAGATGGGTTGAGAAGCATCGATCTTTTGCAGCCAGGCATCCGCGGGAGGGCAGCTGGAACAGCCTTCCGAGGTGAACAATTCGATCAGAATCGGGGTGCCGGAATTGGGCGCGTTTGCCGCTTGGGCCTGCCCCTGTTTTGCCGCGCACACCAATAGCAACGACAGCAGCAGTAGAAACAACGCGTGCTTCCGGTAGCTCATAGGAGCGTCCTCATTGAGGAGCCATGCGGCTCAACCGAATGCTCATGCCGAATTGGCTCTCGCCTGACAAAATTGTAGCGCCGCCGATTTGCCGATGCGCAATTGCACTCCATCCATCCTGAGTAAAGCCATAGAGAGTCAAGCACGAGGTAAAGTTGGTCTCTGAACGAAGCGGATCTCTGTACATCAGATGGCTAAGCTTTGACCGCTCCCGCGACCAGCATCCTCGCCGCAACTCGCCCCACCCCACGCAGCATTGCCTTTGTTGGCCAATGGCCTTCCGCATCTGGAAAATATATTTCGCCTGTGCGGCGCGCCTCAGAGCGGTAGTACCAGCGTTTCAGCAGAGCAAGGTGTCCCTGGCGGAGAGTCGCGGAGCCCGTGGCAGAGGGCTCCGCCAGCTCAGCCAAAGCAGCCTCCATGCGGGCTTCGAGAACGCCGCGAGGGATCTTCACGGGCGCGGCGTCGGATGCGGCAATCCCTGCGGACAACGCCGCAGGCAACGTCTCTTCCGGTATTGGCTCCTCTGGCCGGTCCAAACTGATCCCTGACCCCTGACCCCTGATCCCTGTCTCTTCAGGGATAGGTTCAATCACCATGGGCTGGGCAAACAGCGAACTGGACCCCGACTGCTCGTTCTGGATCCTCATGCCGACGGTTGAAAACGCGGCCGGACCACGCAGGCGGGCGTTCTCAAAAAGAAAGACAGCGACTTCATCCGGATGGGCGGAGGCTTGCAGAATGACCGCTCGAAGCTGGCTCAGCGGGCGGACCAGCTCGGGCGCCAGCGCGTGCACCGCTTCCACACGTTGCACCTGCGCGTGAATCGCCGCCGCGGACTCGAATTCCAGGTTCGCTGATGCCTGATCGCGTTCGGTGCGAAGGACGACCAGACGGCTGTCGCCACGCGTAGCCAGAAAGCTCTCCACAGCCGCGGCCTCTTCACCGTAGTGCTCGTCCGTGCAGCCCTTGTAGCACGGCGCAAGACACATCTTCATCTCGGAGTAGACACAGCCGGGATGGCTGGGATTGGGATCGAGATCCTCCGTGCAGCGGCGCAGCAAAAACAGTTTGAGCGCCTCGTCGGCAAAGCGCTCGGCTGCCGTCCGCGACTGGAACGGCCCATACGCCCAATCCGCCTCGCGCAGACTGGGGCGGTGGGTCACCACGATGCGCGGATACGCATTGCTGCCCAGGAAGCGGACAAACGCCGACGCGCCCAGGTGCATGCGTTCCAAAGACTTGGCTCTGTAAATTCCCTCCAAAAGGGAAAATTGCGTCAGCAGCGACTCGAATTCCGAGCCGGTGAGCCGCCACTCGATACGCCGCACCCGGCCAGCCAACTGCAACCGGCGCGGATGTTTGGCCGAGGGCTGAAGCAGCCGCTCAAGCCGTCCGCGTAAATTGGGCGTGCGGCCAATGTAGGGCTCGAAGTGCGTCTCCTCGCCATAGAGGGCAAAGACCGCAGCAGATTGCGGCAGTTGGGCCAGCGCAGCCTTGGGGTCAGCCGGGTCAAAGGGCAGCGATTGTGCAAGAGAAGCAACCGGCACAGCCCCTCCTTACGCTCCCGCGATGGTCATGCCGTCGATGCGCAGAGTCGGCGAGGCCACCGAGCCGCGGAAGACCAGATCGTTGCCAATGGCGGTCACATTCCTGAGCATCTCGCCAAGGTTGCCGGCGATGGTCACTTCTTCAACCGCGTGAGTCAGGACGCCGTTCTCAATCCACAGACCGGTCGCTCCGCGCGAATAGTCGCCCGTGACCACATTGACCCCAAACCCCATCAGGCTGGTCACGTAAAGCCCCGCCGGGATCGCGGCGAAGATCTCTTCCGGTGTGAGTGTGCCCGGCTCCAGATAAAGATTGCCGCAGCCGATCCCCGGTGTGCCTGCCAAACCTCTTGACGCATTGTGGGTGGACTTCATGCCCAGCTTGCGCGCGCTGTAGGTGTTCAACAGGTAGGTGTGCAGCGCGCCTGCTTCCACCACTACCGTGCGCCGGGACGGCAACCCCTCGCCATCGAACGGCGAGCTGCCGAAACCGCCAGCGCCAGTGGGCAACAGCATGAAGTTGTCGTCGACAATGGTCAAGCTCGATGCGGCGATCTGCTCGCCCAGCCGGCCAGCCAGGAACGACGCGCCGCGCCAGATTGCGTCGCCTGAGGCGGCCTCGAAGACCGACCCGATCAGCGACCGCGCCACCTCCGGCGCAAAAACAATGGGAACCCGCTGCGTGGCCACGCGCCTCGCCCCTAGACGGCGCAGCGCGCGCCGCGCCGCTTCCTTGCCTATGGATTCAGGCGATTCCAGGTCGGCCAGCCGCCGTGCGCCGCTCCACCAGCCGTCGCGCTGCATGGCGCCGTTGGCATCCATAGCCAGCGGAGCCGCCGAGACCCCCGCGTAGCTCGTGCTGTAGCCGCCCACAAAGCCCCGCGAGTTGGCCAGCACCTTGCGTCCCGTGGCCGCGTCAAAGCTGCCGCCATCGGAGTTGGTGATGCGCGGGTCGGCCGCCAATGCCGCCGCCTCGGCCCGCCGCGCCCACTCAATCCGCTCTGGGCCCGCCAGCGAGTAAACATCGTCGAAATAAAGATGTAGATCGCCCTCAACCGAGCCAAACTCCGCCGTCTCCGGCAGGCTCGTAAAGGGATCCTCCGCTGTCACTTTGGCCAGCGCCAGCGCTCCCTCCACCAGTTCGCGAATGCCGTCCGGCGTCAGATCGCTGGTCGAGGCTGAAGCTGATCGCGTACCCAGAAACACGCGCAGCCCCAGGCCCCGCGAGCCGGATTCCTTGAGCGTCTCCACCTGGCCCATGCGCACGTTCACGCTGAACTCGTCGCCCTCGCGGACAATCGCTTCGGCGTCGCTGGCGCCGCCCTTCACAGCAAGCGCCACCACATCGGCAGCCAAAGTTTCAAGGTCGAGTTCGGTTAATTCGGGTTGTACGGCAGCTTCAGGCATGGTTCAACAGTAACAAAATGGCACGCAGTTCGGCATGTGCTGGTGCCGACAATGGCCATCGCTTCGCTTTCGGTCAATGAGCCGGAGTTGTCAAAAACACTTTCTGATGAATGGCCGGGAAGGCGCTCCCATCGGCACGTTGACCGGTGGATTCAACCTTCGGAGATCGCCTGGATCGGACATATCACGGCTATCCTTGGACAAATTATGACTCGAACGACTATTATTATAGTTGAAGAGATTGGAGAAACCCATGGCTCTCTGGCAAGTCCAGGAAGCAAAAACACGTCTGAGCGAAGTGATCGCGGAAGCCCACGCGAAAGGTCCGCAGTTCATCACCCGGCACGGCGCGGAACGTGCTGTCTTGCTGTCGATCGGGGACTACCGCGCCCTCACCGCTCACAAGCCGGACCTGAAGGAGTATCTGCTCGGCGGCCCCAAAGTGGACAGTTTCGAGATTGAACGTGACCGCGACGTGGGCCGGGAGATCGATCTGTGAGCGAGCGGCTTGCCTATTTGCTGGATACCAACGTCCTGAACGAGACGCGCAAGAAGAGGGTTGACGCGGGGGTTCTCTCGTTCTTGCAGGCTGCCGAAGCCTCCTCTCTCTACGTAAGCGTGCTCACCCTGGGTGAGCTGCGGAAGGGCGTGGCCAAGAAGAAGCTGGAGGATCCCGAAGCAGCCAGAAGGCTGGCCGAGTGGGTGGATGGTCTGGAGTTCAGCTTTGCGGACAGGATGATTGGCATAGACGCCGCCATAGCGCGCCTCTGGGGCGATTGGTCTGGCGATCGGCCACGGGCGGTGGTGGATACTCTGTTGGCAGCCACAGCCGTAGTGCATGGGCTGAGTCTTGTCACCCGAAACATCCACGACGTACGGGACATTCCAGTGAAGCTGCTCGATCCGTGGACGGAATAGGTCGAGTCAATAACGAAAGCCCCCGCCACGGCTTCGGAGAGGCGGAACGTAGTGGTGTCCGCCACACAGATGGCCGTTTAGGTTTCGAAAGGGCACGACTTCACAGGCTGCGAAAAGCTCTAATTTGGAAGCGTTTTGTATCAGGGCACGACTTCAGTCGTGCCGTAGATGGCGCAAAAATAAGCCGGGCTTTAGTGTCTGCGTGAGAACACGCCGAGGCACTTGATTTTCACAGTTGATTTGGGCGACAAGAGTAGTATGTCGCGATTCAAGGTTTACAGTCCGGATCAGGCGTATTTGCTGCCGCCGAGCGTGCGGGATGAGTTGGGTGGTA
>Ga0182030_10004884_pt1 | contig 28614 bp, 28 predicted proteins | sample 812S3MmetaG_FD_121299 | JGI IMG/M metagenome (GOLD analysis project Ga0182030, IMG submission 121299) | Permafrost microbial communities from Stordalen Mire, Sweden - 812S3M metaG (Illumina Assembly) | ecosystem: Environmental > Terrestrial > Soil > Wetlands > Permafrost | place: Sweden...
CGCACCGGTCATCCAGACCACGCCCGCGCCGTGCCAGGAAGTCGTGCTCCTGGGCGACGACATCGACATCCGCAAATTTCCCGTGCCGACCTATAGCCCCGATGACGGCGGCCCGTTCATCACGCCCGGCATCAACGTCTCGAAGGATCCCGAAACGGGCATTCCCGACATCGGGCACTACCGCTATCAGATCTTCGATAAGAACAAGATCGGTATCAATTCGCAGCCCTTCCATCGCTTCGGCAAGCACATGGCGAAGTGCCGTCAACTCGGCCGCAAGCCGCAAGGCGCGATCTTCTTCGGCGGCGATCCGATCTTCGGCTACGCCTGTCAAGTTCAGGTGAGCGACGATACGAACGACTGGCACGTCGCCGGCGGCTTGCGCGGCGCGCCGGTCGAACTCGTCAAATGTAAAACGGTCGACCTCGAAGTGCCCGCTTGGGCCGAAGTCGTGGTCGAATTCGAAGTCGAGCTGGACGGCGTCGTGCAAGAGGGCCCGCTCGGCGAATACACCGGCTACTACACGCCCACCGCCGACAAACCGTTTGCCATCATCACCGCGATCACACACCGGCGCGATCCGATTTTCCAAGGGCTGCTCACCGGAAAGCCCGTGACCGAGAACCACATCCTCAAACAGATCCCGTTCGAAGCATCCGTTTATCGCTCGCTCAAAGTCCAGTTTCCAACCTTGCGCAAGGTGTCGATCCCACCGTCGGGCGGCGTCTCCTTCTACTCGATCCTGGCGATCGAACAACGTTTCGCCGGTGAAGCGCGTCAAGCGATCCTGGCAGCAATGTCCAGCAACACGCGCCCCAAATGGGTCATCGCGGTCGATCCCGATATCGACGTCTACGACAAGACCGATGTCGAGTGGGCGATGTCGTTTCGGGTGAAGCCGGCGCGCGACGTCTTTATCATCGACGGCGTTCCGGCCGGTCCTTCGGATCCGACCGTGGTCGCCCAGAAGAATCGGGCCCTGCGCCAAAACTCGACCATCGGCATCGATGCTACGCGACCGTTCGGCGAACCGTTCTCCAAGGTGGCCGACGTACCGAACTGGCAAACCTTTGAGTTACCCGAGCTCGACGCATGAAAGGCGTGCAATGAACAGACGAACGTTTGCGCTCGCGACCGCCGCCGGCATGGCCGCGATGCGGCTTCCCGCCGCCGCCCAAGCGCGCACGCCGCTGAGCATCGCCACGGTTGCGAGCGATCCGCTGGCGTTGCCCTTATACGCGCAACAACTGGGTTACTTCGCTAAGGCCGGCTTCGACGTCACGGTCAACGACACGATGAACGGCGCCGCCGTAACGGCCGCGGTCGCCTCCGGGGCGATCGACATCGGCGGGTCGAACATGTCGACGCTCGTCGTGGCCTTCAAGAAAGGCGTGCCGATAACGGTCGTCGCGCCGGCCGGGATCTACAACCGCGCCTCACCCGTCATGGGAATCGTCGTCCCGAAGAACTCCGACATCACGACCGCCAAAGACCTTGAAGGCAAGATCGTTGCCGTCAGCCCGCTGGGCAGCATCAGCGAGTTCGCACCTTCGGAGTGGATCGATCAGAGCGGCGGTGACTCATCGAAGGTCAAATACGTCGAGTTGCCGTTCGGTCAAATGGAAGCCGCAATGTTGCAGGGCCGCGTCGCCGCAGTCGTCTTCACCGAACCCTACATCTCCGAATCGAAAGCGACCTCGCGCCTGCTGTCGTTTCCCTACTCGGCGGTCGCGCCGACATTTCTCACGTCGGGATTTTTCGCCTCGACGGCGTTCGTGAAGGCCCACCCGGATATCGTCGATCGTTTCGCGGCGGTGATCCGGCAAACGGCAGCTTGGGCCAACAAGAATCAGTCGCAGTCCGGCGTGATTCTCGCGCAGATGGCTAAACTCGATCCATCGATCGTCGCGAAGATGAGCCGCGTGGTATACGCCGACACCCTCTCCGCGACGAGCATTCAGCCGAACATCGATTTACTTGCGAAATTTAAAGTCATCGACCGGTTCGATGCCAAAGAAATGATCTACAGCGGCGATACGGTCAAGTAGCTTGCGGGCCGCCGGTCTAAAGAAAGCGCGTCGGCCACATCATTGTGCGCCACATATGCGAGGACGGCGTGTTGTCGAAGCCCAGGCCCTCTTCGGGCTGGCGGAAGTTCCGGCCGATGATATCTTCGAACTCGTCGAGCGCCACGATCACGTTGGGGTCGAACGAATAGATGTCGTTGAGACAGATCAAGCGCGCGGTCATATACCACTTGTGTTTGCGATACCGTTCGTACTCGGCCACGATGTACGGTTCGGGCTGATAGTTCGGCCCGAATATCTTGATGTAATGTTCCGGGTAGCTATAGCCGACGGACTCATCGGGAAAGAAGCGCAACGATTGGTGCGCGCGAATCGCCCAACTCACTTCTTCCGTGACGTACGGCTCGAGCAACTGCGCGCCCCAATAGCCGTGATCGGCACGAATGAAACCCATCACCGCGATGTCGTGCAACAGGCAGGCCAGCACGACGTGTTCCGGATGGCCACCGCGTAAGGCATGCTTCGCACTTTGCAGCAGATGATTCGCCGGCCCGATCCGATACTTGAAGAAGTCGAGCAGCGTCGGCTTGGGCGGCATTTTCTTCAAGCGTGGATCGGCGCCCTGAAGCACGTACTTGCCGGGCGGCAGCGAGCCGAACGGCATTTCCATCGGCCCCGACGGGTCGCGGTCGCCGGACGTGAACAACACGGAGCGCGCGACCACGCGGTCGAGATTAGCGCTCATCTCCGCTTCAACGGCGTCCAAACGTTCCGAAGCTGTTGGCGTCATACTCATTTGCATCTCCGCACGGCGTTGGTGGCCTCGCACGGCGCGCTGATGCTACTAACATCGTCCGCGCCCATGGCTGCTCTGAGCACCGATTTACCGGTCGTTCGCGTCGGCGTCATCGATGCCATGACAATGAGCCCCCTCTTCGTCGGCGTCAGCAAGGGCTACTTCCGCGACGAGGGGCTCGACGTCGAGTACGTGCAGTTCGACTCGGCTACCTCGATGGTCGTGCCGCTCGCACAGGGGCGGATCGATGCGGGCGGTGGGGCGATATCGGCCAGCTTCTACAACAGCGTCGCGCGCGGTCTGGACGTGCGGATCGTGGCCGACATGGGCAACGATTCACCGGGTTATGGTTTCGAGCAACTGCTCGTTCGCACCGATTTGATCAAAAGCGGGCGGTATAAGACGCCGAAAGACCTCAAAGGCATGCGCGTCGCCGTGAACACGCTCGGCGCCGCGTCGACCGTCGCGATCGACAGCCTGCTGCGCAAGTCCGGCTTGACGCTGGCCGACGTCACGCGCGTCACGCTACCGTTCGCGCAGCACGCGTTAGCGTTCGAGAACGGCGGTATCGATGCGTCGGTCTTGCCCGAGCCGACATCGACGCTGACCGCCAATACGGGCGCGGCCACGCGCGTCCTCAACGCGGATAGCTGGTATCCCAATCAGCAGATCGCCGCCCTGTTCTATGGCTCGAACTTCTTACACGCTCGTCGCGACCTGGCTGAAAAGTTCATGCACGGCTATCTGCGCGGCGTGCGCTCCTACAACGACGCGTTGAGCGGCGGGAAGTTGGCGGGCCCGGCATCGGCCGACGTCATCCGGATTCTCGCGCAGAGCAGCATGATCCACGATCCGGCGATCTTGCGCGCGATCACACCCAATGGCGTCGACGTCAACGGTGCGCTCAATCTCGATTCCATGCGCACCGACCTGAGGTTCTATCAGGCGCAGGGCCTGATCGAAGGTCAGGTCGATCTCAATGCGACGATCGATGCGAGCTTCCGCACCGAGGCCCTCAAAACGCTCGGCATCGACCGGCGCAAGCACTAAGGCGCGACGAGCGCGCCGTTGATGTTAGCGCAGTGCGTTGGCGTCGATGATTTCCGCGGCCGGGAAGGGCTTGGGAACGACACCGTATTTGGCGGTCGCATCGATCACCGGCTGCAAAAGTCCGGGCTCCAGGTGCTCGCCGTAGTAGGCGCGTTCCATCTTGTTCGCGACCTCTGGCGGCATCTTTGCGATCGTGCTGAGGATTTGCGCGCTCTGCGCGTGGTTCGCGTTGGCCCAGCGAGCCGTCTCCGCCATCACCGCGACGAACTTCTTCACGATGTCGGGATGACTGCGCGCCCACGCGACGGTCGTCGACCAGCCGGCGACGGCGAACGCCGGCGCGAGGTTGCGGTCGCTGAGCGAGATCAAACGATACTTGCCGGGTTTGGCTTGCGCGAACGTCATGAACGGTTCGACGATCGCAGCCCCATCGATCGTGCCGGCGTCAACCGCCGCCAGCATTGCGGGGTAGGGCATCTCGACGAACTTCACCGTCTTCGAATCGCCGCCGTTGTTATCGATCCAGGCATCGGTCGGGATCTCGTTGATGTTTTTGAGACCGTTGACGGCAATCGTCTTACCGGTAAAATCTTTGGCCGTCTTGATCGGCGACGCATCGGGAACCGCGATGACGTACGTCTCGGCGCCCTTCTTGTACACACCGGCCGGCGCAAGATAGATCAACGGCACGCCGTGCGAGTGCGCGGAGGTCATCGACACGGAATCGGTCAGTCCGATGTCCACCGCGCCGCCGACGACGGCCGCCGCGATCGCGCCGCCGCTGGTGAACGGCGTGATCGTCACGTTCAGGCCGGCCTTCTTGAAGAAGCCCATCTCTTGTGCGTAGTAGACTTCAGCGGTCGCATCGATCGGAATCGTGCCGATCGTTAGCGTCGCGTCTTGAGCTCCGGCGGGCGTTCCCTGCGGCACCAGCAGCAGTGCGGCCACGGCGGCAAACGCCGCGCGATACAAGCGGTTCGGGGACATCGTGTCGTTCGATCCTTTACTGATGTTCGTCGCCGGGAGTCGTCGCAACCCGGCGTTCGAGAAGCTTGGCTCCGGTTTCGAGATACCGCCCCGTCACCGCGAGGCCGGCTTCTGCTTCGTTCTCCGCCGTCCACTCGGTGAGCGGATATCCGTACCACGGTGTACGCAAATCGAGCGCGGGCAGTCCAAGTCCCTCCCAGCGCGCCTTCGCCGCCTCCATCAGATCGCGCCGCGGCAGCGAGACAGGGAGATACGGATGCTCGCGACAGGCGTTGATCAGGATCGCCGATGAGCCCATCCCGTCGGGATAGGTCAGCTGGCGCACGTCGCTCGACGGCGACACCGACGGGTCGAGGCGCGGCACTTTGCCGCGGATGATCTCGGCGTCGCGGTGCGGTTGCATGCTATACGAGAGCGCCCACAACACGGCATCCATCGAATCCGGATCGACGTCGGCGTCGACGGCAATGAACATTTTGCCGAGCGATGCATCGAACGCAGCGGCCGCGCGCAGCGCCTGCCACGGCTGACCGATCGCCGGCCGGTCGAGTTGGATCACGAAGAGCATGTTGCAGCTTGCCATCTCGTGGGTCGCGACTTTCGTGACGCTTGGAATGTTGCACGAGTCGCGCAGATGCCGCAAGTAAATCGCATCAAAGGCGATTTTGCGGATCACCGTGCTTTCGCTCGGAGGAAATTCGCTGACGATCCCCTGATAGACCGGCGCGCGCCGATGCGTGATTGCCGTAACCTCGAAGATCTTCTCCAGCTTGCGCGGGCCGAGATAGCCGCTGGCTTCGCCGAACGGTGCTTCCGGCTCGAGTGCGTCGGTGCGAATGCGCCCTTCGATCACGATCTCGGCGTATGCGGGCACCAGCAGATCCGACATCTCAGCTTTCACCAGTTCGATCGCCGCGCCGTTGAGGGCGCCGGCGACACCGAACTCATCGACGCCGTACGGTACTTTGCTCGCCGACGCGAGCACGAGCGCCGGCGGACCCCCGATGAAGATCGCTGCGTCGAGATGGCGGCCCAAGCGCCGCGCTTTCTCCCACATGATCGCGAGATGTTGGGTCGGCACGTCGGTCGCGCAGCCGATGCGGTCGGGCGCTTTGATCATGCCGCGATAAATGCCGAGGTTGTTCGTACCCGTCTCCGGATCGCGCGTGATCCAGCAACCGCCGGTGATGAACGGCGCCGGATCGAAGCCCGGCGTGGAGATCAGATGCGGAAACGCATCGACGCCTTCACCGAGATCCGGCGCGCGCACGACGACTTCTTTGACCGGCGCCGCGCTGCGTTCCACCACGACCGGCGCCACGGGGTGTTGTTGCGCGCGCGCCCATAAGCCGGGAATCTCTGCCGGCTCGACGTCGAGCGCCGCGCCGTAGACCGCGCGCGAGCTGCCCAGCGAGCCGAGTACGACCGAACCCTCGAATGCGCGTCCGCGGGCGTCGGTCACGTTGCGGAACCAGAACGCTTTACGCTGCGCTTCGGGCAAGCCCCGAAACTGCAGCCGCACCAGCGGCACGAGTTCGGTATCCTTGCAGACGCGCGCGTCGATCGTCTGCAACAAGCCGCGGCGTTCCAACGCAGCGATGTATTCTCGCAAGTCACGATACGGCATAGCTCTTCCTATCGCACCCGGCGGCGGGAACCTGCAAATGCTCGCCGAACTCGCCGCGCCGATGAAACTCGCGGTGCCGGACCTCATTTCGAACTCGTATTTTCCGGCCGCTGCCGCGGTCGAACTCGGGTTCTTCAAGAATGAAGGACTCGACGTCGAACTCGAGCTGATCTTTCCGGTCGACAAATGTTATTCGGCGCTGCGCGACGGTCAGATCGATTTTGTCGGCGGCTCGGCGCACTCGGCGCTGGCCGCGTTTCCAGCTTGGGACGGCGTCAAGCTGTTGTGCGCGCAAGCGCAGGGGATGTACTGGTTTCTGATCATGCGCGCCGATCTCAAGGTCGCGCGCGGCGACATCTCGGCCGTGAGGGGCAAGCGCATCGGCGCCGCGCCGTGGGTCGAGATGGGCTTGCGCCGTCTGTTGATCGAGGCCGGAATCGATCTCGTGCGCGACGAGGTGACGATTGCGCCCGTTCCCGGTGCGATCGGTGAGAAAGCAAACTTCGGACTGATGGCTGCGCAAGCGCTCGCCGACGGCAAGATCGACGGCTTCTGGGCGAACGGCATGGGCGCGGAGGTCGCGCAGCGCAGTGGCGCCGGAACCCTCGTGCTCGATATCCGGCGCGGCGACGGACCGAAGCCGTGCTTCAACTACACGATGGCATCACTTGCCGCCAGCGACGCGCTGATCGCGCGTTCGCCCGAAACGGCCGCGGCGGCAGTGCGCGCGATCGTAGCGACGCAACGCGCGCTCGTAGCCGACGTGAACCTCGCCACCAAGGCCGGTCGCGCACTTTTCCCCGCCGCTGAGGCCGAACTGATCGCGGACATCGTCCGTCGCGATCTGCCCTACTACGATCCGTCGATCGGCCCCGATTTCGTCGCCGGCATGAACCAATTCGCGCGCGACGTCGGGATCCTCGATCGCGATGTGCCCTACGAAGCCGTGGTGGCGTGCCAATTCAAGCCCCTCTGGCAGCCGTAAATATATGAGTAAACTCATATACTAGACGCCCTTATTTGGCTATGCTATCATCCCGCCATGCGTAGTGGAAGCGACTATCTCAAGGCAATCAAGAACGACGGACGTCAGGTGTTCATCGACGGGGGCTGCGTGGACGATGTCACGACGCACCCGGCGTTTCGTGAAGCGACGAACTCGATCGCCCGCCTGTTCGACGTCGCCGCCGATCCGGCTAATCGCGAATTGTTGACCTATACCTCGCCGAAAACCGGCGAACCGGTCAATCGCTGCTATATGATCCCGCGGACGCGTGAAGACCTCACGCTGCGCCGCAAAGCGCTCTGGCGGCTCTCCGAAGAGTCGTTCGGCTACATGGGCCGCACGCCCGAACACGTCGCCGGCTTCTTCGCCGCCTTTGCCGGTGCGCCGACCATCTGGGCGCGCACCGAGAAGCGCTTCTACGACAACGTCGTGCGATTCTACGAACGCATGCGCGACGAGAGCCTCTACGTCGCCTACACGATCGTCCCGCCGCAAATCGACCGCTCCAAGCCCGCGCACAAACAGGCCGATCCGACGCTCTATGCGGGCGTCGTCGCAGAGAACGCCGACGGGATCACGATCAAAGGCGCGCAGATGCTGGGCACGGGCTCCGCGATTGCCGACTACATCCACCTCAGTTGCATCCATCCGCTCGTGGCGGGCGATGAGAACTACGCGATCTCGGTCGCGGTTCCGTGCAATGCACCCGGCGTGCGCATCTATTCGCGCCGGTCGTACGCCGAAGGCGCGACGAGCATGTTCGATTACCCGCTCGCCTCGCGCTTCGACGAAACCGATTCGCTGCTCGTCTACGACAACGTGTTCGTGCCGTGGGAGAACGTCTTTGTCTACAAAGATATCGCGATGACGCGCGCATCGTTCTTCGAGACGGCAGCCCACCTGTTAGGCAACAATCAGGCGCAGATTCGCTTCGCCGTCAAGATGAAGTTCTTGGCCGGGCTCGCGCGCCGGGCTGTGGAAACCACCGGCGCCATCTCATCACAGCCGGTGCAGACCGCACTCGGCGACATCGCGGCGATCGCGTCGGTCGTCGAAGGTTTGGTGCTCGCGCAAGAAGCCCACTCCACGACGGATGCCGACGGTCTGGAACGGCCGGGCGCGCAGGAACTTTATTCCGAGATGGCCCTGCAACCGCAATTTCATAACACGATGATCGAAGCACTGCGGAATCTCGTCGGCGGCGGCGTGATTCAGGTGCCGTCGTCGGTCGACGATTTCAAGAACCCAGTGATGGCCGCCGATATCGAACGCTACATCCAATCACCGGGAACGCCGGCGCTGGAACGCGTAAAACTGATGAAGCTGATTTGGGACGCGATCGGCTCGGAGTTCGCGGGCCGGCACGCACAGTACGAAATGTTCTACGCCGGCGCACCGTTCGTCACGAAAGGTCACATGTACCGCAACTACGACTTCGCCGGCGCGAACGATCTCGTGCAACGCGCACTCGACGGCTACGACGCCACGGGCCGCCGCCCCGCGACCGCATGAAGTTTCTCCTGAGCCTCGCGGCCGCCACCGTGCTCGCCCTGACCGCGAGCGCGCCGCCGGCGATCGCCCAATCGACGCAGACGCTGCGCATCGCGCTGATTCCCGGCGATATCTCGGGCGAGGCGGACTACGCGCAAGATCTCGGCTACTTCAAGAAGGCGGGGTTCGACGTCGAGTTCACCCCGATCACCGGCGGCGCGGCGATCTCGGCTGCGGTCGCCTCGGGTGCGGTCGATATCGGCTTCTCGAACATCGTTTCGCTCTCGATCGCGCACGACAAGGGCGTGCCATTCACGCTGCTCGCGCCGGCCAACCTGCACATGCCGACGCAAGTGACGGCCGGAATTCTGACCGTGCTGAAAAACGGACCCATCAAGTCGGCCAAGGACCTCGACGGCAAAACCGTTGCGGTCAACAGCCTAAACAACATCTCATCGGTTTCCGTGCAAGAGTGGGTCGACAAGAACGGCGGCGATTGGAAGAGCGTGAAGTTCATCGAAATGCCGTTTCCGCAAATGCCCGACGCCGTGCGCGCCGGTCGCGTCGATGCCGCCTCCATCGACGCTGCGAACGAACAGCTGCTCGCGAAGCCGGACACCGATTTGCGCCGGCTGGCAAACGTTTTTGATGCCGTCGGCACCCACTTCGCGCCGTCGTCCTGGTTCACCACAACGGCTTGGGCCGACGCGCACCCGGCGGCGGTCAAAGCGTTCATCGCCGTCATGGCACAAGCAGCCGCGTGGGGCAATGCCAACCATGCTGCCTCCGCGATCATCCTAGCGAAGTATCTCAACAAAACGCCGCAGGACATCGATTCGGTCACGCGCGCACCGTACGGAACGAAAATCACGCCGGACTTGGTTCAGCCGTCGATCGACGCCGCCGCAAAATACGGCTTGATCAAAGCGAGCTTCCCCGCGTCGGAGTTGATCAGCCCGCTCGCGCGTTAGCGCATTACCAGGTGCTGCTGACCGACGCCAGCGCCGTACGCGCGAGCGGCAGCTCGATCGAGCCCGTCCAGTTACCGGCGAAAAACTGGACGGTAGCGTTCGGCGTGTCGCTATCCAGGTCTGCATCGAGGCTCGCGTCGGACGGGAACCGATCGGCGTCATCCGCATCGCCGGCATAAACGAAGCGCATCGTGACGTGGTGTCCGTTAAACGACATCGCCGTCGGTTCGTACGCGCCGTCGGTCGGTTCGGCGTCGGCGACGTCGGCGCAGGCATCGTTGGCCCCCGCCTGTTGCGAGAGCGTGATCGACAAGAGCGAGCCATGGCGATGCGGCTGCACGAGTGCCTGATGGGCGACGACGAACTGCAGCGTTTGAACGTCGATCGTCACCGCCACGCGGCAACCGTCGTGCGTGTAGACGAAACGCCTGGGCGTCGCCGTACTGCCTTGCCATGAAACGACGCCGCCGGCATAATCGTGCGGCTCGGATGCGACGATAACCGCCGGTAGCGTCGCGATCGGGAGCGGTCGCAAAACGGCTACCGGCAGTTGCAGTTGGAGCACGCTAACCGGCAGTTGCGGCAGTTGCGGCAGCGCGCCGAGCGTCGCTGCCGGTAACGGGCGCGGCCCAGAGACGTCGGCTACGGTAACGGGGTGTGGTGTCGCTGCGGCATGCGGTATCACCGGCAGCTGATCGACCGCCGCGACGTGGCTCGCTTCGAGAAACGGGACGACGACGAGCGTGCCCGAATCGGCAAAGCCGCCGCGCCGGTCGCTGGTGCGCGAGGTGACGATGCCGAGAATTTGCCCCGTGCCCGGATCGAACACGGCGCCGCCGCTCAGGCCTTCTTCGATGTGGACGTTCTCGAGTTCCAAGTAGAGGCCGTTATCGGGCCGCGAACTGACCGTACCGGGAAAGAGCACCCGCGGTTCTTGACCGACGACGCCGATCAGTTCGTCGTTCTTCACGTAACCGGCGACCGCGACGAGGTTCCCCTCGACGACGCGCTGCGTGCGTGGTGCGAAATGCGCCACGTGCAACCCGCCGCGTTCGACGGCGAGCAGCGTGAGATCGCGCGGTCCGGTCCGATCGACGTGCGCGGCGAGGTCGTGCAGATCGCGGCTGACGTCGATCCGGATGCTCGCGGCACCGGCGACCACGTGCGATGCAGTTAACACGAGCGACTGCCGATCGCCCGAATCGACCACGATCCCGGTGCCGCTTTGGAGCGGACGCCCGGACGGATCGAACGTCCAAACCTTGACCAGCGATGGGCGGATCGTTTCGTACCCGACCGACGCATCGTTCGCCGCGTTCGCGCGCTGCGCCAGCAGCGCAACGGCCGCGACGACTGCGACTGCTAGCCACTTACGCACGCAAGTAAATCCCGGCGGCATCGCAGGCGCTATCGCTGCCGCGAAACACGCCGAGCGGCGGCCAGTCGGTATAGACGCCGGGCACCGACGAGGTCCATGTCTGCAACGCTGTCCACGGTTTATATTGCGGCACGATCGATGGCGGTAGGATGTGCCCGATCTCGCAGCGGCTCCAAACAATCCGCGGGGTCAGGTCGTGCGGCCCGGCCACGCCGAAGTAACTGCCGCTGACGAACCGGTTGGCGCGACCGACGCCCGAGCGTTTGTGCCACGTATACGGTTGCGCGATCGACACGATGCGTTTGAGGATGATGCCGTCGTCGCGCGAGCCACCGTCGGGCGACCAGCCGTCATCGGGTCGCGTGTGTTGCACGGCGGTAAACGTGTGGCGATTGCCGTCGGTCGAAACGCCCGTCGCCGAAAAAACCAGGAGTGAATCGGCCACCGGATAGAGTTCGAGCACGACATCCGGGCCACCGCACGGGAACCGGTCTTCCGACGTAACCGGCTTGTTCGATGCGAACTTCCAGTAGAACGCATAGTCGTCGTGCTCGCTCTGCGCCGAGCTCTTCTGCAAGCCGGCATCGACCGATACGCCGCGCGGCCCAGCACCCCAGCCGCCGATGTAGATGTAGCCGGTTTCCTGATCGACGATGCCCGGCGCACCGGTTACTTCGTTGTAGCCCGGGCCGGTGACAAAATGGCGCACGCCGCATGGAATTGAGACTGAGACGCGCACTGCGCTCCAGCCGTTGACGGCGCGCACGCCGTGAAAGGCGCCGGAATCGATGTCGAACGGCGACGTAACTTGCGAACGAACGGGAACGCCGGGCACGCTGAGGTCGTCGCGCGGCGTGTCGAACCGATGCGCGTACAACCAGGCGAGGTCGAACGCCTTTTCCGGTGCAATGGCGTGCGCTGCGGGTTTCGGGCCGGCCAGCGTGGGCACGTACGAGCCGCCGAGCGCGACGCGCAACAACGGTTCGACGCGCGGCGCTTTGAGGCGCGCTACGGTGACGTGCGGCAACGCATGCGGCGTGACTCGCAGCGCGACCGTGCGCGAATGCGAACGCGCGTGCACTTGCGCGACGATATATCCGTGCGCGGACGGAGCGGACCGCCCGAGCGGTGTCAACGCGGCAATCTGCGGATCTTGCACGACCGGGTCGTAGGAGACGATGCGAATCGTACCGTCGCGCTGCACGACGACGAGGTTTTCACGTTGCGCCGGGCGCAACTCGCGCATGATGTGCAGGTCGTCGTCAACCGCAACCGGCCCGGCGCCGGCGAGAACAGCACAACCGAGGAGTGCTGTTAGCACTCGCCCCGTCAGTCTCCGCACGTGCTACCTCCTCGCTATGTAAATGTCGGCAGATCGAGCCACCTTATTCAGCATGCAAGCGGCGATCTTTGGCATTTCAGGATGAAAGTTCGGTGAGGAACCGCAAGTGCGTTACCGTGCCCACCTTTTGGGGCGGCGCGGCCGCCGCGGGCGTCGCTCTCGTCCTCGTAGCAAGCGCCGGTACCGGCAACGCGCAAACGCCCGCCATCCAAGTCGATCGCGCGCACGCCGGCATACCGCTCGGAACGAGCATGACGATCAACGTCTCGGGTACGACTGGTCCGCTCAGCCTGCAACCGTCGTTCGACGGCGTCGATAGCAGCTACGACCCGCTGACGCACCGCTTGCTCGTGACCGGTCGCGCCCTCGGCAGCGGAACGCTCACGCTCACCGACCGCAACGGTAACACCGCCTCGATCACCGTGCTCGTTGCGCTACCGGCCGGTGCGATACCGGCGGACGTCGATGTCGCGCTCGCCGGTACGGTTACGCAGCCGTTCATCGCCGCGCGCATTCGCGATGCAATCGAGCGAGCGCTCGTTCGCCAACCCGGCACCGGACTCGACGTACACGGCGTGACGATTCCGGCAATGCTGGGGCCCGGCGACAAACTCGAAGCGCAAGCCGGCGTCACGCTCGACGGCCACGGCACCTACGTGGACGTCAGCGCCCGCACCAACCTGCACGTGCACGTCGATCCCGTGCCGAGCCTCGACCCGGCCGTGCTCTTCTACAGTGACGATCCGGAATACGTCGCCGCTGCGCTTAGCGGCGTTCTCGTACGCGGCACGATCGATGCGAACTCGCCGGCGCGACTTTTTGCCTACCACGTCGCCGACGGCGCGCCGCGGCGGATGTCGCTGATCCTCCGCGCCTCGGTGCTCTCACACGTGCAAGTGCTCGGCACGATCAGTGGCGCCAGCCCCGCTTTCACCTACATCGGCCAGCAATCGAGCGCGCGTTTTCTCGCGGCACGCGCGAGCGGCCAGAGCGCGATCATCGCGGTCGCGGCGGGCGTGCCCTACGAGATTCCGTTCGGTCTCATGCAACCGGGTGACTTGATCGAAGCGATCGAGGATCTGCGCGTGATCGACGGCGGGCCGGTCGATGTCGCGATCCTCACCAGTCCCGCCGCAACGCCCTTGCCGTCGCTCGACGGTCCCGAGCTCGCCGGCGACTCGCACGGCCGGCGTGGCGTTTTCGCGCTGACCGGCATCGCACCGCTCGATCTGTCGTTTACCAGCGGCGCGCCCGAGCCCGTGCCGGTTTCCGTCGGTGACGGCACGCTGGCGAATCAGCGCCCGGATGGACGGCCGCTCGGCGGCGATTACGGCATCGTCCGGCCGCTCGCGTTACACCTCGCCAATCCGGCGCCGACACCGCTTGACGTCTATCTCTACGAACTCACCAGCGGCGCGGGCGGCGCGACGGCGACGCTGTGGTTCGCCGGCGATGCGGCCGCGACGCTGATACCCTGCGTAGACGATACCGCGCAACCGCATCTCATCAAAGCCTTCGCACTTGCGGCCGGCGAGACGCGCACGGTGACCGGCGCCTTCATGACCGACGGCGCGGCCTCGTATCCGATCCGCTTCGGCCTTAGCGCGACCGCACCGCAGCCGGCTGGGCCGAGCGGCTGCACGCCTACACCCCCGTCGCGCGAGCCTTGATGAACAGCGCGATCGCAACCACCACGACGAAGCCGATAAACAGCGAACGCAGCGCCCGCTCCGGCAATCGGTGCGCCATGTCGACGCCGAACGAAACCGTCGCGGCGCCGCCGAGCGCAAGCGGAATGCCGACCACCCAATCAACATCCGAGGCCAGCGCATAGGTCGCGGTCGTTAGAATCGTTGTGGGCACCGCAAACGCCAGCGCCATTCCCTGTGCCTCGACTTGCGTTTGCCCGAAGAACATCGTCATCGCGGGTACCGTCATGATCGCACCGCCGATACCGAAGAATCCTGAAAACGTGCCACCGAGTGCGCCGGCGAACGCTGCGAAGGGCCACGGCAGCGCGGCCATCGCGGGCGTTTGCGTGAGAAACGTCCGGCGCGCGAGATCGAGCGCGATCAGTAAAAGAAAGATCGAGAACGCGATGCGCAATGCGCCGCTCGGCAGCAGCGTTGCGATGCGCGCCGCCACGAACGAGAACGGAAGCGCGGTAAGCGCGAGCGTACCGGCTAGCCGCCAGTTCAGCCGCGCTTTGCGCGAATAACTCCACAGACCGACGATCACGTTGGGCGTGCCCATCGCGAGCGCCGTTCCTTGCGAGGTTTGTTCGTTCAATCCAAAGACGATGCCCAGCACCGGGATGGCGAGAAAAGCGCCGCCGATTCCGAAGAGCCCGCCGACGAAACCGAAGATGCCGCCGAGTACGACAAAAGTAATGAAATGAACGGCGACGGTCACTGCCGACAAAGTCTTGCGCGGGCTGCCGTAAACCCTTTAGCTCAAGCCCGTGCGGCCACCGATCAAGCGCGTGGCGGAGAACCGATCGTGGAGTTGCAGCCGGCGAAAGACTCCGATCACGATCGGCACGACGGTCAGCGCGCAGCATAGCGCGATAAAATAGCGCCAAAAACATTGGGCGATGCCGACGCGACCGTGATCCAGCCGCACGACGCGCAGATCGAGCACCATCATGCCGATCGTCCGCCCCGCGATCGCAACCAGCGCCGCCGCATACGGGAAATACCACAGCCACGCGTTGGCCGTCAGATACGATTTGATGTCGGCGAGGTTCAGACTCAGTAATTTGCTGTGAAAGCCGGGCAGAATCGAATCGTTGTGCCCCGCGGCTCCCGCCGTCACATTGACCGCGTGAAAGATGACCGAGAGAAGAGTTGCGTCGATCGCAAAGGCGAGAAACCGGCGTAGGCTGGAAGCGAGTTCGCGCCGGTCGACGGGGCCGTCATTGGGGCCGAGCGCGGCCCGCACCGGCAGCGGATCGCGTTCGAAACGCTCCATCCAATAGCGATAGGTGTCGCTCGCGCCGAACGTTTCGAGGGCGCGCACGCGGTTGACCGCGTACGGCATCATGCCGGTCAATTCACCCAGCCGCAGCGTTAGGTCCGACTCGATATCGTGCCGTTGGTCGGCCAGCATCGCGGCTTCGACCTGACGGCCGCTGGCGTGAAACGTCGAGATTGCGATTGCCTTAACCGCCGCCTCCATCGATGCGCACAACAGTCCCGCGCGGTCGGCCGTATATTCCGTTTGCCGGATCCAGCCGCCAAACAGCGATGCAAGAATGGGATTGCTGCGGCCCGACGCGTTGATCAGTGACAGCAGACGCGTATTGCCACCCGCAATGTGGCCGAGTTCGCGACCGATCATGAAAGCCAACTCTTCGGGTCCGAACAGTTCCAGATACTGGCTGGAAATCACCAGCGCGTACGGCTCGCCGAGGCCGATTCCATTGACCGGCACGAAGTAGTCGTTGCTGATGAACACGTGGGGGGCGGCGATCCCGAGCCGGCGCGCGAGCCGCTCGACCGTATCGACGACGAGCGGAAACTCCTCGCGCCGTGCGCGTATGCTGCTGCCGAGCAGACGGCCGCGGGTAAGCGATACGAACACCATACCGGCGACGAAGAGCAACGCCACCTGCGTCGGCGTCACGCCGTGAAAGACATACCCGATCACGACCAGCGTGACCGGGACGGTCACGAGGAGCGAGAGGGCAACGCGGTGCTCGCGTGGAGCGCGAATGGTCGTCCAACCCGAGAACAAACCATCGACGCGAACGGCCATATCCGGTGCTTCACGCCGTAACGAACGGGCCCTTGCACGAGCGCGACGGATTTCCGCCATCGCGTTAATAGCGCGTTAGTTCGGCGGCGCGACCGTCGCGTCGATGATTTCCCGAATCGACCGCAATCGTTCGATGCGCGCAATCAGCGAACGTACCGCTTCGGGCACGGCTTGGTTCGCGCCGCCCCCAGCGAGACTCTCGAACGCAAACTGATCGCCGAGTCCACGCACGAGGGCGTCGGGATCGAACGTGGACGTCATCAGCGCAGCCATGCCACGGCGCCCTTCGAGTGCGAGCGGCGCACCGGTGAATTCAGCGCGAGCCAGCAGCGCCGCTTCGATTCCATCGGCAGCCGCGGATGCTACGATGTAGGCGGCAGTCATTGTTCCGCGGGCCGCGGCCAAACCGCTCGCTGCCGTGGCTGCGATGCCGAATGCATCGCGCATTGCGTCGCGCTGCAAACCCAGCACGCGCGCAACGGCGATCGCTGCGCCCAAACGTCCGCACGTACCGCGCGCATCCCATCCGCGCTTCACGTGACCGGCTCCGAGGGCGCATTCGACGCGAACGGCAATCTCGGTTCCGGCAACGATCGCGTCCAGCACGGTCGCGCCCGGTGCGTCCACGCTCTCGCCGATGGCCAGCGCCGCGCATACGACCGGCGTCGCGACGGTCGCATCGTCGCTCGCCGCCAGCGCGGTCAAGAACGCAGCCCGTAACGGCGTCGTAACCGCTGCGCGCCCGAGAGCGCGAGCATGCAGACGCGCCGGCCCGGGCGCACCTGCGGCGGCGATCTCGACGCGCGCAGATTGCGCGTTCGCCAGCGCGCTTGCAATGGTAGCGAGCACGATCGCGCGGGCCGGCGCGCGCACCGGTTCGCGAAACGCCCAACCATTCGCGGCAAAGGCGATCAGCTCGGCCGTCGGATGCACCGCGCGGTCGGTTGCGCTCATGCCGTCACCGCCGCGATCAGCGCCGCGAGATCGGCGGCCTTCGGCAGATCCGACACGGCTTTGCGCAGCGCGCCCGTGCGCCCCGCGAGCACCGGTTCGATCAGAGCTTCCGCTTTTGCGTTGAGTTCGAGATCGGTCAGCGGCCGCTCAAGGCTACCGCGCGCATGCGTTACGATTTGTTCGACGGTCGTGCCGTCCGTGAGGTGCACGACAACGCGCGCGGAAGCCCGCGGCATCGTTTCATCCGGCTCGAGCCGAACGCGCGCGCGCAGCGCGGCAACATCGTCAGCCACGACCCGCGCGTCTTCGTACTGGGCTAAACCGACGGCGCCGTCGCGCAGGCCCATCGTTACGCCGTGCACGGCGCTGAAGCGCGCCTGCAAACCGTCGGCGGGGTTGAGGTTGCCCATGAGCTCGGGAACGAGGGGATTGCAATGCACGACGACCGCTTCCACCGCATCGGCGCTGCCGATATGCGCCGCCAGCTCGACCGCGGCGTCGATCGCCGGATGCGCGACGATGCCGCACGGATACGGCTTATAGGTGTTCTTCGCTAACTCGAAGTTCGCGTGCAAATCGAGATCGAGCGCACCGATGCGGTGCGTGGTCGCGAGCGCATCGGCGAAACCGCCCGGAGCCTCGAGCGCATCCTCGGGTGCGGTGAAGCCGCGCGCGGCAAGCGTTGCCGCAAGCAGACCGCTCGCTGCAGCTTTCCCCGCATGATAGGCTTTCGTCATCCGGCCGAATGCCTCGCGTTGCCCGACCGTGCTCGATGCCGCAATGCCGATTGCGCGGGCCGTCGTGGGCGCATCCACGCCCAGGAGCGCGCACGCCGTCACGGCCGCACCGATCGTGCCGCACGTTCCGGTAATATGCCAGCCGTCGTCGTAATGTTCGGGCGAAATCGCGACGCCGACGCGCAATTGAATCTCACAGCCAAGCACGAAGGCGCGCATCGCGGCCGCACCATCGGGCGACGTCGACGGCGCGAGCGCCAGCAGCGTGGCAGCGATGGCCGCGGCCGGGTGGATCACCGTTGCCAGATGCGTGTCGTCGTAATCATCGACGTGCGCGGCGAAGCCGTCACCGAGGGCCGCAAAGTGCGCGTCAGCCAGCACGCTGCGACCGACGATCGGCGCCACCGGAACGCCGCCGGTTTCGCGCGCCACGCGCAGAATCGCATCGACGCCGCTATGCCGGCTCGCGCCGATCGCGACGGCCAATACGTTAAAGAGCGAACGCTTCGCTTCGTGCAATACGCTATCGGGCAGATCGGCAAGCTTGAACGCCACGATCGCCGCGGCGAGATCGCGCGTGACCGGCGGTTGCGCCACGGCCGTCGAACCGGAAGAACTACTCATCGCCCGGTCTTTTCGAGCCCGTACCCGTCACGACCCGGTGGCGCGCTGCAGCAGCAAGGAGACCGCCGCAACCGCGATCCACAGCACGAATCCGAGCGCTAGCGGGCGAGCGCCGCTGCGAACGAGCCGAGCGACCTCCGTCTGGACGCCGATCGCTGCGAGCGCGATGCTGATCAAAAACGTCGATGCTTGCGTGATGCCGGCATGCCAGTCCGCGGGTATGATGCCGGTCGTATTGACGCACGCGGCAACCACGAACCACAGAATGAACCACGGCACCACTTTTCGCCACGGAACGTGGACGCCGCCGGCGCGTTGCGCGCGCGCATGCACGACCGCAACGATCGCGACGATCGGGAGGATGAACGTCGCGCGCGCAAGTTTGACGATCGTCGCATGTTGGCCGGCGTCGGCGCCGAACGCATAGCCCGCCGCGACGACCGACGAGGTGTCGTTGATCGCCGTCCCGGCCCACACGCCGAACTGGCTCTGCGTCATGTGCATCAGGCCGCCCAGGGCCGGAAACGTCAATACCGCAACGATGTTATAGAAAAAGATCGTCGCGATCGCCAGCGACACATCGGCCTCGAGCGGTTCGATCACCGATGCGACTGCGGCAATCGCCGACGCGCCGCAAATCGCCGTCCCGACCCCGACCAGATGTTCCAGCACCGTGTCGAGTCTGAGCATGCGGCCGACGATCGGCGCCAGCACCAATGCGACGGCAACCGTGCCGACCGTGACGGGAAGCGTGTCCCAGCCCGTTCGCACGACCGTGGCCAGCGAAAGCCCGAAGCCCGAAACGACGATCGCCGACTGCAGCACCGCTTTGCCGGAGAAGGCAAAGCCGGCCTGGAGCGAGCGCGGCAACGGAAGCACCAGGCGCAGTAGAATGCCGAGCACGATCGCCAGCACCGGGGCGCCGACCAGTGGAACAAAGCGCGCCAAGAAGGTGGCTACCAGCGCCGTCGCTGCGGCGACGAGCACGCCGGGGAGGATCACCGTCCGAGTATAGGCACCCGGGGCTAATAATTCAAATAAGGATAAACTTCGATCTTACGAAGTTTGCCTTATACGCAGTGTGGCTGCCCCTCGACGAGCTCGGGGTGACGAGAACAACAATGTTGTCAGCTAAATTGGGGGAACAGCACGGCATGAACGATCAGGGCGGACCGCCGCGGCCTCAGCTTCCGTATGACGAACTCCACGCCGCGATCGGGTCCGATGCGGCGGCACGCAGCGAACTCGACGCCCTACGCGCGCACCTCGACGATCCGAAGCCGGATCCGGTGCGGCTGCAAGGCCACGTTGATGCCCTCCGCGGCGTCCACGATGCCGAAGCCCGGATTGCGAACTGGTGGGACGATCCGGAAACGCAGCGTTGGATCATGACCATCACCAACGCGGGTCTTTAGTTCTCCGGTAGGCGTGAAGGGATCGCTGGGATCGCGGTGCGGCGCGGCTGGGGGCTGCCGGTGTCGAGCGGCCGCGGCGTCGCGGGCACCGGCACGGGCGAAGGCGTGAAGATCACCGTCGGCGACGCTTGCGGCGCGCTCGGATCGAACGGAGCCGGCGTCTTCAACGTCGTGTCGGGCGGAACGTCGAGCGCCACGATGTGGCTGTGCGGATCGTATGCGGCTACGCCGCCGAGCGCGCGCGTGACCTCGGCCAGCGGCACGAACGCGACGCCGCCTCGGCCGAACGGGACCACCGGCAGGGTTCGCGCGACACCGTCGCATGTGATGACATCGGACCCGACGCGCAACACGCAGGTCCGGGCGTTGCGCACGAGCGTAATGGTGTCGCCGTCGAGAACCGCGCGTTCGGTGAAATGCGTGATCACCGGGGCCAGCGGCGCCATCACATGGCCGAACAAGAGCTGTGCCGGAGGCGCGCTGGCAACGATCGTGCCGTTGAGGATCACGATCACAACCGCCGGGTTCATGCGTGCGTAACTCCTTTCGGACGATCGTGGATGTGCTTCGCGCTGCCGCGGTTCAGTTCTCGGCCGCCGGAGCGTCATTTCTGGCCCAGGCGATTGCGTTCAACGTTTTCTTTGCCGCTATACCCCTCTCGCTCGTGATCGTTGCGATGTTCGGCTACATATTCGGCACCGAATCGGGCGACTTGCGCGCGCTCGACACGATCGATCGGTTCACGCCCCAATTCTACGATTTGGTGTCTGGGAATATCCAGTCGGTCGTGCGCTATCGCGGCGTTTCCGGCATCCTAGGATTGATCGGGCTCGTTTGGTCGGGGAAAAACGTGTTCGGTGGGGTGTCCTACGCGCTCGACCGCTCGCTCGGCCTGCGTAGCCGGCACTTCGTTTATGAAATTCTCATCGCGGTCGTCTTGGTTCCGATCCTCGGATTGGTCCTGATCGTCGCCACGGCCGCACCGCTCGCGATCACCTACGTCGAACGCTTCACCGGCCTCGAGTACCTCCGGTACGGGCCGCAAATCGGCTCGTATTCGTTTTCGCTCGCCTTCGTGTTCGTGTTCGCAACGCTCGTGTACACCTATCTGCCCAACCGCCGCTCGGGGATCGCGTTCGGAATCCCGGGTGCGGTCGTAACGGCAATCGGTTACTCGATTGCTCAGGTCGCGTTCGGCATCTACACCGCCCACGCCAACGTCTTTCAGATCTACGGTACGCTCTCGGCGATCTTCGCGCTGATGCTTTGGGTGTATTACGTCTGTCTGATCTTTCTCTACGGCGCCCACGTGAGCGCACAGTGGGAGACGCATTTTTCCGCTGAGCCGCGTGCCACGCTTGGGTCGCCGGCCGAAGTCCGGTAAGGAACGCCGCCGCCACCGTTGAATTATGCCGGGTGCACCGTTACTTGCTCACCATTTTCGCATGCCTATCCGTCTTCTTGCTCGCTGCGGCCCCCGCGTTCACGATCGTCCCGACGGTGATCGTCTACCCGCTGGAAGCCAGTTCGAGCTCGCTCAACCGCGAAGACAGTGCCCGCATCGCGAGCACCCTTGCAACGCAGATCGCACTCGGCGGCGCGGTGAAGGTCGTCCCGCCGCGGGCCGGCGTGGAACGGGCTAACTACCTCGCCGACGCGCGCTCCGTCGGTGCGAATTACTACGTGACCGGTTTCGTCACGCCGCTCGGCAACGGTGCCTCGGTCGTCGAGCAAGTCGTGTCGACCATCTCAGGAACGCTCGTTTTTAGCGTGACGAACTACATTACGAGCTTAGACGACATTGCGAACCAAGGCGATCAATTGCGCGCCGGCATCCTCGAGCGCGGCAACCGCGCCCTGCAAGCGTTTCAGGCCCCGCCGCCGCCCGACCAGACGCCCGCGCCCGAACCGTCCAACGGCACGGAAACCAGCATCAACAAGATCTTTGGGCACAAGAAAGGCGCGGCAACCGTCGCTGAAATGCCGCCCAAAGATGCGACCATCGGCATCCTCACCATCGGCGGTTCAGCCGACTCCGATAGCCGCACCGCCGCAGCAAAGGCCATTGCAGCCGCCTTCGAACACAGTGGGCGGCACGCCGTGATCGTCAACGCGGACGCACCCTCGGACAGCGTCTGCGCTTCAAACAAGACGACATCGCTGGTTGCGGCTTGGCTCGACACTCCGGCTAACGCGAACGCTGCGCTGCGCATGATCGCCTACGACTGCAGCGGTAAGATCGCGTACGACCATACGTTCAAGGAACCGCTGGCGGGCGTGAGCGATGCCGCGGTTAACGCCTACCTGAACCCCGGTAAAGGTCGCGGTTAGCGCCTAGGCTTCGTCGGCCGCGGCTGGGTCGAGCAGCCCGACCGGAACGGTCACGTGGATCTCTTTGCGCGCCACGTCGACGGCGGCGATGAACGCAGCCACGAGCGGCAGCATCGCGCGCGCGGGGCCGATGACGAGCAGATCTTGATTGGGATAGTGCAGCACGTCGACGACGACGCCACGTTCGACACCGCCCTCATCGAGTAGCCGGCAACCGACCAGATCCTCATCGAAGTATTCACGCTCGCCGAGCGGTGCATCGTCGCGCCCGATCGTGACGCTCGCACCCACGAGGGCTTGTGCGCTATTCGCATCCTCGATACCGGCGATGCGAATGAGCGGACGATCTTTTTGCCGGCGCACGGCAGAGATGATCACGTCGCGCGTCGTGCCGTCGGCGAACCGTAACATCGCGGCGAGGCCCACGCGTAGCGCGTCGTCGCCGACGCGCGAGGCATCGAGCTTCAGCTCCCCGAGCAACCCAAACACGCCGGCGATACGGCCGGCGTTTACGTCAGCTCTTCTTTTTTCGCTTGGGTGCTGCGGCTGCTGTGGCACTTTTCTTCTTGGCGGCCGCCTTCTTTGCCGCAGGCGCTTTTTTCTTGGCCGCTGTTTTCTTCACTTTGGCTTCGGGAACTTCAGCGACGGCATCGGCCACTTCGGGCGCACTCGTGTCACCGGCGTGCTCGAGGTCAGCTTCGTGAACGTCGTCGTCTTCGACATCGACGATGTCGATTGTGACTTTGCCCTCGGCGCTGGCGCGGACGATCGTGCGCAAGGCTTGCGCGACGCGCCCACCTTTGCCGATGACCTTGCCGAAGTCTTCGGGATTCACTTCGAGTTCGATGATCGGTCCGCGCGCGCCGTCGACGACGGCGACGATGACGTCATCCGGTTTAGAAACGAGTCGCTTCGCGAGGAAGGTCAGTAATTCGACCGCGCGCGCTTGCGTGACGGCCGGATCGCCGGCCGGACGCGGGCCGTGATCGCGGTCGCGATACGGACGGCGCTCGCCGCCGCCGCTGCGATCGCTACCGGCGCCACCACCCGAACGGCGCCGCGCGGGGCGCTCGTCCTCAGGCTCGATGTCATCGCTGAACGATTCGTTCGTGGCGATTTGGCGTGCGCCGAGAGTGGATTTCCGTTCTTCTTCCGGCGTCGCTTCATCGTCGCCGAACAACCCGAATTCGTCGTCGAACGCGGACACCGGCTACTCGGCCGCTGCTGCGGGAGTTGCGGCCGGTGCGGCCTTCTTCGGATAGATCGGGGCCTTTTCAACTAAACCGAGTTCGGCCAGCAGACGGCGGACCGGGTCGGAGGGCTGTGCGCCCTTAGCGAGCCAGGCCTTGACCTTCTCTTGGTTGATGACGACGGTTTTCGGTTCCGTGCGCGGGTTGTAGTGTCCGAGAATCTCAATGAACGCGCCGTCGCGGGGCGACTTCGCGTCGCAGACGACGAATCGGTATGTCGGCTGCTTTTTTGCGCCCATGCGGCGCAGGCGGATTTTGACCATGGTGGGTTCTGTCTATCTTTCTAGCGAGGAAGTGCCGGCATACGGAACCGGCCCCGCTTCCCGCCACCCATTTGTTTCATGAGTTGGCGTGAAGCTTCGAATTGCTTCACCAAACGATTGACGTCGGCGACTTGCATGCCGCTACCGGCGGCGATGCGTTTACGGCGCGATCCATTGAGGATATCGGGCCGCGAACGTTCGCGCCGCGTCATCGAACAGATGATCGCTTCGACCCGCTTGACGTCACCCTCGTCGATATCGACGTTGGGCATCGCTTTTGAGAGTCCGGGGATCATCTTCATGATGTCGTTCATCGAGCCCATCTTGCGCACTTGGCGCAGCTGGTCGAGGAAGTCATCGAGGGTGAAGTCGTTCTTGCGCAGTTTTTGCGCGAGATCTTTGGCTTGCTCTTCGGAGTAAACGCTTTGCGTTTTCTCGATGAGCGTGAGCACGTCGCCCATCCCAAGGATGCGCGAGGCTAGGCGGTCGGGATAAAAGGGTTCGAGTGCGGCGAGCTTTTCGCCGACACCGACAAACTTGATCGGGGCGCCCGTGATCTTGTGGATCGAGAGTGCCGCGCCGCCGCGTGCGTCGCCATCCATCTTGGTGAGGATGACGCCCGTGATCCCGAGCCGGTCGTTGAAACCCTTCGCAACGCTGGTCGCTTCTTGACCGGTCATCGCGTCAGCGACGAAAAGTATTTCGATCGGCTTGACGGCGGCTTTGATCGCGGCCAGCTCGTCCATGAGCTTCTCGTCGATCTGCAAACGGCCGGCCGTATCGATGATGACGGTCGGGATGCCCAGGCGACGCGCTTCGGCAACGCCGTCGCGCGCGATTTTCACCGGATCGCCGGCGCCCTGATCGTACACCGGCAAATCGATCTGTTTGCCAAGCGTCTTGAGCTGATCGATCGCGGCCGGACGATACACGTCGGCCGCAACGAGCAGCGTCCGCCGTCCTTGTTCTTTGAGCCGCAGCGCGAGTTTGCCGGCCTGCGTCGTCTTGCCCGAACCTTGCAAGCCGACGAGCATGTAGACCGTCGGCGGTGCATCGGAGAACTGCAGCCGCGCTTCCGCGCCGCCGAGCAGATCGACGAGTTGCTCGTGAACGATCTTGATGACCGACTGACCCGGCGTAAGCGACGTCAGTACGTCGGAGCCGACCGCGCGTTCTTTGATCGCGTTGACGAAGTCTTTGGCAACCGCGAGGTTGACGTCGGCTTCGAGCAATGCGATGCGCACTTCGCGCAATACTTCAGCGACGTCCGTCTCGGAGAGACGGCCGCGATTCGACAACCGATCGAAAATAGCGCCTAAGCGCTCGCTGAGGGCTTCGAGCATGCGTTACGCGCTAGCGCTACTCGAGTCGATCTTGCTAACGGCATCGCCGACCGTCTTGATCTTCTCGGCTTCTTCGTCGGGAATATCGATGCCGAATTCGGTCTCGAACGCCATGACGAGCTCGACCTGATCGAGCGAGTCCGCGCCGAGATCTTCGGTGATCGACGCTTCGGTCGTAACTTCGTTCTCTTCGACGCCGAGTTGCTCGACGATGATCTTCTTGACGCGGTCGAAAGTATCGCTTGCCATTGGACTCCTATGTTATTGGGTTAGTGCATCAGGTAGCCGCCGTCGACCACGATCGTTTGACCGGTGACGTAACGGGCAGCATCGGAAGCGAGAAAGGTGACGACGCCGGCGACATCGTCGGGGGTGCCCGGCCGGCCGAGTGCGATCCCATCGAGGAAACCCTTGCGCGCGGCATCGGGCAGTTCGGCGGTCATCGCGGTTTCGATCAGGCCCGGGGCCACGGCGTTCACCCGAACGTTCCGCGACCCTAGCTCCTTCGCCAACGACCGGGTTAAACCAAGTAATCCGGCTTTGGTCGCAGCGTAGACGCTTTGGCCCGGATTTCCGGCGATCCCGACGATCGAGGAAATGAGCACGATCACCCCGGCACGCTGCTTGAGCATCGGCTTCGCGACCGCGGCGCTGAGGTAAAATGCCGACTTCAGGTTGACGTCGATCAGGCGGTCGAGGTCGCTTGCTTTCAAGCGCAGGATCAGGCCGTCTCGCGACTGCCCGGCGTTGGCCACCGCGACGTCGATCCGGCCGAATTCCGCCAAGACGGCAGTAACGCCGGCATCCACCGCCGCCTGATCGGCAACGTCGACGGTATGCCGGCTGATGCGCGCCTCCTCACCGGCCGCGGCGCGGATAGCGGCCGCGGTTTCCTCGAGCGCCGCCTCGTCGCGGCCGAAGAGTGCGACGGCATAGCCGTGCCGGGCAAGATCGACGGCGATCGCTCGGCCGATGCCGCGCGACGCGCCGGTGATGAGCGCGACCCGGTCGGCCATCAGGACGTTCCACCGTCTGCGAGTAGCGCGCGCAGCTTCTCGACGCCGGCGACATCGCCGACGTGCATCGCCTTGGGCGCGCCCTCGACGCGCTTCATCATCGGTGCCAGTACCGGACTCGCGCCGAACTCGACGATCATATCGATGCCGACGGCGATCATGGCAATCGCGGCATCGTGCCAGCGCACTTCGTCAGTTACCGAGCGGATGAGGTTAGCTTTGATCTGCACGACGCTCGTGTATGGCTTCGCATCGACGTTGGAAATCACGGTGAAGCGCGGCATCATCAGCGGCGCATCGGCGATGTGCCTGGCGAACTCGGTTTGCGCGGGTTCCATTAGCGCCGAATGCCACGCGCCGCTGACGTTGAGCGGGATTACGCGCTTGGCGCCGGCGGCGAGCGCCAGTTCACCGGCGACGCGCACCGCTTCATCATCGCCGCTGATGACGACTTGGCCGGGTTGGTTGAAATTCGCTAGCTGCACGCGTCCCGCGCCGCGTCCGATTGCGGCGCCCACGGCTTCGCGTAACAACCCGTCATCGAGCCCGAGCACGGCCGACATCGCTCCGCGTGAGGCCGACGCCGCGCGATGCATCGCGAGACCGCGCTGGTTTACCAGGGCAAGCGCCGTCTCGAACGTCAGCGCGCCGGCCATCGTGAGGCTGCAGTATTCGGCGAACGAGTGCGCCGCGCTAACGACGGGCTTGAGCACGTCACCCACCGCTGCTGCGAGCGCGAGGTTCGTAACGAAAATTGCCGGTTGGCTGTAGCGCGTCTCGCGCAGCTTGTCCTCATCGCCCTCGGCACAGAGCGCGAGCAGATCGTAGCCGAGGATCGTTGTGGCTTCACGGTAGAGCCCGGCAGCCGCGGGATAGGCGGCGGCGACGTCGGAACCCATGCCCGCAGTTTGCGAGCCCTGGCCTGGAAAAACGACGGCAATGCGCATCGTTACGCGCTCCAGCGCCAGGCGACCGCGCCCCACGACAAGCCGCCGCCGAAACCGACGAACACGATGATGTCGCCATCTTTGAGTTTGCCGGCGCCAAACGTTTCAGAGAGCGCGATCGGAATCGAGGCGGAACTCGTGTTGCCGTACTTGTCGACGGTGATGACGACTTTATCTCCAAGCATTTCGAGTTGCTTCGCGGCGGCATCGATGATGCGCCGATTCGCTTGATGCGGGATCGCATAGGAAATATCGCCGCGCGTGAGACCGGCCTTCTTCAGCGCGGCATCGGTCGCTTCGATCATCTTGGTCACGGCGAAGCGGAACACTTCACGCCCCTTCATGACCATCTTATTCTGGCGCTCGTCGATGCCCGCGGACGTCAACGGTGTGACCGTGCCACCGGCCGGTATCAGTAAGAGCGAGGGATCGCTGCCGTCGCTGCCCAGATCCGAGGCGAGAAAGTCGTTGCGCCCGGCGGCTTCGAGCACGACCGCACCGGCACCGTCGCCGAAGAGCACGGCCGTGCCGCGATCCGTGTAGTTGGTAATCGTGGAAAGCTTTTCGCTGCCGACCAGCAGCACGCGCTGGTACACGCCGGCCTGGATCAGACTCGACGCAACGGTCAAGCCGTAGATGAAACCGCTGCACGCGATCTCGATGTCGAAGGCGGCCGTGCCCTTGATCCCGAGCTTCGCGGCGAGCACGCTCGCGGTAGCGGGAAAGATGTAGTCGGGCGTGACGGTCGCAACGATCACGCAGCCGATGCTCGACGGCGTGCAGCCGGCGCGCTCGAGCGCCATCTTTGCGGCGGCGAGGGCCATGTCGCTAGTCGACTCGTCGTCCCGCGCGATATGCCGCTCGTGCATCCCGGTCCGCGAGACGATCCACTCATCCGTCGTATCGAGAATCTTCTCGAAGTCGGCGTTCGTCATCACGCGTTCCGGAACGTAATGCCCGACGCCCGCCATGCGGACGCCCTGGGTCAGCGGCACACTTGCCCGTTAGGGGGCACTATTCGTGGTTGTGGCCGGCGTGGTCGCGTTCATCGCGCGGTGCGATGACCTGACGCCCATCGTACGTTCCGCAGAAATCGCACACGAAGTGCGGCTTCTTCGGCTGGTGGCACTGCGAACACTCAACGACCGTGACCGGATTGAGTTTCCAGTTTGCCGCCCGGCGGCTACGCGTCTTCGAACGCGGTGTTTTCCACTTGAGATTCGCCATGATTGCCTTCCGTCGCCGGGCAGTCGCAATCGCCGCCCGGATTTTTGCTCCGGCCGCAGGTCACGCACAACCCGCG